>RRZT011293497.1_pt1 | contig 21891 bp, 19 predicted proteins | sample 2165551 | NCBI WGS metagenome assembly RRZT01 (sample SAMN10456910, study PRJNA506462) | wastewater metagenome | biome: wastewater; feature: sludge; material: wastewater sludge; isolation source: wastewater sludge with Escherichia coli K12::gfp cells carrying plasmid... | place: USA: Moscow, Idaho... | reverse complement strand
TCAAGTGTCCGTCGCCTTTGGTCTCCTCATTCCTCATGCCATCTGGCACGAATCCACCCTCACCTTCCTAGGGCTGGGCCTGCCGCCGCACCAGCCTTCCCTCGGTTCACTCGTGAACCTCGGCCAGCAAGCTCTCCTCACTGGCAACTGGTGGACTCTGGCTGCCCCCGCAGGTCTGCTAGTCGCTACCACCGTGGCGATCACCGGGATCATCAGCTCCAAGGAGTCCCATCATGAGTAAACGCGTTGCTTCGTCTGAACGAGTGGTGCCTGGTGACGGGGTAGTGCCGGGTGGCGGGGCGGTGCCGGTTGGAGACGCTATGGCGGTTGGTGGGGCGATGCCGGTTGGACAGGTGGCGACAGGTACGCAGGCCGTGCCGGTTGGACAGGTGGCGACAGGTACGCAGTCGGTGCCACCGGAACACGTTGTTCCGTCCTCGCAGGACCATGAACAGGCACATCTCAACGTACGGGATCTCAATGTCAGTTATGACGGGAAGCCCGTCCTCATGGGGATGGATCTCGACATCGAGCCAGGAACCCTCCACGTACTTCTCGGGCCGTCCGGGGCAGGTAAATCAACCCTCATCCACGCACTGACCGGAACCCTGCCACGATCGGCCACGGTGAGTGGCACCATCGATCTCCACTGCGGCACCCGGCAGTGGAATCTGACGGCTCTCTCCACTCGAGGTTTTCGCTCCCAGGTTCTCGGACGCGTGATCGGAACCACCACTCAAGGCTCCGTCACCGCTTTCAGCGCCACCAGCAAGATCGGCACCCAGCTGAGGGAAGCCCTTCGCGCCTCCACGCGGGGACCCGGGTTGTTGCCCTCCCATCCTCACCTCACCAGCGCCGACCGCGAACAGCATCTTCGTGAACTGTGTTGGACCTGCGGCGGGGAACCCGAATGGCTTGGCCGTTATCCCCATCAGCTCTCCGGTGGTCAGCTAAGCCGCCTCGGGCTAGTGGCCGCCATGGTAGGGCATCCGCCCATTCTCCTCGCAGATGAACCGACAACGGGCCTCGACCCAGAGTCAGCCGACGCCATCATCAAAACGCTGGCGAATTTCGCCCACAGTGGCCACGCGGTCTTGCTCATTACTCACGACGGCGAACTCGCACGCCGCTATGGTGATGTGGTCACCGTACTCAAAGATGGTGTCGTACTTGCTCACGGAGAGCCTCGTGCCCTGCTACCACCATCTCGCCGTTCCCAACGCTCATTTGCCAAGGTTCTCGCACCGTCCGAGACACAGCTCGCGGCACGTCGGGTGACTCGCATACTGGGAGGACACGAGATCGTCCGTAACCTCTCACTAGAGATCCCGCGTGGCCATATCGTGGGCCTCTCCGGCCCCTCCGGGGTGGGTAAATCCACCATGGCGTCCATGGTGGCACTGTTAGAAAACCCCGACGAAGGCACCATTGAACTTGACGGTCAGGTGTTGGCCGACGCCGGATTGGCGCTGCCACCTGCGGTACGCCGCCGGGTGGGGTGGGTGTCCCAGCAGCCTTTCACCGCTATGGACCCACGAATGACTTTGGCTCAGGCAATCGAGTTGCCTGCTCGACTGGCCGGACTTAATACCCGTGCTGAGGAGGCAGCGTCGTGGTGTGGTCTTCCCGCTGAACTCCTCCAGCGACGCCCACATCAGGTTTCGGGAGGTGAACTCCAACGTGCCTGCATCGCCCGAGCACTAGCACTACAACCGGACTACCTGGTGCTCGACGAGATCACCGCCATGCTAGACGAGGACACCGCCAACAGTGTTCTCACATGGATTCGGGATACGGTGCACGAACGCGGTATTGGGGCGCTGCTCATTTCCCACGATCAGTTTGTGCTGGACACGTTTGCTGACTCGTGCCTTCGATTGCAACCCGGCAGCGAGAGGCCGGAGCTACATCCGATGGAGGCCTTTACCGCGTGACAAGGGCCGTGGCGATCGCCGCCATTCCCTCACTGCGGCCGGTGAACCCCAGATGGTCCGTGGTGGTAGCACTCACCGACACCGGAGCGCCCGCCACCTGGCTCATTGCCGCCTCCGCCTCCGCCTTACGTGGCAGGAAGCGAGGGCGCTGGCTGACAATCTGAATGGAAATATTCGCGATCTCCCAGCCGTCCGCACGCACTAACCGCACTGCCTCACCGAGCAGCGCCGAACCGGAGGCTCCGGACCACTCCGGCCGATCCGTTCCAAAGACCGTTCCAAGATCACCCACGCCGGAGGCAATCAGCACGGCATCACAGGCAGCGTGAGCGGCGACGTCGGCATCCGAGTGCCCTTCGAGCGCACACTCCCCCGGCCATTCCAAACAGGCAAGCCAAAGAACACGCTCTGGATCCCGTGAATATGCGTGCACATCCACGCCGGTCCCCACACGAATATCCATCACTTATCCACTCCCATACGTTTATTTACGGCTACGTTTCCTCACACCGACACCGACACCGACACCGACACCGACACCGACACCGACACCGACACCGACACCGACACCGACACCGACACCGACAGTCTTACCAGCGAGTACTCCAGCCATCAGAAATTCTTACGTCTACTGGATATTCTCTCGCCGCCAGTATTCCTTAATCCGCGCAATCCTCCGCGCCAAGCCCCTCTTCCAGCAGCAGCTCAGCAATCCGCAGATCCAGCGGTCGTGTCACCTTCATAGCCAGCTCGCTGCCGGGTACCAGCACCACGGGCAACCCCGCAGCTTCCACCAAGAACGCATCATCCGGTGCAGACTCTGCCTCGTTCGCGGCCGAAGCCGCGAAACGACGGTGCGCTTCACGAATGACCGCCATCGGAAAACCTTGGGGCGTCTGCATACCGCGCAACGTTCCGCGATCAAGAGTCTCCACCACCGGCTCGGTGCCATCCACCGTCATCGGCCCCACCCGCTTGATCGTGTCAACCACCGGCAGCGCGGGAACCACCGCCGGATGCCCAGCACGCAACGCCGCCACTACCCCGCGAATCTGCTCTACCGGAGTCAACGCCCGGGCGGCATCGTGGATAAGGACAAACTCGGCATCCCCTGCGGCGTCGAGCCCAGCAGCCACGGAAGCTTGTCTACTCGCCCCACCTGCAACAACGCGGGCATCCAACCCAGCGCGATCCAGAACCTCGCGGAACGTGACGACGTCGTCGGCCGGAGCAGTGACAACACAGGCGTCAATGACACCGGACTGGGCCATGGACCGAACCGCGTGGACTAACAACGGCTCCCCACCGAGCAGCACCAATGCTTTCGGGCCTTGAGAACCAAGGCGGGTGCCGCTCCCGGCACCCGCAATGACAGCTACAACGCTCATGGCGTTCAGACTATGCGAAGATCGAGCGCCGTGCCTATTCGTTACAACGAGCGCATCGGCGAGAATGGACACTTTTCGCGAGAATTGAGCCCTAGGTTAATGTCCTAGGGCTCAATTCTCTACAAAAAGGTCCATTCTCCAAAGCGAAGCGATGGCAAATCTGGGGCGAGCCAACGAGCCAACGAACCCAGCTGAAGCGGTTGTCGACGAGGTGTGTCGCAAGCGCCCACGAGCCCACGAGCCCACAAGCGTCTCCCCCACGAAACAGAAAGTCGGCTCCGAGTGGCACAACTGCCACCCGGAGCCGACTCCCAATAAACTCGCTAAGCCTTGCTGGCGGCCTCAGTCTCCTCGGCTTCTTCGGCAGCATCGCCTTCGGCGCCTTCAACCTCGGCATCCTCAACCTCATCGGCACCTTCAACCGCCTCGGCGGCGGTCAGCCCGATAGCCTCCGCAAGGATCTCGTCAAGAAGCGCCAGCGCTTCCTCTTCATCGACCTCACGAGCCAGCGCCACCTCAGATCCAAGAATCTGACGGGCCTGAGAAAGCATGCGCTTCTCGCCGGCGGAAAGATGGCGATCCGAGACGCGGCGCGTCAGGTCACGAACAACCTCGGCGACCTTAATAACATCACCGGAGGTGAGCTTCTCACTGTTCGCCTTAAAACGGCGTGACCAGTTGGAAGGCTCTTCGATGTGCTCGGCGCGCAGAACATTAAAAACGTTTTCCAGCTGCTTGTCATTGGAGACATCGCGCACGCCGACATCCTCAACCTTGTCAGCAGGAACCTGAATGACGAGATCGCCCTGCATGACTCGCAGTGTCAAATAGAGCTTTTCCTCTCCACGAATCTTCTTGGTGGAAATATCCTCGATGTACGCGGCACCGTGGTGAGGATAGACGACTGTCTCGCCGATTGTGAAAGCCATGTGAACTAGGCCCCTTCGTCGCGATTGGGTGTACTAGATAGACATTCTATCACGGCAGGTATAGGCTCAGACTTTTGCGCCTGAGCCATCAGCTGAACCGCCTGCAAACACCGGCCATATCACCCGGCCATCACGGCGTATATCTTCGGTATCACGGCTTACACCGGCGGCTACTCCACCACTGACACCAGCTTGTAGCCCAACCCGCGCACCGTCACCAAAGCCGTTGGGCTTGACGGGTCCTCTTCAATCTTCGAACGAATGCGCTTGACGTGCACGTCCAGTGTTTTTGTATCCCCGATATAGTTGAGTCCCCAGATGCGGTCGAGAATCTGGTTACGCGTCAGCACGCGGTCAGGATTCTGCAGGAACAGTTCCAGCAGCTCAAATTCGCGCAGCGGCATCTGGATTTTCTTGCCAGCTACACGTACCTCGTGTGCCTCGGTATCCATTTCGATGCGCCCCGCCCGGAGAATCTCACTTGCCACCGGCGCGGGAACATCCGCCTGCGAGCGCCGGAGCACGGCCCGTATCCGCGCGAGCAGCTCGCGATAGGAGTACGGCTTGGTGAGATAGTCGTCCGCCCCCACTTCGAGCCCCACGACCTTGTCAATCTCGTCGTCCTTAGCCGTCACCATAATGATCGGCACGCTCGAGACCTCACGTACGCGCTTACACACTTCGATTCCAGAGATCCCCGGCAGCATGAGATCGAGCAGGATGAGATCAGGCTCTGTCTTCTGGAAGGCCTCCACAGCCGATAGCCCATCGGCCGCCGTCGTCACGTCAAAACCGTCACGGCGAAGGTTGAAGGCGAGAGTGTCGCGGAAAACAGGTTCGTCATCCGCCACAAGGATCTGCGGCATGTCTGTCCTTACTTGATTATCTGTGGTCTGTTAGCGCCGTTTGCAAATGCCGACGACGACGGCGAAGCGCCAGTAGTAATAACCGGCCCTTCAGGTTTGCGCGCGGGTCCGATCGGAGCCGGCGACGGAGAGCCGGAGGGCACGTGCGCCTCCGGAAGTAAAATAGTAAAGGTTGAACCCTTGCCGGGTTCACTCCACAGGTTCACACGCCCACCGTGGTCGGCGATGATGTGCTTGACGATTGAGAGCCCGAGGCCGGTTCCGCCCGTCTCTCGCGAGCGCGCCTTGTCCCCGCGGTAGAACCGCTCAAACACTCGCTCACGTACGTCCGGGGGAATTCCTTCACCCTGGTCGACGACGGCGATCGACACCAACCCGTCATGAGTCGAGACTCCAACAGACACCCGACCGTACGGACGAGAGTAACGCACCGCGTTGTCCAGCAGGTTGCGCACGGCGGTGGTCAACATCGCTTTGTCGCCGTATACCATGAGCCCCTTGACGCCCCCGGACACCAGTGGAACCTCACGATCTGCGGCGGTAATCCGGGTGCGGTCGAGAGCTTCGGCGACGACGTCGTCGATCGATACCAACTCGGAGGTGGAGAAGGCGTCCCCCTCCTGGAGGCGCGAGAGTTCGATAATCTCCTGGACCAACTGGCCGAGCCGCGCGGATTCTTTCGCAAGCTGGCCGGAGAAGTGTCGGACGGCTTCGGCGTCGTCGGCACTGTCCGCAATTGTCTCGGCGAGCAGTGAAATCGCACCGATCGGGGTTTTGAGTTCGTGCGAGACGTTGGCGGTGAAGTCGCGGCGCGTTTCCTCGAGGCGGAGTTTGGCCGTGTTGTCCTCGAACAAGACAAGTACGCGGCCGCTGCTCATCGGGGCGGAGCGAACAAGGAGGCGCGATTCCATCCGTTCTTCAAGCATCGAACGGCTCATACGGACTTCTTCGACGTGAATGAGGCCGTCGGTCCGGGTAGCCTCGACGACGCGCGCGATTTCATCACGCACGATTTCGTCCTCGTACACGATGCCGTAGGAATAGGCGCGGGTGGAGGCTTGAAGGACCACGCCTTCGCGGTCAACGATGATGTGGGATTGCGGCAATGCGTCAAGAACGGGGCTCGCAGCCACCTGGTCTTCGGTGGACTCAGGGATAACGATGTCGCGGTGGCGTGCACGCTCGGAGAGGAAAAAGGCAGCGGTCGACCACACCCCGACGAAGAGGCCGAGGAGTGCCGCCGCAAACAATTGAACGCCAAATGACATATCTTCAGCTTACGGCGCTGGAGAATACTCGCAACTAATCGTGAGGCCGATTTTCCCTAATGTTCACCAAAGGCCCGTGACGCGTTCACGTCTGGGCACTACGGTGTAGGAGTCAGTGACATCATGGCACTGACCCAGAGATTGCGCGGATAGATTCGGCCGTCACGAGGATGGTGCGGGGTTTGACTGGCAAGGCGGACAGCGACGCAGTTCGAGGTGTGAGTACTTGTACTCACGACCGAGAACCAGGAAGCTGGCTGTGGGCTTGTCCCCACGACGAATCGGCACTGGTGGTGCCGGTGAGGAGGACAACGCTGCCGGGCAAGATTCCGTGACATCCGTAGTAGGCCAAGACCTATCGGCGTGATCTCTTATGGCCCTGCCTCACGGACTCTCGCACGCGAGGCGCAATTCCGATAAGAAGCGGGAAATGAACTTGGATTCAAGGAGCAGGATGCGTCACGAATTCCGTAAGGAAATGTCTCTCTTGGAGGACACCCTGAAGTTGCAGGCGCGCGAGGCGGCTAACGCCATGAAGCGCGCCGCGGCCTCCCTCAAGGACGCCAATCTGGCACTGGCCGAATCTGTCATCGACGCCGACCACCATATTGACTTCCTCGAGCGCAACGTGGACGAAATGGGTATTTCGCTCCTCGCTCGTCAGGCCCCGGTGGCCAGCGATCTTCGTACCGTCGTCTCAGCCATGCGCCTAGCTGCCACTTTGGAGCGCATGGGAGATCTTGCCCGCCACGTCGCCTACATCGCGCGCGGGCGCTTCCCCCACACCGCAACCGATGGCGCCGCCTACGACCTGCTCACCAAGATGGCCGACCAGGCCGCCGCCGTGGGTAAGAAGGTGTCTCAGCTCGTCGAAACTCAAGACTTGGCTCTCGCCAAGGAGATTGAGGACGACGACGAAATTCTGGACGATTACCATCGCCATTCCTTCGATCTCGTGCTTGATGAGAGCAACAAGCTCTCCCGTCAGGAGGTCGTTGACGTGGTGCTGCTCGGTCGCTTCCTGGAGCGCTACGGCGATCATGCGGTGTCCGTCGCACGCCGCATGACATTCCTCGTCACCGGTACCGCAATCGAGCATGACAGCACGCCGGGTACCGAAGAGGAAATGCTGGGCTGAGATCCAGTGGCTGTGAGCTGAGTTTTATAGCCACAGCAGAGTTGAAACCGCGGGCGGGCGGGCCGGGACATATATTGATTCGTCGCCGAGCCCGCCCGCCGGTTTCTATCAGCCAGGTGCTGGCGGAGTGGTGCCAGGTCGACTGCCGCAGTGCTACCCGCTACTGAGCAGTTGGTCGAGTCTTCTGAGTGAACCCGCCAGCACCTGCCATAGTGGAATCCTCTAGAATTGGCATGTTGGGAACCATCACCTGAGGAGTCACTGGATGTCACGAGTCACCAAACGACGTATCGGCCTGTTGACAGCCGGACTACTAGTTATCACCTCGGTCTCCGCGCCCGCGTTGGCCGCGCCAAACGATTCTGACTCGGTGGAGCTCACCGTGCTCGCCACCACGGACGTGCATGGCAACGCCATGAACTGGGATTACTTCGCAGAGGCGTCCGCAGACAATGCCGCAGATACGCTGGGACTCAGCCTCTTGGCGAACGTGGTTGATGACGTTCGCAGTTCTCGCGACCCCGAATCCGTGCTCCTCGTGGACAACGGCGACGCCATCCAAGGCACCGCCCTCACGGAGCTTTACGGTTTGAGCAAGCCGGTTTCTCAAACCGGGGTGGAGCATCCGATGGCGACGGCTTTCAACTACATGGGATATGACGCCCACGTGGTCGGAAACCATGAGTACGACTATGGGCTCGACGTGCTAAGCGCCTTCGAGAAGGATCTCAACGCACCCCTGCTTGGTGCCAACGTGGTGGATGCAACCACCGGGGATCCCTACCACCAGCCCTACACACTCATCGATCGGACCATTGATGGACACCAGATCACAATCGGCGTCCTTGGTTTAGTCACCCCGGCCCTCTCAACATTCAACAAGGCCGCATTGGACGGGCTGGCAATTACGGATATGGTGACTGCCGCCGAGAAGTGGGTGCCAGAAGTACGGAATGCCGGTGCCGACGTCGTCGTCCTGCTTGCCCACTCCGGTTCCGGAAAAGTTCCGGATGCCGAATACAATCCGACGGATCTCAACGAGGACGTTGTCAGCAATATCGCCCGGATGGTGCCGGGGATCGACGTCATTATCCAAGGTCATACCCATCAAAATAACCCTCAACAGATCTACACGGCCCCCGACGGTGGGCAGGTCATTGTTACCCAGCCCTACTACTGGGCACGGAGTATCAGCGAGGTCGATCTGACTCTTGTGCAGAGCGGGGACGGCTGGGAGGTTGACTGGACGTCGGGTCATGAGCCCGTTGCCAAGGCTCACTACGCTTATGAGGTTGCGGCCGAAAATCCCGGCTTTGTTCAGGCGTTGGAAGGTCCGCATGAGGCCGCCAAGGAATACATCGCCAACGCCTTCGATGCCGTCGCTCCATCCACGGAGCTTTTGCGCTCGCGCACCAGCACGTACGAGGACACCGCGATCATGGACTTCATCAACCATGTGCAGCAGGAGACCGTGCGGGCGGCTATTAAGGGAGGCGAGTTCGCCGATCTTCCCGTTCTATCGGTGGCAGCTCCGCTTACCCGAACCGGCGTTTTCCCCAACGGCATGGTGACCACCGGTCACATTGGCAATCTCTACCTCTATCCCAACACCCTCAACGCCGTGGAGCTCTCCGGCTCACAGCTGCGCGACTACCTGGAACACGCGGCACGCTACTACACGGGGGTAGATTCAGGAGCGTCCTTCGATCCCGCCACAGTCACCAACGCTGGCGGCACGCCAGACTATCAGTACGACATCGCGGCAGGCGTGAACTACACAATCGACATCAGCAAGCCCGAAGGCGAACGTATTACGGCGCTCCAGCTTTTGGATGGTACACCCATTGCCGACGACGACCGTTTCATCCTTGCTTTGAACAACTTCCGTAATACCGGTTCGGGTGGGTATCCGCACGTGGCGGACGCACCTGTGGTGTATACCGGGGACACCGATATTCGCGCCCTCCTCGCTGACTGGGCGCGCGAACGTGGGGTTATCGATCCGGCAGACTTCTTCGTCCGGAACTGGGAAGTGGTCTCGGTGACGAAGCCTGTCGATCCAAGTCCGTCACCGACAGCGAGTCCGACGGATGGGCCGACCGCAACCCCGACCGGCGGTGCGACTGATGAACCCACGTCGAGCCCGACAGGTGGTACAAGTGGTAGTCCGACGGGCGGGTCAACCGTGAAGCCCACCGGTGGTCCGACGGCTAGCTCGAAGCCTGGTCACTTGCCAAATACCGGCGCCGAGGTCGCTCAGCTCCTCACCGGAGCGCTTGTTCTCGTGGCTCTCGGTAGCGGTGGAATTCTGTTGGCCAGGAAGCGTCGGGACTCCCGCGTCTAGAAGGCTCCCAGGACTGGGCTACTTACGGTTGAAGAAGATTACAGTCGTCTCATCTCTGAACACGTAGCGTTTGGGGAATCGTGTGGCAGTTTTTCCTCGGGGAAAATGCGTTGCGTGTATCGGAAAACGATACTCCTTCGAGTAGGTCAAGAATCGCGGTCTATTCGCCCAGCCTCCGCTCGCCCAACCTCCGCAGTGAATCCGCCAGCAGTTGCCAGAAACGGCGCTGGTTGAGGCGGGTGGCCACCTGGGTATGGCAATCGGGCGGGGCTGGCGCCCGGAAATCCGCCACGGTCATTCCCATGGTGAACTCGCCACGGGTTTCGATACGGACCGGGGCACGCCGCGTCACCATAACATCTGGGTCGATAACGTAGGCGAGCGCACAGGGATCATGTAGCGGCGGATTGTCGAATCCGAAGAAGTCCTGGTGGGTGGCCCGGAAGAAGGCCATGAGATCCACGAAGAAGCGGCTGACCTCGGTGTCTTGTGCCGCGATCTGCTCCTCAAACTCGGGCGTAACGAGAGCCTGATGGGTGAGGTCCAGCCCTACCATCGTCACCCGCCATGGCTCTTCAAAGACGATCCGTGCCGCCTCCGGATCCACCCAAATGTTGAATTCCGCCATAGCCGTCCAGTTACCCTCGTGGTAACCGCCACCCATGAGCACCACGTCCTTCACCCGTTCAACGATGCGCGGCTCCAGGCGGGCGGCAAGGGCGATGTTGGTGAGTGGGCCCGTAGCTACGAGGGTTACGGACTTCTCTGGGCGTTCCATGACAGTGCGGACGATGAAGTTGGCAGCACGCTCCTCACGTGCGGCCACGCGCGGCTCAGGTAGCGTCACCCCGTCCAATCCCGACTCCCCATGGATCTCCGGCGCCACCTCCACCTGATGCACGAGCGGGCGCGGCGATCCCGGATACACAGGCACATCCTCGCGGTCAACGAGGGCAAGAATGCGCCGCGCATTGTACGTCACCTTTTCTAAGGTTTGGTTGCCACCCACGGTGGTGATTCCCAGGAGGTCAATAGCGGGCGAGCCGAGTGCGAGGAGGATCGCGACGGCGTCGTCGTGCCCCGGATCGCAGTCGAGAATGATCTGACGCGGAGTTGTCATGACTCCATCTTGCCACCAGAGCAGGATAGAACGGGGGAATCAGACACCAGCGGTGGAACATAAAATCCATCCCCGGACTCTGTCGACCCAGTCATTATCAACCTCTAGAAATCGTCCTCCGATTACCTAAAATTCATATTACTAATTGCCATCAATCATGCTATGTTTATCCCATCGCGCCCGGCACCAGCACTGATACCACCGGCGGTGACAGTTTGGAGCTGTGGCGAGAAGCCCACAGACAGTGATGTCGAATGCCAACGATGGCATTCCACGCCCATCTCAATGAAGAGGACGTAACATGGCCAAACTTCGCACTGCAATCATCGGCACCGGGAAGGTCGGACACTTCCATGCCCGTGCCCTGGTAAATCTAGAGAACTCAGAATTCGTGGCTGTCGCGGGACGCATTCCCGAGCAGGTCGCAGAATTCGCCGAGGAATACGGTGTCAAGGGATACCTCGACGTGGCCGATATGGTCCGCGAGGAGAAGATTGATGTAGTAAGCATCTGCACGCCACATCCCGTACATCGGAATGTGGCAATGGCTGCGATCGAGAACGGCGCACATGTTCTCGTGGAGAAGCCCCTCGCCTCAAATCTCACCGACGCGGACGCCATCCTCAATGCCGCCGAGGCTGCCGGAGTCACAGTCGGAACCGTATGCCAGCGCCGTTTCTATCGCCCCTGCATGCGCATTCGCGAGGCCATTGATTCGGGCAAAATCGGTAAGCCCGTCATCGGAAACGTTCACATGCTCGGATGGCGCGATCAGGCCTACTACGAGTCGGATGCCTGGCGCGGCACCTGGGATGGTGAAGGCGGCGGTGTTCTGGTCAACCAGGCCCCTCACCAGCTAGATCTCCTGCTGTGGTACATGGGCGAGGCCGAAGAGGTCTACGGCCAGTGGCGCAACTTCAACCACCCCTACATTGAGGTAGAAGATACCGCGGTGGCCACGGTGAAGTTCAAGAGCGGCGGAATCGCGACGATCCTGGTCTCAAATTCGCAGAACCCAGCCCTGTTCGGCAAGGTCCAGATCCACGGCGACAATGGGGCGACCGTCGGCGTACAGACGGACGGCGGAGCGATGTTCATCGCCGGCATGTCCACCATCACCGAGGCCCCGTACAACGACTACTGGACGGTGGCCGGCGAAGAGGAACTCCAGCCGGAGTACCGCAAGGCAGACGAGGAGGAGTTCTTCTCCGTCGACTCCATGTATCACTACCACCAGCTCCAGATCGCCGACTTCCTCAATGCGGTGAGTGAAGGCCGCACCCCGATGGTGGACGGTGAAGCGGGCCGCGCCACAGTTCAACTGATCGAGGCGATCTACGAGTCCACCCGAACCGGGCTTCCCGTAAAGCTCGAACCGAGGAAGTGACGCGGTAATGAAAATCGGTTACAACGAAGCATGCGGCCTCGGTTGTTCAACCCTGGAAGAGGATCTTCGCCTCACGGAGGCGGCGGGTTTTGACATCATCGAGATCCGCTACGACATGCTACGTGACTACCTGACGACGCACACGATTGGCGAGTTGGAGGAGTTCTTCGCTACGAGTTCGGTGCGCCCGGGCCCGCTGAACGCCACCTACATCTACCCCGAGTTCCTCTCGGAGAACGACGACGGCACCCGCCGCGACGCCCTACTGTCCGAGTTCATCACCGGATGCACGGTGGCGCAAAGGATAGGTGCGCCTTCCATCGTCGTCGTCCCTCCGCTACAGCGCGATCCGCAGGGCGGGCCGTACGTGGGGAGCGTGGAAGACACCAATCGGGAGTGCGTGCGCATTCTTTCCCAGCTGGCCGATATTGCCGCCGACTACGGAGTCGGCATCTCGTTCGAGCCCGCGGGATTTGATCGTTCCTCTGTGCGCTCAATCGCCCAGGCCTCGCAGATCGTCGCGGCCGTGAACCGCCCCAACGTAGGCTTCACAATCGATTCCTACAACATCTTCCTCAACGGCGGTTCCAACGACTTCTCGGCGATTGCCGAGATGGACGGTTCCCTGATCCACGTCGCCCATCTCATGAATGCCGACGACGTCCCTGAGAGTGAAAGATCCCAGGACAAACGCTGTTTCCCCGGTCCAGGGGCGGTAGACCTCGATGCCTTCCTCACCGCCCTCAAGGAGTCCGGCTTTGATGGCATCGTCTCTGTGGAGACTTTCCGTCCCGAGTACTGGGAAAAGTCACCTGAGTGGGTCGTTAAGAGTGCTTTCACGACCACCCGTGACTGCCTTGAGATCAATAACTGCTTGTAATTCGGTCGCGATTGGGCGACGACGAACTATCCAACCTTGGGTGACCAGCCACCGTTGTTTACCCCTCCCACCCACCACAACAGAAAGGAGCTGACATGAGCCCCTTGGCATTTATCGGCATCATTGCAGTCGCGATTGTCCTACTCGTGTTGCTGACAGTCAGATTCAAGATCCACCCCTTCATGATGCTTTTCCTGGTAGCTGTTCTGATCGGCGTTACGACCGGACATAACCTCGTCGACACTATTGGGTTGATCAAGAACTACTTTGGAACAACCCTGACCGGCATCGGCATTTTGATTATCTTCGGCGCAGTAATTGCCAACGGTATTCGGGATACCGGGGCAGCAACCACCATCGCCAACTTCTTCATCAAACTTTTCCGCGGAAAGCGCTTGGAGCTGGCGCCAGCACTCACCGGATTCATCATGTCGATCCCGGTGTTCGGTGACATTGCCATCGTTCTCAACGCTCCCATCGCGGCGGTTCTCGCCAAGCGGCGGAAAGTCTCCATGGCCGTCATGGCACCAATCCTTAATATGGGGCTCACTCTGACACATGGCCTAGTGCCGCCCACTCCGGGCATCCTGGCTGTCACGCTCCTCCTCGGTGCGGACATCGGTCAAGTCATGATCTGGGGAATCGTATGCTCCGTCTTCTCCTTCGCCACGACCTGGCTGATCGCCAAGCCGATTCTCTCGCGCGGCGAGTTCATCGAGCCTCTTGCGGAGTTCACCGAGGGTATTGAGCCAGTCGCTGATGATGCTGATGTTGAAGAGCTTCTCATCGAAGAGGATGATCTCCCATCTCCTCTGGCCGCATTCACCCCGCTGCTTCTCCCCGCTATCATGATCGCTACCGGTTCGCTCGGTAAGCTCTTCGTGGAAGAGGGAAGCGGTGCGTGGACAGTTCTCAATACCCTTGGGGATGCGATCGTCGCATTGTTCTGCGGAATGATCGCATCAATGCTCATGGTGGTGGGCCACAAGGCTTCCGTAGCCAAGCGTGCCGCGTCCGCTGGGCATCCTGAGATCACTGAGAAGTCCTCGTATCTGTCCATTGTGGCGGACAACTGGATCACCCGCGCGCTCAATGTGGCAATGGTGCCCCTCATGGTAACCGCCATGGGCGGTGCAATGGGCGGCATCCTTCGCGAGAATGAGGCCATCAATGAGATTGGCGAGATTGTCGCCTCCTCTGGCTTCCCGAAGCTGCTCATTCCCTTTGTTCTCGCTGCCGTCCTCATGGCGGTATGTGGTTCAATGACGGTGGCTGCTATGACAGCTGCCGCCCTGGTGGAGCCGATGCTCGGAATGATCGGCCTGTCGCCGCTCGTTGCCACACTAGCAATCGGTGCCGGCTCGATGATCGGTTGGCACGTCAACAACTCGGGCTTCTGGATCTTCTGCTCGCTCTACAATTTCTCGCCCAAGCAAGGCCTGAAGTACTTCACAACAACGAACGCACTAGGTGGAATCGCCGCTTTCGTATGCCTGGCCGCTCTCTACCTCACCGGCATCGTCTCCTGATCGCAGATGAGATGACAACGGACTCGGGTCGGCTCAGCATATGGTGGTGTCCTCTGCTGAGCCGGCCCGTTCCACGTGAGACGGAAAGGGAACAATCAGCCCTTCATACCCTTACATTAAAAAGAAGAGCTTCTCATAGGTTTGCAAAAGGCACGACGGATTCAAAGGAAAAATAGAACATCATGGGATTCTCCTCGATTAAGCAGAAAACGCTTTCGGTCGCGATATCGTTGCTTGCCGGAATTGCTGGTTCGTTCTTTGGCTCAGATCTAGCAAATCGTCTGATCATCGGACTGGCCGTGGCGGCGGCGGCCTACATGGTTCTGTTGTACTTCCTGCGCATGACGAACGTGAAGAACTACAAGCTTCTTATGGCAAGTCTCTACACGGATCTCGATCCTCATACCTTCCTCGAGGCAGTGAAGAAGCTCAATCTAACAAGGATGGGGCCCGAGGAGCGCGCCACGACAGAGATCCACATTGCCAACGGACTGTTGGCGGCGGGCCGTCCCCACGAGGCGCTCGATCTTCTCGACAAGGTGGAATCCCGCACCGAAGCTGGATCCTGGGAGGTGTTGTTCACCCTCGCTGCAAATCGCTCGACGTGTTACCTCGATATGAAGCAGGCCAAGAAGGCGCAGCGTTCCATGCAACGAGCTTCTGATCTGATTCATCAAGGAAAGACGGCGCATGGAGCTGCGCGCCCTACCCGGGCACAGCGCAACCAGGGAGGGCCGCAGGATTTCTGGCTCAAGGCACGTAAGACTTTGGCGTTCCAGCAGCTGCGGTTAGACGTGCTCCGGGGTCGCTCCATACACAAGGAGCCTCTACTGGAGGATCTCGAACAAGGTAAAGCCCCACTACAGCGTATCCGGGTGGCCACTCTTTTGCGGGATGCGTACGTCGCCGAAGGAGACAGTGCAGGCGCGGCGAAGATGCGTGAATTCATCGTGACATACGGTGGTCGCCTAGCAGTGCGTGAAGAGATTCTCTCCGAGGGTACATGACCCTTGACGGGGTTACTTCGTTCCGCTCGAGGATCTCCAGAGGTGTGTTCTTCGAACCACTCTTCCTGTCCCAGCAAGAGCACCGTCATGTTATATGCCCGGACAGGCTACGATAAGTCCTGTCCTCAGTGAGCTCGCCTGAAAAGAATGACTAAATATCATCCCGACGGGCTCCATAATCTACGCTGATGCAGAGCATCTTGTTGGAGTTGTTATGGCAACTGTCCACGATGGGACAGATGAATACCCTACAGAAACCTCGGGCTTTGTTCCGGGTCATCTTGCGCTGCTCGACGAGCTTGGCACCAAAGTAGCTTCAGGGGCACTTCCCGAAGGCCAGGTCATTACCTTGGCCGGTCTAGAGAACGAGCTCAATGCTTCTCGCACCGCGGTCCGTGAGGTCATCAAGGTATTAGAGAATCTCGGCATGGTCAGGTCAAAGCGCCGAGTAGGGATCACAATTCAGCCGCGTACGTCATGGAGCATCCTCGATCCTCAGCTTATCTCGTGGAGGATGGCTAATCCCGAGGAGCGACAGGCCTTCTTTGGGGAGATGAGCGAGCTGCGTCGCGGGATAGAACCAGAAGCCGCTCGATTGGCAGCAAGCCGGGCTTCGCGGGATCTGGCTTTGCAACTACGTGATATGGCCGTACGCATGAGAGCTCTAGGAGCACAGGGCCAGGGGGCTGGCACCGAGTTCCTCGAGCTAGATAAGCGCTTCCACACCCAGCTTCTTCGCTGTTCAAGTAACGAGATCTTCAGCCACATGGCTCCCCTAATCGAGTCCTTGCTCACTGAGCGGACGTACTGGGAGCTACAGCCCGCTTACCCCTCACAGCAGGCGATGGACGCCCATGTTCGCGTTGCCGAGTGCATCTTGGCACGCGACGCCGTAGGCGCGTGGGACGCCTGCTCATTCATCGTGTCACAAGCCGAGGAAGAGGTGCGTGGCTTGGAAGATCTTGCCACCGGTACGGTCTGAGCGCCCGTCCTCTTCCCGCAGTTCATTCTGAGTATGGAGGAGGGGCGCATGCACCCTCGTGCATGCGCCCCTCCTTAGAGATCCCGCCAATAGGTCATGGCCTATTGGCGCAACCTCTTAGGCCCGAATCACTTACCCTGGTTGGCAACCGCGGCGATCTTTGCCTCGGCCTCAGGATCCAGGTAGGTGCCGCCCTTCTTGACGGGCTTGAGGGTCTCCTCATCCAGCTCGTACACGAGCGGAATGCCGGTAGGGATGTTGACGCCAGCGATGTCGTCATCGGAGATCTCATCGAGGTGCTTGACGATAGCGCGCAGCGAGTTGCCGTGTGCGGCGATCATGATCGTCTTGCCGGTCTTGAGATCAGGGACGATGACGTCGTTCCAGTAAGGAAGCAGACGCTCAAGAACATCCTTGAGGCACTCGGTGTGAGGGATCGGCTCGCCGTCGTAACGGGGATCGCCGTCCTGAGCGAACTCGTTCTCGGGATCGATCTCCGGCGGCGGGGTGTCGTAAGAACGACGCCAGAGCATGAACTGCTCATCGCCGTACTTCTCGCGGGTTGCCTTCTTGTCCAGGCCCTGCAGCGCACCGTAGTGACGCTCGTTGAGGCGCCAGTTGCGCTCAACCGGGATCCAGTGACGATCAGCGGCATCGAGAGCCAGATTTGCCGTCATGATGGCGCGGCGCAGCAGCGAGGTGTACAGCTTCTCGGGAAGCACGCCGGCTTCCTTGAGCAGTTCACCACCGTGTGCGGCTTCCGCGCGGCCCTTCTCCGACAGGGCGACATCGACCCAACCGGTGAAGAGATTCTTCGCATTCCATTCGCTCTCGCCGTGGCGGAGCAGTACAAGGGTGTAAGCCATAGATAGATTCTCCCACGGTGCACGTGTCTCGTGCCACCGAAATAGGTCCCGTGACGCGGGCGTCCCGCAGGGTGGGCACCACGCATAGGAGTTCTGATGATCGACGACGGCGCCCTCACCCCAACAGCCACAGCCGGCACCTACGCAATCACTCACGTAGGTGCCGGCTGTTCGTCGTCGTCGAAAAATGTGGAAAGTTGGTCCAATTACTTGACGCCGAGGTTAGTTCAGTTCTTGTAGTCCGGGAAGCTCGCCGTGATCCGAGGAGCACCGACCGGCCCACACCCTGCAGGATCTTGGCCTAGAACGCACCTGCCGCGTAGAAGACGACGAGGATCGCAATAAATGCGGCCAGCGACTGGATGGCCTGCTGTACCGTCCAGGTCCGCAGGGTGGTCGAAACATCCATGCCCACAAGGCGCCCAACCAGCCAGAATCCGGAATCGTTAACGTGGGAGGCAAACACCGAACCTGCCGCGGCAGCCAGGGTGATGGCAGCCAACTGAATCGGGTTGTAGTCCATGAGAGCTACCGCGGGGGCCATGAGGCCCGCCGTCGTCACCAAAGCCACCGTTGCCGAACCCTGCGCGAGGCGCAGGATGACCGACATGAGGTACACGGCAAAGATGAGCGGGATACCCATGTTCGAGAGCGTGTCGCCGACGGCGTCGCCAATACCGGAGGTACGAAGAACACCACCGAACATGCCTCCTGCACCGGTGATGAGCACCACCGAACAGATTGGCCCAAGAGCCGAATCGACGAGCTTCTCCAGTGCCGAACCCTTCTCACCGCGGCGGTAGCCGAGCAGTACAAGCGCGGTAAGCACTGTGATGAGCAGCGCGATGCTCGACGTTCCCACGAACTTACCTGCCTGTACCCACAGTGCATTTCCATCGATAATGCCTGCCTTCGTCAGGGTGTCGAAGCCGGTGTTGAGGAAGATGAGGAACATTGGCAGCAGCAGAAGGAAGACGACTGTGCCTACCGACGGAGGATTCTTCGGCTGGTCGTCGTCTTCTTTGCCAAAGATATTAGGAATCTCCACAAAGAAGTTCTTGCCCACATACTGACCCCACTTGTAGCCGGTGAAGTACCACACCGGGAAGGCAAGAACCAGACCGATGATAAGAATGAGTCCGATGCTGGAGCCGAAGAACTCGGAGGCGGCAACCGGACCGGGATGCGGTGGTACGAACACGTGCATCACCGAGAAGGCACCCGCGGACGGGAACACAAAGTAAAGCACCGACTTATTCGAGACACGGCGCGCCACGGCAAAGATGATAGGAAGCATCATAACGAGGCCAGCGTCAAAGAACATGGGGAAGCCGAGCAGCAGCGAAGCGATACCCAGAGCAAAGGGCGCCTTCTCCTCACCCACCATTGAGACGAGTTTGTCCGCAAGTGCCTTTGCACCGCCAGAATGCTCGATAAGTCTTCCTAGCATCGCTCCGAGGCCTACAAGGAGAGCAACACTACCCAGTGTGCCTCCGAAGCTGTTGATCATGACTCCGGGAACTTCGCCCACAGGCATACCGGTAGCCAGTGCTGTGACAGCAGAAACGATCACAAGGGTCAGGAATGCGTGCATCTTGAATGCAATGATCATGACCAAAATCAGCGCGATTGCGGCAACCGCAATCCCGATGAGGGGCCCAGCCCCCATTGTTTGAGTCCAATTATCCATAGATTTCTCCATATCCGACATGCCGATCGTCATCGAGCGGCATGGGTTTCGTGACCGCCGTACTCGGGCGGCTTCTTCCCCAACGAAGTTTTGTCAGCCTCGGTCCGGCACCTCACCTGTTAGATTACCGTGATTGATGGCGTTATGTGGCGCTCCTCACTTGTTGACAGTATCTGGTGATACAAGGCCGAGTTGAATCAGCTGGCTGATTGCCGTCTCTACGATCGTGTCAATGTCGGCGTCAACATCAACAACAAAGCCCAACTCCCCCACGTCAAGCTGTTCCAGGGTGGCGAGCTGCGAATCGAGGAGTGTGGCGGGCATAAAGTGGTCCGTCCGCGCTCCCATTCGAGAGGCGAGCACAGCCCTATCGCCCGCGAGATGGACAAAGTATGTCTTCCCTGGAGTGGCGGCGAGCCGGTCACGGTAGCAACGACGCAAAGCCGAGCATGTGACAACCGTCGACTGACCCAATTGCGCCTGTTCCTTAGTCCACGCGGCAATCAAATCTAACCAGGGCCACCTGTCCTCATCCGTCAAGGGTGTTCCAGAGCTCATCTTGGCGACGTTCGCCTCCGGGTGGAAATCGTCTCCTTCAGCAAGCGGCCACCCCAGACGCTCAGCAATTTTCTGGGCGATGGTGGATTTCCCGCATCCACACACCCCCATGACAACCAAATGCGTAGTAGTCATCTTCGACCTTCCATCCTGCCGCTTCCTCGCGACGTTGAGATTATGCACAAATAATGTCGGGATTTTGACACGTCCCGAAGCGTCATCATTGTTGTCGACGACGACGCCCCCGCCACGAGTTTCTGAACGGCCGGGAACGCCCAGTTTTATCGACGCTCTTGGTGACGATCACCCTCCCAGACGATGTGGAAGTTTCCGGGCGCATCGGTACGTTCGAAGGTGTGGGCTCCAAAATAGTCACGGAGAAGCTGGACAAGAGAGGTGGGGAGCCTGGCGGTCCGCAGCATCGTCTGGTGGTTAAGAGCCGCCGCCAGCGCAGGAATTGGAACGGCACCGAGCGAGGCCATAGCCACCACCTGCCGGAGAGAACGAATCTGTTCATTCATCTGCGATTTGAACGGCTCGACCGCGGTGAACGAGGCGCATTCAGGATTGTCCCGATACACAGCTGAGATATCATCAAGGAATCCCGCCCGAATGATGCACCCCGCCCGCCAGATACGGTTGACCTCCGCGAGTTGAATCCCCCACCCATATTCCCTGGATGCGGTAGCGAGCAGAGACATTCCCTGCTGATAGGCAATAAGACGCGCGGCGAAATAAGCGTCGCGGATTGTCTCCCGGTTGGCGTCAAACGTAGCTGGAACTGACGCCGAATTCTTGATCCACTCTTCCCTTTCCGCAATCGCCGACGAGGCAGAGCGAGCAAAGAAAGACGCGGCAATGACATTGACGGACACTCCATGGTCGGCCGCCGCCATGACGGTCCAAGCGCCGGTTCCTTTTCCTTTAGCATGGTCGAGGACGTGATCCACCAGAGCTTCGTGAGTCTCTGGATCCTTGGTCGCAAGGACCTCCGCTGCCGAATCCAGAAGGTAGGAACGCTGAGAGCCTTGATTCCACCTGCCAAATTCGGCGGCGGCTTCAGAAGCAGACAGGCCCCGCGCCCGCAGAAGCGTGTACGCCTCGGAAATCAGCTGGATATCGGCATACTCGATGCCGTTGTGCACCATCTTCGTGAAGTGGCCGGAGGCTCCCGATCCTACAAGTGTGACGCATGGCAGGCCGTCGTCGGCCTTCGCGGCGATCGGCTCCAGCAGCGGACTGATGGACTCCCATACGCTCGGATCCCCACCGGGCATAAGCGATGGCCCCCACAGGGCGCCCTGCTCACCACCGGAAACACCCATTCCAATGAATTTGATGCCTCGTTCAGCGGCAAAGGTAACGCGGCGATCGGTGTCTGTGAAGTGGGTATTGCCGCCGTCGATAACAATGCCGCCTGGCTTGAGGAGCTCGCTGAGAGAAGCCAGTGATGCATCAACGGGTCTGCCCGCCGGCACCATAAGAAGGACTACCTGGGGATGTTCCAACGCGGTAACAAAAGCTCCGAGATCAGAAAAACCGAGAAGATTGGCTTCGGGATGACGCTCGACGAGCGCGTCGACTTTCGCTTGATCGAGGTCAAAAACCGCGATGGGTTTATTGAGATTTCTTGCCAGATTTCGGGCCAGACTCGCTCCCATCACACCGGTTCCGACCACACCGATGGGACTTACCTGTACCGAGTTGTTTGTGCTTACCGATTCAGTCATCTTCAACCCCTCTTTTGGCCGCACCCTTACGACCTTGGGATTATCCTAAACCGAATTAATGCTCCTTGTACATAGATTAAGAGTCTTTATTTATTTAATTGTGTGACTTAGATCCTTAACAGGTACGCTTTTAGTAGACAAAGTGTCGGTTTTTATTAGACAGAAAGCGCGGGGCAATGAGCAAAGACGCAAGTGAGCTGCTCCATCACCGGATATCTCGAGAACTCGGCATCGAGATCATTGATGGAATATGGGAAGAGGGCACCACCCGCACG
>RRZT012624205.1_pt1 | contig 21899 bp, 20 predicted proteins | sample 2165551 | NCBI WGS metagenome assembly RRZT01 (sample SAMN10456910, study PRJNA506462) | wastewater metagenome | biome: wastewater; feature: sludge; material: wastewater sludge; isolation source: wastewater sludge with Escherichia coli K12::gfp cells carrying plasmid... | place: USA: Moscow, Idaho... | reverse complement strand
GCAAATCGGTGCGGTGGGACGGCACGCCTGTCACCACCGAGACGGGCGAGGTGTTCTGGGGCGAGCCTGGCACCAATGGCCAACACGCGTTCTACCAGCTGATCCACCAGGGCACCCAGATGATCCCGGCCGACTTCATCGCGATGGCGAACACCGCGCATCCGGTCAAGGACGGCGACCAGGACGTTCACGAGCTGTTCTTGGCGAACTTCTTCGCCCAGACCAAGGCGCTGGCGTTCGGCAAGACCGCCGACGAGGTGCGCGCCGAGGGTGTGGCCGAGGCGATCGTGACGGCACGCGTGTTCCCCGGCAACAAGCCCACGACCTCGATCATGGGCCCGGCGCTGACCCCGTCGGTGGTGGGCCAGCTGATCGCGCTGTACGAGCACATCACGTTCGTGCAGGGCATCGTCTGGGGCATCGACTCGTTCGACCAGTGGGGCGTCCAGCTCGGCAAGGTGCTGGCCACCGAGATCACGCCGGCCATCTCGTCCGACGACGAGGCGCTCGCGAAGCAGGACTCCTCGACCCAGGGGCTGATCCAGTACTACCGCAGCCAGCGCCAGTGAGCTGAGCCGGTGCTGCCGGCTTGACCGCTGACGCTGTGGCCCCGTCCTTCGCGGGCGGGGCCACAGCTGTGTCCGGTTGCCGTCGCCCGTAGGCTGATGGGCGTGACTCAGACCCGCCCAGCCCGCAGGCGTCCGCTCCTCCGGTTGTTCGGCGTTCTCGCTTCCCTGGCGGCGCTGGCGCTGATGGGCATCGGCGCTCCCGCGATGTGGACGTGGTGGAACGCGAGGGGTCGGGTTTTGACGGCGTCGCAGGCGCCGGCGCACGATGTCGCGATCATCTTCGGCGCCGAGATGTATCCCAGTGGCCGTCCGTCGCCCTATCTTCAGGCCCGGCTCGATCTCGGCGCGGACCTGTACCGCTCAGGCAAGGCGAAGGTGCTGATCGTGAGCGGCGACAATGCCGCCGAGCACCATCACGAGACCACCAACATGCGGCGTTACCTGATCAAGGTGGGCGTCCCGGCTGAGCACATCGTTGAGGACGAGCACGGCCTGGACACCTACGACACCTGCGTGCGGGCCATCAAGGTCTTCGGGGTCGACCGGGCCCTGCTGGTCAGCCAGCGCTACCACCTCACCCGGGCCGTCGCGACGTGTCGGGCGGTCGGGGTCGACGCCATCGGGGTCGGCGACGTCACGGTGAAGAAGACCTCCAACCGATGGGACGAGTTCGCCGCCCGCGAGTACGGCGCGAACCTCAAGATGGTCTGGGACCTCGTCTCCCGTCGCGAGCCGATCCTCGACCCGCCGAGCTCCGCCGTGCAGGACGCACTGCGCCGCTGAGCAGCCTCGCTCCTCGCCAGTCACGCCGCGCCACCCGCCGGCCGTGACTTTCGTGACGAATGGTCGCTCGTACACGCGCCGACGTGGGCGGTGTCGGTCACGAAAGTCACACACAGACGAGCCGGGGCGTGGTCGGCCGTGCGGGCGGTCCGGGTTTCGATGGCGGCGCCGTCGCGTGGGAGGATGGTGCGGTGATTTCGTTGCCTTCCCTCCTGAGCGATCGTGTCGAGGCGGCTGCCGGCATCGACCCTGAGATGCGGCCCGCCACGAAGCCTCAGTTCGGGCATTTCCAGTCCAACGTCGCCCTTCGCCTGGCAAAGTCGGCCGGACGCCCGCCCCGCGAAGTGGCGGCCGACCTGGTTCAACGCATCGACGTCGCCGACCTGTGCGAACCGCTCGAGATCGCCGGGCCCGGTTTCATCAACTTCCGCCTCCGGTCCGACGTTCTGGCGGGGGCCGTCACCGAGCTCCTCGTCGACGCCAACGTCGGCATCGAGCCGGCCGCAGTGCCGCAGCGGGTCGTCATCGACTACTCCGCCCCGAACGTCGCCAAGCCGATGCACGTGGGCAACCTGCGCTCGACGATCATCGGCGACTGCTTCAACCGGGTGCTCACGGCGCAGGGCCACACGGTCATTCCGCAGAACCACATCGGCGACTGGGGCACCCAGTTCGGCATGCTCGTCGAGCAGATCCTCTTCGAGGGCGTCGACGCCCGCTCGCTCGACCTCGACGGGTCCGTGGCCCTCTACAAGCGCGCGCAGACCCACTTCAAGGAGGATGAGGCGTTCGCCGATGCGGCACGGCGGCGCGTCGTCGCCCTCCAGGCAGGTGATGCCCAGACCCGCGAGATCTGGCAGGCCCTGATCGACGTGTCCAAGGCTGGCTTCAACGAGGCCTACGCCCGGCTCGGCGTCCTGCTGACCGACGACGACCTGGCAGGGGAGTCGCGCTACAACGCACTTCTGGCGCCGGTGGCGTCCGATCTCGAGGCGCGCGGCATCGCCGTGATGGACCAGGGCGCGCTCTGCGTCTTCGTCCCCGGCTACGAGGCTCCCGTCATCGTGCGCAAGTCCGACGGCGGCTACGGATACGCCGCCACCGACATCGCCGCGGTGAAGTACCGCATCGACGACCTGCACGCCGATCGCATCATCTACGTCGTCGGCATGCCGCAGTCCACCCACTTCGCGCAGGTGTTCGCGGTGGCACGCATGGCCGGCTACCTGCCCGACGGCGTCCCCGCCGAGCACGTCGCCTTCGGTTCGGTGCTCGGCGCCGACGGCAAGATGCTCCGCACCCGTGAGGGCCGCACGGTCACGCTGCAGTCGCTGCTCGACGAGGCCGAAGAGGTGGCTGCGCGGCCCATCGCGATGGCGGCGGTGAAGTACGCCGATCTGTCGAATCAGCTCCAGAAGGACTACACGTTCGACGTCGACCGGATGACCGCCACCACCGGCGACACCGGGCCGTACCTGCAGTACGCGCACGCCCGCGCGTCGCGGATCCTGCGCCGCGCAGAGGACGAAGGCTTGACGTGGGGCGCCGTGACGCGGCTCGACGAGCCCGCCGAGCAGGCGCTGGCGCTGCTGCTCACCCGGTTCGGGGAGGTCGTGGCGCTCGTCGGTGCCGAACTGCAGCCGCACAAGCTGTGCACCTACCTGTTCGAGGTGGCCACCGCCATGAGCACGTTCTACGAGCAGTGCCCGGTGCTGCGCAGTGAGGGTGAGGTGCGCTCGTCGCGACTCGCGCTGTGCGCGACGACCCGCAAGGTGCTGGCCACGGGGCTGGGCCTGCTGGGCATCGAGGCGCCCGACCTGATGTGAGCCGGACGCCGTCCGGCGTTCCCGGCGGTGCCGGGTCCGCCCGATGACGCGTGTCTGACTACTTGGTGGTGACGCGATCGTTCGCGAGCCAGGCCGCGCCGACGATACCGGCCGCGTTGCGGAGCGTGGCCGGAACGATCGGCGTCCGCAGCTTCAGCTTCGGCAGGAACTTGTCGGACTTCTTGCTGATGCCGCCGCCCACCACCAGCAGGTCGGGCCAGAGCAGCGCCTCCAGCGTCTCGTAGTAGCGCTGGAGCCGCACGATGTAGGCCGGCCAGGTCAGGTCGAGCCGCTCACGGACGGCTGCGGAGGCCTCGCTCTCGGCGTCCTTGCCGTCGACCTCGATGTGGCCCAGCTCGCTGTTCGGCACGAGGACGCCGTTCTGGATGATCGCCGTTCCGATGCCCGTGCCCAGCGTGGTGAGCACCACGAGACCTTCGTGCCCCTTCGCTGCGCCGTAGTGAACCTCGGCGACGCCTGCGGCGTCCGCGTCGTTCACGAGGTAGATGTCGCGGCCCAGAACGTCTTCAAAGATCTTCTCGGCTTCCGCGTCGATCCAGGTCTCGTGGATGTTGGCCGCCGACCGGGTGATGCCGTGCGTGACCACGGCCGGCACCGTGACGCCGATCGGGCCGTCGCCCATCTCGTCGGCGAACGCCTCGACGACCTGCGCGACCACGGCGGCGACGTTCGCCGGGGTCGACTCCCCGGGGGTCTCGATGCGGACGCGTTCAGTGCTGAACTCGCCCGTCGTGAGGTCTACCAGGGCCCCCTTGATGCCGGAGCCGCCGATGTCGATACCGAGTACTGGTCGCTGAGTCACGTGCCCACCCTAGCGAGCAGCGTCGACCTGCGACAGGGAAGAGAGCGGAGAGCACGATAAACTGCCGCCCATGACTTCGTGGCTCGTGACCGGCGGCGCCGGTTATATCGGCGCGCATGTGGCTCGCGCCTTCCTTGTTGAGGGCATCAAGCCCGTCATCGTCGACGACCTGTCGTCAGGACGCCGCGAGTTCGTCCCCGAGGGGGCGCAGTTCGTCCAGGGCAGCATCCTCGACACGGGGCTGCTGACCGACGCTCTGCGCGAATACGACTGCCAGGGCGTCGTCCACGTGGCCGGCTTCAAGTACGCCGGCGTCTCGGTGCAGCAGCCTCTGCACACGTACACGCAGAACGTGACCGGCACCGTCAGCGTCCTCGAGGCGATGGCCGAGGCTGGCGTCGACCGCTACGTGTTCTCGTCGTCGGCCGCCGTCTACGGCACCCCCGATGTCGACGTGGTCACCGAAGATCTTCCCTTGCGCCCCGAGTCGCCCTACGGAGAGAGCAAGCTCATCGGTGAGTGGCTGCTGGCCGACCAGATGCGCGCGCGGCCCTCGCTGCGTGGCACCAATCTGCGCTACTTCAACGTGGTCGGCTCGGCCACCGACGACGTGTACGACGTCAGCCCGCACAACCTGTTCCCGATCGTCATCGAGATGCTGCTCGCCGGTCGCACGCCGCGCATCAACGGCGACGACTACGCGACGCCCGACGGCACCTGCGTCCGCGACTACGTGCACGTCGGCGACCTCGCCATCTCGCACGTCGCGGCCGCCCGGGCCCTCATGGAGGGTCGCGACCTTCAGGCCGCCTACAACCTGGGTTCGGGCGACGGGCTGAGCGTCCGCGAGATCATGTCGGCCATGGCCGAGGTGTCAGGGGTCGACTTCACCCCGGAGGTGGCGCCGCGGCGTCCGGGCGACCCGGCCCGCATCGTCGCCAACGGAGACGCTGCGGCGCGTGACCTCAACTGGCAGATGCGCTGGACGGTAGGCCAGATGGTCGAGTCCGCCTGGCGCGCGCGCACCGCGCACGCCTGACGGCGTCCTTCAGGACGCCGTGGGCTCGCCCGCGGTGTCCGGTCGCGGCGACTCCGCCGGCCCGATCGGCTCCGGCTCCGGCGAAACCGTCGGCTGGTGCGGCGACCGGAACAGGGCCTCCATGTCGTGGGTCCTCGACTTGTCGAGTTCGGCCTCCAGCAGGGCACGGCCCTGGCGCTCATCGATCTGCGCGACCGTTGCCATGCCGGTCATCGCGGCGGTGCTGGCCAGCACCGTGACGACCCGGAGCCGCCGCTGCAGAGGGCCCTGGTTGAGGTCCATGCCCAGCACGCGCGCGTGCGGCACGATCGTCGTCGTGCGCTCCAGCGCCCCCGTCCGGGCAGCGATCACGGTCTCGTTCGCGTCCCAGCCCAGCCAGCGGTGGCTGACCGGGTTGAGCCACCGGGCGCGTTCGGGCGGCCCCTCGAAAACCAGATCGTCGAGCTCGAGGCCCGGCCAGACGGCGGCCACTGCGGTGCGCATCTGCTCGAGGTTGCCGATGGGCAGCAGGACGACGCTGCCGAGCATCCCTTCACCGTCGCCCTCGATGCTGCCCATGCCGCTGATGCTGATGTTGATGCGGTAGGTGCCCAGCAGCCGCCACAGGAGGGGCTGCGAGATCTGCATCGACTGGACGCGGTGCACAGGAACGCTCTGGCTGCGCAGGGTGGTGGCACCCTTCGTGATCTTCAGCCCGGTGTGGCTGTCGACCAGCGCGTAGTGGTAGTTGCGCAGGACGCCGTTGGCCAGCGGGCCGAGAACGGCGATGGCGAAGGGAATGGCGCCGCCGATCGCGAGGTAGCTGGCTCCGAACCACGTGGACAGCACGAACATGGTGCCAGTGATGAGGACGCCGACGAGATACCCCGTGCCCAGAACAGTCCCTAGGAGCAGCGTGCGCAGCGGCAGCCTGATCAGAACCTCTTCGTCGCCGGAGATATCATCCCAGCGGTGGCGTCCGGGCACCGGGGGAGCGTCGTCGGGAGTGGCCGACACCCCGCCGGCGGCGACCTCGGCCTCGGCCTGACGCACGCGTTGCGCCTTTGCCAGGAGTGCCACCCGCAGCGCGTCGGCCTTGTCGCGGGTGAAGTACGCCAGGTGGGTGCGACGGTCGCCGGAGACGTCGATCTCGAGCCTGGCCAGCCCGAGGAGCCGGGCGGCGAACGGCTGCGTGAGGTCGATCGACTGGATGCGTCGGTACGCCACACGCGTCGACTCGTGGCTCAGGCCGCGACGCTCGACGCGCAGTTCGTGACCGTCGATGATGTACCGGGTCGTCCACCACGACCAGAAGCTGGCGGCCAGCCCGAGCAGCACCAGGGCCCCTGCCACGACCATCCACGGCCCCGACCGGACCCACTCCACCAGGTCGGACAGGCTCTGCAACTCGCCGTTGACGAACCGCATGCCCACGAACCAGACCAACGCCACGAGCCCGACCCACATGTTGACCAGTGGGCTGGCCGGGTGGGTTCGTTCTCCCGTGCGCGGCGTTGCCGGATCGGTGGTTCCCGGTGGTGAGGCAGGCTGATCGGACGCCGCGAGCTCGGCCCCGTCGGGCGTGGGTGCCGGCTCGATGTCGGAGGGGCAGTGTCGCTCGGTGGGTCCGCTCACAGCCCTGACCCTTCGGCATCGCTGCGCTCGATGAGTCGGTCACGCAGGGCGACGGCCTCGGCTGTGGGCAGGCCCGGAATCGTCGGGCTCGTGGTGGGCGACGCCGTGACCAGTTCGACGGTCGACAGGCCGAACGCCCGCAGGAACGGCCCTGATGAGACCCGCACCACCTGCAGGCGGCCCATCGGGACGATCTCGAGCGACTTCATCAGGAGGCCGCCGCGCACGCAGAGATCTCCGTCACGTTCGGCGTAGCCCATCGCCGCCACCACCCGACCGGCACGGGTCAGCAGCCACACCAGCAGCAGCAGCGCCAGGCCGGACGCGACCCACGCGAGCCACGGCCACGGCGTCCACAACCAGACGGCGATCGCGGCCGGAACCGCCGTCACGAGCGCCGTGACGGTCGCCGAGATCCGCTTGACGGTTGCCAATTTCGGCGAGACCGGGCGCCAGGGGGCGCCGGGCGGAGCGAACGGCTCGACGAGGGTGCTGGGGTGGCTGGACTCGGTCATGCCCTCCACCATAGAAGGGGCGTCCGACACTTCGGCACCGACCATGGCATGGGCTGGCGTCCGACCAAGCGCCAGACCGTCAGCGGCGCTTCGGGCCGCGGACCTCGACGCCGCCGAAGCCGACGAATCCCTTCACCACGACGCGCGGGGCGCCGGGCTGATGCTCGGTCGGGTGGGTCGCCTCGGCGCCGCCGAAGATGGCTGTCACCCGGTTCTCGACCGCGACCCCTTCGGGGACCCGGATGTCGACCCCTCCGAACAGGCAGAAGATGTTGATCTCGCACACGTCGGCGTCGAACTGCGCCTGGGTGAGGTCGATGTCGGTGCCCCCGAACATCGTCAACACCGACACGTTCCGGCGTGCGCGCCAGCGTCCCTTGCGTTCGACGCCGCTGAACAGGGTGACGATCGTGTCGGCCGAGTCGGTCGCCGGAGATGCCGCCGACGACCAGGACGCCGGTGCCGAAGGGGCCGAGGCGTCGTGCACCGGCGTCAGGTCGCGGGTCAACGGCGCCAGGTCGTCGAAAGTCTTTGCCGACAGCGCCGACTGGATGCGGGTGTCGTACTCGTCGCGATCGAGTCGACCCTCGGCGTAGGCGGCGCCGAGCAGCTCGGTGACGAGGCTGCGGTCGGCGTCCGAGGCGCGCAGCGACGGCTGCGAAGGGTTCGGGTACGGGACGGGCTCGTGGCTCATGACGCCAACCTATGACGCCGGCGACGCACCGTCAGCCCCTGCGCCCCGGATGCAGGGGCGGTTCAGGGTCAACCAGCCAGAGAGCGGAGCGGGCGACGGGAATCGAACCCGCACTGTCAGCTTGGGAAGCTGATGTTCTGCCATTGAACTACGCCCGCACGCGTGAACGCGCCGACAGTCTAGCCGCAGCGCTCAGCCAGACTCCAACTGGCCTGAGGGCTGGAACCCACAAGGGCGCCGCCTGGCCGAAGCCGTGCGACGCCCTTGACGGGGGAATGCCCTCGGATCAGTACGCTCCGCGCGATCCGAGGACCGCGCCCGCGGTGCGGGCGAGGATCGAGATGTCCTGCACCATCGACCAGTTGTCGATGTAGTACAGGTCGAGGCGGACGGTGTCCTCCCACGAAAGGTCCGAGCGGCCCGAGACCTGCCAGAGGCCGGTCAGCCCGGGACGGACGCTGAGGCGGCGCATGGCGTCATCGTCGTACTTCGCAACCTCGGAGTGCAGCGCCGGACGCGGGCCGATGAGGCTCATCTCGCCGATGAAGGCGTTCCAGAACTGCGGGATCTCGTCGATCGAGAAGCGACGGATGAAGGCGCCGATGCGGGTGACGCGCGGGTCGCGAGCCATCTTGAACAGCACGCCGTTGCCCTCGCTCTGAGCGGCGAGCGCGGCGAGCTTCGCCTCTGCATCGACACACATCGAGCGGAACTTGATCATGTGGAAGGTCTCGCCGTTGCGACCGACGCGCGGCTGCTTGAAGAAGATCGACCCGCCGTCCTCCAGCTTGATCGCCAGGGCGACCACGGCCATGATCGGTGCGCTCATCAGCAGCAGCATCGAAGCCCCGATGATGTCGAAGATGCGCTTGCTCCACTGGGCGGCCGCGATGGCCCGGGGGCGATCGACGTGCACCAGCGAGAGACCGGCCATCGGACGGACGCTCAGACGCGGCCGACACGTCGGCCAGAGTCGGAACGACCATGGTCTCGACGCCCACCTCTTCGAGCGCCCAGGCGGTGCGACGGAAGTCAGCCGGCGTGTCGAAGGAACCCTCCGCGAAGATCACCGACGCCACCGAGGTGTCCTCGATCACGCGGGTCAGGTCGCGCATGCTGCCCAGGATCGGCAGCCCCGTCTTCGTCTCTGCCTGAGTGCCGTCGACCAGCGCGCCGACGACCTGGTAGCCGAGCCACTTCTCGCGGCGCAGAACCTTGGTGACGGAGTCGACGTTGCGCATGCCGCCGACGACGAGCACTCGCGTCTGCTGCCGCCCGGTGGCCCGAAGGCGCGACAGGACGCGGCCACGGGCCACACGACCCAGCACCAGAGCCGGGATGCCGACAAGCGCGAGCAGAGCGAAGAAGCCCCGCGAGAGCGGGTAGTCGAGCAGGTAGCAGCCGGCGCCGATCGCACCGAAAGCGACGAGCGAGGCGGTGAAGACCCGCTTGTACTCGGTGGCGTCGGTGTGCTGGGGCATCGAGTAGGCGCCGAAGATGCGCAGGCTGGCGAGCCACACGAGACCCACGGCCACGCCCGCGATGGGCAGCCCCTCGGCTGTGGCGCCGCGCCCGAAGTCGATGATGTTGCGGCCGAGGATCGCGAGTGCGATCGACGCGGCCAAGATCAAGGTGTCCAGCGCCACCATGGTGGCGCTGGACACCTTGCGGGTCACCGCACGGTGACCGGTGAGTGCCTCGCGCCGCCCCTTGGCGAACGCGAACACACTTGTAGGCGTGCTCAAAGCTGTCATTGTGTTTCCCCCCTGGAAACTGGCATTCCCCCGAAAGCCAGGCACCTTGTCGTCGTCACGGCAAGGAAGCTGAGATTGGTTATGCCGTTCTGTGGGTCCCCCTGCAACTTCTGATGGCAACCTATTTCGTTCAGATCACGACGCCGAGCGTGCGTCCGGTGCATTTGTCCCCCCTGAGGGGGACAGTGTTCGCAAAGCCGTTGTTGAACGGTGCGGGAGGTGTTGCAGATGAGCGTCCCCGTGCGGGTGACACGGGTGGATGAGGGGGGTGGCCTCCCCGTCCCCACGCGGGTGACACGCGTCAGGACGGGTGGATCTACCCGTCCCCACGCGGGTGACAGCCGGTGGCGCTGAGTTTGCCAACGCCCGGCAGCGCCCCGAGGGCCGCCTCGACGCCCCGCCTGTCACCCGTACGGGAACTGGTGGCGAATCGGTGAAACGTTCATGATTCCCACGCGAGCTTAATTGTTTCGTGATCGTGGCGATGATGTAACGCCGTCATGGAATCATCAAGGCCGTTGCATTCTGTTCGGCGACAGAATGCAACGGCCTTTGTTCGTGCTCGGGTGCGTCTTATCGGTCGAGGCCACCCAGGGCGCGTGCCACCGCCACGCCGGACGCCGCTGCCCAAGCCTGCGGGCGGCAGCTCGCCGGGTACGGTGCCGGCGGGAACTGGGTGGCGGCGTCCTGACCGCCGAACAGTTCCGGCAACCTGAAGTCGAATCCTTCCGCCGCGTACAGAAGGCCGCTGGCCAGCACCCGGGCCTCGTCGGTGAACCCCTCATCGAGCATGCCGTCGATGATCACCGCGGTGTCGTGCGTCCAGACCGACCCCACGTGGTAGCGGTACGGCCAGGAGGCGCCGTTGGTGTTCGACATCGTGCGTACGCCGTAGCCCGAGAACATGGTCGGATCGAGCAGTCGGGCCACGATCGCGGCTGACTCCTCCTCATTCAGGATGCCGGTGCCGAGCAGGTGGCCCATGTTGGAGGCCACGCCCGTGACCGGCTGCTTGGTGCGGTCCAGCGCGATGACGGGGTAGGGGCCGAGGTCGTCGCTCACCCAGAAGGCAGCCCGGAACCGGTCGGCCAGAGCGGACCCCCACTGCCGCCACCAGTCCGCCTGGGCACGCTCCTCGGCCGTCCGGCCGAAGGCCTCCAGCAGATCGGCGCCGGCGAGGGCCGCGGCGTGGGCATAGCCCTGCACCTCTGCCAGGGCGATCGGCCCTTCGGCGATCGTGCCGTCGGCGAACCGGATCGAGTCGCCGGAGTCCTTCCATCCCTGGTTCGCGAGGCCGTGGCCGGACTCGTCGTGGTACTCCAGAAATCCGTCCCCGTCGGGATCGGAGTGGTCGGCCAGCCATCCGAGGGCGGCCACGAGGGCGTCCATCAGCCCGACGATCTCGGCGTCCGGGACGCCGGAGCGCCACACCCGGTGCAGCAGGGTGATCCACAGCGGCGTCGCGTCGATGGTGCCGTAGTACTCCGGCGGCAGCACTGTGCCCTCGAGGAGGTCCAGAGCTTCGGCGCGCACTTCGTGGAGGATCTTGCCCGGCGCCTCGGCCCGGCCTACGTCGATCGCGCGGCCCTGGCGTCCGGCCAGCGTGCGCAGGGTGCCCAGGGCGAGGTGGGCGTCCAGCGGCAGGAGCAGCCGCGCCGAGATGAGCGAGTCGCGGCCGAACAGCGTCAGGAACCAGGGTGCGCCGGCGGCCAGGAAGCAGTGCGACGCGTCGTCGCGCTCGGCCAGCCGCAGCGAGTTGAGGTCGCTGATCGAACGCTCGACGAGTCGGCGCAGTGAGGCGGAACCCTCCACGACGGGCTGGCTCAGCGGCTCGGCCGTCGCCGCCACGAACGGCAGGCTGGTGTCGTCGAGTCGCAGCCCCCAGGTCGCCTGTGCGTGCCCGTTCGAGGGAACGGCGACCTGCCAGTGCATGCCCACCGTGTCCGCCGCGGACTGTCCGTCGCCGATCAGTTCGGCGTTGCCCGCGCCGGCGTGCCACGTCCAGGCCGCCCCGTTCACCTCGGGCACGGTCGGGTCGGCCACGCCTCCCTTGATCAGGTTCATGTGGGCGGCGTCCGGGGTGATACGGAGCGTGAGCGTCAGGTCGAGGGGGCCCTCCGCCGAGCGGAGCGTCAGCGTCTCCCGGACGCCGTCAGCGGCGGCAGTCCGCTCGCGGACCAGCGTCGCGACCGGGTCGGCGCCGGGGAAGTCGACGCGAAGGACGTACTCGAATCGGGTGCTCGCCGGGCCCTCGGTGGTGGCGATCCACTCGACGTCCACGCCGTCGACGGTCACTGCGACGTCGCGGGCGACGCGGGTGTCGCCGCAGTAGATGCCCGCGATGCCGTCGGGGTCCATGCCTCCGTCGCGTCGCGACCACGCCTGGATCGGGGCGTGCAGCGTGCAGGTGAGGTCGTGGAGGAACGGCTGGCGCGACATGTGGGCTCCCGGGCAGAAGGTCTTGACAGCGTGTCAAGTCGGGGTCAGGATAACCGCGTCGCTTAGATCGATCCAAGACCCTGTCCGTCGGGAGTTGCGTGAGAGTCTGAGCCGGAACTCGAAGGAGCGTAATGGTGACAAGGAAGCGCCCGACCCTGGTCGATCTGGCCACCTCGCTCGGCGTCTCGCGCCAGACCGTCAGCAACGTCATCAACCGGCCCGAGGTGGTGCGTCCCGAACTGCGCGCCCGCATCGAGAGGGCGATTCAGGAGCAGGGCTACCGTCCCTCGCACTTCGCCCGGTCCCTGCGCACGCAGCGCGCCATGAGCATCGCGTTCCGGCTCGGGGCCGTCACCGACGGCATCAACGGCGCGGTGATGGACCACTTCCTCCACGGCGCCACGGTCGCGTTCCAACTCCGCGGCTACCGCGTGACGCTCTTCAGCGCGTCCGACCCCGAATCCGAGATCGAGGCGCTCGACGACCTGTTCCGAGGGTCGGCGGTCGACGGCGCGATCCTCACCGACACCCACACCGGCGACCCGCGCCCGGCCGCACTGACCGAGGCAGGCATGCCCTTCGTCGCCTTCGGACGCCCTTGGGACGACCTGAACGCCACCCACGCCTGGGTCGACGTCGACGGGCGGGCCGGCACCCGCGCCGCCACCCGGCACCTGCTCGACCGCGGCTACGAGCGCATCGGCTACATCGGCTGGCCCGACGGTTCCGGCGTCGGCGACGATCGCCGGTCGGGCTGGGCCGACGCGATGGGCGGACGCCACGGCGACCTGGTCGCCCGCGTCGAGGACGGCTCGGGCCACGGAGCGGACGCCGCACGCGAACTCCGCGAGCGCGGCGCCGAGGCGGTCGTGTGCGCCAGCGACTCGCTCGCCCTGGGGGCGCTCACCCAGTTCTCGGACCTGCCCGACCCGGGCAGCCGCCTGGTTGGCTTCGACAACACTCCTGTCGCGGCCGCCCTGGGCCTCTCGTCGGTCGGCCAACCGGTCGTCGCTGTGGCGCAGCGCATGGTCGACATCCTGCTCGGGCTGGTCGCCAACGAGTCGGGCGTCGACACCCAGTCGCTCGTCGAGCCGTCGCTCGTGGTCCGCGACCTCGAACCCTTCGTCACAGCCAACTGATACCCACCACTCACCTGAAGGAACACCCATGAAGAAGATCACCAGCCGTCTGGGCATCGCCTCCGTTGCCGCCTTCGCGTCGGTCAGCCTCGCCGCCTGTGGCGGGACGCCGGCCGCCAGCCCCTCGTCGTCCACTCCCACCGAGACCGCCAACGCCAACCCCGTCACGGTGCTCATCGGCTCGTCGGGTGAGGCCGAGACCGCGTCGGTCAAGAAGGCCGTCGCCGCCTGGTCGGCGAAGTCGGGCGTCAAGGCCGACGTGATCGCCGCCAACAACCTCGTCCAGGAGGCATCCCAGGGCTTCGCGTCCGGCAAGCCCTCCGATCTGCTGTACGTGAGCACCGACCAGCTCGCCGGCTGGGCGTCCAACGGCTCGCTGGAGGCCTACGGTGACAAGCTCTCCAACAAGGACGACTTCTACGAGGGTCTGAAGGCCGCGTTCACCGTGGAGGACCAGTTCTACTGTGCGCCGAAGGACTTCTCGACGCTGGCGCTGTTCATCAACAAGAAGATGTGGGCCGACGCCGGCCTGACCGAAGCCGACATTCCGAAGACCTGGGACGACCTCAGCAACGTCGCCAAGAAGCTGACCTCGGGCAAGCGGGTCGGCCTCGCGTTCGGCCCCGAGGTGCAGCGCGTCGGCGTCTTCATGGCCCAGAACGAGGGCAGCCTGATGTCGGAGGACGGCAAGACCGCCACCGTCAACAGCGCCGCCAACGTCGAGGCGCTCACCTACGTGAAGAAGCTGATGACCGACGGCTCGGCGGCCTACTCTTCCGACCTCGGCTCCGGCTGGGGCGGCGAGGCGTTCGGCAAGCAGCAGGCCGCGATGGTCATCGAGGGCCCGTGGCTCGTCGGTCCGATGGCCAAGGACTACTCCTCGGTCCAGTGGGTCGCCGCCGAGCTGCCCGCCGGCAAGACCCAGGGCACGCTGCAGTACACCAACTGCTGGGGCATGGCGAAGGACGGCGACAACAAGGTCGCCGCGCAGAGCCTCGTCGAGTTCCTCACCTCGAAGGAGCAGCAGCTCGCCTTCGCCAAGGAGTTCGGCCCGATGCCGTCGGTGAAGTCGGCCGCCGACGACTACAAGACGGCGAACCCGACCATGGTCCCGTTCATCAACGGCGCCGCCTACGCGTCCAACCTGCCCGCCATGGAGGGCGCCGCCGACGCGATCAAGGAGCTCAACACCGGCATCGCGCAGCTGAAGGCGAAGGACCCCAAGGCCATCCTCGACGCGTCGCAGGCCGACTTCGAAGCCATCGTCAAGGCCTGAGAGCAGCGCGGACGTCAGGCTCATGGCCACCATCTCGCGAACCCAGCGCGGTTCTGGCATCAACAGCCAGAACCGCGCCGGGTGGCTGTTCGTGCTGCCTACCGTCCTCATCCTCGGGGTGTTCCTCTTCTTCCCGGTGGTGATGGCGGCGTGGGTGAGCCTGTCCGACTGGCGTGGACGCGGTAGCCCCTTCGGTGCCGGCGTCGACTTCGTCGGCGGCAAGAACTACGTCGACACCCTCAGCGGCAAGGGCATCGCCGGGCGTGACTTCGGCACGTCGATCCGCAACAACCTCTACTACGTCGTGCTCGTCGTGCCGCTGCAGACCGCGCTGGCGCTTGCGCTGGCCTTCCTCGTCAACAAGCGGGCGCTGCGCGGCAAGGGGTTCTTCCGTACGGCGTTCTACTTCCCGTCGGTCACGTCGTCGGTCGCCATCACGGTCCTGTGGCTGTTCCTGTTCTCGGCCTCCGGTGCGATCAACGGCATGCTGGAGCTCTTCTCGATCAAGGGCCCGAACTGGTTCGACGACCCGCGCGGCATCATCCACCTGATGCTGGGCGGCGGGGACGCCCCTGCCGGCATGAGCAAGCCCGTCTTCCTCGGTCTGAGCGGCTGGGACTGGATCTCAGGGCCGTCCGTGGCGATGTGCGCGTTCATCCTGATGGCGATCTTCACCACGTCGGGTACGTTCATGCTGCTGTTCCTCGCCGCGCTGCAGAGCATCGGCGAAGAGACCGACGAGGCCGCCCAGGTCGACGGCGCCAACGCGTGGCAGCGGTTCTGGTACGTCACCCTGCCGATGCTGCGGCCCACGATGTTCACCGTGCTGACGCTCGGCACCATCGGCACCTGGCAGGTGTTCGACCAGATCTACACCGGCTCCCAGGGTGGCCCGGCCAAGACGACGCTGACCCCGGCCTACCTGTCGTATGACGCAGCGTTCAACTCCCAGAACTGGGGTCGCGGCGCGGCGATCGCCTTCATCCTGTTCGCGATCATCGTGGTGTTCACGCTGCTGCAGCGGGTGATCCTCGGCGAGACCGACCCGACCCAGCCCGGACGCCGCCAACGGCGGGCCGACCGGCTCGTCCGGCTGCACGCCGCGCGTGCGGCGTCCAAGGCGGGTGTCTGACATGGCGAACACCAAGGAGAGCCGCTACGCCGGCGAACAGGTCGGCTACGGCTGGATGGTGAACTTCGGCGTCCTGCTGCTGCTGGCGCTGGCCTACATCTTCCCGTTCGTGGTGCAGGTGGCGAACTCGTTCAAAACCGACACCGAAGCCACCAACGCCGGCCTCGCGCTGTGGTCGGCCAACTGGACGACGCAGGCGTACGTCACGTTGTTCGGGGCGTCCGACTTCCCGCGCTGGACGTTCAACTCGTTCGTGGTCACCATCTTCGTGACGCTCGGCAGGGTGTTCTTCTGCTCGTTGGCCGGCCACGCGCTGGCGCGCCTGAAGTTCCGTGGCCGCCAGGTCGTCTTCGCGATGCTCATCGCCGTCATGTCGGTGCCGGGTGTGGTGCTGCTGATCCCCAAGTTCCTGGTGATCAACTCCCTCGGCATCTACAACACCTACCTGGGCATGATCCTGCCGCTGCTGGTGGACGCCGCAGGCGTCTTCATCATGAAGAACTTCTTCGAGTCGATCCCGGTCGCCGTCGAGGAGGCCGCCCGCATCGACGGGGCCGGCACGTTCCGCACGTTCTGGTCGGTGGTGCTGCCCATGGCCCGCCCGGCGCTGATGACCATCATCATCCTGAGCTTCCAGGGGTCGTGGAACGAGCTCAACCACTTCATCGTGTCCACCCAGGGCGCCGAGCTGACCACCCTCACCAAGGGTGTCGCGCAGTTGGCGTCCGGTCAGCTCAGTTCGGGCAACCAGTACCCGATCAAGCTCGCGGCGGCCACGCTGATGACCATCCCGGTGGCTGTGATGTTCTTCGTGTTCAGCAAGCGCATCATGAACACCTCCGGCGGTGCCGTGAAGGAGTAGGCGGGCACCATCCAAGGTCGGGCGCCCCTCGGTGAGTTCACTCCCGGGGGGCGTCCTTTTTCGGACGCCGCCGCGGCGGCGTCGGTCACGGAATGGGCGGCGGTGCTCAGGCCAGGCGCCGGCGCATCTCGGCGGCGACAATCAAGAATCGTCGCTCGTCGAGGCGTCCCGAGATGCGCCGCAGCCGACCGGGGTCGACCCGGACGACGCGGTTGACCCGGACCTCGCTCGGACGCCCCTGCGCATCCCATGCCCCGGTGCCGATGTCGACCCAGAAACGCCCTTCGAACGCCTCCTGTCGGGCGTCGCGGTCGTGATCCTTGCTGGTCAGCGGCAGGCCGAGCAGCCAGACGCCGTCACGGGCGACGATCAGGACCGGCCTGTCCTTGCCGCGCGAGAAGTCCTCCTCGAACGGGACCCACGTCCAGACCACCTCACCCGGGTCGGCCAGATCGCCCTGGTGCGGGGCGTACTCCACGTTCGGCAGGCCCACGAAGTCGCCGGGGTACGCGCCCTGCGCCGTAGCCGTGCCGGGCTGCGGCGTCCGGGGCTGCCGGTCGGGGCGCGGCGTCCTGGAACGACCGGACACGGAGCGTTCGGCCTGCCGCAGGCCGGCCCGCACCACGTCACGCGCGATGCGACCCAGCGCCGGCGCGATGCGTTCGAACCAGCTCATCAGCTCGTCGCCTCGTACCGGGGGAGCGGCCCGTAGAACACCTCGTCGCGAATCTGCGGCACCGCAGGCGCGGGATGCCGGACCGCCTGCCAGTGCCCGAAGAACCGCGTCACCGGCGGCAGCCAGAGCAGCAGGACGCCGACCGCCACCGGCACCATCGACCACAGGGTGATGTCATTGCCCAACCAGGCCGCACCGGCGAGCGCGAGAGCGACGAGGCCGGACCACCGCGTCCACCGGTAGCCGTGGAACGAGTAGTAGGCGGTGACGCCGGCGACCCAGCCGATCAGCACCGCGCCCAAGGTGAGCCCGGTCACCATCAGCACCCGCCACCACGAGCCGGGCTCGGTGGGCCAGAAGCCGTGCAGGCGGGCGGCGTCCTCGAAGAAGTGGACGCTGCGCCAGTAGATCCACAGCAGCCCGGCCGTCAGGCCGGCCAGGCCGGCGTACACCAGCCCGGACGCCGCCCACACCACCCACGGACGCCTCGGCTCACCGGTGGCCGGATTGAGCGGGATCGTGGGCGCGAGCGCCTCCTTGAGGGCGGCCAGGTCGTGCTGGCCGTCGACCGGCTGGACCTCGGGGGCCATGCTCCTCCTGACGGCAGGTTCGGTGCGGACGTCGCGAACGGGCACAGTCTAGAGGCTGGCCCGGGCACGGCGTCCGCGCCGGGGTACCGCAGGTCAGGGCTTCATCGAGCCCGTCTCGAGGAAGCGCAGGTGGAAGTCGTGCGCCTCGCGGAGGTTGTGCGGGGTGTGCAGGCCGTTGGCGGTGCGGCAGGCCCGGTCGAAGTAGTCCTGCAGGATCGGCTTGTAGTCGGGGTGCGCGCAGTTGTCGATGATGAGCTGGGCGCGCTGCCGGGGCGACTTGCCTCGCAGGTCGGCCAGACCCTGCTCGGTGATGATCACCTGCACGTCGTGCTCGGTGTGGTCATGGTGCGACACCATCGGAACCACGCACGAGATGGCGCCGCCCTTGGCCGTCGACGGGCTCACGAACGCCGAGATGAAGGAGTTGCGGGTGAAGTCGGCCGAGCCACCGATGCCGTTCTGCATCTTGCTGCCCATCACGTGGGTGGAGTTCACGTTGCCGTACATGTCGCACTCGATCATGCCGTTGGTGGCCAGCACGCCGAGGCGACGGATCAGCTCGGGGTGGTTCGAGATCTCCTGGCTGCGCAGCACGATCTTGCTGCGGTAGTACTTCGCGTTCTCGTTCATGCGGGCGGCGTACTCGGGCGACAACGAGAACGCCGTGGCCGACGCGACCTGCATCTTGCCCGAGTCGATCAGGTCGACCATGCCGTCCTGGATCACCTCGGTGTAGGAGGTGAGGAAGTCGAACGGCGAGTCGAGCAGGCCGGCCAGCACGGCGTTGGCGATGTTGCCGACGCCCGACTGCAGCGGCAGCAGGTCCTTCGGAAGCTGGCCGATCTTCACCAGATGGCTGTAGAAGTCGATCAGGTGGTTCGCGATCAGCCGCGACTCGTCGTCGACCGGCTTGAAGGGGGTGTTGCGGTCGGGCAGGTTGGTCTCGATGACGGCGACCACCTTCGACCGATCGATGGTGAAGCTGCGGCGTCCGATGCGGTCGCCCGGTGCCGTGAGCGGCACCGGCAGGCGATTCGGCGGCAGCGCGGCCTTCATGTAGGCGTCGTGCATGCCTTCCAGGTCTGCCGACTGCCACTCGTTGACCTCGAGGATGATCTTGTCGGCGTGGTCGAGGAAGACCTGCGAGTTGCCCATCGACGAGCTCGGAATGAGGTTGCCCTCGTCATCGATGGCCGTGACCTCGACGACCGCCACGTTGAGGTGCCCGAGGAACTCGGAGCGAACCATCGGTGCCATGTGCGACAGGTGGATATCGGCGTAACCGGTGTCGCCGGCGTTGATGCGCTTCCGCATCATCGGGTCGGACTGGTACGGCGTCCGGAACGAGATGCCGTCGACCTCGGCGAGCGCGCCGTCGAGTTCGGGGGCCGTGGACGCCCCGGTCCACATGCCGATCTGGAACTTCTCGCCCCGATCGTGGGCGGCCTTGATGCGCTCGGCGAGGGCCCCCGGCACGAGCTTCGGGTAACCCGCCCCGGTGAAACCCGAGAAGCCGACGTTGTCGCCGGGATTGATGAACTGCACGGCCTCTTCGGCCGACATCAGCTTGGTTCGGAACTCCTCGTGAGAGATGCGCGACATGGTTGACCCTCCTGCTCGCTGGATGATCAGGAGGCTATCCGGCATGACACGGGGCGCCCGCCGAAACGGCGGACGCCCCACATCGTGGACACTGCGTCAGGACAGGGCGATCTTCTGCCTCATGTGGTGGGTTTCCCCCGGCCGGAGCGTGACGGCGCCCTCACCGGTGTTGGCGGCCTCGATGCAGATCATGCCGACCCACTCGTCGTCGGCGAAGTCGGGCATCGCTGCGGACTTGTCGACCCACGGGTTCCAGACGACGGTGTTCGCGGATCCCTCCTTGCTGATCGTCAGCTTGCGGCCCAGGCCTGGATCGTCGAGCACCACCTCGCCGGTGGAGTCGTAGACGCGGTCGGTCTCGCCGGTGATCGTCACGTCGCCGTCCTGGGTGGCTCGCTCGCCGGTGACCTTGTCGAGGTAGCCGGCCCCGTCGAGGCCTGACACCGTGACGTTGCGGACGTCGCTGACCGCGAGATAGGTGTGCAGGGCGCCCTCGAAGGTGAACGGCTCGCTGCCGTTGTTGGTCACGTTGAGGTTGACCGCCACGTACTCGGGGGTGAACTTGACCAGCACGTAGGCGACGTAATCGTGGGCGAACTCGGCGACCTCGCTGGTCATCGCGCTGTCCAAGGAGTACTCGACCAGCAGGCGACCGTCGCGATCGAGGGTGTCTTTGATGTCGCTACGGTGCCACGTGCGGATGCGGCCGAAACCGTGGGCCGGCTCCAGGTCGCCCGAGGGGCCCTTCCCGAACCACGGGAAGCAGACCGGGATGCCGCCACGGACAGCGGAACCCTCTTCGAGGACCGATTTCTCGCTCATCCAGAGAACTGGGGCTGCGCCGTCTGGCTGCCAGGCCCACACGTGTGCACCGTTGTCGTACACCGCGTAGTGCCCCGACCCGGGGTGAGCCTCGACGCCGCGCAATGGGTTGCTGGTCTCCTCGTACGCCATTGAAAACCCCTCCTTGGGTTCGGTCTGCTGTGCTCGAAGACTAGTCCTCGACGATCACCGCGAACATGCCCTCGGGCAAAATCTCGGACAATGATCGAGGCGCATGTTCGCCCCTGTCAGGGCTGCAGAGGCTCGGTCGGACGGATGACGAAACCGGTCTTCAACTTCGGAGTGAAGAAGGTCGACTTCGGCGGCATCAACAGGCCCTCGCGGGCCGTGCGTCGGATCTCTTCCAGCGACGTCGGTCGGATCAGCACCGCCGCCGACGCTGCCCCGCTCGACACCAGCGCCCGCACCTCGTCGAGCCCGTGCTGGTAGGCGACGTCGACCGGCGTGCCGGCGAGGGCGTGCTCCAGCAGCGCGCCGTCAAGCTCCCGGACGCCCTCGAACGCCTCCGGGCGCGGCCTCAGCCACTGCGCCCCGTCCGGGGTGAGCAGCACGAGTCGGCCGGTGGCGACCATCTCGGCGAGGGTGTCCGGCGTCGGTTCTGGGGCGGGCGACAGTTCGAAGGACGCCCCCAGGATCTGGGCCAGCTCGGCTGCGTCCAGCCCGGTGTAGACCCGGTGGAGCGCCGCGATCGAGAGCTGGCCTGCGACCAGCCCGTCGCCGCACGCCTCCGTCAGCTCGGCGTCCGTGTCGACGCGCCCGGACGCCCCACGCACCTCGTCGCGGTAGGTGCGCGACACCGCGTAGCGGTGGTGGCCGTCGGCGATCAGCACGTCGTCGGCGCCGATGATGGCGGCGATCCGTTCGATGCGGGCCGGGTCGCTGACCCGCTCGACCACGTGCGTGACGCCGGCGTCGTCGAGGCGTCCGACCTCTTCGCCGGGCTCGGCGAGGGCCTCGGTGAGCCCGCCCGCCAGCGCCAGCCCCCAGATCGGGGACAGGTTCGCGGCCGTGGCCCGGGTCAGGTCGAGCCGGTCGGTGGTGGCCTTGGGGGTGGTCCGCTCGTGCGGCAGGACGCCACCTGCACCCTCGTCGACGACCTCCAGGCCGCCCAGCACGCCGTGGATGGTGCGGGGGCGTCCCTGCGCGTCGGTGAACGACATGCGGTAGATCGTCAGGCTGGGTGCCTCGTCGGCGACGATCACCCCGGCGGCACGCCATTCCTGGAGCAGGTGGGCCGCGGCGGCATAGGGGTCGTCGCCGGAAGGCACGTCGGCGCGGGTGACATTGTGGGGCGACCGGCCGTGCAGGGCGGCCACGTCGGCGTCCGACAGCACGTCGTAGGGAGGCGAGATCACCGCGGCGAAGTCGGTGCCGGGGGCGTAGCGGTCGGCGGCGAACGGGGTGAATCGAGGCATGGGGGCCAGCCTACCGAGGCCCGCCGTGGGGCAGCGACGTCCGATCAGTGGCCGGTGCGCGCGTAGCGCGCCTCGGTGGCCGCCTTCGTCGGCCGCCACCACCACTCGTGGTCGCGGTACCACGCGATCGTGGACGCCAGCCCGGCCGTGACATCGGTGTGGGTCGGCGACCAGCCGAGTTCGGTGCGCAGCTTCGTCGCGTCGATGGCGTAGCGCACGTCGTGGCCGGGGCGATCGGCGACGTGGTCGAACTCGTCGGCCCGGCGTCCCATCAGGGTGAGGATCTGGCCGACCACCCACAGGTTGTC
>RRZT012533661.1_pt1 | contig 21907 bp, 41 predicted proteins | sample 2165551 | NCBI WGS metagenome assembly RRZT01 (sample SAMN10456910, study PRJNA506462) | wastewater metagenome | biome: wastewater; feature: sludge; material: wastewater sludge; isolation source: wastewater sludge with Escherichia coli K12::gfp cells carrying plasmid... | place: USA: Moscow, Idaho... | reverse complement strand
GCGGTTGTTGCCTTCACCATGTCCGTTTCATGGCCGCTCTCCATTTCGCGTTGGCCCCTCTAAAAACTCTATAATATAGATGAACTATACTACAAAGTTTTTGTTGTGTCAACTACTTAGCAATTCTTTGACAAGCTTACTTGCTTCATTACCCTGATACATACCGTCATACGAATCCTTGAGTGACTTCATAACGGCACCCATTTGTTTGGGTGACTTCTCAGGAAGTCCTGCAACGATTTCGGTAATGATAACAGTTAGTTGTTCGGTTGTCAATTGCTTTGGTTGGAATTTCTCGATATATGTAGAAAGAATGCCCTTCTCCCGAATAGCAACGAGGATTTTATCATCACTATTAAACTGTAGAGTCTCAATTGTGAAATTCACACCATCAAGAAACTTTTTTATTACTGCAAGAGTTTCTTTATCAGTGGTTTCTCGGTTACCATCGTTCTTACCAACATTCAATGCTTCTGAATATAAGGTTGAAAGCAAGGAAGACTTAACAGAATCCCTCAATTTTCGTGAATTGATATTATCCTCTTTGATAACAGATAAAATAGAACATGATTAATCCTTTGTATAGTTTAAATTTTTATTTTCTGACATTTTTGTGATAGAGTGCCAAGGTTTTGTCGTATCTTTTTCGTATTCTAACCAACCACGCTGTTCATAAACCCAACGAAGTTTTTCAATTGCTGTCGTTTCAGAAGGTTTATTTGATACTTCAGGATAGATTATACATATGTTTCTTTTTTTGTCAACTACCAAAGAAATATCAGAAACAAAAACTGCGTCACTTACCGAGCCAATTGATTTTTGATGAATACAAACTTCAATTTCACTTGGTTGTTGATTTTGTTTTTCTGCTTGTTCCAGCAACACATGAACTTTTTCAGCAAGTTTTTTTAAGTTCATTTTTTCTTTAAAGTTTTTGATGCTTCATAATACGCCCACCCCATGTCATCAAATTTCTTCCGAATGGCCTTGATTTCATCCCTATCAGTCTCTCGAAGATCTTTTTCTGGAGTGATTAGACATTTACCATTATCCCAATCAATACCAAGCCCTATATTTTTAACAGACACTGTAGGAAGCGGACCAACAGAACCAATGACTTTAACACAAATTCCTACATTAATATCTTCTAAGTTTTTATGTTGCATTTCTGCAATTTTAGCTAATTCATTTACTCTATCTACAAGTTCTTGTAAATTCATTTAATCTCCAATCTTTAATGTTAACCCAATTAACTTATTAGGATCATTAGTAACGCATCTCAAAATAATTCCACCAGACAATGTTATAAGACAAATACATTCATCATCACACCTTATATACCAAGTATGATACAAGGAACCATGAGTAATCCACTCCAGATCTTTTACACCAAAGTTTCTCAATATATCAGAGGTTTCTAATTGTCCTTTCTCAGTATCTTTATTAGTAGATTCAATTAATACTATATAGTAAGCATCTTTTATTACTGTCATAGTTGAAACTTTCTATATAAATGTTTTAATTTTTATTAAATTCATACCCCTCAACAATTTCATTGAAAAGTTTTTTAATATCAATTTCATTAGACTCATGTCCAGAAAAACTTATATGTGACAATGCTAATAGTATTTTTTCGGTTGCTGATTTGATTGAAGTTTCCGACATGTTCTTTTTAACAATATAACCTGCCAATTTTATAAGACACAAACAATCAACCTATTTAGATTTAGAATGGTCGAATATTTATTCACCAACAAGAAAAGCAAATCCATAAATTTAAAAGGGGGCTTCCCCCCCTTTAATATTTTTATATAAACTCTCTTCTTGCTCGATTTTTCACATCTTGGAATGTGTCATCAATAAACATATAGCCATTATAGAAAACAAGTTTATCTATTGAATTTTTCATTTTCTTGAATTCTTCAAAATCAAGAGTGCTAACTGTCTTGTAACCAGTTCCATCATTTACAAGACGTTGAAACCCCTTCTTTGAAGTCTTACCTTTATCAGTGATAGGGTCTTTGAAAATTTCACTGAATACAAGATTTTCATTTTGATCTAAAACACCAATACACGACGCTTTCATTGCAAATTTTAAATCGTCTCGATTTACTTGTTGCAAAAGCGCACCACCCATACCAAATGCAATGTTTTCTGCTGACCAGTGCCACATAGTAAGTTTCATTAACACAGAATTGATACTGAGAGCATTTACACCATCGCCCCAAATAATACGAACATTATTAAGAACCTTATACCCAAGTTCATTCGTGGTATATCCAAAGTACTTAGCAAGAATTTCAATACATTTCATTGCAACTTCTACAGGATCACCTGAATCTGGACGACAAATTACTCTTTTTGTTGGATACTTTTCTTTAATATAATCTGCATACTTACCGAGTTTATGACAGAATTCATATACATTATAGGTATCAGCGACCATAGCAACCATTTGATAATTATCAAGTTGCTTTAACATACTTTCAATATATACATTTTCATTACCGATATCATTCTCTGGGGTGGATTCATAAATTTTACCGATACCTGTCCATGAAGTGGATACACTGTGTTCAGATGCGGGAATTGAAAAAGCAGGCATCTTATCCCCGTAATATTTACGAACACCCATAATACCAGGAATAGTATCAGTACCATCAAAGTTATAAAGATGTCCCATGTCACCAAGCATTGCGGATTCGTCCGAAGAAACCCCACGACAGCCGAATGAGTGTAGAGAAAACTCTAGACCATTTAGATTTCCAGTAGATCGTTTTAGATATTCCGCGATAACTTTCTTACATTCATATGATTGCGTGGAAACTGTAGTTGGGTACCAAATACCTCGAAGTAAAATCGTCTCAATATAAGAAACAAGCCAATAACACTTTGGATCTGTTTTATATACACCAACAAGAACATTTTTTGTTGGAACTACAGTACCTTCAGGTACTGCGTAAATAGCAAGTGGGAGTTTGCCATCATGTTCTTTAAGAATATATTCCCATCCTTCACGATTGAATGGCTCACCATGTAGGGCAGCAATTTCCGCTGCCTCTTCAATCTTTTCTTGAGTTACTACCTTACCAACAAACCATTCTTTTAGAACTGGAACAATACCAGCAACCATAGTTGCATCATAAATTCCACCACGAGATTCAATATATGAATAAAAATATTGAATATTATCTGAAACTTGCAGATATTGACTTAGTTTATAAGAGTCTACTGCGGTAATAATATTACGATTAAACATTTTAAAGCTCCTTTAAAAATTAATTTCAGCTCATCTATTGAGCTAAGTTTTTATGTAACAACCAAACTTCATTATAAATGTCAGATAATCCTCTTCGTTTAAGAAATAAAATTTGTTATTTGTGCAATACCAATTATTTTCAAAATTTGCATTACACCATTTTAGTATATCAAGTTTTGTTATGTTTTTAAAGACACATTTACAATTATATACTGTTTTCCCTACTAATTTTTTATTATTCTCAATAATACTATGCAATTCGACATATTCAATGACAAGAGATAAAAAATAAGATTCGGTGGCATCTTTAAGCATATTCAACAAGTGTTACTGTCCCACCAGTCTCACTAACCTCGTCAGAGAAATCTTCAATTAACTTAATAATTTTTTCTGGATTTCCACCAGCAAGCCCCATACCAATATAAGGGAACCCATATCTAACACCACCAAACTCATGTTTGAGCTGTTTTAGGATTTTATAAAATCCTTCATATTCAAACAAATCAATAGATTCACCTGTCTTGTTGAAATTATATTGTGTATATGCATTAACGATAACAAACCCGTCATTCGTTTTTGCATGTGAATAGGTTCCAATCTTTGAAATATCACCACGAATAGTTTCTAAATCTGCAACATAAGCACAAGGATACAATAATTTAATTTGTTTTGCAATACCTGCCCCGAAAACACAATAACAGTTTGCACCATGAACAATAACATCAAACTCACCATTCTTAGCAAGTTTTAGAAGATCGCCTTTTAAATTATACATTAAATTTCTCTTTCATAAAACAGTGGCACTTAGTATTTTTACAAGCAATTCTTCTTTATCACTTTCAGATAATTGTTGATATGACCCATATGATGAAAATATATCTTTTAACACAATGAATTCATCTCCCCTCATTCTTATAGTAAGAATTGCTCGGTTAAAATAGAATGCAGAGTGAGAAGTCACATTTCTAAAAATAACATATCTATTTGTAAATAAATTATTACCTTCACCAAAATCATAGAAATAGTCGTATTTTTTTCATGAAATTTTCAATACCTGCAAATGACATTTTAATTTATACCAATATCATTAAAAATATTTCACGTTTCAACTCATGTAAGCCTTTTTAACAATTATTTGTTTAGCAATCATAAGATGTTCAAGAAAAGTATTCATTTCTTCTTCCGTTAGTTCAATTGGTCCTGTTATACTAATTTCTTTGTTGTGAATATCCTTGGTTATTTTGAAAACATCAACAGAAAACTCAATAATTTTAACTGCGCAATACTCATGGATTATACTTCTTTTACCGCAGAAATATTGGAGTTCTCCATCCTTACCTTTTATTTCATAAAAATATTGTTTTTCCATAAGAACTCCTAATAAATTCCAGTAAAGAATTGAATAATCGCCATGTGGTCTTCGAATAGCTTATCACGCATGGTAGAAATACTACTAAGAGGAATCCATTCTGCACTTACAGCATCATCACTACCCTTAACTTTTGGTGGAACGACATCATCAATCTCAATATAGAAAGCATGAGTGATAGTACGCCCTCGGAGACTGCGATCAGGTGCGTCAAATACTTCCTTTGCCTTAATAGACCCAAGCAAAACTTTCTCAGGAACCTTGATTCTCGTTTCTTCCTTCAATTCACGAATAGCACCATCAATAATTCGTTCATTCTGATTCAAGAAGCCCCCGGGAAGAGCATACAAACCTTCACCCGGTGCGGATTTCCTCTTAATAAGTAGAACATGATTACAGGCGACAATAACAACATCAGTAGTGACAAAAGTTGGTGAGTATGGGGCTACACTCCAAGCGTCTTTATATTCACGAACAATCCTGAATTCACGAGAGATTCTTTCATACTCTTCAGTATTATTATTTTTCCAATCAACAAGATATTCATGTGTTTTATTAGTAATCGATGAAATATCGTTAAAATCTATAAAAGAATTGTAATTGGTAAAATAAACATCCCGAATATCAGTCGCATTAAATCCCGGAATAATAGGAATTTCTACCTGTTCGATTTCACTAAAATACTTAAGATAATAAGTAGATTCATCCTTACGTGGGCAAAGGATTGCACGCTTTGCATTCTTAGGAATTGGATTGAAAGGAGAAATATCATTATAAATGATACGATTTACTTGAGCTGCCCATGCGTTATCATTATATGGATGATCTTCGATTGAAGCAAATCCAATAGACATATTTTCTTCATGATTGAAATTGCATCGGATCATGTTAACTCGCTCGTTAAAATTCCAAGGATTTTTCATTGTTCGAGGTCCACCGCAGGAACCAACAAGAACAACAACATAATCCGCAATGTTTAGACAATATTCGATGTTTTTGATATGTACCTTGTGTGCGGGTTCGAAACGACCAATGTAATAAATTACATCATATTCTTTTTTTGACATACATAACTCCTATGTAGTTTTTGAATTTCCTGAATCTATTTCAGATATGTTAATTGTATTTAACCTAATTAAGAATTCTTCTTAAAGACACTAAACAGATCGATAACAAGCATCACCGGCCAAAAAATAGATGAAATAAGCAGAACCAACCATGTTGCCACATTCAACGAAGTTTCTATAAGAGATTTATCATTTTCTGTGACAGTTTTCTTAAATTCATTAATAATTTTGTTAAACGTTTTTATTTCTTCATTCGTGTAAAACCTGACATATACACTTGGAAGTTCTTGATTTTTAATCATATACACAATTTGTCGTGAAATCAAAATCCAGTAAATTACTGCAACTGAAAAATATAACATCATTATATATCCTTTACAAAAAAAGTGCTATCTTTATGTTCAACAACAACCAATCCAGATTTAATTAGTTCGAGTAGAGCAATTGATGCTTCTTTTTCATAAGCACTATGTGTAATCAGCCTTCCACTGTCATGTAGCCCGTAATACTGACACAATTTTTTTGCTGCGTCAAGTAAATTTTTTCTTCCTTAGTAATCTTTGGCAAGTTATTTCCTATATTGTGATAAGGTTTGATTGGTTTTCGTCATATCAGCACAAGTATATTCTTGATAATGTAACTTTAAAACATCTGGCATTGGAATTTCTACGATATTATCAGTAAATGTTTTAGCAATATCAATAAAACTCATTGTTTTTCCTTCACCGATATTCCATACACCAGACTCAGGAACTTTAAGAAATTTTAAATGTATATCTATTACTTTATCAACATGAACAAAATCTCTCAAATATTTTTCACTATTCTCAAAAACTTTTACACATCCTGTTTCTTCTGCCTGCTTTTTAAATTGTGTAAATGGGCTTGCTTGAGTCCCTTTATGATCTTCTCCTGGCCCATATACATTAAAATATCTAAAACCCTGAACAGTTACATCCCACTTTTTTCTATTAACATATCTTTCAAAAAGATACTTACTCCACGCATACGGATTTCGTGGATCTGGTGGGGCAGTTTCTTTAAAATCTCTACCAAAACCATATATTGAAGCAGAACTGGAATATTGAAAGTCAATATCATAACTCTCACAGGCATCTACAAGTTTGCAACTAAAATCTAAATTCTGCCTCATAATTTTTTCAACATCTCGTTCTGCGGTGCTACTAATAGCACCAAAATGCATAACTACGTCATACTTGTTTCGATATAATACTGGGAAATCATGTTGAAAGTTATCATTCCATTCAAATGTATCTACATAATACCCTAAAGAAGAAAACTTTTTAACAGCATTTCCACCAATGAACCCATTACTACCTGTCACTAAAATTCTCATGAAGAAATTTCCTTAATAGATGGTGTATATACCCCCATGTGTTGAACTGTTATTGCACTTGCCTTAATCGCGAAAGAAATAGCTAAATCCATTGATCTGGTATTAAGGAATTCCACTACTAATGCAGAAAGAAAAGTATCTCCTGCACCACATACATCAACAACTTCTATTTTTTTAGCTGGATATACCTTATTTTTGTAGCGTGCTCCTTCTCCACCAAGAGTAACAACAATATCACTACAGTAAGAAGTTGCTTTGTGGTTTTCATCGCTATTTATTTTTACAATACATCCCTCAAATCTGGCAAGGTCAGTTTTTTTAGTATCAACGAATATAGGAGAACATGGAAAAGTTTTAATTAGTTCTTCTACAAATTCATAACTAATAAACCCTTTATTATAGTCACTAATCACAATCGCGTCAAAACAATCATGGGTAAAATCTGTTACAATTTGATTAATATTAAATGGCTCACTTAAAACATCATTATCCATTCTTACAATATGTTGGAAGCTTTTTATATCAATAAGTCGGGTTTTTACCGACCTATTACCTAGGAAAGCAATAACATCACACCCTAAAGCTTCTAAGTTTGCCTTTACATTACTACCCATTCCAAGCCTAACTTCTTTTATTCCAAAATTAAAAACAGGAACAGGTGCTTCTGGGCTAATTCGATCAACCGAACCATATTGATATTCATCAATACAGTCATCCCCAATCAATAAAATCTTATACATATGATTCCTCTAAAATAAAATACTCCCGCGAAAATTCGTGGGAGTATATATTTATTATTACTTCTTAGTGTCTTCCTGCTTAGATGGCTGGAATCGAGAAGCGATTTCTGCATCAATCATTGCTGACTTAAAAGACGATTTATGTTCCTTTGACTTAAAGTTTGTCAGTGCAAGAACTCGCTTAAGTGGTTTAGACATCTTATAGGTTTGGTTAGTTTTCTTCATATATTACTCCTTATTGTAAAATAAATGTGGAAATTCTTGAAAATTTGTTGGTTTTCTCAGTAATAGTTCTGAGTTGCAGCCGTTTTTTATTATTTTCTTCATCAATAAAGATGCTAAAACAGATAATAAAATTTTTATAAATTATGTTTAGTCTAAGTGGTGGGGTTTTTAGGTGACAACAGTAAATGATTTCACACTTCTTGTCACTAATGACATTTTTTAGTGCCTTAATTACTTCAATTTCATTAAACTTTCTTTCATGTAATCTATCAATAAAATGCTCGAATCTTTTAGATAAAATAACATTTGCGGCCTGAAAGAAAAAGTCATTATTAAACTTATTGAATAAGTCTCTAATATTATCCCTAACAATAGATCTAGTATCCATTGGGTAATTGCCCTAATGTAGTAACCTTTACCTGACTTATCAGGACCGGAAAATGTAATGATAACATATCAACTTCTTTAATATGTATACCTTTAAGTTAATTTAGAATTTTTTCAATAAAACGGGTTGCATCATCAATTGTAGGAAAGCTGAAAGCGTTTTCAGGAGGGGAATTCGAGCTAATAGGCGACCTCTTTTTTACAAGAAACCTATATTCCCAAGGGTATTGAGCACCCTCATTGTAATATAGGACTTTAATGTAAACAGTATTACCAATAACTACATACTTATACACTTGCATAATATATCCCCTTATTATAATATATTAGATCAATTCCATCTTAGCAGCAAGATCATACATTTCCGGGTTCATCCTGCGCATACCATCTTCCCAAGAAATACCTTTCATACAGTATGTATCAGTATAATGATCCCAATAGCGATCAAGACTATTACGAATAAAATCCGCGATGTCCCTAAGTTCTTCATTGGTAATCTTGATACTATTCTCATCAATACGTTCCATTACATCACCTCTTTATTGTAAACGTTTTTTTCGGAAATCTTTCGGATATTATAAACCTTACCGTCACCCCAGTCAACACCTTTGTAGTAGTTGCCACCAGAATCAACAAAAAAGTAAATAATCATAATCTTATTAATAGCTACGCGCTCATCAATAATAACACAACTATATTGAGTAGAGGTAAACTCTTTTTCTACAGTAAGGACACTATTCAGTCGAATAGTATAAGAAGGGATTGGAGAGGAAAAATCGACCATGTTAATATCTTTCAATGAATTAAAAACCACGAAGAGAAACAGTATTCAATACCTTACCTTTGTAAGATTTACAAGACCCTGCGCTAATAAACTCAGGAGCATCGAGAGAAAACCCACTAAAATCTCCCATATATTTGATGTCAAGAGTATGGGCAAAAATAAAGCTGGTCATACAAAAAGCATTATCATAATCTACTTTAGTTTCTGCATGAATATTGTTCATTATGATTCTCCTTGAGTTGATGTGATGATTATATATAATAAACTATTTTAAGTCAACACATTAATCACATAGTAAATAAACTAATTTATTATAATCCCTCTTATTTTTTTTTGCCCATGTAGTAGCTCCAGTATCACCAATACCTTTTGTCCCATCAGAATACCCGGATTCATAAAGTTTCTTTAAAATTTCTTCTACTTCGGAATCCCCACATAGACAAAACGCTAAGAAAGGATTCTCGTCTTTCCATTCATCAAGAAACTCATCATCGGATTTTCTTAGACCGCTAAAGAATGCAGTATTATGAATGTCCATAAGTATAGATATGAGTGCGGCTTCAGTCATTATTATGAAGTTTTGTAGTAATGGGAGTTAAGAGACTTTTCTATATCACGCATAAGTTCTTCATAGATCTTAGAAAAACTCTCATTCTTCTTAGTCGTTTCATCTCCAAATAGCATGGTTTTCATTAAATCTGAGATGATTTTATTGGATTCGGTTAAGTTAATATGATATGTTCTTGAACCATCAGAATTTTCTACAATACTTACAAATTCAACCATTTTATACATCCTTTTTAAAATAAGAATATCACTGACTACACCGCATACACAAATTCAGTAACGTATCATATTCTATAAAATCAGCATTAACATGATAGATTTCTGATATTCTATGAACGCTTTTTCTTTTCCAATTTATTACAATGTTATCTTTATATCTGCCTTTTTCATTATTTTTTGGTTGTAGTCTATAAATTTCACCATAGAAACTATTAAATGAGACTATATCACCAATTTGCAAATCATGCCAAGGAATTTCACTCAATCTCATTACTTTCCCTCAAAACAAGATTCGATAACTCATCATATTGAACAGCGTCACACTGAAAATGCCAAGTCAAAGAGACATTTCCATTTACCCATGTAATATATATCTCGTTATCTTCTTTCCGTGTTGAGAACTCTCTTGGTATTAATGTTTCAATTTACCAATAGTTCCGCGTCTAGATATAACAAAGTCACCTTCTCTAAGTTCCCCACAAGGGACATCACTCAGCATTCTCATATAATTACACTTATCGAATAGCTTTATAACTATCGTGTTTGCGAAGTTCTACCACAACCGGGTCATCTTCATCATAAGAACGAAGATTAGTAGAATACCCAGAAACTTCGTAACAATCCTTGGTGTCATTAGCGACCAAAATATCACTAAACTCAACTACACCAATTTCATGGGTGTCTGCACAAGCATAAGACATGAAGAAGATTTTTTTCATTTTGTGAATCTCGTTTTGTTTGTGTAAGTCGTAATTATACAAAAATCAAAGTTTAAGTCAACACAAAAATCGTCCCTTAAACTCTACATACATTTTATCTCACTCTATCAAATCTCCGCAGGAAAACCAAGAGCAATTCTTTCTTCAGGAGTAAGCTTTTGCAGTGCTCGCTTTTTGTAATACCAGAATTATACTCATTGCGCTCTTCAATGGTATCAAAAATCACCATCTCTTTTTTGTGAATAAAAGCATACCCATCAATTTCTTGATATTTATTTGCTTCTTCAATAGAAGAGAGATAAAACCCAAAATTGTGGCGGTCGCCACCATCCCAAAGATCAACTTACCAAACAGTAATAGATTTCATTTTATTTTCCTATCGAATTGATGAAAATTATTATATCTAAGAACTAACCAGAAGTCAACTATTTTCTACCAGTTTCCACACTGCTTCATACATGTCCCAATCACTCTCTACAACTACAGTCTTTAATTGGTTTTTACCAATTGATTTACGGTATGTATCCACTTTCTTAATAATACCTTCAATGGTGGTAGCTTCATCCTCAGTTAAACAATTTAAAATATCAGATTTCTTAAAAACAATATACCTATCTTCTCGAATAAATTTTTGTTTTGGTTTACCTGAAAATATCCTATCCCAATTTGTAGAAAACTCTTCAGGGGCAACGCTAAAAGGACGTGGGGTAGAACCCTTACCTGCTTCATTACTCATATCATGCTCCTTAATAAAAAAATAGTCAGAAGACGTTAATCCACTGACTATTGTTTGTGTTATGGCTCCCTCGGCTGGGCTTGAACCAGCGACCCACGGATTAACAGTCCGTTGCTCTACCAACTGAGCTACGAGGGAATTTTAAATCATTATATATATTTTATTTATGGCGGAGGATAATTGAATCGAACAATCACCTATCCCTAGATGGGCTGGTTTTCAAGACCAGTTAACGCCCAGCGTCCCTATCCTCCTAAATCTATATACTATTTAATACCGTTGTGTAACACGTAGGATTCGAACCTACTCACCCGAAGGAACAGATTTACAGTCTGCCGCAACTCTCCAACTTTGCCGCTGTTACAAATTTCCATAATAAAGCATACTACGGAAAACATAGTAACCATATTACTCCTTCACTTGGACAAGTCCTATCAACCGCTGCTTGTCACCCATTTGGTAGGGGTAGTATGCTTTATTATGGAGCGGGTATGGGGATTCGAACCCCAACTGCGCAGCTTGGAAGGCTGGCGACTCACCTTAAGTTTACCCGCATTTGTTAATTATACATCTAAATTTAAAAGTTGTCAAGTTATTTTGCGGCATAATGAGTTATTCTTGTTACCCGTTTGCCGAACTTGACTACTTTTAAAACTTGGCAGTGAATGTGAGATTCGAACTCACGGATTCAAGGATCACTTGAATCGACGGTTTAGCAAACCGCTGCCTTAAATCTCTCAGCCAACTCACTATATTCTTGGTGCCCGGGGTGAGACTCGAACTCACACGCCTTTCGGCAATGGCTTCTAAGACCATCGTGGCTACCATTACACCACCCGGGCAAAACTTAACAGTATTACTTATAAAAGCTATCTCAGATAGTTAGTTACCTCAATCTATTCAGATGTCAATAGTAGTTTCAATCCACGCCATAAATTTATGACGATACTTCACTTCATATGGGTCAGACTATTCCGCAGTTACTCGGACTGTACTCTTTCTAATATTAATTTGATTGTAGTTAGGAGTAAGGCGCAACTTTAACCTCCCACCGTGCACAGGTTCTTTACCCTATTGTGCCCGACTTTCATCACAGTAGTTGCGCTTCTGTGACACTCTTCGGATAACGGTATAACTACAACCAAATTTAAACACACTAGAATCTTTAATTAAAGAACAAGAGATTCAAACTCTTTTTCACCACCAATCATGGTCTTTGATTCTAATTCTAATACGGCATTCTAATGTGTTTAAATTTGATCGGTGTGCTGGATTTTCACCAGACCTTCTTTCGTAGAGAAAGTTACGCTTTTATTTTACCAGTAGTTTTGCACTATCTATCCCGGGTATAGTGCTCTCTCTTGCGGTATTTTTACGCCACACACCTGTAACTCTAATTACATTTCGAACTTTTCTTGTCGTGCAGTTTTTCGATTTGCCCGATCAACAACCTTACGACAACTTTTCTTCTTACCAGATTTATAAGTGCAACAACCATACTTACATTCTATCTTATCTTTACGGGAATGTCCATATGCTTTCACAACTTTTCTCCTATATTTTTGGTACTCCTAGTGAGAATCGAACTCAACGTTTCTTCCTTGAAAGGGAAGCGACCTAACCATTAGTCGATAGGAGCTTTAAAAATTTGGTCCGGGTGGTAGTATTTGAAACTGCTCTACATGAGCACAACCACAATTTATATAATTTAACTACATGGATATAATTTCATTTATTCTTTCTTGTATATTTTCTTTTGATTTTATCCTAAAGATTGAATACCCTGCATCGTTTAGTTTTTTGTCTCTGATGGCGTCTTTTTCTTCATTATGCCATCTTTCTCCATCAATTTCTATAATAGTATTACCTATAACAAAATCTGGATAAACCCCTTCTATATGTTTTTGGTGCTCAAATTTAACACCCAAAGTATTTAGGTGGTCATAAGCAACTCTTTCTGGATAACTCATTGAAGATCTGTTTCCAGCAAGTTTTCTATTCGGATGCATTTCTGGATGTTCTTCGTGTAGTTTCTTTCTCCATTCAGATTTATTTTTACGCATTTCATCTGTCCATACAGTCTTGCTTGGTCTACCCTTCAAAGAAGCAGATGTAGCCGCTGCCTGTTTTGCAACCCTCGGGTCTTCTTTAGTTAGACCTTTATTCCAAGGAACTTTAACAAATTTGAAATTACTTTCTTGTCTATTTGGGTTCTCTTTACAAAGTCTCTCATGGCTCCTTAAAGAGTTTTCATTTTTACATTCTTTACCACAGTGTTTACAAATAAGCATATGAAATTCCTCCATACACTTATTTATAACAAATAATTTTCAAACGAGTGCTCTAAACAGACTGAGCTACACTCGGAATATCTAATTCATGAACAGATTATACATCAACTAATATAACCTGTCAACAACTATTACCACTTCATCAAAAAAAGAATTTCTTCCTCTTCTGTGGCACACCAAAAATCTGAATCTATTTTCCTTATATTATAAGGAATTCCTTTCACTCGTTTAGTGCCTTCAATTATGCCACAAATCCCTTGATCTACAAGCCATTCATCGCGGGCGGTTCTGTAATCATTAAAATTTGTGAAAGAAATCGAATACACGTTAAAGAACCACCACTTAATAGCACCCAACACAACTTCTTTCTTAATAGCCATAATGATATTGTAAAACTTATTACAGTGTAATGAAATCTAAATGTAGTTAACTTCTGATTTCTAGAATTACGGGAGTCTAACCATAGCAAGGTTTCAATCCACTCCCTAGATTACTCTAGGGAGATACCATTAACAACAACCACTCGTCAGTGTAAAATCATTACACTGTAATAAATTTTATAGTAAGAGGTAGGGTGATTTACAAGGTTACATACCTACCAGTCCTTGACTTACGATTGTAACACATCACGTGCTATGTTACAACTATCTTAGTTCTGTTTTACATCATTTGCTTAAACTCGTTCATCCATTGTTCAAGACTTAGTTCGTTGATGGTATATACTTCAACAGATGTAGTCTTTGTCTCTTCAAGGCAGTTACCAATAAAATAATAATAACCATTACCCTTAAACATCTGAACATCAACACCGAATTTTTCTTTAATTGCCTTAACAATTTTTTTAGTAGTGAGCATTTGAATTCTCTCTGTTGGTTTCGATGTTTGTATCATATCAAACATCGGTTATCTTGTCAACTACTTTTTAACTTGGTGGAGCTAGAGAGATTCGAACTCTCGAATCCTGCGTGCAAGGCAGGTATTTTCCCAATTAAATTATAGCCCCAATTATATTTTTAACTATTCAACATGTCAATAACTTTTTTCTTGCTATATTTAGTTACGTTGTATTTCTCTAGGATAGCATCCGCCATCCATTCATACACCATTGATTTATTATTATAATATGATGCTTGAACTTTGTATGCTTCTACTTCACTCTTAACACGATAAGTCTCACTAAACTTATAAAACAACCCATGTAGAAAAATAGTTCTATAAACTTGTTTTGAATGAGTTAGTTCATGTTCAAGTAACCCAATATCGTCTTTATACTTATTCCTGATTTTAATGAATGGACCGTAACAGTACCCACCCCATTTTGGATCAAGATTATCTGTGTATAAGACTAACACAGGTAAAATTTTATATACAAATTTAATTTTCATAAATCTTTACCAATTTAATCATACATAAAAACACTTATTATTAAATGTGGTTATGTATGGTGCCCCCTGTCTGATTCGAACAGACGACCTATCGCTTGTTAAGCACACTTGTTAAAATGTGCTTAACAAGGCGATTGCTCTTTACCAACTGAGCTAAGGGGGCAAATTGGTTTCAACTTCGCACTTTATGGTAGCGTATCACCAGAATTATGGTAGCGGTGGGTTGGATTCGAACCAACGACCTTTTGATTATGAGTCAAACGAGATACCAGACTTCTCCACCCCGCAACATTTATAAACAACGTAATATATTTATACCAGTTTTTTATCAATACCGAAGTATTTAACAAAGTTTTACAAATTAATATTTTCTACTGAATATTCGCAAATACCACAGTTATGAATTTTACCAACTTTTATTGAATGAGTCAACCCCCAACACAACATTAATAAATCTGCATGTAGTTCATATGTCTTTAGACTACATGAACTTGGGATTGCCTTTTCATATACTTCTGGCGTAATGTTGATTACTTTATCCATTTAACAATCAATCATTAAAATTCTTCAACTTCAATAGAAGCAGGAGATCCAACCCACTGGATAAACCCGACGACATCATACTCTACTGGATTATCCAGTGAACTATTACCTATATGTACTGCGATAACACCCATTGTAGTTAGTGCCATGCGAAACCGTTTACTAACAATATTTGGTTTAACTCGCCATTCTAAATCTAACGTGTTATCGTCAAAAAACGGTGCATCTGCTGTGTTCCATTGACCAGTATTTTTTGCTCTATACTGAACCTCATACCCGTCAGCATACGCATGGATAACATCTGCCCACTTATGCTTTTTTAAATTTTTCATAGTACATTCACCCATTTACTTTTACCTATTTTCTTAGATACACATTGAATCCCACATACAGAACTCTTACCGACCTTAATAGTTGTTGTATCGTCTGCCACAAACATCCTACTTGCGGTTTGTTTGGCCCCGTTATTAAGAGTTTTTGCTTTAATTGGATACCATAGAGTTGTGCTGTTTGAAGTAATATAGTACATTTTTATTTATGAGTCAAGCAAGTCTTCGTATTTTGGTTCTTTGTCTTTTTTAAGTAGCACTAAAAGACGTTCGTATTTTCTCTTAATAGCTTCATAATCAGGCTCAGATTTATCTGAAAATTTTGTTTCACTTTTTGTTTTTTTTACCCAATCATGCTTTCTTGAATAATCTGAATATTCTCCAATTGGCCCTTCAAAAACCTGTTCTCTCAAGTCAGAATCTGAAAGTCGTTTTTTTCCTTTTAAAAAAGTTAAGTCATGTATTTCAAGTAGATGAGCATTCAAAGTAGTTTTCCAATGAGGCAAATCACGAGAATCTACTGCATGATGAACCATCACCATCTTTCTTGCTAGTTGACTAACATGCGGTGCAAGTTTATTAATAGCATCTTTACGTTCATATGCCATCTCAAACAAATAAGTGTTTGTGAGGATTTTTACCGCAGCCTTATACAAGGGGTCTTTTACATAGTCTTTAAAAAAATTCATTTAACATCCTTCATCTTTTCAATAATTTTTTTCTTAACAACCTTGTAAAGACCAATATTTACCTTCAATACTTCTGGGAGAATATTATTTCGGATACGATTTCTCGCAGCAAAACTAACATCATCATTAGTCACGTCATGAATATATTCTACATCATGTTGTGTCGCATAGTCAAGCAATTTTTGTTTTTCAGTAAGAATAAATGGTCGAACAACATTATCATTCGAGTATTCCATGAACTTACCTTGACCATTAAAGCAACTAAAGAGATACCATTCTACAGCATCATCAAGAGTATGCCCAGTTACTACAAGACCAAACTTCCTGAAAAATTCATAACGTGCTTTACGCCAATTCTCTTCTTGAGATTCACTTTTTTCTTTAGTTTGTTGTTGATATTCAACGTGACAAACAATCCCATGTTTTTCACAGAAACCAACTACGAAATCTTTTTCTTTTTCCGCATATGCAGATGCAGAATGCACATAATGAAGAACTTCAACTTTATGCTTTCTCTTCAGAAAATGCAAGGAAACCATGCTATCAACACCGCCAGATACGGCCACGTAAATTGTTTTATCTTTTGGCAAAGATTTTGCTACGGTGATGAATGCCATAAATTTTTATCCTTTTTGGTTAACCCAATAAAGAAATTATACTTCACAAAACATTTTGTGTCAACATAAGCTTGGTTAATATTGGTCTGATTTTTCTTCAACCACTTATGATATTCATCATATTCTTTTTCAAAGTCAATAACATTATACTGACCCTTCAACCATCGGGTAATAAAACCACATCCTTCATCACCACATTCACAAACAACATATTGAGTTCTAACATATGCAGTAGGGTCAATCTCGCCCCTCTTGACCATAGAGTTAAAAACCTCTTGTTCATGTTTAGCTGCCATTAGATCAGCTTTACTTAAAAACTTACCCATTCTATAACCTATATTTTAAATAATTAGTGAAACTTTGCTGGCATTTAGACACTGCTCGCTCAGAGCGTATACGGTGATCAATTCCGCTACCACCCTTCTTAACATACAAGTTTAGTTTCTTCGCTCACCTCAGACGTATCTGATATTATTCGGGTGTCTAGTCTTTAACTTGCTGCTTCGCGATTCGGTATCCAGCTTTCCCTAATGCGTTGAGTTTCGGCAACGCACTGAGCTTGACAGCTCATAAGCCATAGTACCCAGATAAGTAAAACACAGTGCTGGTTCACATTGATGTCTATATTTCAATAGACTCACTATGGATATTCTTGGTAGGGGGAACGGGGATCGAACCCGTGACCTATCGATTATGAGTCGATTGCTCTAACCATCTGAGCTATCCCCCAACTTATGCTTTATATTATACAGCGTTTTTACTACTTGTCAACTACTATTTTATGGTGCCCTCGGTGGGAGTCGAACCCACATTAGCATGCTACCTTGGTCATTACTCAAGGCTCTTGAACGATTCAAACGCGCATCATATATTGACCACTCACGAAGCCAACAACTGCACCTGCAAAATACTCGTTCCGATTTGGCTGCTATCGGTTTTACCCTTCACCATGTTCGTTTCATGGCCGCTCGCCAGTTTCGCGTTCAGTCCTACTAATGTTACTTCAAGAAACTTCTTTTTCTAGGGAAGAAAGGATATTAGCAAGTTCTCGTGCATATGTGTTCCATAGAGGAACCGCAGACATTAGAGCATTTGCTTGATTGATAGTTTCAATCAACATTTCATTTTGAAGCTTAAGGACTTCAATTTCATCCTTCAATTCTTGAATAAGAACTTCAGTCGGTTGTTCCATTTTATTTCCTATTGATTATAAAAATTAATGAACCCCGGAAGAGGTATCGAACCTCTTAGTTTAGGTTATTGTGTGGCCTACACAATCCTACCATTGGCCTTATGGACATATATTAAAAAATATATGGGTAAACCTTTACCAGTGCCGGGGATAAAGCCTTAAATTGCTTTAGGTGTGAATACAATCCATTCACGATGCCGCTTAACTTGAGTATGAGGCCATGCTACAAATTTTGCTTTAGGTTGATTATCCTCTTTATCTTTATTGAAGTCAATAATAAACTTAGTTGCCGAATAATATTCATTAAAAAAATGATACATGGAATAATCCTTTATAATTTGATACACACATCATTATACAACCACTCTGGTCCACCTAGCAAACAACTTTCCATATTAAAACATATTACACATTCGTCTGCGTATCACTTTCTTACGACAAGTCTTGCAGTTGTATTAATATGTTTTAATATGGTACCTCGGGCCGGACTCGAACCGGCAAACCTATCGGTGTCAGATTTTAAGTCTGATGTGGTTACCAATTTCACCACCGAGGCATCGCTTTACATTTTTCTGTGAAAGAGCTTGTTGCATTATTACTTCAACTTTTGAGAATCTATTGTATTACAACAACACCTACTTGTCAACAACTTTCCTAGTATCAACTTATGTTTTCCACCTAAGACGATTCTCTTGCCATAAGATTTCGATGTCGGTCTAGATCACATAAACTTCGTCAAGAAAGAAATTCTATTTTTCCTGATACCGATATTTTTAACCCTTTCGGTTAATAGCAATAATACATACACGAATCAACAAAATAATAAGAGAATGGATTTTCTTTTATAGATTTCCCCAATTTAACATATACATAATGTATATATCTTCCCTCATACACAGTGTTTCCAGATCGTGGTCTTGTTCGATGAACCAAACACCTTGTGCTTGATTCCCATACAAGCGTTTTAACCACATATAAACTGTATGAAATTTAGTTAATGGCCATTTTTCTGTTGCTACTCCACACATTGTGTATGTTGTAATTGTCAAAATAATCTCCTTCACATATTACCATATAGGAGCACACTCGTCTGGAAAACTACAGTATCTATACTGTAGCACAACCAAACCCTCGGTACCAAGGTAGTGTGCTTTTATATGGAGCGGGTGAAGGGGGGTCGAACCCTCGACATTCTGATTGGAAATCAGATGCTCTACCAACTGAGCTACACCCGCTAGATGTTATTTTCAATTACACAGAATTTCATTCTCAATACGCTCTTTGTCCTTGCTAGTCATCTTATTTTCGAGCCAAAGTGCCTTATAGCCTTTACGATCAAGAACAGAAAATTCAATATCAGCGTAACCGTAGTAATCGGAATCACTATCACACGAATACTTACTACCCTTATGGGGAGCGACAATTTCCTTGTTTAGTAAGTCAGTGAAGTAATGATACTATACTGAGATTGATGTGTCAACAATTATTTTATTGGCCTGCCGAGAGGGATTCGAACCCCCGACCGTATGCTTCTTAAGAACCCTCTTAAGAAGATTCTTAAGAAGGCATATGCTCTTCCAACTGAGCTACCGGCAGGTTTAGTTTTACTTAATACGCTCAATGCACAAGAAATTAGTATAATCTATACTGCGGCATATGTCAACTACGATTCTAAAGTATATTGAATTATAACGATTACTATATTTCAGGTCAAGCCATTTTCCAATCTATTTTTGCATCAATCAGAGACATTGACAAATTCTTGTACAAACAAATTTCACCTATTTTATTGTAATCAGACACCACCAATGTTCTATGCTCCCCAAATCCAGAAGTCATCAACGACACCACTTGTTGGATGATAGCTTTAGATATACCAGTGTGTCTATAAGAAGGGGCAACCTCAATAAACGTTAACCATACAAATTTTTCATCGTATGGATTTACCTGAAGTTCAGAAATTCCCACTACTTTCTTAGAAGAAATTTCAATTACCAGAACATATCTAAATTCAAAAGTCCCACCATATCGAGATGGCCACTTAAAAAGTTGGATTCCATCATCGATTTTATACTTATCATTAAACTTAGATGTCTTCTCAAAATCACTGAGAGACATTACAATAATATCAAATTTTTTAGAGTCCATCAATAACACCTTTTAACAAATTTACTTATTTTTATATGGATCAATTTTTTGCAAGTTATGATTCATAACATCACATCAACCAAAAGAAATCTTAACTTCAGTTGTAACATTAACTTCGTTGAATTGAAAAACTTTAAACTTCTTAGGAGTGCCGTACTTAGTTTCTTGGTTTTCTTTAATCCAATCAATAACCTCTTGTTCATCCATCAATGCAATATATACGGCCCTTGTTTCATATTCCATAGAAGGTGGGGGGTCAGGAGGTCCATAATCGGCACCCATATAGGAAAAAGTTTCATCATACGCAATAATGAACTTAGGCTTGAGGGTGTCGTAATTTGACAGGATATTTAGACGTCGACGAAAAAATTTAGTCATTTTATATCCTTTTGATTATTTGGGCATGTAAAAACAAAGCAGAGAATCAACTTGATTCTTAGCAGACTTATATGCAGATGCAGCATCAACATACAGGAAAATATCTACTACTTTTAGCTCTTTATGTTTTGTGTTGTCAGAAAAATACCGCATGCGATTTTTGGCATTCTCGGTAAAAGCAACCACTTCCCAGGAATAATTATACTTGTCACGAAACAAATCTTCATTATCACGAAAAACCTTGATAATGAAGCCTTTATATACAACCACACGTTTAGCAATATTTTTCATGGCGACTCCTCCTATTGGTCATTTAGTGTTTCTATTATATCCAACAACTTTTAGAATGTCAACTTTTATTTTTTAACATTTTCACACAATATGCAATTGCTGCACCAGCATCACCACCAGCACCCTGTGTCAACAAAACATTGGGGTCCACGGTAGAATATTTTTCAAGAGAAAACTCTTTTTTTATCGACTTTAGCTTTTTTTTGTGTTCTTTATATTTTTTAATAATACCTAAAGTTTCTTTAGATAGGTATAAATGATATCCACCATCCCATAGGGTGTAACATTCAAGCCAACGCTCCACTAAGTCTTTTGCAGATACGTGCCCATCATAGATAGAATCTATGGAAAACCCCCAATATCCGAGATATCTGGGGCAACGGGTAACTGCATTTTCACAATCTTGTTGAAATTTACACATTTCATTGTAACTCAACTTAAATTTCGGGTTTAATTCCATTTAGTTGACACCAAGAACTTTCTTTTCTTCTTCAGTAAGTTTTGAGATAGCAAGATCGCGAACTTTCTTAATCCTTTCTTCTTCTCTGTGTTTTGCATCGAGTTTCTTATGTTTGTCCCACCATTGTTTCAGTTGTTTCTTAGTAATTCCTGCTT
>RRZT010271125.1_pt1 | contig 21924 bp, 22 predicted proteins | sample 2165551 | NCBI WGS metagenome assembly RRZT01 (sample SAMN10456910, study PRJNA506462) | wastewater metagenome | biome: wastewater; feature: sludge; material: wastewater sludge; isolation source: wastewater sludge with Escherichia coli K12::gfp cells carrying plasmid... | place: USA: Moscow, Idaho... | reverse complement strand
GAGTGACTGCGGGCCGAAGAACAGCGTTCGGTCCCGATCGATCACCAAGGCTGCCCCGGTCACCGAGTTGCGGCAGGTCACCCCGTCGGTGCGGCTGACACACGCGAACCGCCCATTGCGCAGCGCATACCCATAGGGCAGCACCGCGAGAGCCGTGCCGGACACCTGCACGGAGGGCAAGCCCCGCCCGGCCCACCAGCGCTGCTGGTCGGCCCCCGGCCAGACCGGCACGCCGCCACCGCAGGACCATCCGACCGTCGTGCGGATCTGCAGGCCATTGATGCCGTACCAGTCGGCTGGGACGCCGCAGTATGCCGCCTCGTTCGCCGGCGGGCGCACCCCACCGGGCCCGCCGCCGGAGCACGCGATGCCGTCGGCGTCCACCGCGCACATCAAGCGCCCGCTCGGTGACGCGAAGGCCCCGGCGCTGTCGATCCACCGGGCGCCCGCGAAGGCAGCCTCCGGGCCGGCCGGCGTCGGCGGTGCCGGTGCGGGGGTCGTGGCGGCCCCCCCGGTGGCCGAAGCACCGGCCGATGCACCGGCCGAAGCACCGGCCGAGGTCGCCGCCGAGGCCCCTGGGCCGCCGCTCGCGGAGGGGTTCGACACGCCGCTCGCGGAGGGGGTCGTGACGCCGCTCGCCGCCCCAGCCGACCCATCTGTGGGGTCCACGGTCACGGTCACCGTCGCCCGGGGCGTACCGTCGCCGCCGACGCATCCCGACAGGACAAGGGTGGCCACCACCGGTGCCACGAGCAGGGCACGCGTCCAGGTTCGCCAAGCGCGAGAGACAACCGACCTGCGGGTGACGGGGTCGGGAGTGAGGGTCCACGGCATACCGTCAAGCGAACCAGGCGAACCCGGCTGCGGCCATCCCCGCGCGCCCGGGCCCCCAGTGAGCCACGACACGGTGCGCGGTCGGCTAGCCCGCGGCGAGGCGCAGGCGCACCTCGACGGGCGCGGCCATGGCTGGCTGGGCCGGCACGCCGGACCAGGCCGCGTCGGCGCGCGACCAGGCCGATGCCCCCACTACGACCTGCTCGACGCCGAAGGCGTCGGCGTGGGCGATCGCCCACGCCGCGATCGACCACGCGTGCGTCGACGCATCGGCGCCATCCAGGGGCACCCGTAGGCCCGGGCCGCCGGTCGGCTCGGCCGCCACCCCGTGATGTGCGCGCAGCGTCGTGGCCAGCCGAGTGGGGTCGCCGGGCCGGTCGATCCGGTGCAGGGTGCAGGTGAGCGCTGCCGGGGCCTCTCCGACGAAGACGGCGGCGAGCACCCGGGCCTCGTCCTCGTGCTGGGCGTAGGCCTGCGGGGCTGCGCTGCGTTGCACCGCCTGCGCGACGTCGGTGACCGGCCGGGTCAGGTAGTCGCGGACGGTGACCAGCCGTTCGTAGAACTCGCCACTGGCATAGACCGGGTCGAGGATCTGTTCGGGTGTGCCCCACCCCTGGCTCGGGCGTTGCTGGAACAGGCCCAACGAGTCGCGATCGCCGTAGCGCAGGTTGCGCAGCTTCGACTCCTGCATCGCGGTGGCGATGGCGATGGTCGCGGCGTGCGTGGGCAGCCCACGTCGGCGGGCCACCGCCGAGATCACCGCGGCGTTGGCGGCCTGCTCCGGGCTCAACTCGACGTGCAGGGTGCCGACCGAGGCCACGCACGTGGGGGAGAGCAGCCGGTCGGACAGCTCTCGCCACCCCAGCCACCCGGCCACCGCGAGCACGACGACGAGGGTGCCGACGAGCCAGCGCAGGGCCCGGCGCCGCCGCGGCGACGGCGGGCCCTGCTCGGCCAGGGTGAGCAGACCCCCGGGAGTGCGCGGCATACCGGATCCGTTTCGTCGTGCGCCGTCGGTGGCGGCGTCAGTCGTTGGCGTGCAGGGCGTCGTTGAGCGCGATGCCGTGACCGTCGCGGGCCTTGACGACTACCGCACCGGAGACCGAGTCGCGCAGGAAGAGCAGCCCGTCCTGGCCGGACAGCTCGCGGGCCTTCACGACCCGGCCGTCCGGCAGGGTCACCTTCGTGCCCGCGGTGACATAGAGCCCGGCCTCGACGACGCAGTCGTCGCCGAGGGCGATGCCCAGGCCCGACTCGGCGCCCAGCAGGCAGCGCCGCCCGATCCGCACCCGCTCGGTGCCGCCACCGGAGAGGGTGCCCATCGTCGAGGCGCCGCCGCCGATGTCGGAGCCGTCGCCGACGACGACGCCCTGGCTGATCCGGCCCTCGACCATCGAGGCGCCCAGCGTGCCGGCGTTGAAGTTGATGAAGCCCTCGTGCATGACCGTCGTGCCGGGCGCGAGGTGCGCCCCGAGGCGCACCCGGTCGGCGTCGGCGATGCGCACCCCCGAGGGCAGCACGTAGTCGACCATCCGCGGGAACTTGTCGACACCGAAGACGGTCACCGGCCCACGCGTCCGCAGCCGGGCCCGGGTCTGCTCGAAGCCCTCCACTGCGCAGGGGCCCTGGTTGGTCCACACGACGTTGGGCAGCACGCCGAAGATGCCCTCGAGGTTGATGCTGTTCGGGGCGACCAGCCGGTGGCTCAGCAGGTGCAGCCGCAGGTAGGCGTCGGGCACGTCCGCGGGCGCGGTGTCCAGGTCGATCTCGCGCGTCACGATCTCGGTGCGTATGCCGCGCGCCGGGTCGCTGCCCACGAGGGCTTGCAACGCCGCTTGCTCCGGGGCCATCGGTGGCTCGGACTCACCGGCCCCCGTGGTGACCGTCGGCGATGACAACGGCCCCGGCGCCGCGCCCAAGGCCGGCGCGGGATACCACGTGTCGAGCACCGCGTCACCGGTGCTGCTGGCCAGGCCGATGCCCCAGGCGGTGCGGGTGGTCCGGGAGGTCATGGCCTCACCCTATGCAACGGTCCGGGCCGTCACGTGCTCAGCCGGCCGGGCGGTCCTGCACCCGCATCCCGGCGAAGGCCAACGCCCACACGGCGTCGGCGAGCGCGTCGACGTCGTCGCCGCTGACCGGTCGGGCCCATTCGATGAGTGAGTTGACCATGCCGAAGAGCAGCCGGGCGGTGACCGCGGGGTCGATGTCCGGGCGGACCGCCCCTTCGGCCTCGGCGGCGGCGACGAGGCTCGCGGCATACTGGTCGAAGGCGCGCCGGCGCGCCAAGGCGCGGCGTTCCACCTCGGTGTTGCCCCGCACCCGCAACAGCAGGGTGACGAACTGCTTGCGCTCCACGAGCACCCGCACGCTGGCCCGGATGAGGTATTCCAGCCGCTCGACGGCGGTCGCCTCCAGCTCCTTGGTGTGGGCCATCGCCGCGCCGAGACCGTCGAGGGCCCGGCTCACCGCGATGTCGAGCAGTTGGTTCTTACTCGACACGTGGTGGTAGATCGCCGACTTGCTGATGCCCAGGCGTTGTGAGAGGTCTTCCATGCTCGTGCCGTCGAAACCCTTGCGGTTGAAGACCTCGACCGTCGTGTCGAGCAGGGTCTCCAGGTCGTAGCCGGGGCGCCCACGTCGGCGCGTCGGAGCGCCAACACCCGGCTCGGGCACCCCGGTGGGCTGGGTCCGGGAGCTGGGCATGCAGCTCAGTATGCTCGGTCGAGAGGCTCGGCGTGTGGGCTGGCCCACCACGGGCGGACATTTCTGCACGACCACTGGCCTGCGGCGCTGGAACCGGGCACAATACCGAACGATCGTTCAGCTAGCTCAGCTCGTCGCCGTATCCAGCAGCACCGGCGAGCGACCGCCTCGGTCCCTCGCATCGGCCCCGAAGGAGATCGCCATGCCCGACCCCGCCGGCCCGTTCCGAGTGGACGAACTCACCATCGAGGATGGCCTCGACATTGCCATGTGGCGCACTCCCGGCCCGTGGGCCGTCGAGGACGCGCTCACCGCACCGCGCGCCGACGAAGGCTACTGGGCGGTCCGCTCCGCCGACGAGCAGCTGCTGGGTTACTGCTGCTTCGGTGAGAAGGCTCGGCCGCTAGGGTTGGCGGCCGCACCGAACACCCTCGACGTCGCGCTGGGCATCTCCCCGCAGAACGCCGGGCGTGGCCTGTCCCGCGAGTTCGCCAAGACCGTCATCGGGCACTCGCGCGCGGTGGCCGACGGTCGCACCCTGCGCTGCGCCGTCGCGTCGTGGAACGCGCGCGGGCGGCATACGACCGAGGCCAGCGGCTTCAAGCTCGTGGGCATGCACGAGGTCAAGGGCGGGCGCACCGTCATGTCCTACTACGTCTACGAGATGTGAGCGCCATGACCGACGCTGCACCCGAGCCCGCGCTCGAGGCCACCTACGCCATCGACGGGTATGCCGCCGAGATCACCCTCAACCGCCCGGCGGCGCTCAACGCGATGACCGACGAGATGGTCGCCCAGCTGCACGACGCGCTCAACCGGTGCGTCGCCGACGGGGCTCGGGCACTGCTCGTGCGGGCCGAGGGGCGGGGCTTCTGCGCCGGTCGCGACATCACCGGAGCCGAGCCGGGGGTGGAGGACGGCGGGCAGGTGCTGTTGGACACCTTCAACCCGCTGATGCGCAAGGTGGCCGCCCTGCCCTTCCCGACGATCGCCGCGGTGCAAGGCGCCTGTCTGGGCACCGGGCTGGGCTTGGCCTTGGCCTGCGATGTCATCCTGGCGGCCGACAACGCCAAGTTCGGCTCGCCGTTCGGCAAGATCGGCGCGGTCCTGGACTCCGGCGGGCACAAGGCCTTCGTCGAACGCCTCGGCCCGGCGCTGGCCCTCGACCTCATCTACTCGGGCCGGTTCCTCTCCGGCGCCGAGGCCGCGGCCGCCGGGTTGGTCTCGCGGTGCGTGCCGGCCGACGACCTGCTCGACACCGCCCGGGTGTATGCCGCGGCGGTCGCCAAGGGCCCGGTGCGGGCGTTCGCCGAGTCCAAGGCGCTGGTACGCCAGGTGAGCGACCAGCCCACCTCGCTGGATCGGGTCCTGCAGCTGGAGGCCGCAGCACAGACCCGCGCCTCACGCACCCAGGACTACGTCGAGGGCTTCACCGCCTTCTTGCAGCGGCGCGAGCCGACGTTCCGCGGCGAGTAGTCAGCGACTGCTCGGCTCAGGGGTCCACCCAGCAGGGGCCCCGGCATGGAGGGGCCCGGCGTCCGGCGCTCAGTCGCCGGACGCCGTGTTGCCTGCGTCGCTGGACGCCGTGTTGCCTGCGTCGCTGGACGACGTGTTGCCTGCGTCGCCGGACGCCGTGTTGCCTGCGTCGCCGGTGCTGGGAGTGCTGCTGGTCTGCTGTGGGGTCGCCGCGATGGGCTTCCTCCTGCGCCGTGGGGTCGCCGAGGGCATTGTGGGCGCCGGGTCCGCGGCGCTCTCCGCCTCGTGGGCGGCGGCCGCGACGGCACTGGCTGCCGACTTCCCGCCGCGGGAGGCGGCCCGCTTCGAGGCGCTGGCCAGGGTGCTGGCCGCATCGGGACGGGCGCGCCGGCGCCGAACCGGGGCCGTGCCGGCCGGTGCTGCCGGGGCTGCCGTGGCGGTCGATGCGGGCATGGCGGCGCTCGGGGCCGACGCCTCGGCCTCGCGGGTCGTCTCACCCGGGGCCGGCTGGTCCTGGGCCAGGTCGGGATCGGCGTCGGGGTGCAGCCGGGTCACGGTCGCGCGGGCCGGTCGGGCCTCGCCGGCCTTGGGCAGCGCGGTCCGGTCCCGTCGCTGGCGCACCACTCGAGCCGCAGCGGCCGAGCCGGGCCGGGCCGGCGGCAACGGGGTCGGCTCGTCGGCCGACGAATCGCGACCACCCAACCAGGACGGCACCGGCAGCCCGGGCAGGGCAGGCAGTCCGGGCAAGCCGGGCAGGCTGGGCAACTTCGCGCCTGAGGTGAAGCGCTCGATCCCCTCGATGACGGGGCGGGCGGCGTCGAACGCCGAGCGCGGGCCGCCGCGCAGGCCGTCGACGACGAAATCCGCGACCTTGCGCCAGTTGTCCAGGGGGTTCATCGGCTTCCTTCGGGTGCGGGATGGGCAGCAGGTACGCCGCGGGCGCGGCGTCGCCGCGCGGGGGCGGCGTCCAGCGGAGGTGCGTCGTCGTCGGCCACGGCGGTGGGCCGGTCGGCGACCGGCGTGCTGAGGACCGGGTCGATCGCGGTCTTGCGGTCTGATCGGTCTGATCGGTCTGATCGGTCTGATCGGTCTGATCGGTCTGATCGGTCTGATGGTGATTCTGCCGTGGCGCCGGCGCGAGGGCGAGTCCGTGACGGGGCGGCTCGCTTCGCGGCTGGTCTTGCGGAGGCCGGCGCCGACGACGGCCCGCCCTGGGTGGAGACGTAGCTGCGGTACACCGCCAGGAGGGCTTCCTTCTCGGCCCCGCTGAGCCGCGAGTCCGAGCGCACCGCGGCTTCCACGTCCTGGCCGGGCGAGGCCCCGTTCTGCTCGTCCGGAGCTGACTCTCGGCTGAGCATGTCCTCGAGCGACAGGTGCAGCGCCTGGCCGATCTGCACGAGCACCCGCACCGTGGGGTCGTGCAGTCCTCGTTCGATCTGGGACAGATAGGCATTCGACACCTGGGTCGCTTGAGCCAGTTGCCGCAGGGACATGTTCGCCATCTCACGCTGTGAGCGGATGAAGGCTCCCATCGTGGCGCGCTGATGCTCCCAGCCACTACCGGTCGAGTCACTCACGACTGCTCACCTGTGCCTTCCGTGCCCGAAGCGTTGCCAGGAGAGCCTCGCCGCAGACGTCGGAGCCGGGAGCCGCAGTTGCGGCTCCCGGCACCGACCGGTCGGGCGAGGCGGACTCACCCGCGAGCTGTCACTTGTCGGACTTGGTGACGTCGAGCAGGTCGCGCACGAACTGCTTGTTCAGCTCGAGCACCTTGCCGGCGAACTCGTACACCGAGTCGATGATCTCCTTGGGGTCACCGATGAACTTGACCTCGTCCGGAACGGCGGGGGTGGACACCTTGTCGCTGGTGACCTTGTTCACCGTCTCACTCCAGTTCTTGACCGCCTCGAGGGTGGTGGACTGCCCCGACTTGATGGCGTCGAGGGCCTGCTCCTGCATGGCGGCGATGGCTTCCTGGGCGTTCTGCATGATGGCTCCTTTGGGGACCGGGTGGTGGTGGATCGCTGAGATAACAATACAGATCAGCTGCTCAGTATGTCAATCACTGGCGGTCGACTGCAGTGTTGTCCCGGTCACCCCCAAGGGCGCTCACCCGGTCGGGCGACAGGCGTTCATGGTCAGCAATTCGTAGCTCGCACAGAGCTCGTCGCGTTGGTTGGTGACCGCGACATCCCAGGTGACCTCGGCCATCGTGGCGCCCGGTCGTGGCGTGCCCTTGTGCTTGCAGGTGAGCCGCACCGTCATCGTGTCGCCGAAGTACATCGGTTGCACGAAGCGCAGATTCTCCAGCCCGTAGTTGGCCAGCACCGGACCCGGCTCGGGGTCGACGAACAGCCCGGCGGCGCAGGCGAGGATGAAGTAGCCGTGTGCCACCCGACCCTCGAAGATCGGGCTCGCCGTGGCGGCCTCTTCGTCCATGTGGGCGTAGAAGGTGTCGCCGGTGAAGTGCGCGAAGTGCTCGACGTCCTCGAGGGTGATCGTCCGGCTGCCGGTGAAGCAGGTGTCCCCGAGCTGCAGGTCTTCCAGGTAGAGCCGGAACGGGTGCACCTGCGTCCTGGTCGGCGTGACCCCGGTGTTCCAGGTGCTCGACAGGGCCATGAGGGCGCTGGGGGAGGAGGCGATGCTCGTGGCCTGCAGCAGATGCTTGACCGAGTGCATCCCGCCCAGCTCCTGCCCGCCGCCGGCCCGGCCCGGCCCACCGTGGATGAGCTGCGGCAGCGGCGCGCCGTGCGGGAAGGAGGTCGCCGCGTTGTCGCGGTCCAGGATCAACAAGCGTCCGTGGTATGCCGCGATCGCCCCGATGAGTTCCTTGAGGAAGGCCTTGTCGTAGCTCACGATCGAGGCGACCAGGCTGCCCTGGCCCAGGGCGACCAACTCGGCAAGGTCGGCCGGGTCGGCATACGGGATGACCGTGCAGACCGGCCCGAATGCCTCGACGGAGTGCAGCTCGGTGGCCCGCGGGTCGGTGGCCTTGAGCACCGTGAGCGGGAAGAAGCTGCCCTTCTCCGCGTCGCCGGATGCCAGCGAGAGGGGGGCGTCGGGGCCGCCGACGGCCACCTCGGCGCCGCGCATGAGGGTGCGGACCGCCTCGGCGACGTCGTCGCGCTGGCTGGGGCTGATCAGTGGGCCCATCCGGGTGCCCTCGACCCGCGGGTCGCCCAGCACGACCTTGGCCAACTTGGCGCGCAGTGCCTCGATGACCGCATCGACCTGGGCGGCGGGCACGAAGGCGCGCCGGATCGAGGTGCACTTCTGCCCGGCCTTGGAGCTCATCTCGCGGAAGACCCCGGTGACGTAGATGTCGAACTCGGGGGTGCCCGCGACGGCGTCCGGGCCGAGGATCGAGGCGTTGAGCGAGTCGGCCTCCGCGTTGAAGTGGGTGCCGCGCTGCAGCACGCAGGCATGCCCGCGCAACTTCGCTGCGGTCCAGGCCGATCCGGTGAACGCGACGTGGTCCTGGCCGCCGAGGTGGTCCATGAGGTCACCGATGGAGCCGGAGATGAGCTGCACCGAGCCGGCCGGCAGGGCACCGGACTCGACGATGCCGCGCACCACTCGCTCGGCCACGTGGGCGCTCGCGGTGGCCGGTTTCACGATCACCGGCACGCCGGCGATGATGCTCGTCGCGAGCTTCTCCAGGATGCCCCAGCACGGGAAGTTGTAGGCGTTGATGTGCAGCCCCACGCCGTGCGGTGAGGTGTAGAAGGTCTGTGCGAGGTTGGCCTCGCCGAGCCCGATCGGGCGCCCCTCGGCCAGCACGGTGTCGTTGGGCAACTCCTTGCGGGTCATGCTGGAGTAGGCGAAGAGCACCGCGATGCCCCCGTCGACGTCGACCCGCATGTCGGCGACCGTGCCGCCGGTCGTGCCGTAGTCGACGTAGATGTCCTCCTTGTGCTCGTTGAGGTATTTGCCCAGCGCCCGCAACGCGGTGGCCCGCTCGTGGAAGGTCAACACGCGCAACGCCGGGCCGCCGACGGTCCGGGCATGCTGGACCATCCGGGCGTAGTCCAGGCCGTTGTCCCCGACCAGCGCGACGACCGCACCGGTCGACGCGTCGAGGATGGGGGTGCCGTCGGTGCCGGTCGGCGTGACCCAGCTGCCGTACGCGTAGCTGCTCACCTGGTAGGTCATGTCCGTGTTCTCTCGTTCTCTCGTTTTCGTGTCGCGGGCGGGCGGGTGGTGGGTGGGTGTTCGAGCTGACTCAGGGTGGGCCCGGGGTGGGCCGTCACGCCGGGACCTCCGGCTCCTCGAGCGTGAACATCGTCACCAGGTCGAGGCCGCCGATCTCGGCGAGGTTGCGGCCGGCGGCAGCCCATTGCGCTGAAGCCATCGCCTCCTTGAACCGCTCGTCGGTGAAGTGCATCACCGCCATGAGCAGCTGCGGCTCGCCCGCCACGGTGCGACGCACCCGGGAGACCTCGACCCGGGTCAGCCCCGGTGTCGCGCTGACGAGCGGCACGTGGGTGCTGCGGTACGCCTGGAGGAAGGGCTCCGGATCGCCCTCGCCGGGCATCCGGTAGAGGGCCACGAAACGCGCCACGACTGCCTCCTGCATCGCCAGTGAACACGGGACCGCGGATCCTCACGCCGCCGCCCAACCTAGCCCGTGGGCCGGGCCTGCCGACAGGCGGCCGGGCAGCCTGACGACGGCGACCTCATTTAGTGAACGATCGTTCGGATACTACACGCTATCGCGCCCGTGGCCGCGGCCGAACCCAACAGCGGGCGGCCTATGCTCGGGCGCATGGAGGAGTCCACCGCGGGCCTGGTCGCCCGGTATGCCGAGCGCTTCCCGGCGCTGTCCTTCGCCAGCCCGGAGCCGGGCATCCTCGACCTGGTCATGAGCAAACCCGGCAAGCTCAACGCCGCCGACCGCCGGATGCACGGGCAGCTGGCCGACGTCTGGCTCACCATCGACGCCGACGACGAGGTCGACGTCGTGGTCGTCCGCGGCGAAGGGGGCGCCTTCTCGGCCGGCGGGGACTTCGACATGATCGACGACATCATCGCCGACTTCGCCGACCGGGCCACCGTGTGGCGTGAAGCACGTGACCTCGTCTACAACGTCATCAACTGCAGCAAGCCGGTCGTCTCGGCGATGGAAGGTCCGGCGGTGGGCGCCGGCCTGGTCATCGGCCTGCTGGCCGACATCTCGATCGCCGGGCGCAGTGCCCGGATCATCGACGGGCACACCCGGATCGGGGTCGTCGCCGGCGACCACGCCGCGATCGTCTGGCCCCTGCTGTGCGGGCTGGCCAAGAGCAAGTACTACCTGCTGCTGTGCGAGCCGATGTCGGGTGAGGAGGCCGAGCGGATCGGCCTGGTCTCGCTCGTGGCCGACGACGGGCAGGCCAACGAGCGCGCCCTCGACGTGGCGCGCAAGCTCAAGGCGGGTTCACGGACCGCGCTGCGGTGGACGAAGTACTCCCTCAACAACTGGCTGCGGATGGCCGGCCCGACCTTCGACACCTCCTTGGCGTTGGAGTTCCTCGCCTTCACCGGGCTCGACGCCAAGGAGGGCGTCGACGCCCGCCGGGCCAAGCGTGCGCCCCGCTTCGGCGGCTGAGCGGCATACCGGTTCAGTGGCATACCACCCGGTCGGGTGACGCAACCCACTACCGGTCGGTACGTGTCGCGTGATCTGCGCCATGCGGGACCCTATTGCCAGATGAACGTTCGGTCAGTAACACTTGGCCGCACGCACGACGGGTCTCGTGCGTCGCTGATGCCCCGTGATCACCCACTCGAGTGCACCCCACCCGTGCGCCTGAGCGGTGCTCCGACCTGAGACGCTGGAGACCCCCCGCTTCCACGGCAATAGGAGGAGCGCCGATGTACGGAGCCTCGTTCGGAAACGACGACGACGCCAACGCCGCCGACCGCGACGGCACCCCTGAGCAGCGCGAGCATTTCCAGCAGCTCATCGACGCCGATTCCCGCGTCGAGCCACGTGACTGGATCCCGGAGGCCTACCGGCAGACGATGATCCGCCAGATCGCCCAGCACGCGCACTCGGAGATCATCGGGATGCAGCCCGAGGGCAACTGGGTGACCCGGGCCCCGAGCCTGCGTCGCAAGGCCATCCTGTTGGCCAAGATCCAGGACGAGGCCGGCCACGGTCAGTACCTGTACTCGGCCATGGAGACCCTCGGCATGAGCCGTGACGAGGCGATGGACCTGCTGCACGCGGGCAAGCAGAAGTACTCGACGATCTTCAACTACCCGGCGCTCAACTGGGCCGACGTCGGGGCAATCGGCTGGCTCGTCGACGGTGCCGCGATCCAGAACCAGATCCCGCTGTGCCGCACCTCGTTCGGGCCCTACGCGCGAGCGATGATCCGGATCTGCAAGGAGGAGTCCTTCCACCAGCGCCAGGGCTACGAGGCCCTCTACGTGCTGGCCAAGGGCACGCCGGCGCAGAAGGCCATGGCCCAGGATGCGATCAACCGGGTGTGGTGGCCGGCCCTGATGATGTTCGGCCCGCCGGACACGATGTCCAGCCACACCGAGCAGTCGATGGCCTGGAAGATCAAGCGGCACACCAACGACGAGCTGCGTCAGAAGTTCGTCGACATGTGCGTGCCGCAGGTCGAGGTCCTCGGGCTGACCTTCCCCGACCCCGACCTGAAGTGGAACGAGGCCCGCGGTCACTACGACTACGGCCAGATCGACTGGGACGAGATGTTCCGGGTCGTCAAGGGCGACGGCCCCTGCAACAAGAAGCGGATGGACCACCGCCGGCTCTGCCACGACGAGGGTCGGTGGGTCCGTGAGGCAGCCAACGCGTATGCCGCCAAGGCGGCGGCCCGCCAGAAGGAGCAGAAGGAGAACGCGGCATGAGTGAGCACCGGCCGGACGAGTGGACCCTCTTCGAGGTCTTCGTGCGCCCCAAGCGCGGCCTCTCGCACAACCACGTCGGCAGCATCCATGCGCCCGACGCCCACATGGCGCTCAAGAACGCCCGCGACCTCTACACCCGCCGTCAGGAGGGCGTCTCGATCTGGGTCGTCGCCTCCAAGGACATCGCGGCGAGCTCGCCGGACGAGAAGGACGCCTTCTTCGACCCGTCGGCCGACAAGGTCTACCGTCACCCGACCTTCTACGACGTGCCGGACGGGGTGCAGATGTGACCGCCAACGTCAGCCAACCGACCGGATCGGCGGTCGAGGTCTCCGCGGCCGATCGATACGACTACCTCATCCGCCTCGGTGACGACAGCCTCATCCTGTCGCACCGGGTCGCGGAGTGGTGCAGCTGGGCGCCGCAGCTGGAGGAGGACATGGCGCTGGTCAACATCTCTCTGGACCTGCTCGGGCAGACCAGGCTGCTGTACACCTACGCCGGCACCCTCACCGACGAGCCGAAGACCGAGGACGACCTGGCCTACCTGCGGGAGGAGCCGGACTTCCGCTGCATCGACCTCGTCGAGCACCCGACCGTCCACCACTACGGCCGGCTCACCGCCCAGCTGTTCCTCTACTGCGCGTATGCCGTGCCGCTCTGGCGGCGCCTCACCGCCTCGACGGATGCCGCCCTGGCCGAGATCGCGGCCAAGTCGCTCAAGGAGGCGCGCTACCACCTCGAGCACTCGGCGGGCTGGGTGATCCGGCTCGGCGACGGCACCGAGGAGTCGCACGCCAAGCTCGTCGAGGCCTTCGACCTGCTCTGGCCGTTGGCCGACGACCTCTTCCAGACCGACGCCCTCACCGACAGGATCGTCGCCGCGGGCATCGGGCCGGACCCGAAGGAGCTGGCCGCCGAGTGGCGTGCGACCGTCGAGGAGGTCTTCGCCGAGGCGACGCTCGCGATCCCCACGGGGAAGTTCCGCACCGGGAAGGGGCGCAGCGGGGTGCACAGCGAGTACCTCGGCTACGCATTGGCCGAGATGCAGTACATCCATCGGCTGCACCCTGGGGCCCAGTGGTGAGGATGTGGTGACGATGTCGGTCGCGAAGCCGGCGCCACGGGCGGTGCTCGACCAGGTCGTCGACCCGGAGATCCCGGTGCTGACGATTGCGGACATCGGCATGCTGCGCGACGTGGTGGAGCACCCCGACGGCCTCGTCGAGGTGCTCATCACGCCGACGTACTCGGGGTGCCCGGCCATGGGTCAGATCGAGGACGACATCGTCGCCGAGCTGTCTCGGGCGGGCTATGACCGGGTGACCGTGACCACCGTGCTCTCGCCCGCGTGGACCACCGACTGGATGAGTGATGACGCCAAGCGCAAACTGCGCGAGTACGGCATCGCTCCGCCGTCGGGTCGCGCGCCGGCGGGTCCGGTGAGCGTCACCCTGTCGACCCGGCCGCCGACCGCGCCGGTGCCCTGCCCGCGGTGCGGGGCCCCGGGGCGCGAGGTGAGTCGATTCGGTTCGACCGCGTGCAAGGCCCAATGGGTCTGCACCGAGTGCCTCGAGCCCTATGACCACTTCAAGGACATCTAGACCTGAGCCAGACCTCAGGTCCACCTCAGGCAGATCTCAGGCGCAGGCCTGACGCATACGAGACGGAGAGGGCGATGAGTTCAGCAGTTGCTGCCCGCAAGCGCGTGGCGTTCCACGTGCTCAAGGTCGACAAGCTCGACCGGATCACCGACGACGCGGTGGCGATCACTTTCGCGGTGCCACCGGAGTTGGCCGACGAATTCCGCTACACCCCAGGGCAGCACGTCGCGGTCCGGGCGACCATCGCCGGCGACGACGTGCGGCGCAACTACTCGATCTGCGCCCCCGCCGACTCCGGCGTGCTGCGCATCGGGGTCAAGCGGCTGGCCGGCGGTGTCTTCTCCGGGTATGCGCTGGAGCGACTGCAGGTGGGCGACAGCCTCGAGGTGATGAGCCCCACCGGCAGCTTCACCACCGAGATGCGCCCTGACCAGGCCCGCCACTACGGTGCGGTCGCGGCCGGTTCGGGCATCACGCCGATCCTGTCGATCATCTCCTCGGCGCTGGCCATCGAGCCGGCCAGCCGGGCGACCTTGGTCTTCGTCAACGCGACGACCCAGTCGATCATGTTCCTCGAGGAGCTCGAGGACCTCAAGAACCGCTACCTGGAGCGCCTGGAGGTCTTCTACGTGCTGGACGGCGAGCGTCAGGACGCCGAGGTGCTCTCCGGCCGACTCGACGCCGAGCGGTTCACCACCCTGTTGGACGGTTCGGCGGCCGGCTCGGTCGACGACTGGTTCCTGTGCGGCCCGTTGCCGATGACCGACATGGTCCGCGAGGTGCTGCTGGGCCGTGGCGTCGCCGACGAGCACATCCACCGCGAGCTGTTCCACACTGGCGCCACGCCGCCCCCGCCGCCCCCGGCCGGTGCGGACAGCGCCGGCGAGGGCTTCAAGGTCACCGTCGTCATGGACGGGCGCACCACGGACTTCAAGCTCAAGCCCGGCACCTTGTCGATCCTCGACGCCGCGCGGGTGCTGCGTTCGGAGATCCCGTACGCCTGCAAGAACGGTGTCTGTGGCACCTGCCGCTGCAAGGTCACCTCCGGCACGGTGCAGATGGTGCAGAACTACGCGCTCGAGCCGTACGAGGTGGAGGCCGGGTTCGTGCTGTCCTGCCAGTCCTACCCCACCTCCGACGACGTCGTCGCCGACTTCGACCAGTAGGAAACCCCCCGATGAGTGAAGCATTCCTGGTCACCGGCACCCGCAGCCCGATCGGGCGTTACGGCGGGGTCCTGGCGGCGGTGCGCCCCGACGATCTCGCGGCGCACCTCATTGCCACGCTCATGCAACGGCTGCCGAACGTCGACTGGGCCGCGGTCGACGACGTCGTGCTGGGCAACGCCAACCAAGCCGGCGAGGACAACCGCAACGTGGCCCGGATGTCGGCGTTGTTGTCCGGGCTGCCGGTCGAGGTCCCGGGCACGACGATGAACCGGTTGTGTGCCTCCGGCGCCGACGCGATCGCCTACGGCGCCCGGGCCATCAAGTCCGGCGAGGCCGACCTCATCATCGCCGGTGGTGTCGAGAGCATGAGCCGAGCACCTTTCGTCATGCCCAAGGCCACGACGGCCTGGTCGCGCGACAACGCGGTCTACGACACGACGATCGGTTGGCGGTTCGTCAACCCGAGGATGAAGGCCCAGTTCGGGGTCGACTCGATGCCCGAGACGGCCGAGAACGTCGCCGCCGACTTCCACATCTCCCGGGAGGATCAGGACGCCTTCGCGGTCCGGTCGCAGACCCGGGCGGCCGCGGCGATCGCCTCCGGCCGGATGGCGCAGGAGATCACCCCCATCCCCATCCCGCAGCGCAAGGGTGAGCCGGTGATCGTCGACACCGACGAGCACCCGCGGGCCACGACGATGGAGACCCTGGCCAAGCTGGCCACACCCTTCCGCAAGGAGGGCGGCAGCGTGACGGCCGGCAATGCCTCCGGGGTGAACGACGGGGCCGCCATCACCCTGCTGGCCTCCGAGGCGGCCGTCGCCAAGTACGGCCTGCAGCCCATCGCCCGGATCGTCGGCTCCTCCTCCGCCGGGGTGCCGCCGCGGATCATGGGGATCGGGCCGGTGCCGGCGGTGCGCAAGGTGCTGGCCCGCAACGGCCTCACCGTCGCGGACCTGGACATCGTCGAGCTCAACGAGGCGTTCGCCGCGCAGGCCTTGGCGGTCCTGCGTGACCTCGGGCTGCCCGACGACGCCGAACACGTCAACCCCAACGGCGGCGCCATCGCCCTGGGCCACCCCCTCGGCGCCAGTGGCGCCCGCCTCGTGCTGACGGCCGCGATCGAGCTGCAGCGTCGCAGCTCACAGCGGGCCATCGCGACGATGTGCGTCGGTGTGGGGCAGGGTGTTGCCGTGCTCATCGAACGCACCTGATAGACCTGTACCCCGCCGGTCGGGCCCGCCCGACCGGCGCGGTAGGTTGCCTCAGCCAGAGCGGACCTGCCACGATTCCCGCGACCCCGCCCGTGTGTGCAGACGGAAGGACCCACCGAAGATGCTGGACCTGACCCCCAAGGATTCCGACCTCGAGCCCATCGAGAAGGCCTCCCGCAAGGAGATCACCGAACTGCAGCTCGAGCGGTTGAAGTGGACCCTGCAGCACGTCTACCGCAACGTGCCGCTCTACCAGGAGCGCTTCGACAAGGCCGGGGTCCACCCGGACGACTGCAAGCAGCTGTCCGACCTGGGCCGTTTCCCCTTCACGGTCAAGACCGACCTACGCGACACCTACCCGTTCGGCATGTTCGCCGTGCCCATGAACCAGGTGCGCCGCATCCACGCCTCCAGCGGCACCACCGGCAAGCCCATCGTCGCCGGCTACACCGCCAACGACCTGGACATGTGGTCGACCTGTGTGGCCCGCTCGCTGCGCGCCGCCGGCGTCAAGCCCGGCATGAAGATCCACAACGCCTACGGCTACGGGCTGTTCACCGGTGGCTTGGGCCTGCACTACGGCGCCGAGAAGCTCGGCTGCGCGATCATCCCGATGGGCGGCGGGCAGACCGAGAAGCAACTGCAGCTCATCGAGGACTTCCAGCCCGATGTCATCGTGGTCACCCCCTCGTACATGATGACCGTGCTCGACGAGATGGAGCGGCACGGCATCGACCCGGCGGCCACGTCGCTCAAGGTCGGCGTCTTCGGTGCCGAGCCGTGGACCGAGGACATGCGCCGCGAGATGGAGCAGAAGGTCGACATGCACGCCGTCGACATCTACGGGCTCACCGAGGTGGTCGGCCCCGGCGTCGCCAACGAGTGCGTCGAGACCAAGGACGGCCTGCACGTCTGGGAGGACCACTTCTACCCGGAGATCATCGACCCGGACACCGGCGAGGTGCTGCCCGACGGTGAGCAGGGTGAGTTGGTCTTCACCAGCCTCACCAAGGAGGCCTTCCCGGTCATCCGCTACCGCACCCGCGACATCACCCGACTGTTGCCAGGCACGGCACGCTCGATGCGGCGCATCGAGAAGATCACCGGTCGCACCGACGACATGATCATCCTGCGCGGGGTCAACCTCTTCCCCAGCCAGATCGAGGAGATCCTGCTGGGCATCCCAGGACTCACCGCGTTCTACAACCTGCGCCTCTACAGCAAGGGCCGGATGGACTCCCTCGACGTCAATGTCGAGGCCCGCCCCGAGCCGCGCCAGGAGAACTACCCGACCCTGCAGGCGCAGGTCGTGCGCCGGGTCAAGGACGTCATCGGCGTGTCGGTCGGTGTCAACATCCTGCCGCCCGGGTCGATCGAGCGGTCCATCGGCAAGGCCAAGCACCTCATCGACGAACGCGAGAAGTAGCCGAGCACGTCGCCTCGGGGGTGTCGACCCGGACAGCCCCGAGGCGGCCATGCCCGCAATGCACCACGCAACCCTGAAAGGACAATCACCATGCCGCCGACGACCCCGTCGGGCGACTTCGACCACGAGCGGTACGAGCAGCTGGCAGCGGCCCGTCGCCGCCTCGTCACGCCCCTGGTCATCATCACCGTCGTCGCCTTCTGGGCCCAGCAGCTCATCACGAACTTCACCTCCTGGATGGACGGCAAGGTGATCGCCGGAATGACCTGGGCCTACCTGTACGCCTTCGCGCTGTTCTTCCTCGTCGTCGCCCTGACGACCTACTACCGCCGGCGGATGGGCGCGATCGAAGCGCAGTACCGCCCATCTGAGGGGGCACCGCGATGAAGATCAGCCCCACCGCCGCGGTCATCTTCCTCGCGCTCGTCGCGGTGACCCTCTACATCACCTACTGGGCCGGCAAACGCAACAACTCGGTGTCCAGCCATCTCGTCGCATCGGGACACATCTCGGGTCGGCAGAACGGCGTCGCGATCGCCGGCGACTTCATCTCGGCGGCCACCTTCCTGGGCACGACCGGAGCCATTGCACTCGGCGGCTTCAACGGCTTCTACTACGCCGTCTACATCCCCATCGCCTACCTGCTGGCGATGCTGCTGGTCGCCGAACCGTTGCGCAACCTCGGCCAGTTCACCCTGGGGGACGTGTTGGCCCGGCGGTTCGCGGCCAGCAACGTCCGGGGCGCCATCGCCTTGTCGTCGATCGCCCTCTCGCTCATCTATATCGTCGCCCAATTCGTCGGAGCGGCGCTGCTCATCCAGTTGCTCTTCGGCATCCCGTACTGGATCGCGGCGCTCATCATCGGCGTGCTCACCACGGTGTACACGCTCTTCGGCGGCATGCTCGCGACGACCTACATCCAGATCGTCAAGACCGCGATCCTGCTGTTCTGCGGCGTCGTCCTCGTCCTGCTCGTGCTGTCCCGCTTCGGCTGGAACCCGCTGACGCTCTTCGCCGCGGCCGACGAGGCGACCAAGGCGACCGGCAAGCCGCCGTTCGCGCTGGAGCCGCTTCGCGCCGGTGCGGTCAAGCAATGGGACCAGTTCTCGCTCATCCTCGGAGTCACCCTCGGGGTGCTCGGGTTGCCGCACGTGATGATCCGCTTCCTCACCGTGCGCGACAGCAATGCCGCGCGCACCTCCGCCGTGACGGCGATCTGGATCTTCGCCGGCTTCCTCATCTTCATGCCGGTGCTCGGCTTTGGCGCGATGATGCTCATCGACGGTGGCCGCGGCAAGATCCCGCCCGGTGGCAACATGGCCGTGCCGATGCTCTCCTCGGTGCTCGGTGGCGACCTGCTGCTGTCCTTCGTGTCGGCAGTGGCCTTCGCGACGATCCTGGCCGCCCTCTCCGGCCTGGTCATCGCCACAAGCGGGTGTGTGTCGCACGACATCTACGGGGTCCTCATGCGCCGCGGCAAGGTCGACCCGGAGCGGCAGCTGTTCGTCGCCCGGATGGCCACCTTGGGTGCGGTCCTGGTCTCGCTGCTCATCTCACTGCTCGTGGCCAACCAGAACGTCGCCTTCCTCGCGACCTTGGCGATCACCATCTCGGCCAGTGCGAACCTGCCGGCGATCCTGGGCACCATCTACTGGCGCAAGGTCACCACCCAGGGAGTGTTCTGGGGCATGGTCAGCGGCCTGTCCGTCGCGGTCATCATGATCATCCTCAGCCCGACCTTCACCAACGTCCAGCCGTTGAGCGCTCCGGGTATCGTCTCGATCCCGGTCGGATTCCTCGTCATGTGGGGCGTGTCGATGCTCACCCAACCCCAGGGTGAGGCACTGGCCAAGCACAACGAGACCTTCGACCGGATGCGTATCCAGGCGGTCACCGGGCAGGACCCGTACGACCCCGACTACGTCCCGCCACAGCGGCGCGCCGCAGCGCACTGAGGGTCCATGGGGGGCGTCCGCGCGGCATACCCTGGTCCCCGTGCCGGACGCTCCCACCCTGGATCTCACCCTCGACGCTGCGTCGTTGACCGTTGCCATCTGTGATGTCGGGTCGGTCAGCGGGCAGGAGCAGCGCCTCGCCGACGCCGTGCAGGCCGCGCTGCAGCCACTGAGCCACCTGCAGGTGGTCCGCGACGGCCACACCATCGTGGCCCGCACCGACCTGGGCCGGCCGACGCGGGTCGTGCTGGCCGGGCACCTGGACACCGTGCCCCTAGCCACCCGCAGCGACGGCAGCCGCAACCTGCCGGTGCGCCGCGAGCACCTGGACACCGAGAGTGGGCAGGGCGAGGTGGGCGGGCTGCAGGAGCACCTCGTGGGTCGCGGCACCGTTGACATGCTCGGCGGAGTGGCGGTGATGCTCCGGCTCGCGGCACTCGTGCCCGAGCCGGTCGCCGACGTCACCTACTGCTTCTACGACTGCGAGGAGGTCGACGCCTCCCGCAACGGGCTGCGCCGGATCGTCGACACCCGACCCGAGCTGCTCACCGACGCTGCGTTCGCCGTGCTGCTCGAGCCCACCGACGCGGTCATCGAGGGGGGCTGCAAGGGCACCCTCCGGGTGCGTATCCGTACCTCGGGCACGGCGGCCCACTCGGCCCGGCCGTGGATGGGGCACAACGCGATCCATGACGCTGCCCCGATCCTGGCGCGGCTCGCGGCATACCAGCCCCGGGTCGTCACCGTCGAAGGCCTGGACTACCACGAGGCCCTCCAGGCGGTGCTCATCGAGGGCGGGCAGGCCACCAACGTCATCCCGGACCACTGCGTCGTCACCGTCAACTACCGCTACGCCCCCGACCGCGACGAGCAGGCCGCCCTCGCGCACGTGCGTGAGGTTTTCGACGGCTTCCCGGACCTCACCGTGCAGGACAACGTCGCCGGCGCGCGCCCCGGCCTGGACCGACCCGAGGTGCGGGCCTTCGTCGAAGCGCTCGGGGTGCGGGTGCAGGCCAAAGAGGGTTGGACCGACGTGGCCCGGTTCGCAACGCTGGGCATCCCCGCGGTGAACTTCGGGCCCGGCGACCCGCTGCTGGCCCACGCCGACGACGAACGGGCCCCGGTGCGCCACTACCACGACGTCGAGGCGGCGTTGCTGCACTGGCTGCGCGGGTAGCCTGGTCGCCCGTGAGCGCCCAGAGCAGCCCCGCCCGCCGAGCCGGACGCGCCGACTACCACAAAGGCTCGGTCGTCCTGCGCGGTGACCTCGTGCCGACGACGACCGCCGACCAACGCCTGCTGGACAGCCGGGGTGCCACGGACTGGTTGCACGCCGACCCGTGGCGGGTGATGCGGATCCAGTCCGAGTTCGTCGAGGGGTTCGGCGCCCTCGCCGAACTCGGCCCCGCGGTGAGCGTCTTCGGCTCGGCCCGGCTCGGGCCGGGCGACGCGGCATACCGGCTGGCCGAGCAGGTCGGTCAACAGCTCGCCCAGGCCGGGTATGCCGTGATCACCGGCGGCGGGCCGGGGCTCATGGAGGCCGCGAACAAAGGGGCTTTGGAGGCCGGGGGCACGTCCGTGGGTCTGGGCATCGAGCTGCCCTTCGAGGCCGGCCTCAACGAGTACGTCGACCTCGGGGTGAACTTCCGCTACTTCTTCGCCCGCAAGACGATGTTCGTCAAGTACTCCCGTGGTTTCGTCGTGCTGCCCGGTGGGCTGGGCACCCTCGACGAGATGTTCGAGGCGCTGACCCTCGTGCAGACTGGCAAGATCACGACCTTCCCCGTCGTGCTGCTCGGCACCGACTACTGGGGCGGGCTGTTGGACTGGCTGCGCACCAGCGTGCTGGGTCGTGGCACGATCTCCACGGGCGACCTGGCCCACCTCACGGTCACCGACGACGTCGCCGAGGCCGTGGCGGCCGTGGTCGCCGCCGACCGTCTCGATGCGGCGGGCGGCACGGCATACTCGCAACCCGACGCGCAGGTCGCTGGGCAGGAGGACACCCACCCGTGATGGTGCTCGCGCTCATGCTCGCGGTCGCCCTCGTGGCGATCACCGTGGCCGCCGTCCTGGGGCGGGTCGACGGCTCGCTCCCCGAACCGACGTCCGCGCTGTCCTACGTGCCGCTGCCCAGCGACCGGATCACCCCCGAGGACATCGTGGCGCTGCGGATCGACACCGGGCTGCGCGGCTATCGGATGGAACAGGTCGACGAGGTCATCGACCGGCTCGCCGACGAGATCGCCCTCCTGCGCCGCCAGCTGCCCACGGAATCTGCCCAGCATCCGGAGCCCGCAGGGCAGGCCGACGCCGTCGATCCCGCGGCTGCGTTGGACGTAGCGGCCCGAGAGCTCTACGCACGACCCGCCGGCCCGGCACCGGCCACCGACGTCCAGGAGCCCTGACGTGGCGGTGATCGTCGTCGAGCGCGAGGTGATGCGCCCGATCGAGGCCGTGTGGGCCGTCGTCTCGGACGTCGCCACCCACCGCCTACCGCTGACGACGGTGCGGCCCGACCTCGGGGCCCCTGGTGTCGGCTGGCGGTTCCGGGCGATCTCCTCGCTCGGGCCGGTGCGCTGCACCGACGTGATGGTCGTGACCCAGTGGTCGCCCCCCGGCGCCACCAGCGCTACGGGGGATACGGGGAACACCACCGATTCCGGCAACACCACCGAT
>RRZT010831693.1_pt1 | contig 21944 bp, 18 predicted proteins | sample 2165551 | NCBI WGS metagenome assembly RRZT01 (sample SAMN10456910, study PRJNA506462) | wastewater metagenome | biome: wastewater; feature: sludge; material: wastewater sludge; isolation source: wastewater sludge with Escherichia coli K12::gfp cells carrying plasmid... | place: USA: Moscow, Idaho... | reverse complement strand
TATAGGTCAGCTCGGTCACGTACTGGTGATAGGTGATGCCGTCGTCTCTGAGCACGTTACAGAGATTCCAGAGTTTGGATACAATTTCCTGATTATTCATGATGCTGCGTTTCCTCCATCGTCATATAAATAGTGATTCAGTTCGGTAATGATCTGTCCCAGCTGGTTTTTAAACACCTTGTTGATTTTGTCAAAGCCGCCGTGATCTTTAAAGGCCCCGGTGTTAAAGGTGTCCGGCTCCAGAATGGTTTCGGCCAGCAGGTTCTTTTCAATCCGGGACAGCCAGTTGGCTTCCATTTTGCTGAAATGATGCTGCTTTTTGAGGCGGGCCACGGCGTTTTTAATCCGGTCTTCGTGGCTGATTAACGCCGAGCCCAGGGCCTGCTGGCGGATCAGGCTGATGATGTCAGCGGCAATGTCCTCATTGGTGACGGCCTTTAAGGCGCTGTTTAACTGGGCTTCGGTAAACTGATGGCGATCCAGTTCCAGTTTCAGGCTTTTTAAGCTCTCCCGGGTCATTTCTCCGGGGCTGGTGCAGACAATCTTCAAGGCCATGATCTTGTTTTTATTGTCGTTGATAAAGACCTTAAAAGCGTCCAGATAATCCTCCGGTCGGCTGCCAGCGCCGTAGCCCCGGGTGTGGCCAAGGAGTTCATCCTCGGCATCGGAAATCACCACCGGCCGGCCCCCGGAGTTGCTGTTGTGCTTGAGGATGGCAAAGACCTCCGCCGCCCCCTGCAGCTTGGCTTTGGCTTCCGGCACCGAAAGGTTTCTAATGGTTTTTATAAACTGCTCAGGGGAGTCTCCGCCGCTAAGGTGAGCAAACTGGGCCCGGGCGGTTTCATCCAGGCGACCTTTGCCGCGCTGGAGCTTGGCCAGAATCATCTCAATCTGGTTTTTTAGCTGGGCCTCGGTGGGCAGTACCGCCAGCCCCGCCAGCAGATCATCAAAGCTGGTGCGGGGGTTTTTCACCACCGGTTTCATGGTGTTGTAGGGTTCCAGGGCTTCATAGACCCCCACCGGGTCGTAAATGTCAAAGTGGGTTTTGCCGATGGCGGGGCAAAGCCGGGTGGCCCGGCCCAGCATCTGTTCAAAAAGAATCCGGGATTTGACCCGGCGCATAAAGATCAGGGTGGTAATTTCCGGCACGTCAATCCCGGTGGTCAGTAGATCCACCGTCACGGCAATGTTGGGGTATTTTTCGTTTTTGAAATGCTTGATCGCTTCCAGCACTTTTTTCTTGTTGCCGCCGCCGACGCTGCCGGTAATTTTTAAAATGGCGTCATTGTCCACCCCCATCGGTTCGTAAAGCTCTTTTAAGATTTTAACAATCAGATCGGCGTGGTTGTCATCCACCGCAAAGACCAGGGTTTTGCCCTCGCCATCGGGGTCGAGATCATTGGCAATTTCGGCCAGCACCGTGCGGTTGAAGCTTTCGGTGATGACCTGGCGGTTGAACTGCTCGACCTCAAACTTCAGCTCATCTTCCAGCTGGTCGCTGTTGACAATATCCCCGGTGACGGGATCATAGATTACCAGGGTCTCCCCGGGGCGATAGACAATGCCCTCGGTGGACAGTTTCGTGGTCAGGGTGTGGGGGGCATCGTGATCGACCAGATAGCCTTCGATGACGGCTTCCCGGTAGCTGTAGGAAAACACCGGCGGCCCGAAAATGGCGCTGGTGTGGAGGGCCGGGGTGGCGGTCATGGCCACCTTGACGGCATCGAAATAGTCGATGACAGCCCGGTATTTGCTGATGAAATCATCCTGGCTGCGATAAAGGATTTCATCCTCCCCCAGCTCCTTGTCGAGGATGTAGCCGCGGTGGGCCTCATCCACCACAATCAGATCGTAGTCCGACACCGCCGGGATGGTGTCTTCTTCGTTGTAGAGAATCCGCTTGACCAGGCTTTGAACCGTGGCCACATGGATCCGGGTTTCCATATCGATGGTTCGTTCTTCGAGATTTTTAATGTTGTAAATGGCATCCAGGGTCAGCAGGTCTTCCAGTTTCACCTCCCGAAAAACATCCTGGGCCTGTTCCCCCAGGGCGGAGCGATCGACCAGAAAGAGAATCCGCTTGAAGCGGCCGGATTTGAGAAAGCGGTAGATTAATCCGAGGATGGTCCGGGTTTTGCCGGTGCCGGTGGCCATCGACAGGAGCACCCGGTCTTGTCCCGCCCGGACGGCGGTTTCGGCGGCGGCAATGGCGTCAATCTGATAGGGGCGCAGATTGAGACCGTTTTGATCGGCCAGAAAATCCCGGGACATGGCGGCCAGGGTGTCATTGGCGGCGTCAATGTCCCGGGCCAGCAGCTCCATCATCCCCTCGGGACTCATCCAGCCCTGGAGGGCCTTGGGGATGTTGGCATCATTTCTGACATCCCGAAACCAGATACCGGATTTGGTTTCCAGCTGTTTTAGGTATTTGCGGCCGTTGGTCGCAAAGAGAAAGGGGGCCTTGTAGCCGTGCCAGTTGCCGATGAGGTAGGGGGCGTCGGCTTCCCGAAGGGTTTGGGCGTAGGACTTACACTGGTAGTCAATCACCCCGGGGATATCAATGGCAGAGCGCTTGGCCTCAATGATCCCGACCAGCTTTTCACCGACAAAAAGGGCGTAGTCGGCATAGCCGCTGTGGCCGACAGTGGAGTCGGTGGGCCATTCGGCAATGGCCTGGTTTTTGCCCTTCTGGGGGCGGGCGCCACTGGCGTAGGTGAGGTTGACAGTGTCGGCTTGCCAGCCGACTTTTTGCAGCTGGATGTCAATTAAATAGCGGGTTTCGGCTTCGCTTAAGGTTAGCTGGCTGGCAGCACTTTGGGCCTGTTTGGCCCGCTGGGGCCGGGTCGCCGGGGTGACGGTGTCGTGCTGCCCGAGGTTCTGCTGGAGCTGGACGATTAAGGCTTCTTTTTCTGCCAGTTCCTGTTTCAGGCTTTGCTGGGCGGCGGCCTGCTGTTTTTGCCAGGCTTGGATCTGGGCTTTGGTTTTTTTAAGGTAAAGATTGGGGTCCACTAATTGCTTGTGAGGGGGCACTTCAAAGCTGTTGGGTTGGTAATCCCAGTCGCCGTAGACCTGCATAAACCAGACCCCCAGTTTCCAGGCCATTTCCAGCAGGATGACGGCATCTTCCGGGCTGCCGTAGCCCTCATGGGCGGCCCGGTTGCGGGCTTTGCGCAGGCTGTAGAAAATGTCGTCAATTTCTGGGGCAATCAGGCCTTCCCGTTTCAGGGCTTTGATGCGGTTGGCATGGGTGTTGTCAATCTCCGGGGACGCCACCCCATCAAGATCCATCATCAGATTAACGATGGTTTCGCCAAAAAGCCCCAGTTTGATCAGGCAGGTGTTGCTGTCAGTGTAGAGGTAGTCTTCGGCCAGGCTGCCGATGGTGGCCAGTTCCGGAAAATGAGCAGTTAAAAAAGCATAGTTGGACTTCATAAAACATCCCCTTCTTTGTTGAATCAGATCGTTTCCAATTTCTCACTGCTTAATATTATACGCCCCCGCCCCTCAAAAAACCAGCAAAATCACCGTTTTTCGCCACGTTGCTTCCCCCTATTCACTTTAAAAACATCGAACAATCATTGCTTTGGGCCCAGTTTCCACAAACATTTTCGTAACGTGTAGGCGAACTGGCGATAGCCTGTACGCCGTACAGTGTAGAAAGTGTTTCGTGCGAAACTGGGCCCAAAGCTCACGATACTGTCGCAATGACGAAAATTTATTTAGCAAATGTCAAATTTTTAAGCGCCGCCGCCGATTTCAGCTTGCAAAACCGCACCCCCTGATAAGAAAAGGCCAGCTCCAGGGGATAGTCACGGCTTCACTGCGCATCAAGTCCGGTATCGTCGTTGACTCCCTTTCATTTAATCATTATATACATCAACAAGTTTTCCCGTGCTATCGTATAACTCCGCCGGATCACTTTTACTGTTGTTCCAGGTACCGCCGCCATCAAGCCAATGAAAATCGATAGCTGAATTATTTGCAGAATCACCAACTTTAACCTCGCCACCTGTTGCTAAACTAAAGGCCGGAAAAGTAAAGCTCTGATTCCCTAAAACCGAAACAATTTTCCACCCGGTCAGGTCGACCGTATTGGCGCCCGAATTTTCAATGACAATATATTCAGCCTTTTTATCCAGTCCGCTAATGCTGACACCGGTGCTGTCCTGGCTAATTTCTGATGTGGTTCCCAGTGATTGATTGACCTCATCGGGATTGACATTATCAAATTCATCATTGATCACGTTGCCCTTCAAGGTGTAGGTATAACTATAATGACTGGGGATCTGGGTCGTTGTCGACGGATAGGTGATCACTGCCGTAAAATCGCTGCAACCACCAGCATCGCGAATGACCTTTTCAATATAGGCCTGATCGCCGTGGCGATTCAGGATGCTGTCCTGGGGGGTGATGTTGTAAGCATTGGACACCCCACCAAGTGAATCAGCAATAACATGACCCTCATCCAGAGTGGGACTTTCGACCCCAGGGACCTTGGCCTCGTCGGGATAATATCTACCGGTATCCAGAACTGGTTCGTTATCCTCATCCTGCAAAATAATTTTTGCCGCAGTAACCTTAATCAATTGCCCATATTCGTTGGTAAAAGCATAATACTCGCGGTCACCAAAACCAATATCCACCACCACATTGGGCCGCCGCTGGCCCGACAAATCACCACCATCAACTTCAATTAGGGTATATCCTTCAAAATTCACTTTATTCAGGACATTCAGCCCACTACAACCTGAAAAGACGAGTAAAGATAGCAGTATCAGTGACAAAAGAACGGTTTCTTTCCGTGGCATGTGTTTGCTTAATTCTTTAATTATTGACATTTTTATTTCTCCTTTTTAATTATCATTTTTCAATCAATGGAAATTATATCACAAACCGGTAGCAGACTTGAATTTCAATTTCCAACTTGTCAACCGTTTATTTGAATAATATCAGATTGGCCTACTTTTGCAAACATGAAATGACTCTAAAAGCAGCGGCTGAGTTTTTACCTAAATTCTTCAACTTATGCTATAATCAGATTGAAATCCAAAACCCTTAGGCGATTCGTTTGCGATGATTATCTGAAAGGTGGTAACATGTTAGCAAAAATTGAAACGATTCTACGTGAAAACGCCCTCTGTGTTTTATGTACCGAAGCGGCGGGAAAACCCTATTGTTCGCTGATGACCTATCTGCTGCTGGATGGCCCGGTGGCGGCTGAGCAGGGCGAATTATAGGGTTTTCTGCTATCAAAAAAACAGCGACGTCTAAGCTAAACAGCTTAAACGTCGCGTTTTTTTAATCCAGATAATGTCCTTTGCGGGAAATTGTGCCATCATTCACTTGTAAAGCCTGCGCCTTCAGATTTTAGAAAAGGGCCTTATTTCACAATCCTTTTCTCTTTGGGGACAATCGCCAATGTATAACCCAGCGGATCAAGCAGCTTAAACAAGGTATCAATCTTGGGAATGGCTTTGAGATTCTCCAGACGTGCGATAGCCGGTTGTTTTAAACCAGTCAGATCAGCGAGTTGTTTTTGTGACATACCACACTGCTCCCGGGCTTCGATCAGTTTGCCGATGAGTGCTACCTCGAATTCAATTTCTGCCCGTTCTGAATCACTCAAGAAATCAGAGTCATTATAAAGATCATTGAATTCTGTAAATTCTTCATTGCCGATTTTAATACTCATTTCTGGCACATCCTTTCTTTGAAATCATTCATATTATTGATTGCTTTATCAATTTCCTTTCGCGGTGTCTTTTGCGACTTCTTATGGAAATAGTGCAGTAAAACAAACGTATCATCTTGCCAGTAAAAGAAAAATATCCGATCCGATAACGGCCTGAGTTCCCAGATATCGCCATCAATATGCTTAACGGTGGGATTGCCGACTCTTGTGCCATATTCCTGTAACGATCGTATGTAGGTAATGATTTTTATAAATTTAACACGATCTTGCTTACTGGTACTGGCTTTGGTCTTTAAACTGGTGAGGTATTCCCTGATCGGCTCATTACCTTTTGAGTCTTTATAAAAAATTACTTCAAACATTTCTTCCCCTTCACTGATTAAATTATAACATATTTGTTATATATTTGCAATCATCCATTTATAATGCTCTACTTTAACGCTTGGTTCAACAAAACCTTGTAATCAAAAAAGGTATGGACTATGCCATACCTCCGAGGTTGTCGATAAGCTACCGTACCGACCAATTGTTAATCTGTTGTTCGCTGCGGAATCGGACAGGCGATGCCGTGTCCGCTCCGATGCGTACAACATGATCTAACAATTGTCGGTACTGGGTTAGCTTTTTTTGACAGTCTGAAAGGTATGGACTATGCCACACCTCATTCCACTATTCTACAATCACCGCTACCCCATCGGGGATCACCGTCACGGTGGCGGCTTCATTGTTCAGATACGCTCTTGCCAGCGCCAGGGCTTCATTGACATCCTTGGCCGGGGTCATCTGGAAGGTCTCAATCATTTCATCGGGGGCGGATGAGATATAAATGACCTTGGCCTTTAAAAGAATCCGGGCCAGGATCTGGGCTTCCCACTGATCGGGGATGGTTTCGTTGCGGGGGGTGTTGACAAAACCATCCAGCATCCGTTCAAGGTTTTTCTCATCCCGGAAGGTATTGAAAAAGGCGGCCCCGCCGTGGCCATCGCCTGACTTGGCCAGCATGATAATCACCCCGCCGGGCTTGACGGCGGCTTCGGCGGCAGTCATCCCTTTAACGGCCTGATAAATATTCTGATCCAGCGGATAGCCGCCGTTGCTAGTGATGACGATATCGCTGGGGGTAGCCTTGACCTTACAGAGTTTTTCCAAAAAGGTCCGGCCTTTGATATGGGCGGCATCGCAATCCCCGGCGACGGCATAGATCACTTCTTTTTCGGAATTGATCACCACATTAACCACAAAGGCCAGTTTGGCGGTGCGGGCGGCGAAAAGCATATCGATATGGAGGGGGTTGCCCTCAATCACGCCGGTGCGGGCGTTGGGGTGGGCAATAAATTCGCCGCAGTGATTGGCCAGCACACTGACCCGGCTGGCGATGCCCGGCAGCACGCTTTTACGGCCGCCGGAAAAACCGGCAAAGAAATGGGGCTCAATAAAGCCTTCCGAAACCAGCAGATCAGCTTCGGCGGCCAGCCGGTTAATGATCAGCTCACCGCCGGAGGGCAGGGTGCCGATTTTCACCAGACTGCTGTCATTGCCGGAATCATGAACGACAATCTTTTCGGTATCGACGATGGTTTCGCCAAATTTACCGACCAGTTCCTCCCGGGTGGTCAGGCGGTGAAAACCGGTGGCAATTAAGATGGTGATCTCGGCGGCGGGATTGCCTTTGCGGATTTCTTTTAGCATCAGCGGCATAATAATTTTACTGGGCACCGGCCGGGTATGGTCACTGGCAATAATTACGATCTTTTGTTTGCCAATCGCCAACTGACACAGCTTGTCTGAGCCCTCGGGGTTGGCAATGGCTGCTGCCACCAGCTCGCTTTGGCTTTTCTCCGGATGATAATCTTCAATCTGGGAGAGCAGCACCCCATTCAGGCATGCCTCCGCAATATCCAACGCTTGTTTTTCTTTTCCATAGGGTATTTTGATTTCCATAAACTTTCCTTTCTGATTAGACGAAAGACACTAGAGAAGTTTTTTCTCCAGTGTCTTGATTTACAAGTTTGTTAAAGATGCTAACCCAGTACCGACAATTGTTACATCATGTTGTGTGCCTCAAGGCGAACAGTTGCGACATAACCTTGATTTACCTAGATCAGTAAATGCAACTGTACGAATTGCGCGCATACAACAGATTAACAATTGGTCGGTACGGTATCTCTTGACAACCGTTATTACATTTCTTATTATCCAAAGGTACTCAACAGCCCTTCCATCAGCGGCGCTCCGAAATAGACCACCAGTCCGATGATGATGACATAGATGGCACAGACCTTCAGTGTGGCCTGGAGAATCTTGCCCTCGCTGCCGATGATGCCGGTGGCGGCGGTGGCCACGGCGATACTTTGGGGTGAGATCATCTTTCCGGCGGTGGCCCCTGCGGTATTGGCGGCGGCCAGCCAGTATGGGCTCATGCCGATGGCATTGGCGGCTTCGACCTGAAGCCCGCCAAAGAGGACGTTGGCAGAGGTATCACTGCCGGTGACAAAGGTCCCCAGGGCCCCAATCAACGGCGCAATCAGGGGGTAGAAATCGCCGGTGACCAGCACCAGAATCTGAGCAATGACGCCAATCATGCCACTGTAACCCATCACCTTAGCCAATGCCACAATCGACATGATCGTAATCGCAGATTTAAACATCTGCTTGACGGTTTTGCCAAGGATGGTACTGATCGCCCCGAACTTAACGCCCTGGATCAGGCCGCCCAGATAGGTGGCAATGATAATCAGGGTTCCCGGAGTGGCCAGCCAGTAGAAGGTCATCGGCTTGCCGTGGGGGCCGGTGTAAATCTGCACCGTGGTGCTGACCTGCTTGAGCAGCCCGTTAATGGCCGGAAACAGCGACGAACAGAGAATGATAATGGCAAAAACCAGAATAAACGGCAACCAGGCCATCACCGCCGTCTTGAGCGGAATCTTTTCAACATCTTTGGCAGCGGTATCCTTATAAAAGATCTTGGCCATGGTTATCACCACCGCCATACAGATCACCGAGCCGACAATCGCCGGCAGTTCGGCGCCTAAGTACTTGGCCACAAAAATCTGCGGTAACCCAAAGGATAAACCGGCCATCAGGGTAATCAGGAAAACCCCTTTGATCGCTTTGACACTTTTGCCGGTAATGCTGACCAGAATAAAAGGAATAATCACAATCATTACAAACAACTGGATCGCAATGGTAAAGGACAAATCGTTTACATTTAAGCCCGTCACCGAGGCCAGGGTACTGACCGGCAGCCCGATGGCCCCGAAAGCGGTGGGGGTGGTGTTGGCAATCAGACAGATGATGGCGGCAAAGACCGGGTTAAAACCTAGGGCGGCCAGAATGCTGGCGGGAATCGCCACGGCGGTGCCAAAACCGGCAATCGCTTCGAGGAAACCACCGAAGCCCCAGGCCAGAATTAAGACCAGAATCCGCTGATCGGTGGAAACCGAGCTCATCATTTTTTTGATGGTTTCCATCCCGCCGGTATGGGTGACCAGGTTATAGGTAAAAACAGCGGCAATAATGACCAGAAAGATCGGCCAGATCGCCATGGCGGCCCCTTCCAGAGCGGCCGTCAGGCTATCGAGTACCGGCATCTGCCAGACCAGAATACTCAAAACGATGGTCATCGCCAGAGCAATCGGACAGGCCTTCTGGCCGGGGATCTTTAAGACCCCCAGGGAGACAATCAGCCAGATTACCGGGATCAGGGCGATAAAGAACAGTAACAAGTTATCCATGGTCCCTCCTACATCTGACAGACTTTTTTAGGATTTAACAGGTTTTTCGGATCAAAGGTTTGTTTGATGCCAGCCATCAGGGCCAGATGCTCGGTGCCAAAATCGTTGAGCAGATATTGTCGTTTGGCATAACCGATGCCGTGTTCGCCGGAAACCAGTCCCTCATAGGTCAGGGCCTTGGCATACATCCGGTCCATCGCTTCGTTAAGCTTGGCTTCCCAGGCGGCCTGATCCAGTTTGTCCCGACAGACATAGATATGCAGGTTGCCATCGCCGGCATGGCCAAAGCTGGGGATCCGGACATCCATTTCGGCGGCCAGTTCATGGGTAAATTCAATAAACTCGGCGATCCGGTTTCGTGGTACCACCACGTCGCACTCGTCCATTTCAGTGGTGGAGGCTTTAATCGCTTCCAGGAAGGCACCCCGGGCTGACCAGACTGATTCTTTCCGCTCGGCGGTATCGACAATATAAACGTCCTTGGCGCCTTCGGCCAGACAGAGGTTGGCGACGACTTCGTATTCGGCTTCAACCTGTTCCTTGGAATTGCCGTCAAAGGTCAATAAGATATAGGCATTGCTGGAAGAATCCGGGAATTTTTTACCGAGGAAATCTTCGGCAAAAAGAATGGTCTGGCGTTCCATAAATTCAATCGCGGTGGGGATCGCCTTGGATTTGATGATTTTGGGCACAATTCCGGCCGCGTCGCTGATATTATCAAAGGGAATCAGCAGACTCAGGGTCATCTTTGGCAGTGGCAGCAGTTTTAAGATCGCCTTGGTGATCACACAGAGTGTTCCTTCCGAGCCGACGACCAGATCTTTTAAGCTGTAACCGGAGCTGTTCTTAACGATTTTTCCGCCCAGCTCGATGATTTCACCGTTGGACAGGACCACTGTCAGACCCCGGACATAGTCTCGGGTGACGCCGTATTTGACGGCCCGCATGCCGCCGGCGTTGGTGCTGATATTACCGGCAATGGTGGCCGATTTTTCACCGGGATCGGGCGGATAAAAGAGATCATTTTCTTCGACAAATTTGGACAGTTCCATCAACAGGACGCCGGGTTCCACGGTAACGGTCAGGTTTTCGGTGTCCAGTTCGAGGATATTGTTCATCAGTGTGGTTTCTAACATAATCCCGCCAAACAGTGGGACACAGGCCCCGACCAGCCCGGTGCCGGAGCCCCGGACGACCACTGGGATGTTGTGCTCATAAGAATATTTCATGATCTTAGAGACTTCTTCGGTGGATGTGACCTTAATCAGCACTTCCGGATAGGAATGGATGCTGCCGAGCTCATCATGGCTGAAATCTTCACCAATCTGATCGCCGACAAAGATCCGTTCAGCCGGAATCAGCTCCTTTAAAAAATCAATATCCTTTGCTTCCACTTTTTTATAATTCATCTTAGCCAACCATCCTTTCTGGTGTTTCCATGGCTTCCGGCATCGCTACGGTTTTCCCGGCGGCAGCGGTATCAGGTTCGGCAATCATTTTTAACAGTTCGGGGATCACTTCGTAGAGATCACCGACCATGCCGCAATGGGCAATATTAAAGATTGGTGCTTTGGGGTCATTATTGACCGCGATAATATATTCGGAATTCTGCATCCCGGCGGCAAACTGGACGGCACCGGAAATACCCAGGGCAATGATCAGTTTCGGTTTAACGGTTCGGCCGCTGAGGCCAATCTGTAGGCGGGCATCAAACCAGCCAGCTTCAATGCCGGGTCGGGTACAAGCCACGGTGGCGCCGATTTTTTCGGCAAATTCGTTGATCATTTCCAGATCTTTTTCGCATTTCACGCCCCGGCCAACGGCCACAATGGTTTCAGCTTCGGAAAGATCAATCCCTTTTTCTTTTTTAATGACTTCCAGCACTTCAATGGCGGAGACCAGTTTTTCTTTGCCGATTTCCATCACTTCGACAGTGCCCCAAGGATCGTTAACCAGTTCCGGCGCGGAGAATACTTTGTAACGGACGGTACAGAACTGGGGTCGGGTGTTTTCGGTGACAATCTGGGCCATGATATTCCCGCCAAAGGCCGGCCGGATCTGAACCAGATCGGTATTGTCTTTCATTTCCAGAATGGTGCAGTCGGCGGTTAGACCGGTGCGGTAACGGGCGGCCACCCGGGGCGCCAGGGAACGGCCGACGTTAGTGGCGCCAACTAAGATCGAAGACGGTTTCACTTTTTCAATAAAGTCTTCCAGAACGTTGGCATAGGGTTCAATGACAAAATGCTTCAGCTCCGGCTGATCGTAAACAAAGACCTTGTCAACCCCGTAGCTAAGCAGTTCACTGGCTGCGGCGGTGATATTGGTGCCCATAAACAGGGCGTAAACCGGATGATCGATGACGGCGGCCAGTTCCCGGGCCTTGCCGATCAGCTCAAAGGTGACCGGATGAATCACTCCTTCAATATGATCGACATAGACGGTAATGCCTTTGTACAGGCTTTTGTCGATGGCGATCTTTTCATCTTCTTCGAGTTCCAGCACGCCGGCTGGTCCGTTTTTCAAACACATCTTGCACATTTTACAGGCGGCGGTGACTTCCAGTCGAGCGTTTACATATGAAAAGGCATCGAAGGGACAAATTTCTGCCAGTGCCTCAAAGGTTTTCTGATCGACGTTTTCGGTAATTATTTTAATTCCTGCCATGATTTTATTCCTTTCTAGCCTAATTATTTTTACTCAGATATTTTTTTTCGGTTAAAATGCCATGAAGGGCCGTTGCCAGAGCTGGTCCATCGCCTTCAAAGCTGGTTTTTTCGACGTTGCTTTCCGGCGGGAAGATTCGTTCGACCTGGGTTGGTGAGCCGCTGAGGCCATATTTTTTGGCATCACTGTCGTACATATCTTTCAGGGTCAAAACTTTAATTTCGGGATTTTCGGAAATTTCCAGTTTTCGTTTATAAGAAGGTAAGCGCGGGGTGTAAATGTCCTTGTCAACCGTGATCAGGCAAGGATATGGTACCCGTTGGATTTCCAGGGATTCTTCCATGTTCATCTGCAGGGTCAGGCCCGCTTCATCAGCCACCAGAATTTTGATGACGTTGGTAACGTGGGGAATGCCTAAAAATTCGGCCATTTCCGGACCGACCTGAGCGGTATCGCCATCGGTGGTCTGCTTGCCACAGATGATCAGATCAAAGTCACCCAGTTTTTTGGCGCCTTGGGCCAGGGTATAGCTGGTAGCTACCACATCGGCCCCGCCAAATTTGCGGTCTGATAATAAACAGCCCTCGTCAGCGCCCATATAGAAAGATTCCAACAGCACTTCTTTACTTTGCATCGGACCCATTGACAAGGTGGTAATGGTGCCGCCCAATTGTTCTTTTAAGCGGAATGCCGTTTCCAGACCAAATAAATCATAGGGATTTAATTTCGATTCAACCCCATCCCGAATCAGAACCCCTGTTTCCGGATCCACTTCGACGTTGGACGTGCCGGGAACCTGTTTGATACATACCAGTATTTTCATACTCACCCTCCATAAAATAATTTTTTGATTATTGCGATAGTACCGTGAGCTTTGCGTCCAGTTTCGCACGAAACAATTTCTACACTAGGGCGAACAACATTTTCTTGTACTGTTCGCCTACACGTTACAAAATTGTTTGTGGAAACTGAACACAAAGCAATCATTGTTCGATGTTTTTTATTTCGCAAACGCCTGATTATGCCAATCATTGTTTAAGTTAAGACCCGAGCGAAATTTCTGTTGCTGTCTGTGAATTACAGACAGCAAGAACTTTACTCCGAGTGGACAAATTTCGCCGTCAACCGAACTTTCCGTTGACGAAAACTGTTAAACCCTCTTAAACCCATTCATAAACCACTTGACAAAATTTTGATAAAATTCTACTATTGGTCTAGTGGTCAGACCACTAACCTGTTGCCATTATATGTGTTTCGTAAATCTTTGTCAAGTATTAAAACAACGTTTTCAGAAATTATTTATTTGCTGACGATTGATCTTTTGAATTTTGAAAGCGGCTGTGGTAAAATGATTATTATCATGTTTATAAAAAATCGAATGAAATGAAGTGACTTTGAGATGTTTAAAGAAATAGCCCATACAAAAATCTATTTGCAGATCCTCGAGCAGATTAAAGAAAATATTATCCGGGGAAATTTAAAAAGCGGCGACCGACTGCCCTCGGAACGGCAATGGGCGGAACAGCTGGGGGTTTCCCGGGCGACGATCCGGGAGGCGATCCGGGCCCTGGAGATGATCGGGCTGGTGGTCTGTCAGCAGGGTGAAGGCAACTTTATCGCCGAAAATTTTGAAGATACCCTGACCCAGCCACTGACGATTATGTTCTGGCTCAGTAACGGGCAGCTCAGCGAGGTGCAGGAGCTGCGGCGGGCGCTGGAAACCGAAGCGGCCAAGCTGGCGGCGAAAAAAATGACCCCGGAACGCTTTGCCAGCCTCGAAAAAATATGTGATGCCATCGAAACCGAAACCGACGAAACAGTTCGGGCCGAGCTGGACAAGCGCTTCCACTATGAGATTGCCCTGGCTTCCGAAAACCGGATGATCCGCAATGTTCTGCAGTCCTCGGCGACCCTGATTGAAGCGCTGATCAAGGATATCCGGATTGCCATTCTCGACGATGCCGACCGGGGGCCGGTGATCGATACCCAGCACCGCAGTATCTTAAACGCCCTGAAAGCAAAAGAACCCTTAAACGCTGCCTTTGCGATGTCTCAGCATATGGATCTGATTGACGGTTTTGTGGCCGGGCTGGAAATTGATGAACACTGATTTAATGGTTTAAACGAAAAAAAAGCCGGATGGGGTTAGCATCCGACTTGAGGTTATCGTTTTTTTGACTATACCAATGCTTCAAATTTGTGCAGAAAGTCGCACAGGACTGTTTCGATGATCGCACAACCGCCCACTGTATCGGATTCGATGTTCAGTGGCATAATCGGATCGTGGAGGGACATCCGCAGCAGACACCAGCCGTTGCCGGTGGTAGCATCACAGCTGACCCGGACGCCTTCATAGTTGGGACTGACCACCGTCCAGCCCGGTTGGCTGGCGGCGAATTGGGCAAACTCGGCCAACACTTTTTCGCCATAAGACTTAAAGTCCGCGGTGGTGATCTTTAAGCGGATTTCTTTGGCTTCGGCCGGTTCTTTAAGTCCGGCCAGAAAGGAACTGATCGGTTGACCGGCCTTAAACAGCTCAGCAAATTTGATCAACGCCATGGTGACCAGATAGGCGCCGTCATCAAGAAAATAATTCTCCTTGATGGCCCCGTGGCCGCTGGTTTCCATCGCCAGATGGGTTTCGATACCTTCGTTATTTAAACGGATAGCCTCATTGATGACATTTTTATAGCCTCGTTTAAAGCGGTGATGTTTCCCGCCGTGGCTCTCAATGTACTCTGTTAACCCGGTGGAGGTAATCGAATCGGTGACGATGGTTGAGCCGGGATAATCGGTCAACAGCATGCTGGCAATAAAGGCGATAAAGCCATTGCGGTTGATGGCCTGGCCCTGTTCGTCAATAATCGCAGCCCGGTCGACATCGGTATCAAAGATGATCCCCAGATCGGCCTGGTTTTCCTTTACGGCCTTGGTGATATGGGCGATGGCGACGGCATCTTCGGGATTGGGCACATGATTGGGGAAATTGCCGTCGGGCTCTAAATACTGGCTGCCGGTGGTGTCAGCCCCTAGCGGCTTTAACACCTGGTCGACAAAAAATCCCCCGGCCCCGTTACCGGCATCAACCACAATTCTGGCGCCGGCCAGCGGCTGATCACTACCGGTCTTAGCCCGGATAATCTTTAAAATATTCTCGGAATAGCTGGGTAGAAAATCATAGTCCCGGGCCTGTCCGCCGGGGGTAAAACTGGTTTCAATGGTCTCAGCCAGCGTCAGAATCGCCGTGATATCTTCTTTGTTCAGGCCACCGTCTTTTGTAAAAAACTTCAGCCCATTGCGGTTAAAAGGCAGATGACTGGCAGTCACCATCACCGCCCCATCGGCCTGAATGGCCGGGTCGAGTGTCGTCATAAACATCGCCGGGGTGGTACTGATACCGCATTGATAGACCTGGTGGCCCTTGCTGACCAGCCCCAGTGCCACTGCCTGGCCGATATGGGGCCCCGACAGCCGACTGTCCCGGCCGACAGCAAAAGTCAGCGGGCTCTTCCCGAGCTTTTGCTCCGTCCTATTTTCTAACCAGGTGGCAAAGGCAAAGGCAATTTTCATCGCCATGTCCTGGGTGAAATTGACTTCCTCACCGGGAATCCCATCAAGGGCAACCCCCCGGACGTCGGAGCCATTCTGTAATTTTTTAATATCTTTAATTTCCATTTATTGTTAATCTCCTGGTCATAAATTACCTAATAAACTAGCTGAATGAATCGGGCATTTTAGCCAACCAGAGAGGCGCACATTACCGCTTTGATGGTATGCATCCGATTCTCGGCCTCATCAAAGACCTTGGAATGTTTGCTGCGGAAAACCTCATCAGTGACTTCCATTTCGGTTAGCCCGAATTTCTCTTTAACTTCCCGGGCCACGGATGTTTCCTGGTCATGGAAGGCTGGTAAACAATGAAGGAAGATGACCTCATCATTGCCGGTGGCTTTAATCATTTCCATATTAACCTGGTATGGCGACAACAGTTTGATCCGCTCGGCCATCTGATCCTCTTCACCCATCGAGACCCAGACGTCAGTATAAATGACGTCGGCATCCTTGACGCCGGCTTTGATATCGGCAGTCAGGCTAATGGTTCCCCCGGTTGTTTCACAGAGGGTTTTCATTTCGGCCACTAAGGCTTCTTCCGGGAACAGCGATTCTGGGGCTACCGCCACAAAATGCATTCCCAGTTTAGCACAACCGATCATCAGGGCATTACCCATATTGTTGCGGGCATCGCCGACATAAACCAGGCGTTTGCCTTTAACGGCGCCGAAGTTTTCCTGGATGGTCAGCATATCGGCCAGAATTTGGGTCGGGTGATCTAAATCGGTTAAGCCGTTCCAGACTGGTACCCCGGAATGTTCGGCCAGCATTTCGACGGTCTGCTGTTCAAAGCCGCGGAACTCAATGCCGTCATAAAAACGGCCCAGAACGATGGCGGTATCTTCAATCGATTCCTTTTTGCCCATTTGACTGTTGGTTAAAAAGGTCACGTTGGCCCCTTCGTCAAAGGCGGCGACTTCAAAGGCGCAGCGGGTTCGGGTTGACGTTTTTTCAAAAATCAGCACAATATTTTTGCCTTTGAGCAGATCGCCCACCACCCCTGATTTTTTCTTGGCTTTCAGTTCGGCGGCGTAGTCGATCAGATACTGTATTTCCTCTGGGGTAAAATCCTTTAATGTCAATAAATGACGTCCTTTTAAATTCACAATGCTTCCTCCGTTTATTTCTTGTTAAGTTTATTTTAACTGATTGTGCATACCTTTAGCAAGGTAACATTCTCTTGAAATTAGATTGATCGTTATTACCTAAGTGCCGTGAGCTTCGCTGCCGGTTTGCGCGAAACAATTTCTACACTGTACGTCGGACAGGCTCTCGCCTGTTCGCCTACACGTTACTAAATAGTTTTCGTAACGGCAACGAGCCAATCACAAGCTTGCTTGTAGTTGGCGACTGCCTGCGAATCAGAAGAAATTCGCATAGCGATTTCTTCTGATTGCGGAAACCGACATCAAAGCAATTTTGGTTCGGATCTATTTAATTTGTGATTACCAGACAAGTGGCGAAATCAAAACCCGTCCCGATAGAGGGGCATGGTCATGCAGCGGGGACCGCCCCGGCCACGGACCAGTTCGGAGGCTTCGATGCCGATGACTTCGATGCCGTTTTGGGTGAGCACCTCATTGGACCGCTCATTTCGGGCGTAGGCAACAATCACCCCCGGGGCAATCGCCAGGGTGTTGGTGCTGTCGTTCCATTGTTCCCGGGCCGCAGCAACCGGGTTGCCGCCACCACTCTCAATCAGGTTAATGGCCGGTAAACCAAGCACTGATTTAAGCGCTTCCCTGAGACTGTCTTTGCGCTCGTAATGCAGATAGTCCCCTTTGCCGGGAGTCATAATGACGGTTTCCACCTGTTCCAGAATCCCCGGGTAGACTATGAATTTATCCACATCGACCATTGTAAAGACGGTATCCAGATGCATGAAGGCCCGGTTGCTGGGTATTTTTACCGCCAGTACCTGCTCGATGCCGAGATCGGCATTAAAGAGGTTTTTGGTCAGTTCTTCAACCCCCTGAACCTCGGTTCGTTCGCTGCAACCGACAGCCACCACAGTGGGGCTTAAAATCAGGATATCGCCACCTTCGACGGAAAAGAAGTTGGTATCCTGGTAAAAGGTTTTATTGTCACAACTGGCAAACAGCGGGTGATGCTCATAAATCGCCGCCATATAACGGCTTTCCCGTTTACGGGTACGGGTGGCCATGGCCGAAATACACATCCCGTCATGAATGGTCACCGCCGGATCCCGCATAAAATATAAATTTGGTAGCGGGTTTAAATAAAAAGCATAGGGTTCCGGGCCTTTTAAATAATCGGTCAAGACCAGATGCCGCTCCATATGGCCCAGTTCTTTTTGCAGCACTCCGGCAATCAGGGCATCACCGAGGGCATTGCTGTCCAGCGACATCAGATATTCATTTAAGAAACCATCGATGTAATTACCCGATGATGGATTCTTGTCGATCACTTCGGCAATGATGCTCTCCCGGACAGCGGTGGTTTTTAGAATATCTTTTAATAAATCCTCGACATAGAGCACCTCAGCGCCCCGTTTTCTAAGGATCGCCGCAAAAGCATCATGCTCTTCCTGCATCCGGGCCAGCCAGGGGATATCTTCAAATAATAATTCCTTGAGGGAATCCGGAACAATCCGTTCCAGTTCTTTACCCGGCCGGTGGATCAGGACCTTTTTCAGGTTGCCAATTTCAGATTCTATCTTTAAATTCTTTGCTATCATCTTTTATCTCCGTTTTTCTCAATACCCGTTATTATACCATCGCTTTCATAAAAAGCCTACTATAATTAAGACAACAAAAAAAGAAGAACCGCAGTTCTTCTCCTAATGTGGTTATTTTATCTTGTCGTTATGAAACCAACAGTGCTCCATCGGCTTCATTCTCATCTAGTAATACAATTTTTACAGTTTGAGTTAAAAGATCGGAATAACTAAAAGACAATTTTTGTTCTTTTCGTTGATCCTCTTTGACCCGTACTGTAAAAATACTGGGATAAGTACTTTCAATTATCCCTTCTTTTTGGTAGAGTTTTTTCTTGCTTTTATGTGCTTCAAGTTTGACTCGTTTACCAAGACAATTTTCCACCTCGCGTCTAATGTCCATAATCGTAGCTTTTGGCATGAACTTCACCTCTCTGTGGTTTTCTCTACGTTAGTATACCACAGATTTAAGCAAAAGTAAAATTTTTTATTATAACAAGAGCTGGTTTTATTGTCAATATGTAATTTTGATTTTCGTTTACATTTTGTTTAACGTTTACATTTCTTAAGTTTTCATCATTTCATCAACGCTCCCGGCCGCCATCTTCAATCAATGTTTTTTCTTTGGCGCATTCGGATCCGGGTTGGGTGTTTCATTAAACAGCGAATACATCTCTTTGCCATAACGCAGGGCTTCAACAATCCGCATCGGATTATGGAGCCAGATCGCATCCTCCAGCTTAGTCAGCACTTCAAAGGACTCAAATCCCCAGGTGCATAAGACCGGCAGCATGCCAGCTCGCAGCGCGGTTTCATAGTCGATTGTGGAATCACCAACATAGAGACAATCTTTAGCTTTTACCCCCATTTTTTCAGCCAATTTCAAGGTTGTGGTAGGGTTCGGTTTGCGCAGGTCATCTCTGGTAAAACCAATCACATCAACAAAATGATAGTCTGGAAACAAGGCATGAACCAATGATTTTGCCGCCACATCAGGCTTATTGGTGCAGATACTATAGGGAATCTGGTGGGCTTCCAGATAGTCCAGCAGCTTGGTAATCCCCGGATAGGGTTTGGTTTTTTTCTTGTAATTGGCGGCATACTCGGATTTGAGCATTTCGGTCAATTCATCAATAAACTTGTCATCCTCTCGGTACTTTTCCGGTATGGCATCACGAACCAGATTCCTCAGCCCCCGCCCAATCAGTTTTTTGCCCTCTTCATAAGAATAGGTGGGAAAGCGATTGTATTTCAAAATGGCATTACATGAATCAATCAAGTCTTCCAGTGAATTGACCAGGGTTCCGTCCAGATCAAAAATTACGCCTTTATATTTATGCATGTCATCCTCCTCTTTTGCAATGGTATGTTTTTTATTATTATACCCTATTTTAGCAAGAAATTTTTGTTTTTTTATTGGGTTTAGATTATAATATGATTAATCATATCTCTGGAGGTAATATTTTGGGTTATAAGGAAGATAATTATCTGAATCTCAGTAAATCTTTGATTAAAAAACTTGAAAAACGAAATTTTAAAGGCTACTATTGCCAAACTGCCCAGGAGGCCCTGGAACTGGCCTTGTCTTTGATTCCCAGTGGGGCCAGTGTGACCCATGGCGGTTCGGAATCGATCAAAGAAATCGGTTTGCTCGATGCCGTTAAAAATGGCGATTATCAATATATCGACCGCAGCCTGGCGAAAACCGCCCAGGAAAAAAGAGAGGTGGTGGCTCAGGGCGTCCTGGCTCACACCTTTATTACCGGCACCAACGCCATCACCATGGATGGCGAACTGGTCAATGTCGATGGCATCAGCAACCGGGTGGCACTGATGTGTTTTGGTCCGGAGCAGGTAATTGTCATTGCCGGAATCAACAAGGTAGTGGCCAATAGTGATGCCGGTGTTTATCGGGCCCAGAATATTGCCGCGCCAGTTAATGCCATTCGTTTAAGTGCCAAAACCCCCTGTTATGACACCGGAAACTGTGCCCAATGTCATGCCGATGACTGTATGTGTGCCAATATCGTGATCACCCGGCACAGCCGCGTCGCGGACCGGATCAAGGTAATCCTGGTGGGAGAAAATATTGGTTACTGAGATGACATCTGAAGCGAATACCCTGACTGCTTTAAAACAAGCTTTTTCAGTTTATCCTCAAAGCATCAAAACCGAACCGCGGGTGGCTTATGCCGGCACCCGCGGTTCTTATGGCGAAGCCGCCAGCCTGGCGTTTTTTAAACAGGATTGCGAACTGTTTGCCTATAAAACCTTTGAGGATGTTTTTATAGCCCTCAGTCAGGGCTTTATCGATTACGGCGTGCTGCCGATTGAAAACTCATCGACCGGGTCGATTGCTGCCGTTTATGACCTGCTGTCGCGCTATCAGTACTATATTGTCGGCGAAGAAGAGATCAAGGCCCGCCACTGCCTGCTGGCCCCTAAGGGCGCCAGCCTGGCGACGATCACCGAGGTCTATTCCCATCCCCAGGGCTTTTCCCAATCCGAGGAATTTCTTAAAGACTTTCCCGATTGGAAATGCATTCCCTACTTCAATACCGCCATTGCCGCCGAATATGTGGCTGGTCAAAATGACCCGACCATGGCCGCCATTGCCAGCCGCCGGGCCGGCGAAATCTATAACCTGGAAGTGCTGGCCGAGGACATCAATTTTTCCCAAACCAATGTCACCCGCTTTGTCATCATTTCCCGGCAGATTGAACTGTTTGAGAACCCCAGCCGGGTCAGCATCGCCTTTCGGCTGCCCCACCGTCCCGGCGCACTGTATGAAATCATCGGGATCTTTTCGGTCTTTTCACTCAACTTATGCAAGATCGAATCGCGACCACTGTTAAAAGAGAACTGGGAATACCTTTTCTTCATCGACTTCACCGGCAACATCTCCCAGAACACCCTGGTCAACCTGCTGCCGATCATTCAGGAAAAGGCTGAGTATTTTCAGTTTCTGGGCTATTATCCGCAATATGACGGCGAGTAAGTGCTACCAATTAACACCCCCCGCTAAAGCATCACCTGCTTGAGCGGGGGGTGTTTTCTTACTTATTTATTTTTTTATTTCTTGGCCAGCTCAATCCAGGTATCATGACCATTCAGATTAAACATTTCACCGACGCCAGTTTTTACGGCGATCGTGTCAGCCAGGGTTTCGGTTTTGATAAAATCGGCATGGATGTCAATCGCCCGATCCATCGCTTCGTCACTGCTGTAAGTGATATCGATGCGATCCATGACTTCATAGCCGTTGGCTTTTCGCAGCTGCTGAATCCGCGAAACAAATTCCCGGGCACAACCTTCATCCAATAAATCCTGATCTAAGCTGGTATCGAGGATGATAAACTTATTGTTGAACATCTGGACGTTGAAGCCTTCTTTGGCCGAAATCCGGATATCGATGAAATCCTTGCGGAGTTCGAGGCTTTCGCCATCCAGCTCAATGACAAAACTGCCGTCAGCTTCCAGTTTGGCCACCACTTCACTGGCTTCCACTGTGGCCAGGGCCTTACCCAAAAGCTTCACATTTTTGCCGAGAATCGGGCCGGCC
>RRZT011039688.1_pt1 | contig 21966 bp, 16 predicted proteins | sample 2165551 | NCBI WGS metagenome assembly RRZT01 (sample SAMN10456910, study PRJNA506462) | wastewater metagenome | biome: wastewater; feature: sludge; material: wastewater sludge; isolation source: wastewater sludge with Escherichia coli K12::gfp cells carrying plasmid... | place: USA: Moscow, Idaho... | reverse complement strand
TTCTTCTGTTTCATAAAACATCCTTATCAGTAACACCGTTATGTTACTTTTGCATATCCCCTGCCAACAACACCAAACCGGGCCAGCCCGAACAAATAAAACGTAATTATTTGATTTAAAATGAATTTAATTGCAAAACCCAATGAAAACGATATGAAATAAATAAAAAACGACATTTTCATTGTCTGGTTTGTCATATACCGCATTACCAATGCGTACAAATGTAGTGCTATCCATGACCGGAATACCAGGATGAGACAAGATACGATAATTCCAAAAGAAATTTTTACGACGTCACCTGCCAGATGAGCGAAACCCCATTTCTATTTGCCTCATAAAACGGATTTGAATGAGACTAACGATAAGATTAACTATATACTCTTTGATCTAAAAATCGAGTCTCTCTTTCTATGTCACAAAAACAACAAGGTGGAACATTGAAAAACAAAATATTAATTATTCTTGGTCATCCGGCAAAAGACAGTTTTTGTAAAAGTATCGCCAATGAATACCGAGAAGCCGCCAGTAATGCCGGCCATGAAGTGAAACTTATTAATCTGGCGGAATTAGCGTTTGATCCCATTCTTCATGAAGGATACAACGTCATCCAGCCATTAGAACCCGATCTTATTAACGCACAGAACTCCATCTTATGGGCAGAGCATATAGTCTGGATTTACCCTAACTGGTGGGGGGCTATGCCCGCATTGCTGAAGGGCTTTATCGACAGAGTGTTTATTCCTGGTTTCGCCTTCAAATATCGGGATAATTCAAACTTATGGGATAAACTCCTTGGAGGTAAATCCGCTCAGCTGTACGTCACCATGGATTCTCCGCCATGGTATTACAGATGGTTTACCAAAATGCCGGGACACAAACAGATGAAACTTGCTATTTTAAACTTTTGCGGGATCTCGCCTGTGAAAATTTCCAGCTTTGGTCCGGTAAAATCTGCATCCGATATTCAAATAGAAAAATGGCTGCGAGCTGTACGCCATGATGCAGCACAGTCAGTTTAATGTGTTACCGTTTAATTTCAGACCTTCGGAGAATTACTGATGGGCGTGACACCCGATGAAATAAAACAGATTTATGCCAATCATCATGATGCTAACTCAATCCTGATGGTGATTGATAAATCAGCGTCGTTTTTTTATTTCATTGATGGCGGTGAGCAGCTGATATCTCTGCCTGTTGGGTATGAAGACATTAGCGCCCGTTATTTCAGGCACACACCGCCAACGCCGGATGACATTGAATATGCCATCAACTACATCGAAGATGAAATCGAAAAGGTGGTGCCTAAAATACCTCATACTTTTGTTTTATGTAGTGCGGATGATTTTATCCGACAGATCGGTGAATTATGCGGAATTGAAGATTTACCACTGCCGACACTACCGAGAGATCAACTCGAAGAGCTTTTCGGACAATATGCCGAGATCTCCATGGGGCGACCGCCTCGCTCTCATGAAACAGATGTTACGCCTCGCTTCTATGCCCGGTTGTTGATCCTGCGGGAGTTTATGCACCATCTCAAATTCCCACACATAAAGTTCATGACAACTTAAAAAACGGCGCATGCCCCGACAGTGTCTAATTGCATCAGAAACTCAAGCCGGATGGGTCAAGTCTGTCAGACGGCTAGAATCTGAATTTTCATCAGTTAATACAGAAGTTATCCACTGAAATTGTGGATAACTAAGTTACAGACTATCTGAGTGGCGTTGCTCTTTTAAATCATCAACCGTTCTTGACTCACCCACAAAGCCGATGACCTCTTTCAGCCCATTTCGGTGTTCGTAATACAAAACATTGTTCCGACTGTATACAAGTGGCTGGCCAGCATCTCTGCAGCGCTTTACCGCTTCACGGCCTGCTTGTGCCGCAAAATCCGCAATTTCCAGGAAGCTTGCATCAAATACAGATTTTTTCATATTAATTCCCAGAAAGATGCACTATTGATTCAAACATAGCATGTCCGATTTTTCATCTTTGATCACAATACTACGCTAGTTAATATCATTTCCACCAACGAGAACAAAATTTATAAACATACAGAAAAAACATAACACCCACGGTACATAATATGAGAAATATTCAACCACAACCCCAATATTTTAATTTTTAATAAAATCTAAACCGATCATATTTTTCAACATATGCTGAATATTCTTCCGTCATGAAGGTGAAAAACATCAATGAACATCTCAATAAAAATAGAACCAACTTAGATGTGATTTAATAAATTCAGCTGTAATCAGATTCATTATGTCACATATACCAACCAGACAAGAATAATAGCCCTGAATTTGTAATTTCTCAGAAAAGAGCTGCATTATTGGCGTTGGATAATCCCGTCACTGCCTGAGCAAAACGTCACCCTCTGAACCCACCACGATCACATGATGGGCATCACTGATCCGGGGAAACTGATAGATCTTAAGCTGCCGATCCAGTACCTCTGTTGGCACAGCATATTGTCGGCTGGCATTCCCACAATAAATGGCCGATTCGGGAGCAAGAAAGATAACCACTGTAATGAGTGCATGCAGGTCATGGGCAATGCCATAGAGTTGTCTGCGGTGATCTTGTCGCAAATTAGTAGCATCCCATACCACAGAGCGATTTTCCCGCAAAAATTGTCTGAGTTGTTGCTGGGCAGTATGCACAACCCGTTGCGGATTATCCTGACAGGTACGGTCGCCCCAGAGTTTCTCTCTGATATTATCCAGTGACACAACCGCCATATCTTCACATTGCTGTGCAACATAACGGGATTTACCTATACCACTTGGGCCACAAAGCAGGAAAAGATGACCATGCAGATCTTTATACCGGGCAAACCGGGATACTGCCTCAGACGGTAGTGCTATCCTCCCCCGTTGTAATGCATCGATGGCACAGGCTCTCAGATAAATACGGGCTGCTTCAGACTCCTCAACCAGCAATTCGTCTAATCCTGGGGGATCATAGTCGCGTTCCCATACACCAAATTTTTTACAATATCGGCGGAATGTTTCCAGATACTCTAATTGCTGCTGGATATTCTCCCCTTCTCTTCCCTGCATATCGGCGCGTTCCAGCCAGTAAAGTAACGCCATATTTGCCCGGCGGGACAGCGCTATATAGGCACCTTCATCCATATTCTGAACGACTAGCATTTTGGGCATTTGATGTTCTCCGACCAAACCGAGCACAGTCCAGATCACGGAGAATGGAAGTGGTAATTTCATCAGCTGAAATGCCAGATAGGAACGCCCTATCGCTTCATGATCGGGCGATCCGAGTCGTTGCTGGCCGCGTATAGTCATCTTTCGTGTGCAACGAGGTTTGCCAATATCATGCAAGATCGCTGAAAGGACCAATGCCTGTCGCTGCTCTCCCTGAATAAAAACAGCCTCGGTAGCCAGCAAGTGGTACAACTCACCCAGCACCATCCCGGTATGAATATGCACATTCCCTTCGGCATGCCATCCCGGATCTTGTTGTGTCTTTTTCAGATCATAAAGCCACGGGATCACCGCACCGAGTTGTCGGACACATTCATTGATATCAGGGGTTGCAGAATAAGCGAGTTGCTGAAGCCACTGTTTCACAGAAAACCATCGGTAAAATGATATTTACAGGAATTTTGCCTGAGAAAAAGAATGAGGCATACCCCTATCCGAACAACAGGGGTATGTTGAGATTCAGCGGGTTGCTATATAGTTCCGCCAGCCACCTAACTCAGAGATCTCTTCCGCACCTTTAAGACCACAGGGTTCACAGATAAAACCACTGACCCACGTTCCATCTGCCAGCTCGACCTTACCTATCCCAAGTGGCGCTGGAATGCCGGCGACAAACGAGCCAAAATGTTCAGTCGGAACTGACCAGACTTCGACTGCAATGGCTACACCCTGATCGGTGTCGCGGATCAAGCCCGGACGATACGGCGGGCCACCCGCCAGTGCATACATACGATAGGCTTTCGCTGTTGAAGTCACTTGCTTCAGGAAGGCTTTGCGATCCGTCAGTTGCCAATTGAGTGGTAAGCCAGACAGATGCGCGCCACATACCAACACGTCAATGGTGTCCGCCACTGGCATCGGCAGCGACGGTGTGTTGGCAGGCAATAGCTGATGACTGACGCCCAGCGGCAAGGCAACCTGCCGTTGCCAGCGATCGCCCAGTGCCAGCAGCACCTCATCCTGAAAAGCCGGCGCAAACAGCGTGATACCAAATGGCAGATCCACCTTGTCGCCAGCAGAGCGGAAACCACAAGGCAGTGCGATAGCACTGTAATCCAGCAGATTCATGAAGTTGGTGTAGTAACCCAGATTGCTGTTCAGGCGGATCGGATCGGCTTCCACCTCCTGAATGGTGTAAATCGTGCCAGTGGTCGGTGTTACAATCAGATCCACTTTCGCTAGTTCAGCATCGGCAAGACGTTTCAGTCGCTGCAATTCATACAGTGCTTCATAGGCATCAACGGCGGTGCGTGTCTCTGCGCCGCCGATAATGGTTTGGATCACAGGCAAACAACGACTGGCATCAGAATGGAAGAACTCTTTGATCGCCGCCAGTCGTTCGGCGACCCACGGGCCGTCATAGAGCAGCCGTGCCGCTTGAAGAAACGGTTCCAGATCGATTTCTACCGCCGTGCCGCCCAGAGCTTCCAACGTGTCCAGCGCTTGCCAATACAGGCGTTCCGCTTCGCTGTCACCGAAGAACTGCAATTGCGTTTTCGCTGGCACGCCAAAGCGAAACGCCACAGGGATCGGTGTTGCCGCCACGGCTTCACGGGCAAACGGATCCTGCGCGTCAAACTGGGCGGCGATCGGCCAGACAGTCGCCAGATCGGTGGCACACTGCGCAAACAGCGTGACACAATCCAGACTCTTACAGGCTGGCACCACACCACTACAACTGATCCGCCCTTTCGTCCCTTTTAGGCCGAGAATATTGTTAAAGGCCGCCGGCACCCGCCCGGAACCTGCCGTATCGGTGCCGAGCGCAAAACAGACTTGCCCCGTAGCAACAGCCACCGCTGAACCGGAACTGGAACCACCAGAGATATAGGCTGGGTCTACACTATTCTGGCAAGCACCGAAAGGGCTACGCACCCCAACTAGACCGGTCGCAAACTGATCCAGATTGGTTTTCCCCAGAGGGATCGCACCTGCCGCAATCAGTTGCTTTACAACGAAAGCCGATTCCAGTGGCTGATACGCGTAATCAGGACAAGCCGCTGTGGTGGGTAGATCCGCCAGATCGATGTTGTCTTTAATGGCAAACGGAATACCAAACAGTGGTAAATCATCGGGGGAATGGCATTCCAGTTGATGCAAATAGCCGTCCAGTTGCTCCACTGACAGCAGACAGATCCAGACATTACGCTCATCGGCCTGGGCATGTTGCAGGCAGCGATGCAGTAATTTGTGAGGTGTCAGTTCACCACTTCTATACGCAGCATGAATGGCACTGATGGTCATTGGTTTCAACATGATTATTCCTCCAGCACCAGTAGACGCTGACCAGCGCGTACCTGTTGGCCGGCTTCACGATTAAGTGCAACTACCTTGCCGGTATGCGGCGCTACTACTTCAATTTCCATTTTCATCGATTCGATAATGAGCAACGGCTGACCCGCTTTGATGGTTTGACCTGCTTCGACCAGCACCTGCCAGACGTTGCCGGAGACCAGACTTTCCACTGCTTTGTGATGATCCGGCAATGCCTCTTCCTCACCGGTTTCTAGCATCATGTCGCTATCGGCAGAGAAATTCGCTTGTCCGGTTTCGATCCAACGCTGACGCTCTGCTTCAAAAGCCGTTTGCTGACGCTCTTTCGCCACGAGGATTTCATCGGCATGTTCATTCACCAGCTTGTTGTAATCCGCCAGAGAGAACTGGATCTCTTCGATCTGAATTGGGTAACGACCGCGCGGGAATTCACGACGAATCCGCAATAGCTCATCCGCATCCACTTCATAGAATTTGATTTGATCGAAGAAGCGCAGCAGCCATGGCTGACTGAATTCAGCGGTCTGACGATAACGGTTCCACATCTGCAGGGTGCGACCAACGAACTGATAACCGCCCGGACCTTCCATACCGTAAACACACAGATAGGCACCACCAATCCCGACCGCATTTTCTGGCGTCCAGGTACGAGCAGGGTTGTATTTGGTGGTGACCAAGCGATGACGTGGATCGAGCGGCGTTGCCACCGGCGCACCGAGATAGACATCGCCTAAGCCCATCACCAGATAGTTGGCGTTGAAGACGATTTCTTTGACCTGTTCAATCGAATCAAGACCGTTGATACGACGGATGAATTCAATATTCGACGGGCACCAAGGCGCATCTTTACGCACCAGTTCGTCGTATTTGCGGATCGCTAACCGTGTTGCTTCATCATCCCAAGACAATGGCAGATGGACGATACGCGCTGGCACAGTGATCTGCTCAATATCCGTCAGTTCACTTTCTGCCTGTTCCAGCAGTTCCAGTAAACGCGTCAGTGGCAGTTGCAGATTATCGTAGTGGATCTGCAGGGAGCGAATGCCCGGTGTCAGTTCCCACACACCTTCGATACCAGCCTCTTGCACCCACAGCATCAGCGCATGCGCACGGAAACGCAGGCGGATGTCGAGCACTTGCGTGCCATATTCCACCAGCAAATAATCATCACCACTGGGGCGATACACCACTTTCTCGCCATATTTTTCTGCAGGCAACGTTTTCAGAATCGGCGTGGTTGGCGGTGCAATAGAGACAGATACGGGTTGCGCCGTCAGGCTTTCCAGTTCAGCCAGTTGAGCCCGATCCAACACTTCAGCATCCGCAATGGAGATCGGAATAAAGCGCACTTTATCGCCCGCTTTCAGCTGACCCATTTTCCACAGATCCGCTTTGACGATGGTTGCTGGACAGACGAAACCGCCCAGACTCGGACCATCCGGCCCTAAGATAACCGGCATATCACCGGTAAAATCGACGGTACCAATCGCATAAGCATTGTCATGCAGGTTCGATGGATGTAAGCCTGCCTCGCCACCATCAGTACGGGCCCATTCCGGTTTTGGTCCAATCAGACGCACACCGGTGCGGCTGGAGTTGTAATGCACTTCGTAATCGGTTGCGAAGAAGGTGTCGATATCGTGGTCAGTAAAGAAATCAGGCGCACCGTGCGGACCATAAATCACGCGCAGTTCCCACGTATTCGTAATCGCTGGCTGTAATGCCGCGGGCAGTGATTGTTCAGCCACCGAACTCGATGCGACTGGCAGATGCAGTACATCCCCTGCCTGAATCGAACGACCCACATGGCCGCCAAACTGACCCAACGTAAAAGTCGAACGACTGCCAAGATAATGTGGACAATCAATGCCACCCGCCAGTAGCAGATAACTGCGCGCACCCGCCGTTGCGACTTTACCCAGTTGCAGGGTTGCACCGGCAGGCACCGTGACTACCTGCCACATTGGCAATGCTTCACCATCCAACTTAGCATCGATGGTGGCACCTGCCAGCACGATCTGACGTGCCGTATTAAATTTCAAAGTCGGACCCGACAGGGTAATTTCCAGACCCGCTGTCTCTGCATCATTGTTCAGCAGACGGTTCCCCAGACGGAACGACCAGTTATCCATCGGGCCTGACGGTGGCACCCCAATATCCCAGTAGCCCACACGGCCGGGAAAATCTTGAATGGTGGTTTGCGTTCCGCCTGAAAGCACATCAATGGTGGAGGGTTCATAACTGAACTCATTCAGCGTGCGAGTCAGCACTTTTCCCTGTTGCACAACGTCACTGGTAAGCAGCGCACAGAGGTATTCTTTATTAGTTTCGATGCCATACACCGTGCTGTCATGCAGCATGGTCAGCAGCGTTGTGATGGTTTGCTCACGCGAGCCCGACCAAGCAATCAGTTTTGCCAGCATCGGGTCAAAGAATGGCGGCACGTCAAGACCAGCATCCAACCAATGGTCAATACGGCACGATTTACGATCCTGCTGCGGGAATTGCACCGCACTGATTAAACCGGCACTTGGGCGGAAGTTTTTCGCCGGATCTTCTGCGTACAAACGCACCTGAATCGCATGACCTTTGGGTGTCAGCACTGTTGCCAGACTCTCCAATGGCGCTAAATCGCCGGCACCCAATTCAATCATCCAGCGTACCAGATCGACACCATACACCTGCTCGGTAACGCCATGTTCAACCTGCAAGCGGGTGTTTACTTCGAGGAAATAGAAAGCACCACTGGCATCGTCATAGACATATTCCACCGTGCCCGCACTGCGATATTTGACCTGCTGACCTAGTTTCACTGCGGTTTGCTGCAATGCCTGACGCACCTCTTCCGATAAATTCGGTGCTGGGCATTCTTCGATGACTTTTTGGTTACGACGTTGCGCGGAACAATCACGTTCGCCGATGGCGATCACCTTGCCGTGACCATCACCAAACAGCTGCACTTCGATATGACGGGCACGTTCGATGAATTTTTCGAGGAACATGCCACCATTACTAAAATTGTTCTCAGACAGACGTTTCACCGAGGCGTAAGCGCCGGTCAGCTCTTCGGCGCTATAACAACGCTGCATGCCGATACCACCACCACCTGCGGTGCTTTTCAGCATAACCGGGTAGCCAATAATTTCAGCTTTTTCTAACGCTTCTTCTAAAGATGTCAGTAAGCCAGTACCTGGCAGCAGTGGAACATTCGCCGCTTCAGCCAGTGCACGCGCTTCGTGTTTCAGACCAAATGCCACCATCTGTTCTGGGGTTGGGCCTAAAAACACCAGCCCTTCGTCGACACAACGACGGGCAAAATCTGGGTTTTCACTTAAGAAACCATAACCAGGATGGATCGCCTGCGCGCCGGTTTGTTTGGCAATGGCAATCAGTTTGTTCTGGTCGAGATAGGTGTGTGCGGCAGCCCCTTCACCGAGAGACCAGGCTTCGTCCGCATCTAAGACATGGCGGCTGTCAGCATCCGCTTCGCTGTAAACAGCAACTGAACCAACACCCATTTCTTTCAGGGTGCGGATAATTCGGCAGGCAATCGCGCCGCGGTTGGCAATCAATACTTTATTGAACATAGGTCTAACTCTGTTCAAGGCTGCCGGAGACGTATTTGTTCCGTCAGACTGCGGGTCGTCCCGCGAAAAACAGGGAGCGGATCAAGGTCGTCCTTGTGCTCAATTTCCCTTCTCATTTGATGCTGCTGTTGTGTTGTCTGTCGCCTCGCTGCATCATCAATTGCTTTGGGATATATAGTTTAATTCCAAACTAAAACTTCAACCGGTGTCGGGTTGTAGGCATTACATGGATTATTCAATTGTGGGCAGTTTGAAATCAGCACGATGACATCCATCTGCGCTTTCAGTTCGACATATTTACCCGGTGCACTGATGCCGTCTTCAAACGTCAAACCACCTTCCGCGGTGATCGGCACGTTCATGAAGAAATTGATATTGTGCGTAATATCGCGTTTGCTCATGCCAAACTCTGGGTTTTCCGTCACCGCCAGCAACCAGCTGTCACGGCAGGCATGCATGTGTTTTTTGCCAAGGTCATAACGCACTTGGTTACTTTCCGTCGCACACGCGCCACCCAAGGTGTCGTGACGACCACAAGTATCCGCGACGATTTCCAGCATCGGGTTGCATTCATTCGTCATCAACATGGTGCCCGCAGATAGATAAACATTGCCTTGTTCACGAATGGTATCCACCGCGCTGTAACGCTCCGCTGGGTTTGCCGCAGAATAAAACAGCGTGTCTGCCGCTTGGTTACCTTCTGAATCGACAATGCGGATCGTCTGACCGGCTTTGACCACCTTCATCCAGTAATCACCCGCCATCACGGTTTCGCGATACGCCACATCGGTAGGGTTCAGTAAACTTTCCTTAATCATGACCAAAGCTCCTTAGTGACCAGCGCAGCAAACATAACGACGGGTATTTTCAAATCCACGACCATTTTCAGGGCGAGAAGTCCGGCAAACATCATCTTCCGCAACTGGATCGGCTTTATACAGTGCGTATTGAATGGGTTTTCGTGGATATTCAGTTGCCGGATCCATCGGATGCGGACAAGTGTTAAACACCACCAAGGTTTCCATTTCAAAACGCAGCGTGATGGTGTCGCCCGCTTTCGAATGACCTTCTGCAAACTTCATGTTGCCTTCTTCATCGGTGAACACTTTGCTAAACAGGTTCAGGTTTGCCGCCAGATCACGTGCACCTAAGCCATATTTCGCCACTTCCACCAAGAAGCTGTCATAACCGTTCTGTTTCCACAGGTTACGATGATGCTGGTAATCGCGTTCGCCCCAACGCGCCGCGACTTTTGCTTTGTTGGTGGTGCCTGCAACTGAGTCGATCCAACCGGTATCGTCCTGCACGATCGAGCAGAAAATACGCCCCATATCGGAATACAGACAATGACCTGTCGTCAGTTTGAATGTGTGCTGGCACTTCAATGTATCGGGCGCGTTATAACGCTCCAGCAGGTTGCGAGGGTTGTAGAACAGCATGCCGACATTGGCACCCCCTTCCACATCGGTCATTTTCAGCAGTGAGCCCGCAGGCATCACCAGTGACCAGTGGCTGCCACCCGGCAGCGAATCTTCATACAGTAATTCGGCCATGTTATTGCTCCGTTTTTTCTGGTTGTGGAAGCAGCGCTGCATGTTCAGCGTTCAGCTTTCCACCCTGTAAAGGAATGTCATAAGTAATTTGCGCACCATAGCGTTGAGGTGATTGCGGATCATGACGGGTTTTATCAAACACCCAGAGCCGACTGCCCAACGCAAACCCTTCTTTCAGGTCGTGCGTCACCATAAAAATGGTCAGTTGTTGCTGTAACCACAGCTCACGAATGAGTTGGTGCATATCACCACGAATGCCCGGATCCAGCGCACCAAACGGTTCATCCAGCAGCAGAATGCGTGGCTTTTTCATCAGTGCCTGTGCAATCGCCAGACGTTGCTGCATGCCACCCGACAATTCGCTCGGATAACGGTTCAGCGCATGACTTAACCCCACCCGTTCCAACATGGCTTCAGCGCGTTCCTGTGCTGCTTTTTTGGCAGCACCAAACAGCTTGCCGAGGAATGGCGATTGAGAAAATTCATCCGCCAGCATGACGTTGCCGAGCACCGTCAGATGTGGAAACACCGAATATTTCTGGAACACGATGCCACGATGTTCATCCGGTTCTTGTGGGATTGGCTGACCATCCAACAACAACTCGCCACGCGACACGCTCTCCGTACCCAGCACCAGTTTCAGGAAGGTACTTTTGCCACAGCCGGATGCCCCGACCACTGTGACAAACTCACCCGCATTGATAGAGACGTTGATACGTTCCAGCACACAGACATCGCCGTATTCTTTCCAGACGTTTTTCGCCTGCAGGATGGGCATTGAGGTATTCATCCTTGCGCCTCCCCGTTACGACCGAAATACCACGGAAAGGCTTTCCGCGAGATCACTTTTAAAGTCCAGTCCATTGCAAACGCCAGCAAGGTGATCCAAACCACATAAGGCAGGATGATCGACATATCGAGATAACGACGCACGAGGAAGATCCGGTAGCCCAAGCCTTCCGTTGCCGCAATCGCTTCCGCAGCAATCAGGAACAACCAAGCACTGCCCAGTGTCAGACGAATGGCTTCAATTAAACGCGGGAGCACTTGTGGCAACATCATGCGTAATAACACTTGCAGCGTAGACGCGCCCAATGTCTGCGCTTTGATGAGTTGCTCTTCCGGCAAGCTCAGGGTTTTTAGCTGCAAATCACGTATCAGGATCGGGCAGATCCCAATCACAATCAGCATCACTTTCGCCAAATCACCTAAGCCAAACACGATGAACAGAATAGGTAGGATCGCCATCGGCGGCACCAGTGACAGCATGGTCACCACCGGCGAGCAGACGATCCTCACCAATGGAATACCACCATTGAGCAAGCCAACCGTAAGCCCCACTAATGCACTGATGACCACACCTTGCAACAGCAAATTAAGGCTAGACAGCGTATCGGCCCAGAGCAGATACTCGCCGGTGCGACGATTCGGCTCAAACGCCATCCGGACGATTGAATCAAAGATCGTCGGGAATGACGGCAACAGTTTGTCATTCGGGTTCGCGGCCAGACGAGCTTCTGAGTTCATCAGATACAGCACCAGCAACACCACGAATGGCAACAGAGCCAGTAACCAGCGACCTAAGCGATCCGGTTGACGATTAATAAGACGAGTCATCGCGGTTTCCTCTTTCCGAACGCTTACAGCTTGTTATCCGCGGCTAACTGCATAAAGGTGGGATCAAAGCGCAGTTTGATGTTGTTTTTGTCGCCATACACACCCGATGGGGTTTCGACGCCAACAAAATCAGGACCCGGCGCGCTATCCCCCAGCAACCCGTGCTGATAAGAGAACTCCGCAACCAATTGCATAGTCAGTTTCAAGTTCGGATCTTGTACCTGCGACAAGGCATCCTCTGGGCTGTAGAACATTTTGGTCGCGTTTAATTGCGCGTCGTAACCGGCCAGATCAGTGCCAGACGCTTTCGCCATGCTTGTGCGCGCCTCTTTGGCTTTCGCATCGTTGCCATACATGGTTTTCATCACTTCATACCATGCACCTGCCAACGCTTTACCCAGCTCAGGATGTGCTTTCAGCTTGTCAGTTTTCACCACCATCAGATCCAGAATTTCGCCCGGAATTTTGCTGGAATCAAACACCAAGTGGCTGTCTGGTTGCTTGGTGATTTCAGAAAGCAGCGGGTTCCATGTCACCGCAGCCGTCACATCTTTGGTGGTGTAAGCAGAGACGATATCGGCATCTGACGTGTTAACGGTTTTCACGTCTTTCTCCGTCATACCCGCTGTTTCAAGCGCACGCGCTAACAGGTAGTGCGACACACTCAGTTCAACCAGATTGACCGATTGGCCTTTGATATCTTTCAGACTGGATTTGCCTTTCAGCACGATACCGTCGTTACCGTTGGAGTAATCACCGATGATCATCGCGGTAGAATCAACACCACCCGCCGCAGGTATAGTCAGCGCGTCCATGTTGGTCATCACGCAACCATCAAAGCCACCTGCCGTGTATTGGTTGATTGATTCGACGTAGTCGTTGACCTGCACAACATCGATCTCGATATCGTATTTATCCGCCCATTTTTTGATGATGCCGCTTTGTGCAGCGTAATCCCATGGCATCCAGCCAGCGTAAATCGTCCACGCGATTTTGAATTTTTCTTTTGCGAAAGCAGGACCAGAGCCCAGTAACAGAAGCGGTAATAGACCAGCACAAAGCCATTTGCGAAGTGAAGTTTTTTTCATGGTTCCCTCCCTGGGAGTCACGGTAGTCAAATACGAGAGATCATGGCTGTGCGCCTCTGCTCTCCCGGGCTTTTGTCCCGCCGTGTAACCTTCAGGAAGGTCGGTAACTCTCGGACCAGACACTCACATGTGAGCCGGAACCCTAGTCACCCATTATCAAATTGTTGGCACAGAGGTCAGCGTGAGTGCACGCCATGATCATCAAGTGCGTCATTACCAAGTAATCAATGCAAAGCACAGGCCAATATTAAAACCAGCTATTTCGGCGCCAAATTGCTTATATTCAACTTGATATCCTGCTCTTAGGCCAAACTTATCACCGCTTGCATCATTTGAGATCCCCACATTGGGGCATTCACTGTTTTAATGCTCTTTTGGTGAAGCCCGAGGCTAACACTGAAAAATAAATTGACTATATTGATCCAAACCAAGCCTTGTAGAGATACGCCCAACAATCTGTTTTACCCAACAGATTGTTTTTATTTATATTATTTCTTTTTTATCCGCCGAATTTCAGTATGAAATCGCCAAACCCAAACAGGCATGAAACACAAGAACCAGTGCGCTACAGATTAACCACTGTAATGAGCAAAGAAACCTGATCTATCCCCTCCCCCACAGAAGTAATCGGGATTATTACTCTCTACAGTGGTTATAACTCTTTATAGTGGATATAGATACCGACAAAGGAAAATAACCACTATAGAGAGAATTACTCACTCTAGTGGTTATTGATTAGAAACGAGAAACAACATGATCAGGCATAACTAATAGCTATGCCTTGCTCTCTCTCAAGCGCTGTAAGATAGCAAGTTCTTCTTTGGTGAGAGTCGCGACGATATGTGAAAAATCATCAACATCATCAGAGCCAATATCAGCATCACTATCAATAGGTAGCGGTGGAGGTAACACAGCAGGCTGCAATTTAGGTCGTCTGTAGTGAACATGAAAGTACACTGAGCGATTACGCTGAAACTCGGTGTAATCGAGATAACCAATTTCCCGTAATTGTTCCATAGCCTTACGCACCGTCGCATTCTGCGTAATGGTTCTCGACGTTAAATTCAATCTGGCCCGGAGCCTGGCTAACGAAATTGGTTTGATATCCTGAGGTAAACTTTCTATGTAGGTGTAGAGAGCCTGGGCACTTTCTTTTCTGGAAAGAGCATTGATGGCTCTCAACTGCAATAAAACTTTTCTATCGAATTGATATAATTCAAAAATTTTTGGATCAGCCTGGATCACGACAACATCGTTTTTAATATCAAAATACGCAGATTGCACTAAGTGAGTATGGTATGCCTTATCTTTTGCTGTAAACGATAAAGTGTTAGTTGCGATCCGCTGCAGTGATGCATCGATCCGTTTACGTAATGCGGCAGAAGAGCGGCTTGATGGAATACCACAAAGCTTAACAAACTCAACAAACGGCAAAGTGACTTTATCACCAATCACCCTATGCTTAGCAAACGCATGAATGATCCCGACCCACGTTTTGAAATCGTTATCCATATCCAGACGGGCACCAGTAATTTGAATATTATCAAACCCTTCTGATGTCACTAGTGATAACTGTTTTAGCTCTTCCGTAGCATTTGTCGTCACCATCAGCCCTTTCCGGCCTTTGGCTGTTGATTTTAGCGTCGGAACAAACAAACCTAACCGCATCAGCGCGACAGGTTGCACGGTGTTGTTACTGTTTGGAACTAATGTAATTACTTCGCCGGTTTCTTTCTTTACTTCAGAAAATGCCGCTGTTATTGCGAGTTGAATATCCTGTGTCTTTGCCATTTTCTGATTCTCAGTCAGAACAAGTGATCCACCTTCTTATAGTGGATAGTACAAGCGATCCTATGATCATTACCATGCCTTTTTGCTCTCTATAGTGGTTATATGCTGTTTATAGTGGTTAGATCACATAGATCCTGCTTAAATTCGCCGCAGAACCACTAACTATAGTGGATGTTACTCAATACAGTGGATGCAGCTCACAAGAAATCGCGAAATTGCAGGCTACTCATTATAGCGGTTAAGCTACTTACCATAGTGGATACTAGATATAAAAGATGAATTTTTAAGCTATCTACAGCATTCAAACTATTTATAGTGGTTATATTTACTAACCATAGTGGATGCATGTTCAAATTGAATACAATAAATGAGCTCTCAATGCAGAGCTCAACAGCGATCCTTGTTTAAACCCACATAATCGACATGAAAACGTACTCATTATAGTGGTTACTTACTCGCTATAGTGGTTAACAAAAGCTGATTAGTTTCGCCGGATAAAGTAAAAAGCAAAGAAATATGAGATTGGAGTGCAGAACAAATCCATAAAAATCAGAGAGGAAAAACACATAGAAAATTAAAAATATCTTTTAATTCAAAACGTTATTAATAAATAACGATTAGATAAAAAATTATCCACATTTGTGATCGCCTACTATTTACAGTGGTTATGGAGTGCATTTCCCAGCGGTTATATATCTCATTACAGCGGTTAAATTACTGTTCACAAAAGATAGTTTACTCACTACAGTGGTTAAATAGTTGTGTAACCTCATGATATTAAATAATTTTTCGGCACCTGTGATCTTATATGATCTAATAGGATCTTTAATAGGATCTATTTATTTGATCTAGCCTGTGCATAAGTGGATAACTTTGCTCAAAAAACAACCACCAATACAAAAACAGAATAACTTTAATCCTGTCATAAAGAACAATTTACAACCAATTTATTTTACATAACAAAATATATGTAGTATTTTTGTATAAAATCAAAAATCCAGCATGTGAGTGATATGTATGACTGACAACACACAACAAATACATAAAGTCGCACAACGTTCAGAAAAGATGCTTTTCTCACTGACAGAACAAATTCAGGTACAAAAAGATGAATTACAGGAGAATCAGTATTATCAACTCTATGCAAAAGCTGCACTTTCCAAACTGCCAAAACTAACCAGAGCGAGTGTTGATTACGCAGTTAATGAAATGGAAGAAAATGGTTATATCTTTGAGAAAAGACCGGCAGGTAGTTCAATTAAGTATGCTATGTCAATACAAAATATTATTGATATATACCACCACAGAGGCGTACCTAAATACAGAGACCGATACTCAAAAGCCTTCACCATTTTTGTTGGCAATCTGAAAGGTGGTGTGTCGAAAACAGTTTCTACGGTCTCATTAGCTCATGCATTAAGAGCGCATCCTCATCTGCTTTTCGAAGATCTCAGAATATTGGTCATTGACCTTGATCCTCAATCTTCTGCAACGATGTTTCTAAATCATACTCAGGCAGTAGGTCTTGTTGAAACTACATCTGCACAGGCTATGCTGCAAAACGTTTCACGCGATGAATTGATGAGCGAGTTTATTGTTCCTTCAGTGATCCCTGGTGTTGATCTTATGCCTGCTTCCATTGATGATGCATTCATTGCCTCTCGTTGGGATGAGTTGTGTACCGAGCATTTACCGCATCAAAATGTCCATGCCATTCTTCGTGAAAATATTATTGATAAGCTGGAAAATGATTACGATTTTATTTTTGTTGATAGTGGGCCTCATTTGGATGCGTTTCTTAAGAATGCTATTGCTGCTGCTGATTTATTGATGACTCCTGTTCCTCCCGCTCAGGTCGATTTTCATTCGACCCTGAAATACCTAACTCGCTTGCCAGAACTTGTTACGATTATTGAAGAATCAGGGTTTCCTTGCCGAGTACTAAGTAATATCGGATTTATGTCTAAGCTATCAAATAAATCTGACCACAAGCTTTGTCATAGCCTGGCAAAAGAGATTTTTGGTGGAGACATGTTAGATGTGACCCTCCCCCGGTTAGATGGTTTTGAACGCTGTGGCGAGTCATTCGACACTGTCATTTCAGCAAATCCATCAACCTATGTAGGAAGTAGTGAAGCATTAAAAAATGCCCGCTCTGCAGCAGAAGATTTTGCGAAAGCCGTGTTTGATAGAATTGAATTTATCCGTACAAATTGAGGTGACTGATGACAATAAAACGTAAAACAATTGGAAGAACTTTTAGCCAGTCTCCTCTTTCTGCCAGTGTAGATGATGATACTCAGTCTTTTAAACAGACGTTTATCCTGTCGTCAGGTAAAAAAGCAGTTTTTATCCTGAAATCAATTTCTGCTAATCAAGTAGAGACTGAAACGTTTGTTATTCAGGAAACAAATGGCCGCGATCAGACTGCGTTAACCCCTGAGTCATTAAAAGACATTACCCGAACATTTAAACTTCAACAGTTTTTCCCTGCAATTGGAGTTCAGGTTGATGAACGAATTGAGATATTAGATGGATCTCGCCGCCGTGCTGCAGCAATAATTTGCAATGCACCTTTAAATGTTTTGGTAACCCAGGCAGCAATAACAGCAGAAGAAGCAAGACAATTAGCAAACGATATACAAACAGCTAAAGAACACAATATCCGCGAGATCGGTTTACAATTGCTCAATCTTAAACAATCCGGTATGTCGCAGAAAGAAATAGCTGATACCCGAGGTCTATCTCAGGCAAAGGTAACTCGCGCTTTGCAGGCAGCAAGCGTTCCGCAGGAATATGTCTCTCTTTTCCCAGTGCAATCAGAACTATCTTTTGCTGATTTTAAGAGCCTGCTGTCAGTTCATGAACTGATCACTGAAAAAGGTATTGATCATCTCGACTTGGTATTAAACATACATGACGAAGTTGAAAACCTGATCCAAGATAACATCCTTCCCGAAGATGATCTGAAAAACCAGATTATGCAGGTCATACGGGCTGAGGCTGCTGATCTGGTGAAAATGCCAAAGAAAGAAAAAGCGGTTGTTTCACATTTGTGGTCCTTCGCAGATAAAGATCGTTTTGCTCGTAAAAAAAATAAAGGTCGAATGTTCAGCTATGAATTTAATCGTTTGTCTAAAGAGCTGCAGGATGAACTCGATTCGGCAATCGAACATATTCTTAATAAACATCTGACTGAATCTCAATAATTCCCTCCCCTCTTTTGTATTTTTTGGTTTACGCCGGCATTCAAATGTTGGTGTAAACCTTAGAAAATCAAGCAAAACCCCCCTGTATATTTCAATCTTCGCCAACGAAAAATTAAATTTAATTTATTGAAAAATAAGGTTTTTTTTTGATTTTTATGTGGAATTTCAGTATGAAATCGCCACTGAATTTCATGGTTCATCATCAGTGATATAAGTACCTTTAGATATATGGCTACAACAGCGTGTTGTTTTAATGCCAGTAGATAGCTGTTATAAACCAAATGATCTAGGTCTGCATCAGCGAAAGTTCGATGTACAATCATGTTGTATCATTGCATATTCCTGTGATTCCGGAGTCGATACCGTTTTGATCCGGACAGTGATTCAAGTCTGTTTTATCTGTTGTCTTTTTACTTCAACGGTCCGGTTTGTTCCAGTTTTCACATCGACTCGCCACTTAATTCGATTAAATGGTTATGGTTATAGTGGAGCAGCTGGTTCAGGATCGCATTCGCCACAATTGTATTCCCTATCGATGTTTTGATTGTTCTCCTGATAACTTTATCCAGCTGACATGCGGCAAGTTATATCCCGCAACAAGTTTAAACGGCTGTAGCGGACTTCACTTATTGGTTGCATGCCTGTTTTACCAAGATGCATAACAGATAGATTCCTGCTAGCAGTTCACTAATTTGCTTTCTGTCCAGCCAGTGTGCTCCAGACCTTGCAGTTCACATCTCAGTAGGAATCTCCGTCTTTCTTCGAAACTGAGTTCTGCATAAGTTCATAACCAACTCTGCCGCTGATCTTAGTTCTTCTATGTTTGATTGAGTTGGCTCAGACCACTTCGGTAAGATTGTGCCGGGACATCAATAACCGTTGTACAAGATCTCGCATGGCTACACCGATCCAGCTCTTCCTGTGGAGGAATTGCTCTGGCGACCATTTCTGATATTAATGACTCGCTGGCCTGTGTTTACTGGGTAGTGAGGTACAGAGTAATAATATGGTTGATATTCAAAGTGATCATTCTGATTGACCTTCAGGCGTTCATCAGTTCAGGAATGGAGATATTCAGTTCATGTATGATATAGAACGGGTGATGGCGTAAATGCATTGTGGATCTGTACTGCATTTTCTACCAACGTGTTTAATATTCACAAACTGACTGTATAGATCTGTCTGTACCTGATTTTCTCTGCGGATACGTATTCTTGCCAGAGCGTAATATGGTCATCCATTTACGTTTTAACTCATAAAGCACTGAGCGAAATAAGGCATGAGGGTGATTTATTATGGAACTGCGTATTTCGGCGATTGCGATCACTTGTTTCGGGATAATCCGATCACTTCTGTTTCTCACCTATAGTTTTACCCTAACTGATCGCAATCCGCTATTTTTCTCATTGATTCACCTTTTAATTCGATCCGATGACTGTTGTGAACCAATCGATCCAGTAATGCATCTGCTACCGTCGGATTTCCAATCATGTTGTACCATTCACTCACGGGTAGTTGACTCACGACTAACGTACTGCTTTCCTGATATCGTTCTTCCAGTATTTCCAGTAAATGACCGGTATGCTCTTGCGTGAGTTTTTCCATTCCCCAGTCATCTAGGATCAGGAGTTGTTTCCGGGCTAACTGTTGCAGTTGTTTGCGGTAAGTACCATCCAGTCGGCTTGTACTCAGATCATCCAGCAGGCGTTTTAAACGGTAATACCTAACTTCATGTTGTTGCTCACATGCCTGACTTCCAAACGCACAGGCCAGATACGTTTTTCCCGCACCGGTCGGCCCGGTGATCAGGATGTTTTGTTTCCGATGCAGATAGCCGCCATTCAGTAACTCACTTAACTGGGCTTTATTCAGTCCGCGATCCCCTCGATAGCTGATTTGGCTCACGCTGGCGTTTAATCTCAGTTTGGCTTGTTGTTTGAGCTTGCGGATCCGCGTCTGATGTCGGTTTTGTAATTCACTGTCCAACAGCAGACTTAACCGTTCTTCAAAGCTTAAATCGTGATACGTTCCAGGTTGTTCCTGTTGTAGCGTCAATGCGGTGGCCGCATGACCCAGTCGCAGTTGTTTCAGTTGGAGAAAGAGTTGTTCCATTCGTTTATTCCTCACATCAATGGTAAAAATCAGGGCCGCGAACATTGCTGTGATGCAGCTCCGGTGTCACCGTGACTTCTTTTTGGAGTAGCCCTTCGCGTCGGTTCAGCAGGAGATTTTTGATGAACTGGTAATGGATCCTCTGCACCTGTAACGCATCACAACAGGCTTGCTCCAGTCGTTGTTCGCTGTATTTCCGGCTGAGGCTCAATAACCCTAAACAGCTCCGGTATGCCTGTTCCGGGTGTGCTCTGGATTGCAGCAAGAGAGTGACCACCTGATGCGTTGCATGACCGATACTGGCACCCCAGTTCAGTAACCGTTCCGGTGACCATTTTTGTGCCCGATGCGAACCCGGCATGTGTTCTTCGCTCGTTGTCATCCCCCGGAGCCGTTCGCTCTTCGGATGCCGGGCGACCAACTTGTTCTGGAAGTAAATGCTTACCAACCGTGTTCCGGCTTCCAGAAGGACATGCTGACCGACCAACTGATGCGGGACGGAGTAATAATGCTTCTGATATTCAATGTGATAGTCAGGGCCGACTTTGGCTTGTTTTGTCTCGGTATATTCAAAACGATATGCGGGTAATAGTCTCAGCGCTGGGCGATCCAGTGATTCAAACAATGCTTTTCGACTCACGCCAACCTGTTTCATGACCCGTTGGTTCATCTCATTCATCAGCTCCCGGATCCGAAGGTTTAACTCCCGGAAGGTATAAAACGTCTGATGACGTAAACGCATCATGATCCAACGTTCAACCAGCAAAACGGCATTTTCTGCTTTGGCTTTATCTTTGGGTTTATAAGGTCTGGCAGGCAGGATCGCTGTTTGATAATGTGCCGCCAGTTTCTGATAACTGTCATTGAGTTGCGGCTCATATCGGTCGGCTTTTGTGACGGCAGAGCGAAGGTTGTCCGGAACCAGCAAGGCGGGAACACCACCAAAGTGTTCAAAGGCATTGGCATGAGCCTCTAGCCAATCTGACTTTTTCTGACTGGGAAAGGCTTCGACATAGGTATATCCGGAAGCGCCCAGTGTGGCGACAAAGACTTGTGCCTGACGACGCTCACCGGTATCCGGATTGACCACAGGAATAGTCGGGCCACAGTAATCGATAAAGAGCTTATCACCGGCCAGATGCGTCTGACGCATGGAACGGTTTTGCTTTTTCAGCCATCGGTTGTAGTACTCGCAGAACTGCGTCTAGGCCTAAGCCTGCTCACGATGTTGCTCGTAATATTCCTGCCAGAGCAACATTTTGGTCATGCCTTTGCGTTTCAGATCCAGAAAGCAGGCGGCAAAATCAGGCATCACCCGATGAGACTCAGCACCTTTAGGCCGGTACAGAACCGAGGTGAGTTGCTGATCTGAAATATCATCCGACAACGGCCAGGTAAATGGACTCTGTTTAAAACGGGAAAGTAGCTCAGAAACCGAGGATGGGCCGAGTTTCAGACAAGCGGCGATATTGCGGTTGGAGAGTCCGCAATCAAATTTAAGG
>RRZT010416077.1_pt1 | contig 21967 bp, 23 predicted proteins | sample 2165551 | NCBI WGS metagenome assembly RRZT01 (sample SAMN10456910, study PRJNA506462) | wastewater metagenome | biome: wastewater; feature: sludge; material: wastewater sludge; isolation source: wastewater sludge with Escherichia coli K12::gfp cells carrying plasmid... | place: USA: Moscow, Idaho... | reverse complement strand
GCGAGAATTTCGCGGCGGCGGGCATAAAATTCGGGGAAATGCTGCCTGAAAAAAGCCATGGGTTGCTCATGGCTGTAACGCCCGGCCAGCCGTTCGGCGTAATAGGCTTTGAAAGATTGAATCATCTCGTCTGCCAATTCGCTTTTGCTGGCGTAATGGCGGTAAAAAGTGGTGCGGTTCACCAGCGCAGCGGTGACAATATCCTGCACATTGATGTCTTCATAATTTTTCTGTTCCAACAAATCAATAAACGCACCTTGGATGGCTCGTTTGGTTTTGATGATGCGCAAATCGGTGTTGTTCATTTTTGCCTTCCGGATGCCGAATATGGATGTACGATTTTGCTTTTCACTGTATGGATAAGCAACATTTTTATATTTTTTGTCTGCTTATGCAATATCTTGGCGGATGATTGATTCTTGTTTGAAAAGCGGTGCACGGCGATAATTTTTTCTACTTTTTTGAACCCATTTGGAAAGTATATGAAAAACAAATTATTGCAAAACACACTGGTGGCCGCGGTGGCAGTGGCCGCAATAGGACAGGCGCTGGCCGATGGCGGCAAAATTGTTACCCATCGCGATTTGGCGCAAACCAAGGCAGAAGCCATCCGCCGTGCCGAGCAAAGCATTTATCCGCTCTCGGCAATGAATGCCGAGGATGTGCGGGCAACGGTGGCCGGCATCCAATCGCTCGAGCGCGATGAGTGGGCGGCGGCGTTTATCCGGGCCGGCGATGCCTATATGGCCAAAGCAGCGGCCGAGCAAGATCGTTCTGCCGCCGCAAAAGCTTATGCCGCCGCCCAAAAACTTTATTATTTCGGCCGTTGGCCGGCACCGTTGGAATCGAAGCAACGCCAAATAGCCTATGCCAAAGAGCGTGCGGCATTTATGGCGGGGGCGAAATTGTCTACCCACCGGGTTAGCGAAATACAGGCCGATTATCATGGCAAGCCGGTGTATGGCTTGCTCGGTTTGCCGCAAAACACGCAAAAAGCCGGTGCGAAATACCCACTGGTATTGGTGTTGGGCGGGCTGGATGGCTGGAAAGAAGCCCGTTTCAGCCAATTTAGCGGCTTATTGGATCAAGGCGTGGCAATTCTGACCGCCGATATTCCCGGCACCGGGCAATCGCCGGCCAAGTTGCAGGCAGGCTCGGAGCAATCTTTGATTGCGCTGCTGGATAAAGCGTTGGAAAATCCGCAAATCGATCAAAACCGCATTGCCGTGTATGGCGGCAGCTTTGGCGGCTATTGGTCGAATATCTTGGCGGTGAAGCTCAAAGACCGTGTGAAAGGCGTGGTTTCGCATTCGGGGCCCTATGCTCAAACCTTTGACCGCCAACAATTTTCGGCAGTGATGAATGGCGATGAGTATCTTTATGATGCGTATCCGGCGATGTTCGAGCTATTTGACGGCATTGGCAACGAAAATGAATTTTTCGCCCGTTTTGCGCAACAATCACTCAAAGCCCAAGGCTATGGCAAGCAGGCTACCGCTGAAATGTTTGTGGTAGGCGGCCAAGGCGACACCTTGGTGCCGACATCGGATTTGCTTGATGTGTTGGCCATGCCGGGCGGCATTAAGGAAGCGTGGATTAATCCGACCGGCATTCACATGGGGCGCGACCGCCAACGCGGCTTGCTGGACGCCGACATCCACAAAGGCATTGTGGTGCCGTGGTTGATTAAAAAATTGGGCGTCAACCCCCAATAACAGACAACAGTCGTCTGAAATGGCCGCTTAATTGATTCTTAAGAAACTGATATGAAAAAAATCTGTTTGCCCCGGTGCTGATTGCCGCCACCCTCGCCGCATCGCTTAGCGCATGCGTCACGCCGAAAAACACCACAGCCAATGCCGGCGAACGGGTGTGGGTGATCAATACTTTCACCATGAAAGCAGGTGAAAAGCCGGAAACCGTGGCCGATTTGCAGCTGGAGCTGGTGGAAAAAAGCAAAAAACCGTGGCCGGGCTTTGTCAGCCAGCAAACCCTGATTTCGCAAGACGGCAAAACTGTTAGCACTATTGAAGTGTGGGAAAATTTCGACACCCTGAAAGCCATTGCCGAAGACAGCGCGCTGGTGGCCTATCGCCACAAAATCCAGCAGCACGCCACTTCTGCGCCGGTGGTTTACCGCTTGGCCGGCTCCACCGTACAGCGCTAAACCGGCAAACCCGCACCCGTCAATATGCCAACACACAGGTCGGGCTATGCCCGGCCTGTGCTACAATGCTCTCCCTACTGCCTCCGTACTTAATCACTTTCAAAGGGAGAATACCGTATGCAGCCGCAACGCAATGTTCAAGACTACACCCAGCTGGGCGGTGCCGTGCAGCCGCAAAACACCGTTTTGCGCAAAACCTACGGCCTGCTCGGCTTGGCTTTTTTGCCCTGTATCGCCGGTGCCTATTTCGGCAGCCAGTTTAATTTTGCCGCCGTGATGGGCAATTTTTGGGTCACCATCATCGCCTTTTTCGCCTTTTTCTACGGCATGTGTTTTGCGATTGAAAAAAACCGCTACAGCAATGTGGGCGTGGCTTTACTGATGGTGTTCACCTTCGGCATGGGCTTTATGCTCGGCCCCATCCTGCAATACAGCGCCGGTTTTGCCAACGGCACCAAGCTGGTGGCCATGGCCGCGGCGATGACCGCCGGGGTATTTTTGGTGATGGCCGCCGCCGCGCGCCGCACCAAAGCCGATATGAATGCCTTGGGGCGCTTTTTGATGGTGGGCGCAGTGGTGCTGATGGTGGGCGTGGTGGCCAACCTGTTTTTGAAAATCCCCGCGCTCTCGCTCACCATTGCCGCCGGCTTTGTGATTTTCAGCTCCTTGCTGATTATGTGGCAAATCAAAACCGTGATTGATGGCGGCGAAGACAGCCACATCAGCGCGGCGCTCACCATTTTTATTTCGATTTACAATATCTTCAGCAGCCTGCTGCGTATTTTGCTGGCGTTTGCCGGTGATGATTAAAGTAGATTGATTAACGCATAAGGCTGCCTGAAACCGTTTCAGGCAGCCTTTTTAACACCAATTCAAAAAAAACCTTAAATTAAAATACGCAAAATACGGTATAGGATGCGCCTTGGCGCATCGGTTTTCGCGATTTTTAGATTTGATGCGCCAAGGCGCATTCTATGAGTCAATTTCATTCGGATGAATTTGAAAATGGTTTATTTTTTTATAGTTAGTTCAACACCATAGAAAACCCCACACATGAATCCCGTTTTATCTTGGCAAGAACACGGCGAACACCGCAGCGCCGCCTGGCGCAGCGAAAGCCGCCACCAGCCACCGCAGCGCATTGAAGCGGTGGCGCAAATCAGCGCCGAGCAAGCCTTAAGCCTGATGCACCAAAACACCGCCCTGCTTTGGCGCGGCGACTACCACCAAGGCAAGCAATTGCTGGCGGCCATCAAAAAACGCGTGCGCAGCCACAGCAAGCCTGCCGCCGACTTCCACCGCCACCGCCTGCAACAATCGCAACACAGCCGCCTGTTCAACTTATTGCTGCTGGAAGTGCAGCCCGGCTTTACGCTGGCCAACGGCCGCGCCCCCGATGTTCAGGCAGCCTTGGCCGGTGTCTACGGCAGCGCCAACGAAACGCCGTTTCTGCTGCCGCTCAACGCCCTGCTCGGCTTTATCGGCGCGCACGAATGGCACAAACAAGGCGTGCCGGTGGCCGCCTTGGGCGGCGCTCATATTCACGTGCCGTTTGGCGTGTTTTCGCCCTTGCGCGGCGAATATCTGGATTTGCTCGCCAGCGCCCCCTTACCGTCGCACACGCAAACGGCATGGGACATTGGCACCGGCAGCGGCGTGCTGGCCGCCATTTTGGCCCGGCGCGGCATCGCCCATATTATCGGCACCGACACCAACCCGCGTGCCGTGGCCGCCGCACGCGCCAATATCCAGCGCTTAGGCTATAGCGCCCAAATACAAATTAACGCCACCGATTTATTGCCCGCCGGCAGCGCCGACCTGATTGTGTGCAACCCGCCATGGCTGCCCGCCAAGCCCGGTGCCGATATCGAAACCGCCCTCTACGACCCCAACCATGCCATGCTGCACGCCCTATTGGCGCAAGCACCCGCCCGCCTCAAGCCCGGCGGCGAGCTGTGGCTGATTATGTCCGACCTGGCCGAACACCTCGGCTTGCGCCCCGCCAACGCGCTTGCCCAATGGTTTAACGATGCCGGCTTGACGGTGGCCGCGCGCAGCCACACCCGCCCGCAACACGCCAAAGCACAGCGCCAACACGACCCCCTATACCACGCCCGCAGCCGCGAAACCACTTCACTGTGGCGGCTGGTGCCAAAATAAAGGCTGCCTGAAATGTAAAAAATCCGCCAAAATAATATTTTGGCGGCGTGGTTGCACAGGCTTTGATGAGAAATCCATTACAAATTAAGTAAATCTAAAAACATAAACCACATTGAGATATTTCATAATGAAAAAATTTTTCAGCAAGCTCACGCCATATAACGTGTTACAGCTATTAATACAAATCATTGGGTTTTCAGTATTTATATTTATTTTTCTTGGAATAATTAACCGTTCGGATAATACGGCAAAAATTGTTAGTGCCGAAGGTTTGCAGGAACTCAATAAAACCAGACATTCTATTGCCCAATTGGCGATAAATTCCAATGCGGTGATGTGGGGTTTAGGAAGCAACAAAACGACCTCAGAAAATCAATGGATTTACAACGGAGCTTATATTATTCTGCCTGATTGCATCGAATACAGAGATTTTCAAAAAGCTCTGCTTACACAAAGATTTAAACATAAACCACCTTTTATGACTGCCTCCTATTGTAAAAACGATGTCAGCATTGACAGTATTGAACCTGAAAGTACTCAGGAAATAGGGCATGATCAAACAAGAAAATATTTAATTTGCGGTAAAATTTCATTCACATACGCTTGGAAAAAAGATCAAAATATAAACGATAAATCTTGCTATGATTAATAAGCCTTGCTCCCTAGCCGCCTATCTTGCTGTTTTAATCCACTGCGCTACATACAACCAGCCCTTTCAAACAACAAAACCCCGTGCCAAGGCACGGGGTTTGTAATAAGGCCAAACCAAACACTAGCCCGCTGTGGCCGCCGTATTGCGCGCTTGGCGCAGATTCAGCATCAACACCGCCGCCACAATCGCCATGCCAATCAAATCGGTGGTGAGCTCCGGCACAATCATCATCAAGCCGCCCGCTGCCAACGGCAAACGCAGCCAAGTGGCGATATGGGTTTTAAAATAGCCCTCCACTGCGGCAGACAAGCTGAGCACGCCCACCATCGACGTAACCACCACCGAAACAATGGTCCACCAATGCGGCAAGGGGAATTCTTTGGCGGTAACCGCCACATTAGCCACATCAATCATCATCATGTTCGGGTTGTAAACAAACATAAACGGCACGATAAATCCGGCCAGTGCAAGCTTAAGCGACTGAAAACCGGTTTTCATCGGGTCGCCACCGGCAATGCCGGCACCGGCAAAGGCCGCCAGCGCCACCGGTGGGGTGATATTGGCAAAAATACCAAAGTAAAACAAAAACATATGCGCCACCAATACCGGCACATCAAACGCAGCCAAGGCCGGTGCGGCCATGGTGGCGGTAATGATGTAAGCCGGAATCGACGGCAAGCCCATGCCCAAAATCATCGATGCCACCATGGTGAGCAACAGCGTTAACAACAACGAACCGGCGCCCAAAGTCACAATTGAGGAAGTCATTACCGTGCCAAAGCTGGTCAGATTCACCACCCCGATGACCACGCCCACCACCGCACAGGCGGCCATCACCGACAGCGATTGCTTGGCGCCATCTTCCAACGCCGCCACAATCTCACGCCAGCCCATACGGGTTTCCGGCCGCAGCCAGCTCACCACCACCGTAATGCCGATGGTATAGGCAGCGGCATAGCCCACCGGCACCGATTGCACCAACATCACCACCAGCGCCACAATCGGCAACAGCATATGGCCACGCGCTTTCATCACTTCTTTTAGCCGTGGCAAATCCGCCTTGGGAATGCCTTTGAGGTTGCGCTTGCCGGCACGAAAATGCACCTGGGCAATCACGCCCAAGTAATACAACAAGGCCGGTAACAAGGCGGCCAGCGCAATGGTGCTGTATTTCACTCCAGTGGTTTCAGCCATAATAAACGCCGAAGCGCCCATAATCGGCGGCAAAATTTGGCCGCCCACGGAAGCACTGGCTTCTACCGCTCCGGCAAAGTTTTTGTGATAGCCGATTTTTTTCATCAGCGGAATGGTAAACGCCCCCGTGCCCACCACATTGGCCACGGCGGCGCCATTGATGCTGCCCATAAAGCCACTGGAAATCACCGCCACCTTAGCCGGGCCGCCTTGTTTATGCCCTGCCAATGCCAGCGCCAAATCATTAAACAGCTTGCCCATGCCCGAGCGCGCCAAAAAAGCGCCAAACAGGATAAACAGAAAAATAAACGTTACCGAGGCGCCAATGGCGGTGGAATACAGCCCTTCGGTTTTCAAATAAAGCTGGCCGAAAATATCACCCAAATCGTAGGGGCGGGTTAACAAGCGGCTGGGCATAAATTCGAAATGGCTGATAAACGGATAAGCCAAAAACACCAGCGCAAACAGCGGCAAAATCCAGCCGGTGATACGGCGGGCGCTTTCCAGCACCACCAGCACCGTAATCATGGCAAACACAATATCCATTTGATTGGGAATGCCACCGCGCACGGTCATGATGTTCTGATATTGCCACGCCAAATAGCCCGCACTGGCCGCAGCCGCCGCCACCCAAATCCAATCAAACCAAGCCACGCCGCTGCGTTTGCTGCGTTTACTGGGCGGATAAATCAGAAAAATCAACATACAGCCCACGGCAACGTGAACGGCACGCTGCAACAGAGTGGGCATCGGATAGAAGGTGATATACAAATGAAACAGCGAATAGGCGATGGCAATGGCGGCAATCAAGCCGCCTTGCAGCCGATTTTGCGGGGTGCGCGTTACCGATTCACGGTCGTATTTTTCGAGGATTTCTTGGCTGCTGGCGGCAGCCTGTGTTTCCGGTGTGTGATTATTGCTCATGGCATTCTGCTCCCAGCCATTGTTGCCCGCGCGGCTGGCGCACGGGTCGGATGTGAATTTCAGTGTAATCGGGCACTAAAAGATAGAGTGCCCAATTGCTCTGATGTGTATGAATGCGGTTTTCGGCTCGGCGTGATACCACCCAATTCAGTTCAGGCAGCCGCACTTGGCTGCGCTGGCCGATAAAGCCGGGCGGTGCCAACAACGGCTGACCACCCGAAGGCGTACCCGCACCAAAGGTTTGCATATAGGTGGCATCCAACCACAGCTGGCGGCCATCTAGGCGGTAATGCTCCTGCCATAGCTGATGCTCCACCGAATGGCGCCATTGCAGGGTAAAGTCTTGCCCCGCCAAATAACAGCGCTGCTGCGGTAGAACCACTTCAATCCGGGTTTGCGGCCATGCCGCATACAGCAGCCATGCGGCCACACCAAATCCGCCAATCAAACCAAACCATTTACGCATCATGGGCTATCAAAAACGCAGCAACAGGCTTACGGCTGTTGCTGCGTTCAATCAGGCGGCTTTATTGGCCGGCCACTTCGTCATAATATTTTTTGGCACCCGGATGCATGGGGGCTACAAAGCCGTCTTTGGCACTATCCAAGCTGATTTCTTTGGCCGCTTGGTGTGCGGTTTGCAGCACGCCTAAATTGTCAAAAAACGATTTGGTTAAGCGGTAAACATCATCTTCGCTCAGCGATTTATTCACCACCAAAGCATTGCGAATGGCTGCTGTGGGGATGTCTTCGGCATTGCCGTAAGTGCCTTTGGGAATCACCAGCGAAACAAAATAGGGCTTGTCTTTAGCAATGTCGGTTACGCGGTCTGCCGGAATGCTCACCAGCTGCATATCAAAACCTTGTTGTAACTCCATTAACGAAGAATTGGGCAGGCCGCTGGTGAGGAAGGCCGCATCGATTTTGCCCGATTTCAGTGCGTCCGCTGCTTCGGCGTAGCCCAGATAATCCACTTTTAAATCGTCGTAGGTCATGCCAAAGCCGTTAATCAGATTGCGTGCATTCACTTCCACACCGGAATTTTGCGCCCCCACCGCCACGCGTTTACCACGCAAGTCGGCCAAGGTTTTGATGCCCGATTTGCCGGAAGTAACCACCTGAACATAGTTCGGATACAGCGCGGCAATCTGCTCCACCGTGTCGATTTTTTGCGGGAAGCTATTCACGCCGTTCACCGCATCGCTGAGCACGTCGCTCATCACAAACGCCATTTCGGCCTTGTTTTGGTTAATCAGATTGATGTTTTCCACCGAGGCGCCGGTGGTTTGGGTTTTCGAATTAACACCAAATTGTTTGGCATAGGTTTCCGCCAAGGCGGTAGCAATAATATTGTAGGGGCCAGAAGCGCCGCCGGTGGCAATGGTAACAAAGCGGGTGTTCAGTTTGTCGCCCGCAGCGGCGGTGGCGGCCGGCGCACTGCCATCGGCCGGTTTGGTGGCGGAATCACCACCGGAGCAAGCGGCCAAGGCGGCCAAGGTGGTGGCCAGTAAAGCGGCGTGTTTGAATGTTCGCATTGGTTTTCCTCTTGGTTTGTTTAGGTTTGTTGATATCATCGTTGCATCTATCCGTATGTTTGCACACACGATGCCGAGCAGAGGCAATTTAACCAAAATCCATACGCCGTGCAAGATTGACAGTGTACGCCCATGTGTGCAGCAAGCCCGGTATCGGCTGATTTAGGGTATCGATTAAAGATGCAAACCCGCTGCATGCGCAAGCGATAAAGGCTACCTGAAAGTCAAGTTTCTGCAAAACCAATATTCTTTCAGGCAGCCTTTTGGCCTAGCCGGACATACAACAACGCAAGCACAATCAAAACCACCGGCACGCGCTGGCAGCGGCCGGTGGTTTTGGTTAATCCGTAATGGCACTAATGGCAATGCCAAATCAATACGATTTATACGGCAGGAATTTGCCCGACAGCACCACATTAACCCGATCACCTTTGGGATCGGCTTCGCGCTGGATGTCCATGGAAAAATCAATGGCGCTCATAATGCCGTCGCCAAATTCTTCGTGAATCAGCTCTTTCATGGTCAGCCCATATACATTAATCACTTCATACAGGCGGTAAATCAAGGCGTCGGTGGGCAAGGTGGTGGGCAGGCTGCCTTTGTAGGGCACCACTTGCAGCCATTTTTTGGCTTCGTCGTCCAAACCGAAAATGGCGGCCACAATATCGGCCTGCTCGGCGCTAAAGGTCATTTGCCCCAGGCAAGCGGCGGTGGTCCATTCTTTGCTCATGCCCACTTTGGCGGCCACGTCTGCCCATTTCAGGCCTTTGGCCACTTTGGCGGCAATAATTTGTTCAGTTACTTCGACACGGCTGCTGATCATGGTGCATCTCCTGGGCGGTTAGGGGTAGGCCACCACCATACCATGCCTGTTGCGGCACCACGATTGTACTGACGGCGTAAGCACAATCGGCAAAGGAGATACCCATGCCTAAGCACGGATGTTTTGCATGATCCTGAAATCATGCCGTTCGCAAATCACCCGCCTGTATTCAGCCGCGCAGGGTTAGCGTAACTCGGGCATTTTGGCCGCCGCTTTGCGGCTGGTACAGCACCAAGGCATCGGCATTATCGGCCTCCACTTGCCAAACGGCACCGGGCTGCGAACGGCCCAGCACTTCCACACCTACGCTGCGGGTTTTCAGGCGCACCACCGGATTGGTATGCGTATAACCGCTGTGTTCGGTGCCGGTGATTTCGGCGGCAATGGTTTCGGCTTGGCGGCGCAGGGGGGCGATAAAGCGGCAGCTTTGGCCGTTGATGCCAACACAATCGCCCAAGGCATAAATATCCGGCTGGCTGGTTTGCAGGCTGCGCTCATCCACCACAATGCCGTGCTGCGGGTGGAACAGCACACCGGCGCGTTCGGGCAGGCGGCTGTCGATGGCTAGACCGGTGGCGGCCACCACTTGATCGGCCTGCAACACAGTTTTGTTGCCGCGGCCGTCTTGCAGTTGCAGCTGATAGCTTCCGCCAGCCAAGCGGCTCAGGTTTTCCACATGGGTTTGCCCCAAATAAGCCACGCCTTGTGCGGCCAAGGCTGCCTGAAGCTTTGCGCCCGCCTGCGGCGGCAGCAAGCCGCCCAAGGGGTGCGGCGTGCGATCGAGCAGGGTAACACGATGCCCGGCGCGTGCCATGTCTTCGGCCAGCTCGGTGCCAATCATGCCCGCGCCCACCACCGCCACGTGCTGCGGTTTTTGCGCCAGCACGGCAAACAGTTTGTCGAAGCTGCCCAGTTGGTTTACCCGCCAGCATAAACTGGGCGGCAAGGTTTCAGGCAGCGTTGGGGTGGCTCCGGCGGCCAGCACCAGCTTGTCCCAACTAAAATCGCCACGGGTGGTGTGAATGGTTTTGGCGGCGCTGTCGATGTTGATGACAAAGGTGTGCGCCAGCAGCTGCACATTCAGCGCTTGTGCCGCATCGGTGGCACTTTGTTTCACCAATTGGCGGCTGTTGCGGCCGCGGCTGATGGCCACGGACAATTCGGGCTTGTGGTAGCGATCGGCCGCACAGGCGCTAATCAGCTTAATCGGCAGGTGTTGGTCCAGCGCGCGCAAGGCTTCCACTACCGCCCAGCCGGCCATGCCGCCGCCCACCACCACCACGCCGCCGTTGTCTATCGGCATTGCCGCCGGGTTGGCCGCCACCAAGGGCGCGCGCGGCACATAAGGCTCAAAATCGGCCTTGCCCACGCCGCACAAAGGGCATACCCAATCAGCGGGAATATCGGCAAAGCGGGTGCCGGGGGCGATGCCGCTGTCGGGGTCACCCAGTGCTTCGTCGTAAATCAGGCCGCAGGCGCGGCAGATGTATTTTTTCCATTCAAACTGGCTCATGCGGGCAGCTCCTCGCTCATGATTTGCTGCACCAAATAGCGCAGGTGTTTGATGGCGGGGGTAACAATGGCCACGAATTGCGCTTCACGGATGCGCCGCTGCGGGTTGGCATTGGCCAAATAGCCGCGTGCGCCTTGGTGCAGCAGTGCGGCTTGGCTGGCTTGCAAACCGAGCTTGGCACCCTGAATGCGCAAATCGAGTACATCGAGCAAATAGTCTTTGCCGGTTTCAAACGGGGTTTGCGCCAATAAGCGGGTTTGCTGTTCGGCCTTGTCTAGCGCCAATTGCAAGCTGCCGGTTTGGTCTTCCAAAAATTGATTAACATGCCCCAACACCGGCGCCACTTCGAGCATATCGTCGATGCTGCCTTGCACCACACCCAAGCCGATGCCCATTTGCAGCAGCACAAAAGCAGCGCGGATGCGGGCGATAAACGGCTTGGCCGGATCGGCAATGATGTCGTCGCTGCCCACAAAAAAGTCTTTTAAATGGATGCTCCAGGTGCTGGTGCCTTCCATACCGCTGAATTCGGGGCAGGCCGCCAGCTTCACCCGCGCTTCGTCTAGGCGCAGCAAAAACATAATGTCGTGCTCTTTGCCGCCTTCCACTTGCGCCACCGCGCCGCAATGCTGGCCATAAGCAATATGGCTCACCCACGGCAAGGCACCGCTCACCGAATAGCCGCCGGGCACTTTTTTGGCGCGCAACAGCATCGGCTCGATATTGGCCCAGGTTTTCATCGGATTGGAAAGCGCGGTGCCGCCAAAGGTTTTGCCATAGGCGTGGTCGCTCAGCACTTGGCCGCGCAGCGCCGGATTGTCGCTGGCGTCCAAATAAAGGCCGCACACCTGGTGCGCCCAAGTGAGAAAGCCGGTGGCGCCGCAGGCACGGCTCACGATTTGCATGGCATCGATGGCGGTATCGAAGCGCGAGCCTTGGCTTTGCAGATGGGCGGCAAACGCCCCGGCTTGCCCCAGCTTGGCCATGATTTCCAACGGGTAATGGCCGCGGTCGATGCGGTGTGCCAAGGGTTGCAAGTCTTGCCGGGCAATGGTGTCTACAGCGGCAAGCAATTGGGTGTTGGCGGGAGAAACGGCGGTGGTGAGCATGATGTAAAGCCTTAATGCGGATCAGGGATACGCATACGCAAGCCCGGCATGGCCATGCTTGGGTATGGGTACACCGGTTTTCAGGCAGCCTTGATATACCAAACCACAGAAAAACAAAATGGATGCATAGGATGCGCCTTGGCGCATCAAACCCAAGCAAATGCTCATAAAAGATGCGCCAAGGCGCATCCTATGCCCTATTTTTGCGTATGTCGTTTTTCCACGTTATTTTTGGATTCGGCATCACCTTGCTCATCAAGGCTGCCTGAAAGAAAAGATAGAATCAGTCAGCCAAGCCGATGTCGAATGCCACCGGATTGCGCAGGGTATTGGCCACCGGCGAGTAGAAATTGGCGTGCTGCACGATTTCGTCCAACACTTCGCGGCTGGCATCGCCTTCCACTTTCACTTTCACGCGGATGGCTTGAAAGCCCATTTGGGCAGGTTCACGCTCGGCGCCACCGGCACCCCACGCAGCGCTGTTGCCGATATCGGCTTCCAGATACACTTCCAGCTTGGATAATTGCACTTGGCGATGCGTGGCCACGGCTTTCACGCCCACGGCCAAGCAGCCGCCCAGCGCCGCCAGCACCACTTCGCCCGGCGCGGGGGCGGTGTTTTCGCCAAACAAATGGTAAGGCTCGTCCACCACCACCGCCGGATGGTTGGGGTCGTGGCTGGCCACATAGCTCAGGGTACGGAATTGGCCCACCGAGATGGTGTCCACTTTTACCGTGCCTTGGCGGTTGGGGTTGTCGCGCCCGGCCGCTGCAAACTTGGCCAAGCCCGTGGCATCAATCGGGCGCAAATACGTTACATCAGACATTACCTTCTCCTTAAATCATCAACAATTTTATAGCAGGCACAACTGCGCCTTACCCATCGCCGTGATTATCCGCTGCCCACGCCCGCACACAAAAGAAGATATGCTTCTTTGCTTATGCCATTTCGGCATGAAGGGGGCGGGCACACATTTGCCGCATCATCCGATTTGCGTATCGGGGTATATTCAGGCAGCCTTTTCGCCACAATACGCCAATCATGGCTGGATTTACCGCCGCGGCTAAAGTTATACTGGCAGCTCAATCGACTGCTGGCAAAGAACACATCATGACCTTTTCCATGCCCACCCGCGTTGCATCAGCCTGCTTATTGGCGGCGCTGCTAACGGTTCAACCCTTGGCCAAGGCCGCACCGGCCAGCACCGAGACCGCTGCTGCTGTGCCCACAACTACCGCCATCTCATCCGTGCCGGCCGATGACGCCTTACACCAGCAATTACGGGATTTGCGCGACCGCATGCAAACCGCCTTGAATCAGCGTGATCTCAACAGCCTGCTGGACAATGTGGCCGACAATGTGGTTTTCACCACCATGAACGGCGATCGCGTGATTGGCAAAGAAGGCATCCGCCAATATTTCGAAACCATGCTCAACGGCTCCAATCCGCTGGTGCGCTCGGTTACCGCCCAATTTGAAGTTGAAGCCTTATCGCACCTCTATAACGGCGACACCGCCGTGGCTTTTGGCCACAGCAACGACCGCTACGAGCTGGGCAACGGCCAAACCATCAACGTAAGCCCGCAATGGAGCGCCACCCTGATTCGGCATGAGCAGCGCTGGCTGATTGCCAATTTCCATTATTCGGCCAATATTTTCGACAACCCAGTGCTCAGCGCCCAACGCCAATGGCTCTTAGGCGGTGCGGCCACTGCCGCACTGGCTGCCGCACTGCTGGGCTTTTGGCTTGGCCGCCGCCAGCGCCGCAAGGCTGCCTGAAATGCTTTATTCCCTTAATTACACCCCTTGCCGATGACACAAGACCCCGCCGACAACTGGAAACACTGGCCGCAAGGCTGGTATGCCGTGGCGCGTGCCGATGCGCTGCGCCCCGGCCAGATACACAGCGGCCACTTGGCCGGGCAGCCTTGGGTGCTGTATCGCGGCCACAGCGGCACCCTTCACGCCACCGATGCTTTTTGCCCGCACATGGGCGCCCATTTGCACAATGCCCAAGTGTGCGGCGAGGCATTGGTGTGCGGCCTGCACGCTTGCCATTTACTGCCGCAAACCGCCGCCCCCACGCTGCCTGAACACATCAAGGCCGGCTGCCGTTTGGCCGTACGCGCTTGGCCAAGCGCCGAGCATTTTGGCCTGATTTGGCTGCACCCGCCTGCCGATAGCATACCGCCGCTGCCGTTTGCGGGTAGCGATGGCTGCCACCACTGGCTGGCGGCCGGGCCGCAAGCAGTGGCCGCCGACTGGCGCGCCATGATTTGCAATGGTTTCGACCTCGAACACATGAAAGCGGTGCATCAACGCCAAGTGGAGGGCGAGCCGCTGTTTGAAAGGCTGCCTGAAAACGGCTTGCGCATGACCTACCGCACCCGTGTGTTGCCGCACGGCGGCCTCTCCAGCTGGCTGATGCAGCGCTTGTCCGGCGGCATCATTCATTTGGTGCACACCTGTGTGGGCAGCAGCATTATGGTGCAAAGCCGTGTGGGGCGGTTTCGCACCAGCGCCGTATTTGCCCTGCTACCGCAAGACGCACCCGGCACCCGCCCGGAGCAACGGCGCAGCGTGGCCTTGGCCGCCATCGGCATTCCTCACGGCGCCCGCTGGTCTACTTTACAGCTGCGCTTGGCGCGGGCGCTGTATCTGGCTTTTTTGCGCAAAGATTTCCGCGTGGTGGAAGGCATGCGCTTGCAATTGCAGCACACCGCCGATGTCGGCGTGCAGGCGGTAGCCGCCTACCAGCACACTTTGGCCGATATGGAGCACCGCTCATGAACCCTACTACGCCACCCACCGCCCTTAATGTGCTGCTGCTCATCGCCGCCTCGGCGGCCAATATGCTGTGGCTCTACACCGCCAGCCATGCGCCGTGGTGGGGCGTGCTGGTGGCGGCCTTGCTGTTTTCGCTCACCAACAACACCCTGTTTTCATTGCTGCACGAAAGCGTGCACGGCATCTTTGCGCTCAATCCGGCGCTCAACCGCTGGGCCGGGCGCTTGGCCGCCTGCTGGTTTCCCACCGGCCTAGCCATCCAGCAAACATTCCACCTTACCCACCACCGCCACAACCGTTCTGCCGACGAGCAATTCGACGTATTGCACCCACAAGACGTACGCTGGCTGAAATACGCCCAGTGGTATAGCATTTTCACCGGCCTGTATTGGCTGACGGTTTGCTTTGGTGTGTTGTTGTATGCCCTGACGCCGCGCCGGGTGCGCCAAGGTTTATTGCGTCTATTTGGCCGCCAAGGCGGCGTGCAAACCAGCGCCAACAACTACATCAGCGCACTGGATCAGCTGCCGCCCGTCACCGCCCGTGTGGAAATTTACGCTGCCGTGGCTTGGCAAGCGGCATTGTTTTACCTGCTGGATTTGTCCTTAGTTGGTTGGGCGGCCTGCTATGCGGCCTTTGCGCTGATGTGGAGCTCCTTGCAATACACCGACCACGCCTTCTCGCCGCTGGATGCCCGCACCGGCGCCTGGAATCTGCGCGTGCCGCGCTGGCTGCGTTGGGTGTTTCTCAACTACCACCTGCATTTGGCACACCACCAATACCCGCAGCTGCCATGGTGCGCACTGCCGCGCCACGCCAGCCCCGGCCCGCGATTTATTGATGTGTGGCGCGCCTGTTGGCGCGGCCCGCAGCGGCTGGAAAACTTCCCCACCTTCGAACAGAAAGACGTATTGTGAACCCCGCCTTGCCCTGCCAGCGCACCTTCGGCTGGGTGCTGGCGGCCGTGTTTGCGCTGCTGTTTTTGCTGTTGTATGGCGGTGCCAACATCGTGAGCGATTGGATACCGTGGCGCTGGCATCCGGCACTGCCCGGCGAGGCGGCGTGGCCGTTTTATCCGCAATGGGCGCCGCTGTATTTGCTGATGCCCTTGCTGTTGCTGTGCTGTGTACTGAAGCTCGATTGGACGGCGCAATGGGCGCTGCTGGCCACTTTGCTGGCCGAATTGCTGCTGGCCTGTGTGTCTTTTGTGCTGCTGCCGGTAGAAACCACCTTCCCGCCGCGTCATGTTAGCGGCTGGGCAGCGCCGTGGTTTGAGCTGGCCACCACCCTGAGCATGCGCCACAACCATTTCCCCTCTTTGCACGTGGCGTTTGCCCTTACCGCCGCCTTGGCCTTACAGCCCGTGCTGCGCCCGCTAGCGTGTTTGCTCTCTTGGCTGTGGGTGGGGCTGGTGGCCGCCAGCACCGTATTCATCCACGAACACCATCTGCTTGATATTGCTGCCGGTGCGGTGCTGGCAGTGCTGGCTTGGCGCATCGTGCCGCCATGGACGCGGCAAGCCGCGGTATTGCAGCGGGTGCGGCTGGAATGGCTGTGGTGCTGCAATCAATGGGCGTTTGCCCGCCGCCATCGCCGCTATGCCCTGATTAGCCTGATGATTGCCACGCAGCGCCTGCGCCGGCCACAACGCGGCACGCTATTGCTGAGCGGCTACTGTTTTTTGCAAGCGGTAGACGACATTATGGATGGCGACCGCCGTAGCCGCACCGCACCGATTGCGGTGGCCGTCGCCCTGCTGGCCGCTTGGCAGCAGCGCCGTTTCCACACCGCCCACAACCTGATGCTGCTGGCACACGACTTTCAGCAGCGCCTCGCCTTCTTGCCGGATGCCGATCATGCGCTGGCCGATGTCGGCGCGCTGTTGCAGGTAATGCGCGCCGACCGCTTGCGCGCCGAAGCGCGTGCCGTGTGGCCGGCCAGCGCATTGGCGGCGCAGCACCAAGCCACCTTTGCCTTGTCGCTGGATTTGCTGCTGGCGGCATTAGGCTCGCCCAGCCGCGCCGCCGCCGCACCCGCGCTCACCACCGTATTGGGCTGGTGCTCGGTGATGCGCGATTTGCGTGAAGACATCGCCGCAGGCATCATCAATATCCCACAAACACAGTGGCAACAGCTCAGCCCACCGCCCAACGGCACCCCACCGGACAGCTGGCTGCGCCAGCCGCCGCTGCAACAATGGATGGCCGCACAACACACGCAGGCGCTGCAACAGCTGGACTTGCTGGATACCCAATTGGCCGCCGATTCCCTCGACCCGCGTGCGCAGCGCATCATGCGGATATTTGCCCGCTCGGTACGCGACTTTGCCCAACGGCGTTTCTACCGCCTGTATCCGTGGCTGGCATCTGATTATTGAAATCCAATAAAACCCTAAATAGATAAGGCTGCCTGAAACGGTTTTAGGCAGCCTTACGTAAGCAACGGCAACGTTGAATGGATGATGGCAAACCGCACACAATTAATACACAATTAAATGATGATTAAAAAAAGCTGCCTGAAGCGCCCCATGACGCCCAGACAGCCTGTTTGATAACCACACACAAGAGCGGATTATGTGTTTATGGCGGCCAACAGCTCATTGTCCAATGCCGCCGCGCGGTGAAACGCCTCGCGATCAGTCACCCGCGCAGTATAGCCGGTAAACACTGCATCATCCGGCAATACTCCCGCCACCTGTGCGGACCAATTCAATAAACTGGCCAGATACAGATCAAGCACACTAAACGCATTACCAAGCAGATATTCGCGGCTACTTAAAATTTGACGCAAAGTATTTAGCGCTGTGTCGAAATCACCATAACCTATCGCTTTGCGCCGCTCTGCCGATGTTGGCACACCCTGCCATTTATCCATCATCGCGTATTCGAAATGGATGGCAAAACACAGCCAACGGTAATACTGGCCACGTTCAAGCGTGCCGATTTGTGGAATCAAGCGCCCGAGGGCAAAGTAATCGGCCAGCCAAGTAATTATCGCTGCGGTTTCGGTTATCACCGTGTCGCCCACTTTCAACGCCGGTACTTTACCCATCGGGTTCACCGCCAGATAGTCGGGTGACTTCATCGCATCCCCAAACGGCACCGCCACTACTTCGTAATCGGCGGCACATTCTTCCAGCATCCATCGCACCATACGGCCGCGGGAAAGGGGGTGGGTATATAAAGTGATGGTGTTCATTGCATGCTTCTCCTGTAGGGGTTGTTGCAGGAAACAGCATACTCCGGCAGCGTGTCAGTTTTTGTCAGCAGCCTTCTCAGGCAGCCTTATACCAATTCGAAAAAATAACCTAACTTCGTTGGCTCACCTTGCCGTACTACTTGTACTGTCTGCGGCTCGCCGCCTTGTTATCTTATTTTTTTGAATTGGTATTATTTTTAATCCGGCAGAGAAAAGCATTGTTGCTTCTGCCAGCGCACCAACATGGCTGGGCGCGGCATTGGCATGGCTTCACCTAATTTTACCGCCATCATGCGGTCGGTGCGGAAATGACGGAATGCCTGCCGCAGCTCACACCAAGCCGCCAACATGCGGGCGTGTTCGAAATAGGCCAGTGCCAGCGGCCAAACCGTACGCTGGCTCAGGCTGCCATCGGCATCTTCATATTCAAGCTGAAGTTTGCGCTCATCGCGCAAAGCCTGCCGTACCAATGCCAACACTGGTGCTTCCATGGTGGAAAAAGGAGGGTGGCTAATCGGATACAGGCTGTATTGATTGGTTTCCCTGTTCAATGAGTTGGGTAACACCGTTTGGATTTTTGCCAATGCCGACTTGGCCTGCTCGGCTAGTCCGCTATCAGGCTGCTGCACCAGCCAGCGGGTGGCAAACACCAGCGCTTCCATTTCTTTGGCATCCAACATCAAGGGCGGCAGTAGAAAATCCTGCTTTAATACGAAACCCACGCCGGCTTCACCACGGATGTCGGCACCTTGTTGGCGTAAGGTTTCGATATCGCGGTAAACTGTGCGCACACTCACACCCAAATGTACCGCCAATATATGCGCACTTACCGCATGCCGGTGACGGCGCAATAGCTGTATCAGTTCAAACAAACGGCTGGTACGGTTCATGATGTTTGTCCAAACAACAAGATGCAGAAATTATAGGCCAATTTCAAATGCATTTGACACGCAAAGGCTGCCTGAACATCTTTCAGGCAGCCTTGATTGCAACGCATTCGCGCATCACCCATTTAATCCGCCGCCACAAACTGTTCCGCCGCCAGCGGCGCGCGCGCCAGTAAGGCGGCAAAGTCGGCGTTGTCGGCACAGTTGCCCGCTTCCAGTAAGGCGATGCTGCCGGGGCTGAGGATGCCGTTGCTGAGGATGTTGGTGAGCGGCAACAGCGGCTTAATCAGCGCCAGCGGTATCGGCAGCACCCGCAGTGGCGGCTTGCGGTGCAAGGTTTGGTGCAGGATGCTCAGATAGCCGGCCAGGGTGCAGATTTGGCTGCCGGTCATGTTCACCACGGTGGCGTGCGGCGGCGGGTGGTTCACCATCTTCACAATGCCGGCCGCCACATCGGCCACATGCACCGGCTGCAAATCGAAACGGCCGCCGCCGGGCAAGGCCAGTATGGGCAAGTGCGCCAGTTTGATAAACAGCTCGCAGCTGGCACCGCCGCGCCCGTATACCACCGATGGCCGCGCCAAGGCCAGCTGCAAACCGCTGGCGCACAAGGCGGCATCGCCACGGCCTTTGCTGCCCACAAACGCCACGGTTTGCACCGCGTCTGCCCCCAATGCCGAGAGCTGCACCCAGCGTTGCACGCCCGCTGCCTGTGCCCATTGCGCCAATTGCGCCGGGGCGTGGTGGTGGATGGTTTCCAAAATATCGGCATGGCGGCTCATCACGCCGATGCAGTTCACCACCACGTCTTTATCCGCCAGCAGCGGCATGGCCTGTGCTTCGTGCAGATGCTGCAAATCCAGCTCGCGATGGCCGGGTGTGGCCACTTGATGCCCTTCTTGGCGCAATAAAGCCGCCACGCGTTTGCCGACAAAGCCACTGCCGCCCAGTAATAAAATCCGCTGTTGCTTCATGTTTACGCTCCCGCAAGATGTCGATAATAGATTCAATCCAATACCCGCTTTTGCGCCCACGCCGGTGCCGCTTTGTCCAGCCGCCGCGCCAGCTCAGGCAAGTGGTTGGCAGGCACTTGTGCAAACAAATGATGCTCAATGTGGTACAGCAAATGCACGGTGGCAAAGTTCACCCAAGCGCGGCGCTCGGTGCGGGCGAATACGCCATGTGCATCACAGCCGCGGTGCACCGACCACACCGCAAAAAACCCCACGGCGGCATTGGCGGCCAGCATTGCCAGCACATGGTAAACCAGCAGCGGATGCGGCCACAGCAAAGCCAGCAGCCACACCGCCAGCAGCAGCAATCCATCGCGGCGGCTGTGAAAACGGGTGGCAGCATCGCCGTGCATCAGCCCGTGCCATTGGGTGTGCAGCGAAAACCACGGCCCCCACAACAGCGCTTGCCAGCCGCGCAATTTCGCCCAGCGCCCTTCTACATCCGTGGCTGCCAGTGGTGCGCGGTGGTGTTGCAAATGGGTGTAGCGGATGGCATGGGTGCTGCACAACATGGTGAGCGTGAGCGCATACAGCATGACCCGCACGCCACGGCTGCCTAGGCCGATGCTGTGGTGGTAGCAATCATGCGCTTGGCGTAAAGCACACAGAAAAAACACAAACGACAACGGCAATGCCGCCACATACCAGCCTTGCGCCGCCACCCACCACGAAGCCAGCAGCCATGGTGCCGACAGCAAAACATTGGTGGCAATTTGGCGCCGATTTAAAGCCAATAAATCGCGCCATTCCAGCTCAGGCCGTGGCAGATTCATGATTGCCTCCTATTCTGCGACGCACGAGGGCGCTGGCAGACATCGCTTTCACATTGCGGGCGCGACAGCAGCCAGCGCGGGAAGCGGTAGCGGTGGCGGGCAAACCACGGATAGCCCCAATCGGCCAGTTTGTTTAGCAGCGGCCAATTCCAGATTTGTGCCAGCGGCCTGCCGCCGCATTCGCGGTATACAATCCGCAAGGCGGGCATACCGCTGATAATGGTGCCGCTGGCCGATACCACATGCAGCAAGGTCATCGCCTCGTCGGCATCCACACCGTATTGCGCCAGCAACGCCTTATTGCCCTGAATCGGCACGGTATTGAGGCTGCCTGAAACATTTTGCTCGCGCACCAAGGCCATTTCGCGGATGCAGATTGGGCATTGGGCATCGTAAAACACGTGATAAGCAGACATCGCACCTCTCCTTTAAGCAGGCTTAAATACCATTAAAAAATATACCGTCACCATGGCGCAAAACGCCGGATAGCCCAGCCATTCCCACGCTCGGGCATAGCGCCAGTAGCGCGGCGGCAATGTGCCGTTGGCGGCATTGGCAGCCGCGGCCATGCGCGCCATGCGGATTTGCAGCCACACCACCGGCAGCCAGCAGGCACCGGCCAAGGCATACAAAGCCAGCGCCAACCACAACCAAGTGGCCGACAGCGGCCAGCCCAAATGCTGCGCCAGCCACAAGCCGGACAGCGGCTGGAAAATCACCGCCGGGGTGGTAAACCACCAATCGGCCTTTATCACCCAACGCCCCACCACCGCCTGCGCCGCCACCGAGCCGCTGCGATTAGCCCAAAACAAATAAAACGCGCTGCCAAAGCCGGTGCCCACCATCAGCGTGGCCGACAAAATATGCAGGGTTTTGATAGTGAAATAGAGGTTCATGGCTTGGATCCTGTTTGTATAGTGGATTAAATTTGAATCAAGACAAGGCGGCGAGCCGCAGACAGTACAGATAGTACGGCAAGGCGAGCTAACGCAGTATTGGTTCAAATTTAATCTACTATAAATCACGGCGGCTTTGTTGCCATAAGTAGAGCATCAACGCCGCAATCGGCAGGTTTTTCAGCAACGGTGCAAACGGATGCAGCCAGTATTCAGGCAGCCCCACCGCAATCAGAATGCTGTAGGCCAGCACCGTGGCCAGTTGCACAGCCCACAGCCATGAATACGCACGCCAGCGGCTGAAACAGGCCACCCCCAGCAACACATCCCAGGCCG
>RRZT011433202.1_pt1 | contig 21976 bp, 18 predicted proteins | sample 2165551 | NCBI WGS metagenome assembly RRZT01 (sample SAMN10456910, study PRJNA506462) | wastewater metagenome | biome: wastewater; feature: sludge; material: wastewater sludge; isolation source: wastewater sludge with Escherichia coli K12::gfp cells carrying plasmid... | place: USA: Moscow, Idaho... | reverse complement strand
GTGCCGCAACATTCAGCCCAGGAATCGCGCTAGCTGTAAGTTTGGCCAAATCGGCCGTTTCCAGGGCGAGCAGTTGCGCAGTCGTCAATGCGGCTACTTGCGTTGAACTAAGCGCAGCGGCTTGATCAGTCGTCAACGCCTTGACTTGCGCCGTCGTCAATGCCATCACCTGACTGGCCGTCAGAGCAGCAACCTGAGCCGTTGTCAGCGCTACGAGCTGATCTGCCCTAAGAGCAGCAAGATTAACGCCAGAAAGTTTGGAAATAACCGAAGCATCGATCTTTGCCAGATCAGCCGTTTCCAAGGCCCGAAGTTGCGTCGACGAAAGCGCCGTCAATTGACCCGACGTCAGTGCCTGCGCCTGCGCCGTAGTCAGCGCTACGATTTGCGCAGTGGTCACCCCGCGGACTGCAGTTGCCGTCAGCTTCGCAAAATCAGCCGCTTCGATCGCAGCAAACTGACCCGTGCTCATCGCCGCCAGCTGCGTCGATGTCAACGCACCTGTCTGGGCAGTGTTCGTAGCGTTCAAAGCTACGATTTGTTCTGTACTCAACGCCGCAATCTGCGCTGTGGTTAAAGTGGGAATCTGGGTTATCGTCAAAGCCGCAATAGCATCGGTCGAAAGTTTAGCCAAATCGGCTGGTTGCATCGCCACCAGCCTGTCTGTAGCCAAAGCCGCAACTTGTGCAGCCGTGAGCGCTGCAGCTTGATCCGTCGTCAACGCAACGATCTGCGCTGTCGTCAATCCCTTGATCGCGGCAGTTGTAATCTTCGCCAAATCCTCCGTCTCCAGCGCGGCAACCTGCGCAGTGGTCATTGCGGCAATCTGCGACACCATCAAGGCGGCGGCTTGTGCGGTGGTCAACGCAACGACACCTGCCGTGCCCAAGGCAGCCATGTTTGCGGTTGACAACGCTGCGATCTGCGCCGTAGTCAGCGCAGCGATTTGATCAGTTGACAACGCGGCAACTTGCGCCGAGGTCAACGCGGTAACGAAGCCATTGCCCGCTCCGGATACTGCCACTATCGAGAGCTTCGCAACATCGACTGTTTGCAGCACCGGAACCTGTGCGGTAGTCAGGTTAGCCAGCTGCGTGGCCGTAAGCGCTGCCGCCTGATCCGTCGTCAGCGCAACAAGTTGCGCCGAAGTCAAACCCTTGATACCTGCCGTCGAAATACCGGAAATTTCGGCAGTCGATAGACTGGCGATATCCGCTGTTTCAAATGCCGCAACTTGAACTGCGGACAACTTAGCCAGTTGTGCCGAAGTCAGAGCCGCAGCTTGCGCCGTTGTTAGAGCAATGATTTGAGCGTTAGACAGACTGCTAATGGCGCCGGTCGATATTCCAGAAACAGCCGCAGTTGAGAGACTGGCAATGTTCGCCGTCCCGATAAAAGCGACCTGAGTTGCACTTAACTTGCTCACTTGTGCGGAAGTCAAAGCCGCAGCCTGGGCCGTAGTCAGCACGGGGATCTGAGCCGTCGTTAAACCCATGACCGCACTGGTCGATAGTTTGGCAACATCCGCCGCCTCAAGCGCGACGATCTGCGCAGCACTCATCCCAGCCACTTGTGCCGAAGTCAGCGCCCCAGCCTGATCTGTCGTCAAGGCAACGATTTGCGCGGTGGTCAAAACCCTGACCGACGCTGTCGGTAATGCTGCAACATCGGCAGTTTCCAGTGCAGCAATTTGTGCAACGGTAAGCGCAGGAATTTGAGCGGAGGTCAATGCGGCAGCTTGGGCGGTTGTCAAGGCCACAACCTGAGCTGTAGTCAACGCAGCGATATCATCTGTTGCAAACCACTTTATTTGTGCCGTCGAAAAAGCCGAAATACTCGCCGTGGTAAACGCTTGTATCTGATCGGTAGTCAGCGCTGGAAGCTGCACAGAACTGAACGCTGCAATATCTTCGGTGGTCAGGGCGGCAATGTCGGCGGTGGTCAGGGCGGCAATTTGCGCGGTCGTCATGCCAGTAATAATGCTGCTCATAATCTTCTCCTAGCCACCAATTGGTTGGCACAATTAACTAAAACGTACGGTATCTGGAACAAAATCCCAACACTCGGAAAACGTAAAAAACGCTCACATCTTTCCAACGGCCAATTTATTGAAAACTTTACGACCCAATCGTGCAAAAGCATATTTAATAGTTTACGGCTCGGGCCGAAGAACAAACCGAGGAAGGAAACAAGCGCAGTTAAAAATACTCCTAGGCAGCTTTGGCAGTCGCCAACTCAGCTCGTGGCGCATGCGCCGAACAGTACAAGGGGGACCAAGGCTTACTACGGAGACTGTGTTGGAGTAAGACCAAAAAGGATGGCTATGGTTGCGGAGCAATGCAGAGAAAAACACGCACACCATCCGCACCATGATGGCAAAGTCAGCTTGCGCACATGTAGCCACAAGGCAGGCAAGAAGTCTTGGAGCATCACCAAAACGCCTAGCAATTGTAGGGGCATGGCGCAAATGTCGCGCAACAAGATGCTCAAGCACATACGAGTCGTCTTTATCGCGCTGAAATGAATAAATCATATCAACCTTTTTTCTGGTAGTCCCGCTACCATCGCCGATCATCAGGCATTAGGCCGGTAACTTTGCGTCGCCATTTTTCAATGGCTTTGCTATGTTTCAGAGTTCGGCAAGACAACTTGCATCGACATATACAACACCCTAATATTTCCGACGCAAGCCACAGAGTTGTGCCGTAAAAAATCAGACGATTCAGTTACCAAGCTACAACAAAGGGAGGATAATATCAAGCCGTCGCGCTCAATATGTGTTGAAAACGTGTTAGAAGGGTATTGAATGTGTGATGGATATGAGATAGAAGCACGTGGCGAATTCCAACTTATTGGCACCACAGCCAAAAAATCACTGGACTAGCCCGAGAATGACCTACTCAGCATCAACGCCCAGTTCCTTCCCTTTCTCTGGCACATTCGAGTCAATCAGGATGGTTACCCGCCGGTTGCGCGCGCGCCCGTCAGCCAGCAAATTTGGCTCAACCGGTCGCGTATCCGCGTAGCCAATTGCAGTCAGCCGATCGGCGCTTACACCGGCATCAGCGAAGAGACGTAAAACGGTAGTCGCGCGAACCGCCGAAAGCTCCCAATTCGAAGGAAATTGGGCCGTTTTTATCGGTACGTTATCGGTGTGCCCTTCGATAATTATCGGAAAGTCAGTCGGCACCAGAACATCGGCAATTGCCGTCATAGCCTTGACCAAGGCGGACTGCAAGAGCGCCTGACCAGGCGCGAACAAGATGCTGTCATTGATTTCAATGGTCACGCCACGGCTTGTTTCAATAACTCTGACTTTACCCTGTTCGATAAGCGGCGCCATCACTTCCAGAATATCTTTGGCAACGTTGCGCATCTTGTCGCGCTGCTTCTGCTTTGCCAGCTCTTGCGCCTTGGGAGGCGGACTAGCCTTAGGAATGACAACAAGCGGCGGCACCACCGGAGTAACCACCGATGAAGACGTATTGACCTGTACGTTACGAAAGGCACTGACCATCGAATCGCTGAGAATCCGGTATTTTCCCTCGTTGACCGTAGACAGTGCGTACATTACGACAAAGAAAGCGAACAGCAGGGTGATGAAATCAGCGTATGAGACGAGCCAGCGCTCGTGGTTGTCACGCTCTTCAGGACGCTTGCGGCGGGCCATACGCTAGAAAATGTAGCCTTGAAGGCGACTTTCAATAATGCGTGGATTATCGCCATTGGCGATACCGACCAGCCCGTCAACGATCATTTCACGCTGCACGACCAGGCGATTGATATTCGCCTTGAGCTTATTAGCCATCGGTAAAAAAACCAGATTGGCCAAACCAACGCCATAGATCGTTGCGACGAAAGCCACGGCAATTCCAGCCCCCAGCTTGGAGGGATCGGAGAGGTTCTCCATAACATGGATCAAGCCCATGACAGCGCCCAAAATGCCTATGGTTGGCGAATACCCCCCTGCGGCCTCCCAGATTCTTGCCGATTGCCGCATTTCTTCTTCGTAAGTGCTAATTTGAACCTCGAGCACTTCGCGCAAACGCTCCGGCTCGGCGCCATCAACCAATAGCTGCAGCCCTTTTTTCGCGAAGTCGTCCTTCAGCTGGGTCATCACGCCTTCCAGCGCCAGCAGTCCCTCACGACGCGAAACCTGACTCCAGCCCGAGACTTGCTTGATCAACTGCTGATAGTTCACGACCGGCGGATACCATATCCAGCGCACCATCTTTATGCCACGGACGAAGGTCGCATAAGGGCTCTGCAACATCACTGCCCCCACTGTGCCGCCAAGCACGATCAACAAAGCGGTTGGCTGTGACAATGAGCCAACACTGCCGCCTTCAAGCAACTGCCCTCCAATGATCGCCACGATACCTAGCAGCAGACCGGCAACGCTGATCTTATCCATTGCCCTTTACTTTCTTCTTCTTGAGCCCGCTTTCTCCAAAAATCCGCGCACGCAAACGTGCTACCGCCTGGCTGTGCAACTGGCACACGCGCGATTCGGTCACCCCCATGACCTCACCGATTTCCCGCAAATTCAGATCCTGCTCATAATAGAGCGCCATCATCAGTTTCTCTCGCTCTGGCAACTGCTCGATGCCTTGCGTCAGCAATGTTTGGAGGCTCTGGTTTTCAAGAAGCTGCGACGGCTCATTGGTTTCGTCCTTCAGATGGCGCTCAAGATAGTCATCTTCCCCGTCTTCAACCATATCCTCGAACGAGATGAGTTGATGCCCACGGGCATCCTGCAGCATCTTCTGATACTCGGCAAGCGTCATGCTTAGAGCCTTAGCGAGTTCCAGCTCACTTGGCGCTCGGCCATACTGCTGCTCAAGCTGCGCGATAGCCTCCTCGATTCGGCGAAAATCCCGACGCAGACTTCTTGGCAACCAGTCATTTTCGCGCAGGCCATCAAGCATCGCCCCACGAACTCGCTGGGCCGCATAGGTTTCGAATTGCGCACCCATCCCCGCCTCAAAGCGATTGATAGCGTCAAGCAGACCCATCATGCCGTTCTGAACAAGGTCGTCGACCTGAACACTGGAAGGCAAGCGTGCCATCAGATGATAGGCGATACGCTTTACGAGCGGAGCGAAGCGCTGTATCAGCTGATCTTTGTTGATCTGACCAGCAGCGTTGTACATGTATTGGAACTATCAGGCGTAAATGGCTATTGGATCGATACGTTGGCTCAAGTGTAGCAGTTGTTGGACGAATTGTTCGAGCCCACAGCTCTCTTCTTGAGGCAACGGCCAGTTGAGTAGTTCGTTGGCGATCAGTCGATAGGCCTTTGCCGCGGGCGCATCGGGAAACAGGCCCACAACCGGCTGACAAAGACGCGATGCTTGACGCAAGCGCTCGTCAAGCGGAACAAAGCCGGCGAATTCAAGACGCGCCAGACCGCGACTATGTGTCAGCTGTGCAATATTGCCGTGTATTGCCTCTGCCTCATCGGCCCCGCGGACCTTATTGACCAGAATGCGGAAGTTCTTTCGCGCATAACCAAGGCTGACCTTCTTGATCAACGCATAGGCATCGGTAATAGACGCCCCGGTAGTGGACATCACCACAACGGTATCATGCGCGGCCAGACCAAGCGGCGAGAATCCGAGCGGATGATCAATCGATGCATCAACTAGTATTACATCGGCAGAGCGCTCCATCCCGGCAATACTTTCCAACAATGAGGACTGCTGGCGCTGACTGAGCCTACCGAGTTTCTTCACGGCCCGTGCCGCCGGCAACACGCGAACACCTGGCGCGACGGTTAACAGGACATCTGAAAGGTGCTTTTCACTGTTAATCACCTGCAACAAGTCGTTACGGGCAAGGGCGCCATAACAGGATGCCACGTTATTCTTGGTGTTCTCATCGAGCACCAGAACTTCCTTACCCTGCCGAGCAAGTGTGGCGGCCAGGTTTGCCACCAAAATGCTTTTACCGACGCCGATACTTCCTGCGGCAAACGTCACCACCCGCGACTGTTGGCAAGCAAACAGACGACGCAACCCATCTGCCTGATCACGATACAGCTCAGCCACGACGGCCTCCACCAGAAACCAGGCCAGCGCTAGCCGTGGCCATCATCAAACCCGGCTCGACGCCATCAAGGCGATGCGGAGAGGTATCGGGCAAGTCTTTGAACGCCCGGTGCAACAAATACGCCCGGTTCGGCAAATGAAGATCCTCAGGAACTCGTTGGCCATTCGAAACATAGTGCAGGCGCAAACCATGCCGGATAATTACATCCAGCGACGAGGCCAGACTGGCTGCCTCATCTACCTTGCTCAAAATACAACCCGCTAGATCAGGCCCGTTATAGGCACGAATCACATCATCGAGCGTATCACCCCGGCTGGTTGCCGAAAGCAGCAGCAGGCGTTTGACGTTGCTATTACCAAACATGGCGACCTGCTCTTCCACCATCCGGTCACGCTGGCTCATTCCCATCGTATCGACCAACACCATGTGCTTGTGCTGCAAGTCAAACAAGGTTTGCTTCAGTTCGTCCGCATCCTTTACCAAATGGACCGAAACACCAAGAATCCGGCCATAGATCCGAAGCTGCTCATGCGCGCCAATACGATAGCCGTCCGTGGTCACCAGCGCCACTCTACTGGCCCCGTGTCGAAGCACACAACGCGCGGCGAGCTTGGCTGTTGTCGTCGTTTTGCCGACCCCGGTTGGGCCGACCAAAGCATAGACGCCGCCTCGATCCACAATGTCGCTTTCGGCATTGATCGTCAAAAACGAGCGGTCAGCGCCGTTCTTGACCCAGGCCAACGCCTCCCTTGCATTGAGCTCACGCGGCAAATCAAGCAGCAGATCACGCGCAAAACGTGGCGAGAACCCCGCATCTAGCATCTGCCGCAGCGTCTCCGTCTTGACCGGCTCAGCTCGCGCGCTTTCACCCCAGGCGACGCCTGCCAAGTGTTGCTCAAACATTTTTCGTAACGAACGGATTTCCTCCATCACTTCAGCCGGCACAACTTCGGCCTGCGGCTTTTCAGTGCCAGGCATCGCCATGACCGGGCGATCGAACTTCGGCGCGGGCCTCGGCGCCAGCGGAGGTAGTTTCGATTGAAGCGGCGGCTGCTTTACGGAAGGCTGTTGGGTCGGAGTAGCCGTCGCGCTCAGCTCTGGCATACTCGCCATTTGAGAGGAAAGCCGAACGGTGTAATCGTTATTGAATTGCGGCGCTTGTTTTGGGGGCAACGGGGCAAGCATATCCATATCGCCCGCAGACACGGCCATGATCTCGACGCCACCGGGTATCGCCCGGTTGGAGAGAATAATCGCATCAGGGCCCAAAAGTTCCTTGACCTTATGCAAGGCCTCCCGCGCCGTCGCTGCTATAAATTTTCTGACGTTCATGCTCTGCCTCCAATGATCGAGGTGACCTTGATAATTTTGCTTTCAGGCACTTCGCCATGGGCGAGGACCTTCAATTGAGAAATGCCTCGCCGCAAGAAGCGGGACAGCAACAAACGGAGATTTCCTGACACCAGCAACACCGCCGGCAAGCCAAGCTCTTCCTGACGCTGGGCCGCTGCCGATGTCTCACGAATCAATGTTTCGGCAAGACTTGGTTCGATGCTGGCATTGTCACCGCCACCAGCGATGGCTTGTAGAAGAACTCGTTCCAGCTGCGGGTCAAGGGACATAACCTGCATTTCAGCGCCACTCGGATAAAGCTGTTGAATAATCGAACGACCAAGAGCAACTCGCACCTGCGCAGTCAGCGCATCGGCGTCTTGCGTGCGCACTGCCGTCTCGGCAAGCGTTTCGATGATGGTACGCATATCGCGGATGTGGATATCTTCTTCGAGCAGGTTTTGCAGAACTTTTTGCAAAACCCCCAGAGGCAGCACCTTTGGCACCAGTTCTTCGACGAGTTTGGGCATTTCCTTGGCCAAATGGTCAAGCAACGCCTGCGTTTCCTGCCGCCCCAACAATTCCGCCGCATGCGTAAGAATCAAATGATTCAGGTGCGTTGCCGTCACGGTGCTCGCATCAACCACGGTATAACCGAAGGCCTGCGCCTGTTCGCGCTGGGCTGTTTCAATCCAAATGGCAGGCAAACCAAACGCCGGGTCATTTGTTGCGGTGCCCGGCAACTGCCCGGCCACGCGCCCTGGATTAATCGCTAATAGATTCCCCGGGAACGCATCTCCCTGCCCGATCTCGACCCCCTTGAGCAATATCCGGTAAGCATTGGGCTTCAACTCCAGATTATCGCGAATGTGAACGGGCGAAACCAGATAGCCCACTTCCTGTGCAAACTTCTTGCGAATGCCGCGGATGCGCCGCAACAACTCGCCATCCTGAGCCTTGTCGACCAGAGGAATCAAGCGATAGCCAACTTCCAGACCAAGCACATCTAGCGGGGACACATCGGCCCAACTGGCCTCCTGAGACTCCACGGCGGCCACAGGCGCAGCTGACACGGGCACCGGCTTAGCCACCTTTAGACGCCGATCCATATCCCAAGCCAGGGCACCCAAGCCGCTCGCCAACAACAGGAATACAAAATTAGGCATTCCAGGGATAAGGCCAAGCAGACCAATGATCGCGGCGCTTAATCCAACAACCTTGGGACTATTAAAAAGCTGAGCGACGAACTGCTGCGAGATATTCTGGCTGTCGCCAACCCGCGTTACCACCATGCCCGCAGCAATCGAAATTATCAGCGCAGGAATCTGGGCGACCAGGCCATCGCCGATAGCCAGCAAAGTATAGGTCTTAGCGGCAGCTCCCACGTCCAGATTGTGCTGCAGCACGCCGACAAACAGGCCGCCGATCACGTTGATGAACATGATCAGAATGCCCGCCACGGCATCGCCGCGCACGAACTTCGAAGCACCATCCATGGAGCCAAAAAAGTCTGCCTCCTCAGCGATTGTAGATCGTCGCCTGCGCGCCTCATCCTCACCAATCAAGCCTGCATTGAGGTCGGCGTCGATCGCCATCTGCTTACCCGGCATTGCGTCGAGTGTAAATCGTGCAGCCACTTCAGCAACCCGTCCAGCGCCCTTGGTAATCACTACAAAGTTGATAATCACCAGGATTGCAAACACCACAATACCAACTGCGTAGTTGCCTCCGACCAGAAAGTGTCCAAATGCCTCGATCACCTGACCCGCGGCCGCTGCACCGGTATGGCCATCAAGCAGCACGATGCGCGTAGACGCCACGTTAAGCGACAAACGGAGAAGCGTGGTAACCAACAGAACCGTCGGAAAAACCGAGAAGTCCAGCGGCTTAACCACATTGATCGCAACCAGCATGACAATAATCGAGATCGCGATATTGAACGTAAAGAACAGATCCAGCATGAATGCCGGCAATGGCAAAACCATCATCGACAAAATCAGCAGAATCAGTATCGGGCCAGCAAGTTGCTGGACCCCGGCGCGCGCCAGAATACTCTGCAAGGAGATGCTGCTCGCGCTAGCCATTTACGGCCTCCATCGCCATCTCTTGAGGAACAGGAAGCTCACGCGGCGGAATTGGATAATTACCGCCCACCTGACGCCAACTGGCAAGTTGATAGACATAGGCCAGCACTTCGGCGACAGCCGCATATAGTGCCGAAGGTATTTCCTGGTCGATATCCGCGTGGCGATACAAGGCTCTCGCCAAAGGAGGTGCCTCGAGCAGCGGCACGCCATTTTCGGCGCCTATTTCGCGAATCTTCAGAGCAATCTCGCCCGCTCCCTTGGCCACAATTTTTGGCGCAGTCATTCCACTCTTATAAGCGAGAGCTACGGCAAAATGCGTCGGGTTAGTGACGATAACATCGGCCGTTGGCACCGCACCCATCATGCGCTTGCGTGCAGCCTCTCTTTGTAGCTGCCGGATACGTCCCTTGATCTGCGGATCACCTTCCATCTCCCGGCCTTCACGCTTAACCTCTTCCTTGCTCATCTTCAGCTTGTCGTAGTACTGCCAGAGCTGGAACGGCACATCAACTGCGACAATCAGCAACATAGCCATCACGATCATAAGAAAGCTGAAATTGAGCAGATGCCCTGCGCTGGACATGGCCACCTCGATAGACTGTCCGAAAAGCGCAAAGATGTCAGTGCGCTCACTCCACAGGACCCAAAAAGCGACGCCACCGACCACAAGGGCCTTGGCTACCGCTTTGACGAGCTCAACCAGCCCGCTCCAGGAAATAAGGCGCGACAACCCCTTGATCGGATCAAGGCGCCCAAAATCGGGATTAAGCGCCTTCAGCGAAAAATTCCAGCTACCCAGAAAGAAAGGAGAAACGAGCGCCGCGACAACTAGCGCCAGCAACAACGGGGCGAAGGACAACAACGCATCCAGGGAAAGATCAGCAAAACGCACCAGCATGAACTGCGGGTCACGAAACAAAGGTTCTTCTATTATCAAACCACGCCGAAAAATAACAGTGGTACGTTGCATCATCCACGGCCCGACAAACCAAAATGCCGTTGCCGCAACAACCAAAACCAAAAAAGCACCGATCTCCCGCGAGCGAGGGACCTGCCCCTCCTCACGTGCCTGCTCTAAGCGCCTGGTTGACGCAGGCTCTGTTTTCTCGACGTCGCTTTCTTCGGCCATCAGCGGCTTCCAGTAGATTTCGGCTCATTATATAAAAAATCCATAAAAAAGAAAGATATATACAGGTTTATTTACTCTAATTCTCGAATAGTAGCGGAAGCGCAACAGGCGTCGCATTTGCGCAAAAAAAACAGGGGGCCAAAGCCCCCTGTCAAATTTACTGCTTTTAAAACTATTTAAATCGACAGCTCAAGCAGCTTGCCATGCTTGGAGCCCAACTCCTGGTCAATATGCGCGTTCAGATCCAGCAACAGCTCTTTCATATCCAGGATCAACACGATCTGGCCGTTCGAAAGCGTCGTCACACCAGCCACTCCGCGCGGTCGGAAGTCGTCGAGTGACTTGATCACGGCATCATCCCGTCCAGCAAAACTATCGACCGACAGAATGAAGCTACGCTCAGAAGTTTGCATCAACACACCGTATTCCGGCGTTTGTAGCTGCGGCCAGCCAAGCAAGCGAGACAGCGCAACAACCGGCAGAATTTCGCCCCGCACAACCAGCGTCTCCTTGCCGCCCACTTCCTGCATGCTATTTATGTCAATCGGCAATATTTCCCGAACCATCGAAAGTGGTAGCGCAAACGGCTGGTCACCCAGCAAAACGAGCAGAACCGGGAGGATTGCAAGTGTCAGCGGCAAAGAAATAAGAAAAACCGAGCCTTTTCCTGGCTCGGAACGTATCTCCACGGAACCATTCAATTTCTGGATATTGGTTTTAACAACGTCCATACCAACACCACGACCTGAGACAGCCGAAGCTTGCTCCATCGTCGAAAAACCGGGCAAGAAAATCAGATTCAGACTCTGCCGATCATCCAGCGTATTGGCCTCTTCTTCCTTGATGATGCCTTTCTCGATCGCCTTCGCACGAATACGCTCTGGACTCATGCCGCGTCCGTCATCGGCAATCATCAGCACAATGTGATCGCCTTCCTGACGCGCCTCCAAGCGAACGACACTCTTGGCCGGCTTACCTGCAGCCAAACGTTCTTCGGCTGACTCAACACCATGGTCAACGGCATTGCGAACAAGGTGAACCAAAGGATCTGCCAAATCCTCAATCATCGTCTTGTCGACCTCGGTCTCTTCGCCGATGAGCGACAGCTCTACATCTTTGCCGAGCTGCCGTGCAAGGTCGCGCGCAATTCGCGGATATTTTTGGAACAAGCGCCCGATCGGCTGCATCCGGGTCTTCATCACCGAGTTTTGCAGATCGGAGACGAGCAAGTCGAGCTGGCTTACTGCCTGATCAAGCGCATGCAGGGTATCTGTATCGTTTCTACCCGCAAGAATATCTGCACGCAAACTGGTCAGACGATTTTTTGTCAAGCCAATCTCGCCCGACAGATTAAGTACCTGATCGAGCCGCGCAGTATCAACTCGGATCGTAGACTCGCGCGCAGCCGCCTTTTCTTCAACACGCCTGCCAGAACCTGCGGCCGCCGCCGTCGCGCCGAGCCTGTCAGTTTCACGACGGCCCTCCGGTGGAAAGTGCGGGGTTACGGTAGGCGTGGGAACAAGCACCTCCCCTTGCGCAACTGCTGGTGCCGCCTGCGCTGCGGCTTGTGGCGGACTCGCCTGCCCCGTAACTGCACTGTGCAGCGCCTGCCAGTCGGGCTCCGAGCCAGCTGTTGTAGCCGAGGCCGACGCCACTTCTGAAACTGGCTCAGGGGCTACCACGACGACCGGTTCAACAACCGATGCTGCCGCAACCTGAGGATCAGGCGCCTCATGTTCGCCGGGCTTCTTGCCCTCAAGAGCTGAGCGCAAAGCCTCAATCACCTCAGCTTCAGCCGCCCGAGGCTGGCACGCCTGCGCCAACTCTCCGAACATGTTACGGACGCCCTGAGTAGCCGCCATGATCGTATCCATCAGTTCCGACGTCAAAGACATCTCTGCATTTCGCAGCTTATCGAAAAGATTTTCGGTCAAATGACAAAGTGTCACCAGTTCGGTAGCATTGAGAAAACCAGCGCCGCCCTTAATGGTGTGAAAGCCCCGGAATATATCATTGAGCAAACGTCGGTCTTCCGGTGTCTTTTCCAGATCAACCAGTTTGTTATCTACGTCCGACAGCAGGTCGCTGGCCTCTTGCAGGAAATCCTGCAGCAGGTCTTCCATTCCGGAAAAATCACTCATCTTGTACCTCCTAGAATCCTAGGCTATCGAGCAGATCATCAACTTGCTGCTGGCTGCCAACGACGTCAGTACGCCCTTCGGCATTAATCACCGGGCCATTAAGCAAAGACTTGACGGACTCTGTGCGTTTTTCCCCTGGCATCGCTTCAATGAGGAGCGACATCAGTTGTGTCTCAAGATCTTGAGCAAGCGCGATAACCTTCTTGATCACCTGGCCTGTCAAGTCTTGAAAATCCTGCGCCATCATGATTTCCATCAGCTGATCTTTGGTAGCGGCGGTTCGCTGCGGCAGAGCCGTTTTCACAAACGCTCGCGTTTCGCCGGCTAGAAGCTTGAACTCATCAACACTCATTTTGTTCGCGTAGAGCGCATCCCACTTGACGCCAAGCGAAGCCGCTGCTGTTTCGAGCTCTTCCTGCAAGGGGTTGGCAACATCAGTAGCATTCAGGACTTTGCAAGCAGCTTGCTCGGTGAGATTGGCAATGTAGGCCAGCCGATCTTTCGCATCCGGAAGAACAGACACTGTATTTTCTATCAGCTTGTCGTAGCCAAGCGCACCAAGAGTATCGTGCAATTGACGCGCCATCACGCCTACTTTCTGGAACACCTTTTCCTGAACCGGCCAATCGGCTGTATCAGCGGGGAAACCAACTCCCTCTGTAGAAGCCCCATTGCTGGCGGGCTGCTGCTTGGCGGCAACAGAATCAAACAAGGCCTGCAAGTCTTGTGAATCGTCACTTACGTCATCACCTTCTCGCACCTGCTGCATTAGCGAAGATTTTGGCACTGCGGCAGGTGCCGGTTGTGGGACCGAGGCCCTAGTCGGCGCGGCACTTACCCCACCGCTGGCAATACTGTCGAAGAGCGCCTCGAGTTCGTTTGAATCGCCGGAAGACTTAGCGTCGCTCATCTCAAACACCCATCTTGTCGAAAATTTTCTGGAGTTTCTCCGCCAACGTCGCTGCAGTAAATGGCTTAACAATATAACCACTGGCACCAGCTTGCGCCGCAGCGATGATGTTCTCCTTCTTGGCTTCAGCTGTAATCATCATCACCGGCAAATCCTTCAAAGTCGCTGAGGCGCGAATAGCCTGCAACAACTGGAGGCCATCCATGTTAGGCATATTCCAGTCGGTTACGACAAACTCGAAACCTCCTGCTTGCAACTTCTGAAGCGCGATCGCCCCATCCTCTGCTTCATCGACATTGGTAAAGCCCAACTCTTTAAGCAGGTTTCTAACGATGCGGCGCATAGTCGAAAAGTCATCGACTACCAGAATTCTCATCTTTGGATCAGCCATTCTTTACTCCTGAGTATGTTCTTATCGCTCGAGCATGGGTCGCAACGTATCTGCCAGGATCTCTGCATCAAATTTTGCAACATACGCATCAACCCCAACCGCCTGCCCCATCGCTCTATTAGCCTCGGATGATAACGACGAATGCATAACCACAGGGATACCATCGAAGCGGGAATCGGCTTTGATGTGTTTGGTTAAAACGTAACCATCCATCTCTGGCATTTCCGCATCGACCAAAATCAGCCGTATTTCATTGCGCAAAGTTGAGCCTGTTTGTTGCGCATGCGCCGCGAGACCCTGCAAACGACTCCACGCCTCCTGACCATTAGTAGCATGCTTATGCTTGACCGCAAGCTTGTCAAAAACCTCCGCGATCTTGCGCCGTGCGACAATTGAATCATCAACAAAAAACACACCTGTATCATCTGCGACCTGAGCCGCAGGGATATCCACAATAATCGCCTCGCCAAAAGCGTTCGAAAGAATCTGCTCGACATCAAGAAGCGAAACCAGAGTGCCGTTTTCCAACTCGGTAATCGCTGTAATCAAACCCTGATTACCCGACAGCACGCTTTCCGGCGCCCTAACTTTTTCCCAGTCCACGCGAATGATGCGATCCACCTCATGCACAAGGAAGCCCAAAGTCCGCTTGGAGTACTCGGCAACCATCATGGTCTTGCCACGCCCTACCGGCTCGTCCTTGTGCTCAAGAAAGTCAACCAGAGCAAGCACTGGAATCACGTTCCCGCGCAAGGAAACCAAACCCTCAACCCCACGCGGCATATTCGGCGTTTTCGTGATGTGGGGCGTACGCCCTACCTCCCGCACTTTGAACACGTTAATCCCGAAGGTTTCCCGCGTACCAAGCGAAAACAACAAAATCTCCATCTTATTGGAGCCGGCCAGCCGGGTTCTCGCATCAACGCTATCGAGCAGGCCCTTATTCTCTAGCAGTTCCATCGATATACTCCTACGAGATTTCAGCTTCAGGTATTAGGCTGCACAACAGGAAGCGACCCCAGCAAACGCCTAGTCAGCGTTTCCGAGAGCTTCTGAGCCTCGAATTTTGGAACGTATTCGTCAACGCCGACCGACTTGCCAAGTTGCTGATTCGACATCCCTGACAACGAAGAATGCATAATCACCTGAACACCAGCAAAGCGCGGGTCTGTTTTTATCTTCTTGGTCAGGATATAGCCGTCCATTTCCGGCATCTCGACGTCGGTAAGCACTAGGCTAACCAGATCGGTTATTTTTTGCCCAGAGGTCTCAGCGTAAGCAGCAACTTTTTGAAGCTCACTCCAAGCCTCTTGCCCGTTCATCGCCGCGACATATTTGACGTTCATCGCCTCGAGAGTACGCGTGATCTGGTTGCGCGCCACAACCGAATCGTCCGCAAAATAGACCGTCAACGTCGGGTCATTCAGTGGCTTGATATTCCGGTAAACAATTTCTTCGTCATAGTTAGTCGTTTCGGAAAGCACCTTTTCGACGTCCATCATCATAACGAGACGGCCATCGGGCAATTCTGTCACTGCAGTAACCAAGCCGCCCATTTCGGCCAGCAGCATCTCAGGGGGAACCTTCATCTGGCTCCAGTCCAGCCGCAGAATCGTATCCACATTCTCGACCAGAAAACCCTGGGTGTGCCGGGCATACTCGGTGACAATCATAATTGAGCGCGGCGAGTCAGTATCAATCCCCGCGTACTTGGCCAAATCAACGACAGGCACCAAGACACCACGCAAGCTGACCATGCCCTCAACCGATGCTGGCATATCCGGTGCCGAGGTAATCGGCGGAGTACGCATGACTTCGCGCACCTTGAACACATTGATGCCAAACGACTCCCGACGCCCTGTTTTTGAATTCACACCGAGCGAAAAAAGCAAAATCTCCAGCTTGTTGGTGCCGGCGAGCTTAGTACGGGCATCAATACTCTTCAGCAGATCTGACATACCTAAACTCCCTGTTGGGAAAATAACCCTACTGCCATGTTACGCACATCTTAATCGAAGGCAGTTCATTTCACCATAACATCTGCAGAAACACAAAGACAGAATACCTCATATTTCCCGCCTCACAATGCAAATTCGAAACAAAATCTGCAAGGGATGACGACTACTGATTATGCCGCCAAAGATACGGGTCCCGGAGCCTCTCTTGCCTGTATCATGACCCTACTTTGCAAAACAGCGCAAGCACTCGATGAGGCAACTCAGTCAAACTCGCAACATCTTCAACAGCTCCAAGCAATGCCGCTTCACGGGGCATACCATAAACAACACAGCTTGCCTCATCCTGCCCGAAGGTACGTGCCCCGGCATTGCGCATATGCAACAGTCCGCTTGCACCGTCCTTACCCATCCCCGTCAGAATCACCCCAACCGCATTGCGTCCGACCACCTTGGCTGCGGATTCAAAAAGCACATCGACCGACGGACGATGCCGATTGAAGGGTGGCGACTTTTCCAACTCGGTAACAAAACCCACCCCCCCGCGCCTGATCTTTAAATGGGAATGCCCTGGCGCAATATAGACTGTGCCGAACTCTACCACCTCGCCCCCTTGTGCCTCTATCACGCGCGGTTTGCAAAGACTGTTCAAGCGAGAAGCAAATGAAGCTGTAAACGATTCTGGCATGTGCTGCACGACAAGAATTGGCGGACAATCTGCCGGGATGCTCAGCAAGAATTTCTTGACCGCCTCTGTCCCCCCCGTTGAAGCGCCGACAAAGATGACCCTACCGTTGCTCGCTACAGGGCGCGAGGACTTAAGGCTTCCATCGTTTGCATTTTCCATATTAGCGAGGCTTGCGGACAAGTTCGTAGACCGTCTTCCCCTGAGAAGTAAACAGGTCTGCCGCATGCAAAAAACTTTCCGAATGACCGGCAACCAACAAGCCATCCTCACTCATCAACGGAGCGAATCGCGCCAATATTTTGTACTGCGTTGGCTTATCGAAGTAGATCATCACGTTCCGACAGAACAACACATCGACAGGGCCCCGAATCGTCCAATTAGCCTCTAGGAGGTTCAAGCGCTGAAAGGTCACCATCCGGCGCAATTCAGGCTTCACGGTATAGGTATCGCCCTGAGCACCGCTGCATTTAGTGAAAAACCGACTCAATCGTTCCGGTGAAATCTTGTCAACACGATCGGCCGGGTAGACTCCCTTGGATGCGACTGACAAAACGTTAGTATCCAGATCCGAGGCCACGATAGACACCGGCGTATTAAAACTGCCGAAGGTCTCAACCACCGTCATTGCAATACTGTAAGGCTCTTCGCCCGTGGAGGATGCAGAACACCAGACCTTGATCGGCGATTTCGTGCGCAGTTTCTTCAGGTGATCAGCGAGAATCGGAAAATGATGGGGCTCACGAAAAAACGACGTGAGATTAGTAGTCAGGGAGTTGACGAATTTCTCCCATTCAACCTTGTCTCCGCGCTCGAGCAAATTAAGGTACTCAGCAAATGTCTTCATCCGCGTTTCCCGAAGACGTCGCGCAAGCCGGCTATACACCATATCCTGCTTGGCTGGAGAAAGAGAAATTCCGGCATGCTGATAGATCAACTTACACACACGATCAAAATCCGCTGCAGAAAACGCAAATTCGCGCCCCCCTGTTGCGCGTGATTCCGGCGCTTTACTCAAAAATGAATTCTGTCCAAGCACGCATTAGCTCCTGTTTAGTTGCATCAACAACAGACCTGCTTTCCATGCCGTGCCGCGCACAGGTAAACAATATCAGTTACCGACACTGGGATTCGCTGGCGAAGTCAATGTCTCTGAACCCGTATCACTATCAATATCGATCGTCGCATTCCCGTCTTCCTGCAACATCGCATCTTCCGTTCGCTTATTCAACACCACGATATTGATTCGCCGGTTGGCCGAGCCCAAAGGATCATTTTTGTCAAACAGCATAGTTGAAGATAGCCCAACCACGCGCAAAACCTTGTTTTCATCCATCCCCCCGGAAATCATCTCGCGCCTTGCCGCGTTCGCCCGACTACTCGAAAGCTCCCAATTGGAAAACCCCTTATCGCCGCCGCTGAACTGTGCTGCATCGGTATGCCCGGAAAAGCTGACCTTGTTCGGCACAACATTAAGCGCCCGACCAATCTCGCGCAAAATCACCTTCGAGTACGGCTTGAGCTCAGCGCTACTGGTGTCGAACATCGGCCGGTTCTTCTCGTCGATAATCTGGATGCGCAAGCCCTCAGAAGTCACATCAATCAGCATCTGATTCTTGAACTGCCTGAGGACCGAATTGCTGTCGATCAACTTCTCGATGTCCTTCTTAAGCTCATTCAACTTGACCTTCTCTTGCCGCTCAAACTCCTTGCGCAACTCGGCCTTTGCTTCACGCAGCGTCACACCCTTGCTCTTTGACTCGACATCACCTCGTTTAACCTGCCCGGAACTGCTCGTCAAATCCTTGCCGCCGCCTTTCAGGATGCTCGTGGCGTCGCCCATACCGGTACCGCCCATCATACTAACCTTGACCGGATTGGTGAAATACTCAGCGATTCCCTTTAAATCTCCCGCCGCCGTCGAACCCAACAGCCACATCAAAAGGAAGAACGCCATCATCGCCGTCACAAAGTCGGCATAGGCAATCTTCCAGGCACCACCATGATGACCACCCGCCACCTTCTTGATGCGCTTGATGACTATGGGGCGAACATCATCACTCATTCATTCCCCTCTCCAGACTCAAAAACATCGCCTACTTACCCTTGCGCGCCTTGAGCTCCTGCTCAAGCTCACTGAAGGTCGGGCGCACTCCGGCAACGAGAACCTTGCGCCCAAACTCGACCGCTACCTGCGGCGCATAGCCGGACATCGAAGCCAGCAGCACGACCTTGATCACCTGATAGATCTTGGAGCCTTCCTCCGCCTTTTGCTCGAGCAAAGAGGCCACCGGAGAAACAAAGCCGTAAGAAATCAGAATACCGAGGAAAGTTCCAACCAGTGCGCCACCGATCATTTTGCCAAGCACGGCCGGCGGCTCGCCGACCGAGCCCATGACGTTCACCACGCCCATCACGGCAACCACAATACCGAAAGCCGGCGTTGCATCGCCCACCTTGGCCACCGTATGACCCGGCACCATCACCTCATGGTGATGCGTTTCAATTTCGATATCCATCAGGTTCTCGATTTCGAGGGCATTGAGGTTGCCGCCGACCATCATGCGCAGATAGTCGGTAATGAATTCCATCACGTGATGATCGCTGGAAAGCGCCGGATATTTTCCAAAAATGGGGCTTTCATGCGGATTCTCGACGTCGTTTTCGATTGACATCAAGCCTTCCTTGCGCACCTTGGCCAAGACCTCAAAGAGCATGGCGAGCAGGTCAACATAAAGCGTCTTGGTGTACTTCGAGCCCTTGAACAGCCCCGGCAAAGCACCAATCGTCAGCTTGATCACTTTGGTGTCATTACTGGCGACAAAACCGCCGATGGTCAAACCGACAATCGCAATGTACTCCAGAGGAACCCACAGAGCGGCCAGACTCCCGTGAACCGAGTAGGTACCCACTGAAGCCGCCAGAATGATGATGTAGCCAACAATTAGAAACATGCACCCTCTCCCTGACACGCCGCGCCAACCTTGCGCCTAGTACAAAATCCGCTTACTGCGTCACATTGTAACGAGATGACGCCACGCAGGAAATATACCCCATCGCTAAAATATTTCCGAGTTAAACGTTCGGCAACACCGTTTTTGCCGGAATCGTATATTGTATTGACTAATCTTGACGCCCAGCAGCTACCGACCATGAACTATTGCCATCAATGCGGCGCGCCAGTTGAGTTGCGCATTCCACCCGGCGACTCACTGCCTCGCCATGTTTGCCCACGCTGCGAGGCGATTCACTACCTGAACCCCAAGCTCGTTGTCGGCTGCGTTGCCGAATGGCAGGGCAAAATCCTGCTTTGCCGCCGCGCCATCGAACCACGCCACGGATACTGGACCCTGCCCGCCGGCTTCATGGAAAACGGCGAATCCACCGTAGAGGCAGCGCAACGCGAGACATTCGAAGAAGCCTGTGCGCAAGTGAAGATCGACGCGCTTTTTTCGCTGATCAACATTCCGCACATCGATCAGGTTCACCTCTTTTACCGCGGGCGAATGCTTGACGGCGACTACGCGCCGGGCGTTGAAAGCCTCGAAACCGCCTTGTTTGCTGAAGCAGACATTCCATGGCAGGAAATTGCCTTTCGCAGCGTCACGCATTGCCTAAAGAACTACCTGACAGACCGTGGCAACGGCCATTTCGGATTTCACGAGGATGTTCTAACGCCCTCCGATGACTACTGAGCCACCTACTGAGCCTCGTCAAGGCTGTATGCCACAGAAAGCGAAACACGAAAGTTCTTCCCGCGCAGTCCCTCGGGCAAGCTCGTTACCTGTAGCGCCTTTTTGGTGAGTTTGAGCGCATGCTGATCGAGAACAGCTTGCCCGCTTGAGCGAACAAGTTTCACCTCTGGCGTCGGCGCCCAGGCACTCCCGCCAAGTTCGATCCCGACGACGCCTTCCCAGCCACGGGCTCTTGCCCGCGCCGGATACTCCTTATAGCGTTTTGCCACCATGGCTAAGGCCACGCGATACTCGGCCAAGTCATTCACGCTGACACCTTCATTGACAGACACTGCGGCGCGGGCGGGCGGCAAAAGCGGCTTAGCCGGCGCACGAACGGGCCCCGCCTTCGTCCGCAGCGAGTCAGCTGTGACCGGCACCAAGGCCGACGGTAGGCGCTCTGCCACCTGATTGCTTTCCATTACCTTAGACGCAGTAGCCGCCTCGATACGCCCAACCGGCGCCAGCACGGCCTGGATCGCTGCCGTTGCAGGCAATTCCAGTTGCAGCGGTAGCCAATCGACCACACGCATCACTAATGCGACATGAATCAGCGCGGAAACAATCAAAGCCTGCACCAGCGTGCGGCGCGGAGAAAGAATCATTGAAAAGCAAGGTTACAAGTCGAATAAGCCACAGAATAGCGCAACGCACCGGATCAGTCGGCTGTTTAAGCGCAACATACGGACGACAAATCGAGCACAGGTTTATCCCTTGCTCGTTTGGTGGTAAATTCAGCCACGCGTCAACGGGCAAGACATCGATCCGCCGTAAAATCGCATGCGATCAATGAACCACTGCAATCACGCACCTGTTGGCTGACAACCCAAATGGCAAAATCTGGCACCCCCCCTAACCCGCTGGTAACGACCGTCTCTCTGTGCACCCCGTTGCTGCGCGGTGACAAACGGCCGCGAGTCGCACTGGTTGGCCGTTTCGGCGTGGGCAAAAGCACCATCTTCAACGCCGCCTCAAGCCCGATCGCTCGGCACGAACGGCTGGCGGGGTTAGGTGGCGCTTACCAGGAATGCGTGCTCGATGTCGGCCTCGACCAGATTACCCTGGTGGATTTACCGTCGATCGAGACACTGCACCACTTGAGCGAACACGATCAAGTCGTTCTCATGTACCTGCTCTGGGGAGATCGCTGGCCTCTGGCTGCCGAGCAACCGGCCCTTGCCCAAGGGAGCGACTTTCCAGCACCTGACGTGCTGATCCAGGTCGTTGATGCCACAACACTTGAAGCCGACCTGGAACTGACGCTTGAGCTGAGTCTCTTTGGCCGACCGCTGGTTATCGCCCTGAATCACATTGACGAGGCGCGTAAAAAAGGCGTCTTCATCAATGTGCCGGCCCTCAGCGAGCGACTTGGCGTTCCCGTTGTGCCAACGGCAGCTCACATGGGCAAGGGGATTTCAGCGCTTTTTGCCAAGGCCATCGACGTCGTGCGGGAAAAAGCCTGCCCCTTGCCGCAACCTCCAACCCGACATATCGCCGAAAGCCTGAAGCCGCTCAAAGCCGTCATCAGCCGCCCCGATATCGAAGGCGTTTTTCAGGTGCC
>RRZT011720495.1_pt1 | contig 21977 bp, 13 predicted proteins | sample 2165551 | NCBI WGS metagenome assembly RRZT01 (sample SAMN10456910, study PRJNA506462) | wastewater metagenome | biome: wastewater; feature: sludge; material: wastewater sludge; isolation source: wastewater sludge with Escherichia coli K12::gfp cells carrying plasmid... | place: USA: Moscow, Idaho... | reverse complement strand
TTGGCTCCGTTCTCGAAAAGACGGGGCTTGGTAAGTTTATCATTGACCTTTCAATGGCTCTTGCGGGATGGTCAACAGGCGGCCCTGCTAAAGTCGCAGTTGTCAGTTCCGGTCTTATGGGAATGGTTTCCGGCTCCTCCGTTGCTAACGTCTGCACCACAGGTATGTTTACCATTCCTCTAATGAAGAGTGTCGGCTACGAACCTCACTTCGCCGGAGCTGTTGAAGCCGTTGCCTCCACCGGCGGTCAGATAATGCCTCCTGTCATGGGTGCTGCCGCCTTTATCATGGCTCAGATTCTGGGTGTGCCCTACATGGAAGTCGTTGTCGCCGCTATCGTTCCCGCGCTCCTTTACTATTTCGCAGTTATGGTACAGGTTCACTTTGAAGCGTCACGCCTTGGACTCAAAGGAATTCCCTTCGCACAGCTGCCGCCCCTTCTTCCGCTGCTTAAATCAAAGGGATTTTTGCTCATTCCGCTGGTTGCCATAATCTACTTCCTGCTTGCAGGATTTACCCCTCTTAAGGCGGCTTTTAATGGTATCTTGGTCAGCTTTGTGCTTTCTTGGCTCAATAAAGAGACCCGCCTGACGCCAGACCGCATCATCGAGGCTTTTGAGTCGGGCGCGCGCGGAGCGATAGGGGTGGCCTGCGCCTGTGCCACTGTGGGCATGATCGTTGGTATGGGAACTCTCACAGGACTTGCGCTCCGCATAGCCAACGCCATTGTGGCTCTTGCCGGCGGCAGCAAGATATTGACACTTTTCTTCACCATGTTGGCCAGCCTTCTTTTGGGAATGGGGCTGCCGACGACGGCTAACTTTATCGTCACCAGCACCATGGCGGCTCCTGCACTCTTCTTGCTCGGGGTACCGCCAATGGCAGCTTACATGTTCGTTTTCTACTTTGGCATTGCGGCTGACCTTACGCCTCCTGTAGCTCTCGCGGCTTACGCCGGTGCCGGTATCGCTGGATCTGATCCGATGAAGACCGGTGTTACGGCCTTTAAGCTTGCTCTGGCAGGTTTTATTGTGCCATACATCTATGTCTACAACCCAATACTGCTTTTCATTGATGTGGAGGCAGCTCAGATGGTGCAGGCAATTTGCACGGCTCTGATTGGCGTATTCCTCTTAGCCATGTCTACTATCGGATACTTTAAGGCCTATATGCCATGGTATCTGCGTATTCTGGCGTTCATAGGCGCATTGGGGCTTCTCACCCCGGGAACCATCACGGACCTTTGCGGACTTGCTGTGCTTGTGCTGATTTATGTAGTTCAAACAATGAAGGCGAAAAAAATAGCCGCCTCGGTTTAGTGCTTTTAGTTTAAGTTATTAAAGTGATTTTAAGAGGTTAAATAAAATGCGCCCAGCATAATGCCGAGCGCATTTTATTGTTTTATCGCTGCTGAAAGCGGTGGTGTCCATATTTGTAAAAATGCCTTATAATAAACGTGTAAATGTTTTTAAATTTCAAAAAGAGTGTCATGCATGACATAGAAAATATATTATTTATAAAGTTATGAAAAGGTTGTGTAAAATGAATATTGCATCAATTATTGACCATACCATGTTGAAGCCCGATGCTGCTTCAGCTGATATCATGAAGCTTTGTGCGGAAGCTAAAAAATGGCATTTTGCCTCCGTCTGCGTGAACTCCTGCCATACTGCTTTGGCCGCGGAGCAGCTGAGAGGCTCAGAGGTAAAAGTATGCACTGTCGTTGGTTTTCCGCTTGGTGCCTCCGCTACTTCTGTTAAGGTTTTTGAAGCACAAGACGCTTCTAACAATGGATCTGCGGAAATAGATATGGTGATTAACATTTCTTGGCTTAAAGAAAGGTTCTATGAAAAAACAGCTGCGGACATTACTGCGGTTGTAAGTGCGGTTCCCCATTGTTTGGTAAAGGTAATAATAGAAACATGTCTGCTTACAAAAGATGAGATTGTCACCGCATGTAAAATCGCCAGGTCAGCGGGGGCTCATTTTGTTAAGACATCTACCGGGTTTTCGAAAGGGGGTGCCAGTGCGGAAGACGTTAAACTAATGCGCTCTGCTGTCGGCAGCGACATGGGAGTCAAGGCGTCAGGCGGAATCAGGGACTACGAAACAGCCATAGCTATGGTCAGGGCAGGGGCGGATAGGCTCGGAACTTCACAATCAATCCTTATATGCGAAGCTGCAAAGGATTTTTAATGGTGAAGGTGTCCTGACGAGACAAGGTTATTACCGATTTTAGTTTATTTTTTATTTAACCGCTTTATTGTCTCCAAAAGGAGGAATTTTTAGTGAGTGAAGCAGAAGTTAACAAATTAGCTCCGCAAAACGGCGAAGAAAAGATCGATCTTGACGATCTTATGCGGAAATACGATACAGAGGCGAGATTCAGAACTCTGGGAGGGTGGCAGGCAAAGCTTGTCATGCTTATTGCGATAGCGATGTCCTGTTTCCATTTCTACACATCTGGCTTCGGTCTTTTGCTGGCGCAGAAGCAGGGCGCAGTTCATCTCGCCTTCACACTTTGCCTTGTTTTTCTTCTTTATCCTGCATCTTCAAAGCAGTCAAAAACAAGCGGTATACCTATTTATGATTTTATCGTTTCTGCCATTGGTGTGGCATCAGCAATGTATCTTGTCGTCTTTTTTAATGAATTAACCACCAGAGCCGGCCTTCCCACCAGAACAGACCTGATAATGGGCTTTTTATTAATAGCATCTCTTCTTGAGGCTACAAGACGGATTTCGAATCCTATTCTGCCGGGGCTGGCTGTAATTGCTTTGCTATATTGCTACTTCGGACGTTCCATGCCCGATATGCTTGCGCACCGCGGATTTTCTGTCGAGCGCATCATTAACCACATGTACCTCGGTACGGAAGGCATTTTCGGTACGCCTCTGGAAGTATCTTCCACCTTTGTGTTTATGTTTATACTCTTTGGTTCTGTCCTCGAAAAGACGGGGCTGGGGAAGTTTATCATCGACCTCTCACTCGCTCTTGCCGGATGGTCAACAGGCGGCCCTGCTAAAGTAGCCGTCGTAAGCTCGGGACTTATGGGTACAGTCTCAGGATCCTCGGTTGCCAATGTCTGTACTACCGGTATGTTTACCATTCCTTTGATGAAAAGTGTCGGCTATGAACCGCACTTTGCCGGGGCTGTTGAAGCTGTCGCCTCCACCGGCGGTCAAATAATGCCTCCCGTCATGGGAGCTGCCGCCTTTATCATGGCGCAGATCTTGGGCGTACCCTACATGGAAGTCGTCCTTGCCGCTGTGGTTCCTGCTTTGCTTTATTACTTCGCTGTTATGGTGCAAGTGCACTTTGAAGCTACAAGACTCGGACTTAAGGGCATTCCCTTTTCTCAGTTGCCCCCCCTTTGGCCGCTGCTCAAATCAAAGGGATTTTTGCTCATTCCGCTGTTCGCGATAATCTACTTCCTGCTTGCAGGATTTACCCCTCTTAAGGCGGCTTTTAATGGTATCTTGGTCAGCTTTGTGCTTTCTTGGCTCAATAAAGAGACCCGACTGACCCCCAGCCGCATTTTGGAAGCCTTCGAAACCGGTGCGCGTGGAGCGATAGGGGTGGCCTGCGCTTGTGCTACAGTCGGCATGATCGTCGGCATGGGAACTCTAACAGGACTTGCGCTCCGCATCGCCAACGCCATCGTGGCCCTTGCCGGCGGCAGCAAGATACTGACGCTTTTCTTTACCATGTTGGCTAGTCTTCTTTTGGGAATGGGTTTGCCGACAACAGCCAACTTTATCGTCACCAGTACCATGGCTGCTCCTGCGCTCTTTCTTCTGGGTGTTCCGGCCAAAGCTGCCTATATGTTTGTCTTCTACTTTGGTATTGCAGCAGACCTTACGCCTCCCGTAGCCCTCGCGGCTTACGCCGGTGCCGGTATCGCCGGATCAGACCCGATGAAAACCGGTGTTACGGCCTTTAAACTTGCTTTGGCGGGTTTTATTGTGCCCTACATCTATGTATATAATCCTATGCTGCTCTTCATCGATGTTGAGACGCTGCCGATGATTCAGGCTATCTGCACGGCTCTTCTCGGGGTATTTTTACTGGCCATGTCCACAATTGGATATTTTAAGGCACCGATCGCTTGGTATCTCAGACTTGTCATTTTTGCCGGATCTCTAGGACTTCTTATCCCCGGAACAATAACAGACCTGTGCGGTATCGCGGTTCTAGTCGTAATCTATTTCATTCAGACTGCGAAAGCTAAAAAGATGAGAGCTGCGGGAATTCCTCTGACAAAATCGGAAGAGGAAGACGCTAAGCTTTAGTATGAGCGATATTTAAATAATAATAGTTCAGTAATAGGGTAAATTCACTGATTATTGCAACAGATAAAGTACTAAAATATTGACTGTACGGGGATATCTGCTCCCCACAGAAATAAATCTTTAAGAGGAGGAACAGAAATGAAGAAAGGCATCATCGTAACTTTAGTAGCAATACTCGCGGCATTTTCCTTCACGGCAATCGCATTTGCGGCACCGACTTACATGTCGGTAGCAACAGGCGGCACCTCCGGCACATATTATGCGGTCGGCGGCGCTCTGGCAGCGGCAGTAACCAAGGACGGCAAAGTACAGTGCACGGCAGAGACAGGAAATGCCTCTGTGGCAAACGCAAACCTTATCGCTACAAAGGGTATAGAAATAGCGTTTGTACAGAACGACATTACTTACTGGGCGGTAAATGGTCAGCTTATGTTCCAAGGCAAGCCTCTTAAAAATATCCGCGCGGTAGCCTCTCTCTATCCGGAACACGTCCAGATGGTTGTTACAAAGGACTCCGGAATTAAGAAATTCACCGACCTTAAGGGCAAAAGAGTTGGCGTCGGCGCGCCGGGTTCTGGCGTTGAAGGCGACGTACAGGCTCTGTTCAAAGTTTCCGGACTTAAGTACAGCGACCTCAAAAAGGCGGACTATCTTGACTTCGCAGCGACAGCTGGACGTTTTAAGGATGACCAGATTGACGCTGGATTTGTTGTAGCAGGATACCCGACAGCGGCTCTTATGGATCTTACCACAACAAAGGACAATGTCACCCTTTTCAGCTTTGATGATGCGTTCCTGAAGAAGCTCAACAAAGAATATCCCTTCTTTATTTCCAGCACAATCCCCGCAAATACCTATGCAGGTATTAAGCATGCTGTTAAGACACCGGCCGTTATGGCTATCCTTATCACCCATGCTGACGTTCCCGAAAAAGACGTTTACAACTTTGTAAGCTCAATGTTTAAGAACCTCAACGACATCAAAGCAGCTCACGCAAAAGGCAAGGAAATCACACTTAAGGGCGCTCTTGATGGACTTACAGCTCCTCTGCACCCAGGCGCAGCTAAGTTCTACAAAGAAAAGGGCATTCTGAAATAAATTATTTCCCTGTTTATATAAGGCTCCGCCTCACTTGGCGGGGTCTTTTTTTTTGAGTTTTGCCAATGATATAATAATTATAGAAGCGGGGTGGTACTTGATGTTTTTAAAAAATGTTTATTCAATTAAAGCTTTTGCCGCCCTTGAAGCGAGAAATTTTCGTATCTTTATATTCGGGCAGACTGTATCTCTGATTGGCACATGGATGCAGCGTCTTGCAATGAGCTGGCTTGTGCTGAGGATAACGGGGTCCGCCGCAGGATTAGGTCTGATAGAACTATCCAATCAAGCTCCTATACTTGTCACCGGTTTTTTGGCCGGATCAATTCTTGACCGCTATGATATGAAAAGGATTCTTATCATCACTCAGATACTTTGTATGATACAGGCTCTGGCATTAGCGTTACTTGATTTATCAGGTCATGCCCGCTATTCGTTGGTGCTGATGCTCAGCTTAATGCTGGGGGTTGTCGCCTCGATTGACCTTCCCGCCCGTCAGGCATGTGTCGTGCGTATGCTTGACAGACCCGACCAGATAAACAGTGCATTGACCATTAATTCTGTTATATTTAACCTTGCTAGGCTAATTGGTCCGGCTATCGCTGGGTTTGCACTACAGGCAGTGGGGGAAGCGGCCTGTTTTTTGCTCAACGGCATTTCGTTTATGGCGGTTCTCTTCTCTCTCACAAAGCTAAAGATAAAAGATGTCCCTGTCAAAAGACACGAGAGCGGAATCCGAAGCTTGCGAGATGGTATAGCTTATACAATGAAATTTGACGTTTTAAAGAAGATTTTAATATCATCCGCGGTGTTCTACTTTCTTTGCTTTCCGTTCTCTACATTGCTCCCTTTTTTTGCCCGCAATGTTTTTCATTCAAACGCTTCAACCCTCGGACTTTTCCTTGGTTCTGTAGGCTGCGGAGCCATCGTGGGAGTCATATATCAGGCCAGCCTTGTTCCTGTGCGTAAATTGCATCGCAATTTAGTTTTCAGTATTGCCGTCTATGGCTGCGGAATAGCTCTGTTCGCCTGTTCAAAGAATATCCTTTTTTCTTGCGCGGCTTTGACTCTGTTGGGTTTTGGAATGTCGACAGGCTCTGTATGCTTTAATACTCTTGTGCAGAGTATTATCGATGAGGACAAGCGCGGCAGGGTTATGAGCCTATATACTGTCGGTAACATCGGTGTGGGACCGATGGGTTCTCTGACTGCCGGCATCATTGCCGATGCGATGGGGGGAACTTTCACCGGTATGCTATTTGCCTGCGGCGCTTTTTTGCTCGCCTATGTTTTTAACAAATGCCTGCATGACATGGAACCGGAATTGTTGAGAATTATGGAAGAGAAAAAAATGGTTTGATAAATGTAGTATAATGTTCGCATGTTATTGAGTAGTATTACTTAGAAAGAGAGGTGTCACTTCTGTTGGTATTGATGAGCATCACCTTTATCTCGGCTATGGCCCTGCTGTTTTTGGTCTTTATTCTGTCTTTAATTTTTATTGGTGCGGAAAACACCATTTTTCATATACAGGGAGGCGGGGAGCGTTTTTTAGATCCTTTGAGCCGTGCTTTTACAAGACGCTGCGCAGATGGTAATTGTCCGCCTAGCTGCCTTTACCTTTCATGCGGTTGTCTTTTGCTTATATTCCTCCTAATTCCCATGGGAGCGCTGCCGCAGTTTATCTCTACAGATATAGACCTTTTTATGGTTCTTTTTTTACTGCTTGCCGCTCAAGGTTTTTATATCAGAGGAATTAAAATATTTTCAAAAGAATTATATCAATCTTTGGACAGAAGCGAGGTGAACCTGCTCTTTAAGTTTACCGTAGCCGTGCTGACCATTGGCGGCACATTCTCTTGGTATGCTCTGAACAGGGGGATTCCCGGCAATGTTTTCAGCCTTGATACGTATGCGGCGATGCCGCTGTGGAACATTGTTGGCAATTATGGTACGGCTGGGATGGCGGCGTTTTTTTTGCTGTTGGCGGTAACTTCTCCTTGCAGGCGCACAAAAAGCAAGTATCTTAAAGATAATGTGCCGTTGCCGGAAATATTTGATGCCGTGCGCTCAACAATATGTCCTGCCATTATCGCGGCGGCTTTTTTGCCTCAAAAAATAGGACTTTCATGGGGGCTTACAGGGCTTCCCATGTTTGCGGTTGATTTTGTTTTTTTCTGGTGGAAAGTTTTTATGCTGCAAATAATTGTCATACCTTGGACACGGGAAGTGTACTTAAAGTGCAAAGCTCTGCTTCCTGATAGCTTTAAGCTGGCTATTGTCATTTTTCTTGGTTTGGCAGGAGTATGCTTAATGATGGCAGACCTTTACTGCGTATAGTCATTCTCTTCTGAAACTGTTTATTGGCTGTACATTTGTCGGTGAAGCCGATAATTCATTTGCGAAGTAAGTTTCTGCAAACATAAATGGTGCAGTTCTTACTCTCACTACTAATCTCTTTCCCGGGAATATTTTGTAGAAATTTCTTAATCCATATGGCTCAAACATTGCTTGGTTAAGTCCAAGTTTGTCATTGCCAATGCGGTAGTAGTACTCGTTCCATGAAATGCGCCCGCCTTGAAAGATCATCCATTTTTCAGTTTCAATGTAGCGTCCGTTTTCAGGACGGACAGAAGGCATGCCTGCCTTTGATGAGCGAACACGCTCCTCCCATGCCCACAGTCTCCCGCCGACAATGTAGTACTCGTCTTCAACAGGAGTAAGCTCAACAGAGTGAATGTATCTTGTGGTAAATTTGTGTCCCACTGCGGAAGGAGAGCTGAAAAGCATTCTGTTCCCGTTGTCCAGTACTTGAAAAAAATCAACCCGCCAACCCAGAATTGCCGCCATGAAAAGCAGCGGCATAATAACAAACAGCACTAATCCCATTTTCTTTGAGTTCATTCGATTCCACTCCATCTTCATATAAATATTAATACAGTAGCACGTTCTTCACTGATGGGCAAGATTTTCGGAGGAGATTGCATGCCTCTGTACTATTCCGAAATAAAAGGTAGAATATAGAAAGGGTATCCATTATTGAACGTGGGAGGAATCACTGTGATTAAACAAAAACGTGTGGAAAGACTTGCTGAAGAACTCAAAAAAAGAGGGCTGGACGCTATCTATCTCGGCCCCTCGACAGATTTAGAATATATTGGAGAGCTTGACACCCACCCGGATGAAAGGGTTCGCGGTTTGATGGTCAGCAAAGAGGGCAAATGTTTCGCTATGACTCCTCTTCTTTACAAAGAGGAGATGGTGAAGGCTCTGGGAGATGTTCCCTTCTATTCAGAATGGAATGACCATGAGGGCTTTACTGATGCTTTTAAGCGCGGCTGTGAAAGACTGGGCGTGCTTGGAGGAAAGATCGCTTTCAATGACGGAGTGCGTGCTGTTGATATGCTCGCTATGCGCGACGCAATGGATATCCAGCTGTGCAACGGCGTTGATGTTTTATCACCTCTTCGTTCATGCAAAGATGCAGAAGAGCTGGAGATTATGAGGGAATCATCTCGCATTGTTGATAAAGTTGTCGAAAAAATTAAGGCTTTCCTCAAACCGGGGCTGAAGGAGCGCGACATTCTCAAGAAAATTCCCGAATTTTTTGAAGAGTTCGGTGTTACAGAGATGTCCTTCAATCCTATAGTTGCCAGCGGACCTAACGGCTCAATGCCTCACTACAGCGGCGACCAGCGCGTTATTGAAAATAATGACGTTGTTATTTTTGACCTTGGCGGACGTTATAAGAGCTACTGCTCCGATACCACTCGCACTCTTTTTGTTGGTGAGCCTACAGAGGAACAGAAAAAAGTTTACGAAATTGTCCGCAGGTCTCAGGCGGCTGGGGAAGCTGCGGTACGCCCCGGAGCTACTGGCCAGGACGTTGACAGAGCTGCCCGCCAGGTGATTATTGACGCCGGATACGGTGAGTTCTTCTTCAATAGAGTGGGACACGGAATTGGTATCGCCGTTCATGAATCGCCTTTTATGATTGAGGGAAATACAGTGCCTCTTAAACCGGGCAATGTTTTCAGTATTGAGCCGGGAATTTATATGCCAGGTAAATTTGGTATACGTATCGAAAACCTGGTGGCGGTTCGTGAGGACGGTACAGGAGAAGCTCTTAACCATTTCCCGCGTGAACTGACTATCTGCGCCTAAAATATAAATTAATTACAAAAGATAAACGCCCTGACAATGGAGCAAAACCTTCCATTCAGGGCGTTTCTTGTGCTTTTTACACTTGCTCTCAACAGTGGAGGAGGATATACTTATTATAATTGCGGGGAGTGTTGTGGATGGAAGGTAACACCAAAAAAGTGCTCAGGGAGCTAATTGATGACTATGGATTCGGTATCCTTGAGGATCCCGACAGACTTTCTCAATTTTTAGAGGATCGTTCTCCCGACAACAGAAAAGAAAACTTCCAGCTCACCTTTGCTTTGGGACATCTCTTAAAGTCGGGTTGGTCGCCATTAGATAACTTTTCTGAAGAAAATGTTGAAAAGTATAGCTCTCTTCTTTGCCTGAACTTAGGTTTTTCCGAAAAAGACGCGCGCTACATCATCGATATTATCAGCTTTGCCACTTCGCTTAATCATAGCGGGGATATCCCGGACAGTGGTGAGATCTTTATCGCCACCCCCGGTAACCTCAAAAGAATTTCCGGCGGTATCTCCAATAAGCCAAGAACAATGTGGATACGGAAAAAATCCCTCTATAACGGATTAATTCTTATTGCTTCTCTTATCGCCATTGCGGTTCTTTTTTTTCAGATAGGCCGTCAAAGGAACCCCGAGGGAGATGAATTCAGAATCGCCTTTTTCGCCCCTCTTGAAGGGGCCGATGCTCAGTCCAGCCACAATCAGCTCCGTGCGGCTCAGTTAGCTGTGGAGATGATTAACAGACGCGGTGGCGTGCGCGGCTATAATCTTAAAATCGTTGGTTTTGATACGCCGCGCAACCCTGCGAAGGCAGAAAGCTACGTTCGTGAGGTAATGAAAGACCGCAGCATCTTGGTGATGATGACATGCATGGAGGCGAACGCTGTCGAGGCGATTGCACCTCTTGCCGATGATACGGAGGTGCCGCTTATTGTAACCTCTCCGCTGATTCATACAGAGACTATCAGTGACGGCGACAAACCCTTGCTTTACACGTTCAGGATCGCCAATGACTCTCTTGCCAAATCAAAAATGCTAGCCTATTTCACCATGCAAGGATTAAACAAGAAAAAAGTTGGCATATTTTATGATTCCCAAAACAAATATACAGCTCAAGAGCATGAAGAGTTGGTGCGCTGGGTAAAAATATTCGGTGGAGAAGTGAAGGCAGATATTGGCTTTTCCAAAAGAGTGTCTGTAAATTATACCGCAGCAATGACGGCGATAGCAGATAGCGGTGCAGAAGCCCTTATTCTGCCTAATACAGCAGCTGATACCGCAGACATTGTCAAAGATGCCAGGAGCGCCGGTTTTGCCGGAACGATTATCGGTGAGGACTATCTGGATAACCCTGCGGGAGGCAGCACGGAAATATTCAGAAACAGTTGGTGGCTTGATGAAGTGAGTCCGCTGGACCCACAGATCCGCTCTGTTATGAAAGAGTATAGAAGTCTCTACAATGAGAATTGTCCGCAGGAAGATGTTAAGGCGGCGATACTAGCTTATGACGGCGTCAGATGGATTGCCAACTCTTTGGCGATTGCTCCAGGGTACAGAGGAGAGGCGGTAAGGCATGCCCTCTTGGCTACCAGAAACTATCCTCTTACCCACGCTACCTTAACGATAGATCCCAGAACCCACGGTCCTTTTAATAAAGCTATGGCGCTCATATATTGCGAAAATAGCGGTGGTATCTTCCAAAAGAGGATACGCACGGTGAAAACGGATTGATTGAAGCGTCGCTGATTATATGCGCATATATGCACCGCCAGCGTCAGAGGTCTGCGCAGTGGCGGATTGATATACGTTGGGATGCAGGAACCAGCCGATGGACGAAGAAACTAAGTTCGATTTAAGCAAACCAAATATTTGCTTAAGCCGCTTATCGCACTAAATCATAGATTTCGGCTCTCTGCCTGTAACTAGAGGACTGCAAGCCTGTTATTATTAAGGCTTGCCATGTAACCATTGTTTTTAATTTATTATTTTTTATAATTTTTTATCTCTTTGTTTAACCCTTTTATAAGGATGGAGCTGATTTTAATGGCTGCTGGCAACGAAGGACTGAGGCTTGAAGAGCGATTTTTATCATCATGGCAGGATAAAAATACATCGAACTGCATCTGGTGGCAGGGTGAGTGGTGGTCTTGGAACAGGCTGAACGCACTTGCCGATGACTGTCAAAAAAAAATCGCCGACGCAGGTTTTGGCAGAGGGGAACGTATTGCGGTTATGCTGCCCAATTCACCAATGGTTCTCGCCCTATCAATAGCGTGTTGGCGTTTGGGCGGAGCCGTTGCTACTCTTAACGTAAGGACAGGGCCCGTAAATCTTCTCAGCACCATAAAAATGCTTGATGTAAGCGCAGTATTTGTGACAGAAGAAAAATATGTTCGTGCTCTGGAAGTAGGAGAGGGGACGGAAATACCGGTTATCGCCGCTTCTCTTGACCTCCCGCTGAAAAATTGTTTTATGCGCAGGGCGACATCCGACAAGGACGAGACGGCGATGATTTTCTCTACATCCGGAACATCAGGTCTTCCTAAAGCCGTTCCTTGTACCCACCAAAATATCCTCGCCAATATAGACGATGTCCCTGATGCGGCTCCGGGGCTTCTTGATGAATCAAGCGTATTTCTCAATGTCCTGCCTAATTTTCACACCTTTGGTTTTAACATGGGAGGTCTGCTTCCCCTACTTAGCGGCATCAGACAGGTGTTGGTTCCCAGCTTTGTGCCTGTGGATAATACCGTTGCTGCAATCAAGAATTCTGGCGCTAATATTATTATCGCTGTGCCTACGGTGATGGCTTTCTTACTGGGAGCACTCGCGAAAAAAGATGAGCGCATACGCGGCATCAAATTTATAATTTCCGGTGGTGACAGGCTCAATACAGAGATGGACTCCCGCTGCATCGAGTATCTCGGCACCGGTATTCTTGAAGGTTATGGACTTACGGAATGCTCTCCGGTAGTGGCTTTCAACTCCTCCATGCAGGAGCGCAGAATAGGAACTGTGGGACGTAAATTTAAAAGTCTGGAGTTGGAAATCAGAGACAGAGAGGGTTCTTTGCTTGGCCTTCACGATGAAGGAGTGCTCTGGATAAAGGGTCCCTCTGTGGTGAGCGGTTACTTTCGTGACGCAGCAAATACGGCGGAACGCTTTAAAAACGGTTGGTTCAACACCGGCGACGTTGTTAAGATTGATGACGATGGGTTTATCAAAATTGTTGACCGTGCTACGGATATTATCATTGTCGGAGGTTTTAATGTTTATCCGCAGGAGGTTGAGGCTGTTCTGAACACTCACCCTGCAGTGCGTTCTGCTGTCGCTGTCGGCGAACCCAACAATATTACAGGGGAGCTTGTAAAGGTCTTTGTTATTCTTAACGATTCATGTGAGGTTACAACAAAAGAGCTGACCAATTTTTGCAAAAAACGTCTTGCTCATTACAAGGTGCCTCGGAAAATGGCTTTTGTTACGGAATATCCGATATCAGCAGCAGGGAAAATACTTAGAAGAGAATTACGCAAAATCAAAATAGATAAGTAAAATTGTGATACTGTATAATAGAAGCAGAGGCTGGTATCTTCAGCCTCTATTCTTTTCCCGAAGATAAAAACATGATAAAACAGATACTTTTAATGTATGGAGCTGGTTTTTATGGAAAATCTTTACAGCGAGCTTAGACTTGAAGAACTGTTTCGTTCCGCGTGGACAGACAAAGCGGAAGGAGATTGTATTTGGTGGAATGGAGAGTGGTGGTCTTGGAGCAGGCTTAACAGGCTGGCCGATGACTGTGAAGCGAAACTCAAAGCCTCCGGTTTTGAAAAAGGACAGCGTCTTGCCGTTCTCCTGCCGAATTCGCCGATGATCTTTGCGCACTCAATAGCTTCTTGGCGTCTAGGCGGGGCAGTAGCACCACTTAACGCGAGAACCGGAATTGTAAATTTGCTAAGCACTATAAGAATGCTGGACCCCCACTCGCTTGTGGTGACAGAAGAATCTTATGAAAAATCGGTTGATTCTGCTAAAACCATCGGTGTGCCGGTGGTAGGGGTAAAATTAGATGCGCCTACGCCAATGTGGCGCGGACGCATCGGACAGCCTGAGACTGAAGACTATGCCGTAATTTTTTCCACTTCAGGTACATCGGGGAATCCAAAAGCTGTTCCCTGCACTCACGGTAACTTGGCTGACAACATCAGGCAGCTGCCGGAACAGATTCCCGGGCTTCTTGATGAAGAGTCGATCTTCTTAAATGTGCTGCCTAACTTCCATACATTCGGCAACAACGTAGCGGGTCTGCTCCCCTTGATGTCCGGTGTGAGACAGACGATAGTACCCAGTTTTGTTCCTGTTGAAAATACTATCAAAGCCATAAAAGACTCCTCTGCCAATGTTATTGTTGCGGTGCCGACAGTGATGGCGTTTTTACTCGGTGCTTTGGCCAAAAAAGGCGAGCGCTTGCGGGCGCGTTTTATTATTAGCGGCGGAGACCGGCTTAATACTCAAATGGACGAACGCTGCAAAGAATACCTCGGGACGGGAATTCTGGAGGGCTACGGTCTTACGGAATGTTCCCCCGTCGTTGCCGTCTCCAGGACAGAGGAGAGTAAAAAACTCGGCAGTGTCGGGCCATTTTTGCGCAGCTACGAATACCGCATTACTGACAGAGAGGGAAACCCGCTGGGAATACATGAAGAGGGCGTTTTGTGGGTCAAAGGTCCATCTGTCGTTAAGGGATATTTCCGTGACCCCATGAATACCGCGGAGCGGTTTGACGGCGATTGGTTCAATACCGGGGATGTTGTGCGTATTGACGAGGACGGTTTCCTGAAAATTGTTGACAGAGCGACGGATATTATCATTGTCAGCGGGTTTAACGTCTACCCGCAGGAAGTTGAATCTGTGCTTTGCGAACACCCCTCTGTACAGGCTGCTATCGCTGTTGGAGAAAAAAACAATGTTGCCGGCGAGCTTGTAAAAGCCTTTATAATCCTTAAAGAAGGCGAGACCGCTGAGGCCAAGGAACTTATGAGCTACTGCAAAGAACGGCTCGCACACTACAAAGTTCCGCGCAAAATAGGTTTTGTTGCTGAGTTCCCGCTCTCTCCCACTGGCAAGGTTTTACGCCGTGAACTTAGAAAGGTAAAGATCGAGAGATAGAACAACGTCATAATACAAGTGAATAATATCAGACAGGCGGGTGCGGAAGGTTGTTTCTGCTCCCGTCTCTCTTTGCAGTGTGCCGCGCGAAGCCGGGGAGTGCTTTCTCATCGTAAATTTCTCAAAATTACATAACGATATCAAATTATTGCAAGGATCGTTATTCTAAGAATTATGCGCGATTATCGCATGCAAGTTTGTCCCATTGCTGATCAACATAAGAAGCGTCGATACAGTACTCACTTTAACAAAACACCCGTTTGAGACATCGCTGCGTTATGCGGAAAAGCATCATTCTCATGGAGAATTTTTAGATGCTTGTATTACGCTGCGGTGCCGTCGCATTTTACTGCAATGATGCAGAATAAGCTCGGCCGCAGATAAGCTCCTTTGTCGGCGTTTTTTTGTGTGCCGATGTTAATAATAATATTGAAATAACACTTTACTCAGTAAATCAGATATAATGAAGCTAGGGGGTGGTCCCGAATGTCAAATATCGAAAAAAACGAAGTTGTTCACGGTGTCAGCCTTGCAGGTGAGAGAGATATCCATCTTTTCCGTGAAGGGAGTCATGACAGGCTCTACCAGTTTCTTGGCGCTCATTTGATTGAGCACAAGGGAGTCAGCGGCGTTCTTTTTGCTGTATGGGCACCGGATGCGGACAAGGTCTCGGTAATAGGGGACTTTAACTCATGGAATCCCGAAAAACATCCGCTTGCACCGCGATGGGATTCCTCCGGGATATGGGAAGGATTTGTGCCTTCGGTACAGCCATATTCATGTTACAAATATCGTATTGTAACCAAAAAAGGTGAAACCCTCGACAAAAGCGACCCATTTGCTTTCTTTTGCGAGCGTGCGCCCAAAACGGCTTCAAAAGTGCTTCCATTTCCTCAACACCAGTGGCATGACGGAGAATGGATGGAATCCCGAAAAGAGTCCAGCTCACAGAAAAAACCGCAATCAATATATGAGATTCATGCAGGTTCCTGGAAACGCTCTGATGGAGACCAGTGTCTCACTTGGCTGGAACTTGCGGAAGAATTGCCGCACTACCTAGCCGATAATGGTTTCACTCACGTTGAATTTATGCCGGTCATGGAACATCCCTATTATGGTTCATGGGGATATCAGACGACAGGCTACTTTGCGCCGACATCGCGTTACGGCACCCCCGCTGATTTCATGTATTTGGTAGATTCGCTTCATAATGCGGGGATAGCTGTTATCCTCGATTGGGTGCCATCTCATTTTCCCGCGGACCCCTCAGGACTGGCCAAGTTTGACGGCAGCTCCGTTTACGAATATGACGATCCTAAAAAGGGTTTTCACCCTGATTGGAAAAGCTGCATCTTTAACTATGGACGCAATGAAGTAAGAAGTTTCCTCATTTCTTCTGCCCGTTTTTGGCTGGAGCGCTACCATGCGGACGGTCTTCGCGTAGATGCTGTCGCATCAATGCTGTACCTGGACTATTCACGCGGCAGCGGCGAGTGGCTGCCCAACTCCTATGGCGGCAGAGAAAACATTGAAGCGATTGAATTTTTGAAGAAACTCAATGAATCCATCTATCTTGCCTTTCCAGATATACAAATAACCGCGGAAGAGTCAACATCATGGCCTCTGGTATCCCGTCCCACATGGATAGGAGGCCTTGGCTTCGGCTATAAATGGAATATGGGCTGGATGAACGATACTCTCAAATATATGGCAAGAGATCCTATCTTCAGACAATATCACCACAGTGCTTTAACCTTTGGTATGTGGTATGCATACGCAGAAAATTTTGTGCTGCCTCTGTCCCATGACGAGGTAGTCCACGGCAAAGGCTCGCTTTGGGGAAAAATGCCGGGAGAAAAATGGCAGAAAGCAGCCAATATGCGCCTGCTTTTTGCTTGGTTCTTCGGTCACCCCGGCAAAAAACTGACCTTTATGGGCGGTGAGTTTGGGCAGGAACGGGAGTGGAATCATGACGCCGGACTTGACTGGCACCTTTTAGAGGATAAGCTGCACAGCGGCATGGCTCTATGGTTTCGTGACATTAACCGTTTTTACCGTGACAATGCGCCTCTGTGGGAAATGGACTATGAGCAGAGCGGATTTGAGTGGATTGACTGTGACGATGCCGCCTCCAGCATAGTCTCATTTTTGCGCAGAGACAAGAGCGGCAGGGAAATGATAATGATCTATAATTTTACCCCGGTACTGCGTACAAAATACCGCATCGGCGTACCAAAGGGCAATGTTTGGCTTGAAGTTCTGAACAGCGACGCATCCTGCTACGGCGGACGCAATACCGGCAACCTCGGAAGAATTACCACGGAAAAGGTCTCATACCATGGGCGTCCGTACTCCGCGCTTTTGACGCTGCCGCCGCTTGCCTGCATTGTTCTTGAGCCGGAGGAAACAAAAAACAGCTGACATTTTAGTGTTATACTTAACCATTATCTGGCGTGCTGTAGATGTTCAATATATAAGCGGTGCTCCCGGGGGACTTTTTTTGAATCGTAGAAGCGGAATATTAATGCATATATCGAGCCTGCCGGGCAGAGCGGCAATCGGTACTCTGGGACCGGAAGCCGAGCAATTTGCGGATTTTCTCTGTTCAGCGGGATTTTCTCTGTGGCAGGTGCTTCCCCTTACACCTGTCAGTTCTGTGTGCGGTAACTCACCGTACAGCAGCTGCTCAGCCTTTGCTGGAAACAGGATGCTCATCAGCGGAGAACTTCTGGTATCAGAGGGGCTCTGCGACGCGGACGAATTTATTTGCAGAGAGAGCTGCAGCAAATCTGATTATCAATGCGCAGAGGCAGATATTGATAAGCTGCTGGCTTCGGCTTGGGAAAAAATTAATACCGATGCCGGCAGTTTTATAGATTTAAAAAAAGAATTTCATCTGTTTATGGAGGAAGAGAGCTTTTGGCTTAACGATTACACACTCTTTATCCTGCTAAAAGAAAAATTCCAAGGGCGCTGTTGGAATGAGTGGAGCTATGAGTATCGGAGCCGCAACGCCGAGGCTTTGGCCTGTTTTGCCTCTGATGGGGAAAACGCTGCGCGGTTAAACTACCTCTCCTTTGTCCAATTCATATTTTATCGTCAGTGGCGGAGACTCAGGGCCTATTGTGCAGACCGTGGCATTTCTTTTATTGGGGACATGCCGCTGTATGTGGCGTTGGACAGTGCTGACGTATGGGCGCATCAAGCTCTTTTTGAGCTTGACGGCGAAGGTGCGCCGCAATCCGTTGCCGGAGTGCCCCCTGACTATTTTAGCAAGACGGGTCAGAGGTGGGGCAATCCTCTTTACCTGTGGGACGAGATGGAGGCCGATGATTTTTACTGGTGGCGTCAGCGTTTTTACTCAGCGGTTAAGAATTACGACATCGTTAGGGTAGACCATTTCAGAGGTTTTTGCGCCTACTGGGCGATACCGGCGGAGGAGCGCACTGCTGTCAACGGAGCTTGGCGCGGTGCTCCGGGAGCCAAACTGCTGAACACACTAAAAAGGAATCTCTTTGCCGCTGATGGGAAAATGCCGCTGATTGCGGAAGACCTTGGTATAATTACAGACGATGTTTGCCGCCTGATGAATGAATTTTCTCTTCCGGGGATGAAGGTGTTAATGTTTGCCTTCGGAGATGATGTGGGGAAAAATCCCTATGCTCCGCATAACATTTGTCGGAATTCTGTAGTCTATACCGGTACACATGACAACAACACCGTTTTAGGCTGGTGGGAGAAAGAGGCCACAGCGCGTATGCGGCTGCGCTTTAAGCGCTATATAGGGTCAGACATATTTGAGCATGAGGCGGCAGAACGTATGGTTGCCCTTGCTCTTGCTTCTGCGGCTGATATAGCAGTGGTTGCGATGCAGGATATTATGGGGCTTGACTCCACTGCCCGCATGAACGTTCCGGGGGTACCTCTCGGCAACTGGGAGTGGCGCGCCGCAAAGAGAGATTTTGCATCAATGACCGCCGCCGAATCGATTACCGTTCTTAAATACAGAGAGCTTAACAACATTTACGGCAGGTTAAACAAAGATTGTCCAAGGAGAGAAAACTAATGAATTACAATAAAATCGGCAATAGCTACAGACGTGCCGGAAATGACTACAGGGAGCTTTTTTTTGTACTGCTTATAATCGTTTTTATCTATCTTAAATTTTACTTTTTAGAATGCTCCGTATCGTCAACTTCTTTAAGGTCGCCCATCTCCGCCATATCGTCACTGGGTATTATCTTGATGGTTATCATGCCGCTTACCCTGATATGGAGGAGAATAAGACTCTTCATTCTTCTGACGGTAAATTTTCTGTTTTCCGGACTTGCCTTTACCGACTTGCTGCACATGCGCTATTATTCAGACCTTTTCACCTTCGGCAACATCGGCTTGTCAACGCAGGTGGAGGAGGTTGCGGAGTCTGTATTTGCTCTGATTAGGCCAACTGATGCAGTTTTATTAATTGATACCGTTATCCTCATAGCATATTACTGTTTTTTCAGACATGTGTCGGTAAAACCATTTTTTAAAAAAATAACATTAAAACGTTTTACTAGAACGATTCTGCTTACCGCTGCTGGCGCCTCAATGCTGGCTTTTCGCATCTATTCTTATGAGGCGCAGGTGCCAAATGTGCTGCGCTCCATGTGGGACAGGCCAGCGGTATGCAACAATGTCGGCTCTCTGACCTACCATATTGTCGATTTTTGGAATGTAACCCGAGATAGAGTGATGAAAAAGGAACCCACTGATGCGGAAATTGCCGAGATCAGAAATTGGTTTGCAGAGCACGGCTACAGAACAGATAAACGTGCCGCCCATTTCGCCTCTGCCAAAGGTAAAAATTTAATTATCATTCAGGTGGAGTCGCTACAGTATTTTGTGGCTGGAATGAAGTTTAACGGTGTGGAAGTGACCCCCAACTTGAATAAATTTATCAAAAAATCCGTGCTTTTTTCAGAAGTATATAACCAGACAAGCTCCGGCAACAGTTCCGATGCGGAGTTTCTGGTCAACGCGGGTCTGTACCCCTCTGCTTCCGGCGTCGCCTACACACGCTTTGCCGGCAACAGCTACCTTGGACTGCCTAAGACGCTGGCTGCCAATGGCTACAAAGCTTTAGCCCTTCATGGGGACAGACCTGGGTTCTGGAACAGGCAGCATATGTACCCGGCGCTTGGAATAGACAAGTTTGTCAGCAAAAAAGATTTTGTTGTTGATGAAAATATCGGCATGGGGCTTAGCGACAAAAGTTTCTTCCGTCAGAGTCTCGAAATGCTTCAAAGTGAGCATAAACCCTTTTACGCTTTTATGATCACTCTTACCAGCCATTATCCTTATAATTTCCCTGAATTGCTGGCACAGAGCGGCTTTAAGACAAAGGGATTCGATGGTTTGCTGGTAGGAAATTACTTAAAAGCCATGTCATATTTTGACGAACAGTTCGGCATGTTTGTTGACGGACTTAAAAAAACAGGGCTGCTCGACTCATCTGTAATAGTAGTATACGGAGACCACACGGCCATTCCCGAGTGGGATAAACCGAATCTGGAAAAGCTTCTTGCACGTGACCTAAAAAGCAGAAGCGCTTGGCGCGGAATGCTTAAAATCCCGCTTATCATCAGGTTCCCGCATGGAGAGTTCGGAGGAACGAAAAACAGCAACCCGGCGGGCTTGATAGACGTCTCGGAAACGGTGGCTGAGATACTGGGCATAAGCCACGGCACAAGCTTTGGCAGCAGTATTTTCTCAAAGAAGAAAAGCGAGCCCGTTATCTTCCGCAATGGTTCCTACATATACGGGCGCGCCTTTGTTGAGCCGTCTGTCTCCTCTGCTGTGGACATTAAGAGCGGGGCAGTGCTTCCTTATGAAAAATATCATGCGGTTACGGAAGAAGTTAAGAAAACACTCAGTTACAGTGATAAAATTCTGGAAAATGACCTCATTAATGATGTATTCTTGAAGGAGAACAATATTAATAAATGAAGTTGGCACTACTGTGGAATAAGATAGAAAAAGAGGGACTGGCTCTTGCGGTAGTCGTGGCGGCGGCTGTCTGGCTGAAATTTTTTACGGTAGACTTCAGAATAGCCTATGTGCTGGACTGGCCGGCTTTTGGCATGACAAGTCACCACATATTGCGCAGTATTATGAGAGCTGCGGCTGTATCTCTGCCTTCGCTTGCTGCGGTACTTTGCTTGGTTGTTCCCGCGTCGATGACGCCTCTAAAATGGCGGTTTGCTGCTCTGATTACCGCTGATTTCTTGCTTTCTTTTTTAGTCATCACCGATACACTCTTCATTAGATACTATACGGATATTTTTATCTTTCATGATATCATGCTGATTCCTCAAACAGGGCTGATTGTAAAATCAATATGGTCACTGCTTAAGCCATGGGATATTTTGTATTTTTCGGACATTATCTGTATTTGGATGCTGATGTGCAAAAAACGTTTAAACTTCATATTTAAACCGTTGTCGCTGCGTTGTGTAACTTATCTGGTACTGATTATTGTATTCTCCTTATCATCGCAGCTGTTTGTTTTGACAATGCTTAAAAAAGCACGCCCTAAAATAATCAATGCCATGTATGACCGCCTCTCTGTCTGCGCATGGGTCAGCACGGCGTCCTTCCACTGGGGAGACGCTTTGACTTTGGCAGCCAAGCAGATGCAGTCTGATTACGTTCCGCAGGATAAGGTGGAGGAAATCAGCCGCTGGTTTAGTAACAGGGAGAACCAAAAGCCCAATGGTCTGACAAAAGGGAAAAATCTTATCCTTGTACAGTGCGAAGCGCTGCAATATTTTGTCATTGGTCTTACTATAAACGAGCGTGAGGTAACCCCCAATCTGAATAAATTCAGCAGAGAGTCCCTATATTTTACTAACGCTTGGGATCAAACGGCCGGGGGACAGAGTTCAGATTCAGAGTTCATGGCCAATACGGGGCTGTTCCCCGCCTCATCGGGAGCTGCCTATACGCGGTTTTCAGATAACAACTTCAACTCAATTGCCGGAGCACTTAAAAACCGTGGCTACGATGCTGTTGTAGTTCAGGGTACGTACAGCGCTTTTTGGAATTGCCACAGAATGCACCCTAAACTTGGCTTTCGTAAGCAGTACAGCCGCAATACATACCCTAAAGGTGAGGTAATTGGGCTTGGGCTTAGTGATAAAACCATCTTCACCGAGGCGGCTGCTATATTTTCCCGCCTAAAACGACCCTTTTATGGTTTTATCGTCACTCT
>RRZT011213484.1_pt1 | contig 21982 bp, 19 predicted proteins | sample 2165551 | NCBI WGS metagenome assembly RRZT01 (sample SAMN10456910, study PRJNA506462) | wastewater metagenome | biome: wastewater; feature: sludge; material: wastewater sludge; isolation source: wastewater sludge with Escherichia coli K12::gfp cells carrying plasmid... | place: USA: Moscow, Idaho... | reverse complement strand
GGGCTGCCAGGCGACCGAGTCGAACTCGTAGGTCTCGTAGCCGCAGTAAGGCTGCTGCTTGCGCAGGTCCCAGTCGTAGCCGGTGGAGCGCAGCACCGGGCCGGTGACGCCGAGCGCCATGCAGGCGGCCAGGTCTTGATGGCCGATGCCCGTCATGCGCATCTTGAAGATCGGGTTCTCGTTGCAGAACGCCGCGTACTCGGGCAAGTGCTTGTGCAGCCACGCGATCAGTTCGCGCAACTGCGCGATGCCGGTTTCGGGCAGGTCGTTGGCCACCCCACCGGGCCTGATGTAGGCGTGGTTCATGCGCAGGCCGGTGACGGCCTCCAAGAAGTCGAGAATCATCTCGCGCTCACGGAAACCGATCGTCATGACCGTCAGCGCACCGATCTCCATGCCGCCGGTGCCGATCGCAACCAGGTGCGAGCTGATGCGGTTGAGCTCCATCATCAGCACGCGGATCACCTGGGCGCGCTCGGGAATGTCGTTCTCGATGCCCAGCAGTCGCTCGACCGCCAGGCAGTAGGCGGCCTCGTTGAACAGCGGCGCCACGTAGTCCATGCGGGTCACGAAGGTGCTGCCCTGCGTCCAGGTGCGGTACTCCATGTTCTTCTCGATGCCGGTGTGCAGAAAGCCGATGCCGGGGCGGATCGAGAGCACGGTTTCGCCGTCGCATTCGAGGATCAGCCGCAGCACGCCGTGGGTGGACGGGTGCTGGGGCCCCATGTTGATCACCAGGATCTCGTCGGATCGCTCGGCCTGCTCGGCCGCGATCTCGGCCCAGTCGCCGCCCATGGCCGTGTAGACGGTGCCCTCGGTCTCTTCGCCGGGCTGGGCGTAGAAGTCGGTGGTGCTCATCGGTACCCACCTCGCCGGTGCGGCTGGAGTTCGCTTCGCTCACACTGATTCATCTGTAGCTCCTGCGCTGGTCGGGCGGCGGCACCACGGCGCCCTTGTACTCCACCGGAATGCCGCCGAGCGGGTAGTCCTTGCGCTGCGGGTGGCCGACCCAGTCGTCGGGCATCAGAATGCGGGTCAGGTGCGGGTGGCCGTCGAACACGATGCCGAACATGTCGTAGGTTTCGCGCTCGTGCCAGTCGGCGGCCGGGTAGATGGCCACCACGCTGGGCACGTGCGGGTCGTCATCGGGGCAGCTGGTCTCGACCCGCAGCCGGCGATTGTGGGTCATCGACTGCAGGTGGTACACCACGTGCAGTTCGGCGCCCTCGTCGGTTGGGTAGTTGACCCCCGACACGCTGGGCAGAAACTCGAACCGCAGGTGCGCGTCGTCGCGAAGCTGGCCCATCACCTGACTGAGCTTCTCGCGGGCGACGTAGAAGGTCAGTTCGCCGCGGTCGAACACGACCCTGACCAGCGCGTCGGGCACCAGCTCGTCCAGCCGCGCGGTGACGCCCGCGTACCAGCCGTCGGACGGCAGCGGCTGACTGGGCATCTCGACCACGCGCACGATGCGGCCGTAGCCGGAGGTGTCGCCCGAGCCGCTGGACCACATGCCGGTGCGCGTCTCGATGGCGTGCGGGCCCTCGGCGTAGGTGACGGCCTGATCGACGGCCTCAGACAGCTCGGTGGCCTCGTCGGGCTGCGCGTCCTCACGCTCGAGGCCGGCCTTGGGCGCCGAACCGGCACCCTCGACGGGTTCGTCGACGGTCTTCTCTTCGCCGGGCAGCTTGTCGTCGGTCATCGCATGAGGCCCTTCATCTCGTGCGTGGCCATGGCCTCGAGCGCGGCCCGCTCTTGCGCTTCGATCTCGGCCAGTTCATGGGCGCCGATGGGCCGCTTCATGACGATCTCTTTGCGCAGCTTGAACATGGCGTCGATGAGCATGTCGGGGCGCGGCGGGCAGCCCGGCACGTACATGTCGACCGGCACGATGTGGTCGCCACCCTGCACGATCGCGTAGTTGTTGAACATGCCGCCCGAGCTGGCGCACACCCCCATCGCCATCACCCATTTGGGTTCGGGCATCTGGTCGTAGACCTGGCGCAGCACGGGGGCCATCTTCTGGCTGACCCGGCCCGAGATGATCATCAGGTCGGCCTGCCGCGGCGAGGCGCGAAAGACCTCTTGCCCCCAGCGTCCGGCGTCGAAGCGGGGCGCGCCGTAGGTCATCATCTCGATGGCGCAGCAGGCCAGGCCGAAGGTGGCCGGCCAGAACGACGCCTGCCGCATCCAGCCGAAGATGCCTTCGACGGTGGTCAGCAGCACGCCCTGCGGAATCTTCTCCTCAAGCCCCATGTCGCACCCCTCGCGCGGTCGTCGTGCTCAGTCCCATTCCAACCCACCACGCCTGATCTCGTAGAAGTACGCCACGCCCAGCACGATCAGAAAGATCATCATCGCGGCGAAGCCGAACACCCCGAGCGCGTCGAAGGTGACCGCCCACGGGTACAGAAAGGCGACCTCGACGTCGAACACCAGAAACATCATCGCGGTGATGTAGTACTTCACCGGGAACCGGCCGCCGCCGGCAGCGGCCGGCGTGGGGTCGATGCCGCACTCGTAGGTGTCGTACTTGACCCGGTTGTAGCGACGCGGGCCGACGGTCAGGCTGAGCACCACCGACAGCACCAGAAAGCCGCCGGCGAGCGCCATGATGCCCAGAATCGGTATGTAGGGACTCATCACTGCCTCCGTCGATTCATGCTGCGGGCACCGCCCGTGACAACGAGTGGATCACCCGGTCCATCCAATCACCATCTTTGGTGTCATAAAGGTGGGCCAGCAACTTGATGGTGAATCGCATCAGCACCGGCCGGGGCAGCCCGTAGCGCACGCACAGGTGCATCACCTGCGGGTGCTCGATCAGCTTGACGAACATCTGCCCCAGCCTGAAGTAGCCGCCCCACTCGGCCGCCAGCCGGGCCGGGTAGCTGTTGAGGGCCTTCTCGGCGGCGGGGGTGCCGACGCCCTCGGCGTGGGCTCGCACGATCGCCTCGGCCGCCGCCTCGCCGGCCTCCATGGCGTACGGAATGCCCTCGCCGTTGAACGGCGACACCATGCCGCCGGAGTCACCGACCAGTACCAGTCCGCGGGTGTAGGCCGGTTTGCGGTTGAACGCCATCGGCAGCGCTGCCGAGGCGATCGGACCGACCTGGTTGTCGGGACTGAAACCCCACTCCTTCGGGGTGTTCGCCAGCCAGGTCTGCAGCAACTCGCGGTAGTTGAGTTTTTGGCTCTTGGCCGTGCTGGCCACGGTGCCCAGCCCGACGTTGCAGGTGCCGTCGCCCATGCCGAAAATCCACCCGTAGCCGGGCAACAGGTTCGACTCGCCGGGCTTGCCGTCCCACAACTCCAGCCACGACTCCATCCAGTCGTCGTCGTGCCGGGGCGAGGTGAAGTACGTACGGCAGGCCACACCCATCGGACGATTGGCGTTCTTCAGCAGGCCGAGCGACTTGGCCACCGGTGACGAGTTGCCGTCGGCGGCCACCACGATCGGTGCGGTGAAGGTGCGTCCGTCCTTGGTCGTGACGCCGGTGACCCGATCGGTGCGCTCGTCGACGACTGCGCCGGTGACGTTGGCCTGCTGGTACAACGTGGCGCCCTTGGCGACGGCATGGTTGGCCAGCAATTCGTCGAAGTCGGCGCGCTTGCGCACCAGCCCGAACGAGGGGAACTCCCCCAGCGTCGGCCAGGGCAGTTCGAAGGGTTCGGCGCGGCCGCCGTGCACCCGCAGGCCCTTGTTGTGCAGCCAGCCGGCTTCTTCGCTGACGTCGATGCCCAACCGCAGCAGTTGCTTGGTGGCCCGCGGGGTCAGCCCGTCGCCGCACACCTTGTCGCGCGGAAAGGTGCCCTTTTCGAGCAGTGCGACGCTCAGGCCCTGATCGGCCAGCCAGCAGGCGGTGGTCGCGCCGGCGGGGCCCGCCCCGACGACGACGACGTCCGCGTGCTCGTCGGACATGCTGCTCCTCGTCGCTGGTCGTTTTGCCGGGTGGGCTCCGCCAGTCTAGGCACGAAATGACACGACAGCCATTCGAGGGGCGGGCGTGGAAGGTGGCTAAGCTTCGCGGGTGATCTCTGCCCCTCCGGCTGCCTACACAATTGCCCGAACAGTGCCTATTAACGACCCGGGAATGTTGGAAAAATACCTTGTGGACGGCTCTTCCGTGGCGTGGATCAGGCACGGCGAAGGCATGGTCGGATTGGGGTGTTACGCATGCACAGACGTCACCTCGCCGGCCGAGGCGGACGCCTGGTGGAGCACCCTGGTCGAGGGTCTCGATCACCACTCGCAACTGCCCGGCGTGGCCGGCTCGGGGCCGCTGGCGTTCGGCTCGTTCACCTTCGACCCAGACCACACCGAGGCGGTGTCACGACTCATCGTTCCGAAGGTGATCATCGGACGACGGCAGGGGCAGGCGTGGCTGACCGTGCTGGGTGATGGGGTGTCGCCGGTCGAGATCCCGCCGCTGGTCGAACTGGTCGAGACCCAGTTGGTGGAGCTCGTCGAGACCTCACCGCTGGTCGAGCTCGTCGAGGCCCTGACCGCCGCCCGCCCCACTCCGCCCCGGGCGCCGCGGAGCGTCCGGATCGAGGTGGACGAGGCCGCCCAGGCCCGCTGGAAGGAACGGGTGGCCGAGGCCGTCCATCGCATCGAGACCAATGGGCTCGAGAAGGTGGTGCTGGCGCGGTCGGTGACTGCGCGGGCGTCCGAGCCGATCGATGCGCGACACCTGGTCGACACTCTGGCCCGCGACTACCCGAGCTGCTGGACGTACTGCATCGACGGCCTGGTCGGCGCCTCGCCCGAGATGCTGATCCGCCGGGAGCGCGGGCTGGCCACCTCGCGCATTCTGGCCGGCACGATTCGGCGCAGCGGGTCGGACGAGACCGACCTGAAGCTGGCCTCCGCCCTGGCCCGTTCGAGCAAGAACCTGGGCGAGCACGAGTTGGCGGTCGCCTCGGTGGCCGAGTCGTTGGCCCCGCTGTGTTCGGGCATGAACGTGCCCGAGTCGCCCTACGTGCTGGAACTGCCCAACGTGCTGCACCTGGCCACCGACGTCACCGCCGTGGCGCACAAGAAGGCCGGGGCTTTGCGGCTGGCTGCGGCGCTGCACCCGTCCGCGGCGGTCTGCGGCACACCCACGTCCGTCGCCCGGGCGGCGATCGCCGAGCTCGAGGGCCTCGACCGGGGCCGCTATTCGGGTCCGGTGGGTTGGATCGACGCGCGCGGCGACGGCGAGTGGGCGATCGCGCTGCGCTGCGGAATCATCGACGCCGACGACCCCCGCCAGATCAGGCTGTTCGCCGGCTGCGGCATCGTCGAGGGCTCCGACCCCGACGAAGAGCTGGCCGAGACCCAGGCGAAACTGGTGCCGATGGTGAACGCGCTGCTGGGCTGAGCCGTCGTTGGTCGAGCCGTCATGGCCGAGCTTGTCGAGACCGTCCGGCCGACCGGATCACCCACGCAGAAGCCGATCCCCCGGTTCGCCCGCAGGCAGCAGGAGCGAGTGTCAGCCCCGGCCCATCGCACCCGCGGTCGGGCAGGTGAACCGCCGGGCGGCCGTCAGGCCGACGTCGTTCATGTGCCGCACCACGATCGCGAGCGCCTCTCCCAGCCGATTCTCGGTATACGGCACGCGGTGCTCGCGGCAGTGGGCGAGTACGAGGCGCCGAGCCTTGAACAGATGGGGTCGGGGCATGCTCGGGAACAGGTGGTGCTCGATCTGGTAGTTCAGTCCACCCATCAGCACGGTGATGAACCAGCCGCCCGAGACATTGCGCGAGGTGAGCACCTGCTTGTCGAGAAAGTCAAGCCGCGAGTTTGCCGGCACGATGCGCATGCCGATGTGGTTGGGCGAGAAGGTGATGCCCATGTACAACCCGAAAACCAACACCTGAACGCCCACGAAGGCGAAAGCCATGCCCAGGGGCAGCAGCCAGAACACCAGCCCAAGGTAGAGACCGAACCGAGTGCCGAGCAGAGCGAGTTCTGTCGCCCGTCCCTCGACCCGGCCGCGGCCGAGCAAGGTACGCACCGACTGGCTGTGCAGGTCGAACCCGAGCAGCGTGAGCAACGGAAAGAAGAGCCAACCCTGGCGGCGGGTCAGCCAGCGCCTCAAACCGCGGCTCTGGGCAGCGTCGTCGGTGGTGAAACTGGCGAAGTCGGACTTCAGGTCGGGGTCTTTTCCGACCTTGTTCGGGTTGCCGTGGTGACGGGTGTGCTTGGTCATCCACCACGTGTAGCTCATGCCGACGAAGAAGCTCGCCAGTACCCGTCCGAGCCGGTCGTTGGCCGGACCCGAGTTCAGCACCTGTCGGTGGGACGCCTCGTGGCCGAGAAAGGCAAACTGGGTGAAGATCACGCCCAGCGCGGCGGCGATCAGCAGCGTGAACCACGAGTCTTCCAGCAGCACCAGCCCGGTGAAGGCCCCGCCCAGGGCCAGCAGCAAAACGCCGAACACCGAGTAGTAGAACCACCGCGTACGCGCGTTCAGCCCCTGCTCGCGCACGGCCGCGGCGAGCTCGGTGAAACTTCGCGTGCGACGCGTGATCTCGTCGCGCGCCCGAGGGCGAGAGGTCGTGGGCGGCGTGTCGGCATCGATGGCAGTCATGGGCTCGCATCTCCACCGGTCCATTCAAGTAACCCGGGCGGCGCCTCCAGAAACGGTGTCTCCAGTTTAGTCGGTCCCCGAGCACCCTGGCGCACCACCGATCTCACTACCGATATTCGCCGCCCGCCGACCCCGTCGAGGCGGCAAGGGAGTCCGTGCCGCTACGCCTCGTCGACGTTGCGCAGGTCGTGGCTCATTGCGCAGGGTGCACCATGCGCAACGAGGCATAAGGTGCGCAACGTCGACGCGGTCAGCGGGTTGCCGCGTTGTCGCGACGGGATCGGGCTCGCCCAGACTGGACTGTCGAGGCGCTTGCCGGCGGCCGTTCAGCGACTTGGCCGCTGCACCTTGATCTTGTCGCCGGACGACTTCTTGGCTGCGTCCTGCTCGCGCTTGAGTTGCTCCTGCTGGGACTTCATCTCGTCCATGTTGAACGTGCCGCGCAAGAAGACGAACGCCACGCCGGCCAGCGCGAACGACCACAGCGGCGAGCCGCCCAGCATCACCGGGGCGGTGATCAACGCCACCATGTCGATGCCGCGAAACAGGTTGAGAATCAAAGTCGGGGGCACCGCGCCCGACTCGGTGGCCACCATCGGGCTGTTGAAGTCGACCTTCTTCGCCGTCACCCAACGGACGGCCCCGAGCCAGCCCGCGATGCCAGTGATGAGCGCGATAGCGACGCCGTCGAGCACGCTGCGCTCGGCTCCGCCCGAGGTGATGCCCACGAAGGCCGGCACGGTGGCCACCTGCCAGGCCAGGGCCAGCAGCAGCGGCACCACCATCGCGACCGTGCGCACCTGCGAGGTGCGGAACGGAAACATGCGGGCCAGGCCGCCGGTGCGCGACAGCACCCGCAGCATCGACATGAACGGCACCAGCACCACGACCAGGATCAGGCCCGAGATGAACGGGTTGAGCGTGGTCATGCCCAGAGCGTCCAAGGCGTAGGGGGCGACCACCGACGCGGCCAGCCCGACCAGCGGCCTCGGGAACCGGGTGAGCCGCTGCAGGTCGCGCCACAGCAGCGCCTGCAGGCCCACCCCCCGGCCGGGGGTCGGGTTGACGTGGCCACGCTCGACGGCGGCCCGCTCGACCACGATGTCGCGCACCAGACCGAAGTCGAGCGCATACATGGCGCCCTGCATGCCCGCCACCAGCGAACCGCCCGACACGAGCCGCGCCCGGCGGATCTGATCGAGCCGGCGGCGGGCCACCAGCAGTTCGACGATCAGGAGCACAAGCCCGAGCGCGGCCGCGACGGCGGGCACCAGCAGCGACGTCTCTTGCGGCAGCGAGAGGGTCAGCCAACCGGCCGCCACGGCCACGGTGAGCAGCAGGGTGGCCAGCGCCAGGGTGGCCAGCACGGTCTGCACCAGCCGGGTCAGCCGCACGCGTTCGCGGGTCTGTTCTGCGGCGGCGAACGCGGTCACCCCGGCCGCGCCCAGCCCGTCCGCCAGGGCCCACAGGGCGATCTCGAGCGGGCTGGAGCCGCTCAGCGCCGCGGTCAGGGCACCCAGCACCGCGGCGATCAGGCCGAAGGCGAGCACGGCCAGCCGCAGCCGTCCGCTCAGCAGCCGCGAACGCTCGATGGGGGCGTCCATCAGCCAGAAGCCTTCGGCGGCCGACACGAGCACCGGCCCGAACAGCCGGCTGACGCCCAGGGCCAGGCCGAGCAGCGCGAACCAGGTGGCCCACGGCACCAGCGTGCGGGCCGACTGGCACGACAACTCGGCACAGCCGGCAATCGACGACTGCGCCTTGAGCACCAGGTTGGTGATCATGGCGCCGATCATCACGATCGTGAAGATGGCCACGTAGGCGTTCTGAATGGCTTCGCCGATGGTTCGGGTGGCGCGACCGTGCCGCCACTGCTTCATCGCCTCGTGCAGGTCGCGCTCGTCCACCGGCTCGGGGGCCACGTCGGGCAGAAACCAGAACGTCTGCTCGGGTTCGGCCGGCTCGACGACCGCTTCGGGCGCGGACGGCTCGGGCTTGCTCTGCGCCGCGTTGATCAGCTTGCGGGACTTCTTGCTCACCCGGCGACCTCGTCGACGGCCACGGACTCGCCGATGCGCACGATGCGGGTGGCCACGCTCTGCACCAGTTTGGGCTCGTGGCTCGCCATCACGATGGCCAGCCCGCGGTTGCGCTCGGCGGCCAGCCGGGCGGCAAGCCACTCCACGCCCTCGACGTCGAGCCGCTGCTCGGGCTCGTCGAGCACCAGCAGCCGGCGCGGGCGGATGAACGCGGTGGCCAGCGCCAGCCGGCGGCGCTGACCGGACGACAGCGTGCCCGGCAACTGCCCCGACTGCGGCACCAGCTGCACCTCGTGCAGCACCTCGTCGACGGCCTGCTCGGCGTCGGCGATGCCGTGCGCCCGGGCCAGCAGGTCGAGGTGCTCGACCACGGAGAGGTCGGGAAAGAAGTCGAGGTCGTCGATCACGGTGGCCACGGCGCGACGCACCTCGGGATTGGTCTCGCTCATGCGAATGCCGTCGACCTCGACGGTGCCCTCGTCGGGCTGGTCGGCACCGACGATGCAGCGCAGAATGGTCGACTTGCCGGCCCCGTTGCGTCCGGTCAGCGCGATCGCCTCGCCCTCACGCACCTCGAGGTTGAAGTTCTCGACGATGACGACCGGGCCGAACGACTTGCTCATCCCGGCCACCTTGAGCACCGTGCTGCGTTTGGCCATGGGCCCGATTCTCCACCACAACGAAAGATTGCTACGCATCGTCCGCCGGGTCGGTGAGTGTCGGTGCGGCGTGGCAAGCTAGCCGCCGTGGTTGACACCGGACGAGCAAGGGCGACGCTGGCCAAGCGCAGAGCCGACGTGGCGGCGATGTTCGACGGGGTGGCGGCCCGCTACGACCTGGTCAACGACCTGCTCACCGGCGGGCTCGATAGGGGCTGGCGGCGGGCGGTCGTCGCTGCGGTGGCGCCGCAATCCGGTCAGCGCATTCTCGACCTGGCCGCCGGCACCGGCACGTCGTCGAAGCCGTTCGCCGACGCGGGTGCCCTGGTGGTGGCGGCCGACCTGAGCCTCGGCATGCTGCAGGTGGGTGCCGAACGGCAGCCGCAGCTCACCTTCGTGAACGCCGACGCGCTGGCCCTGCCGTTCGCCGACGCGGCGTTCGACGCGGTGACCATCTCGTTCGGGCTGCGCAACGTCGAAGACACCGACGCCGCTCTGGCCGAACTGCGCCGGGTGACCCGGCCCGGCGGTCGCATCGTGATCTGCGAGTTCAGCACGCCGACCTTCGCGCCGCTGCGCTGGCTGTATCAGAACGTCGCGCTGCGGGCGCTGCCGCTGATCGCCCGGCTCAGCGCGTCGAACCCGATCGCGTACGAGTACCTGGCCGAGTCGATTCTGGCCTGGCCGGCGCAGCGTCCGCTGGCCGACAAGCTCGCCGCGGCCGGTTGGCGCGACGTTTCGTGGAAGAACCTCACCGGGGGCATCGTCGCCCTGCACCGCGCCGTGGCCTGATGCAGTCGTTCACCCTCGACGCCTACGCGGCGCGCAGCTGCCCGGTCAAGACGCACAACGCGTTTCACCCGGGGCTGAGCGTGCCGACCAGGGCCGACGAGGGTCTGCGCGAGGTGTTTCACGGCGGTGTGGCGTTCGAGGCCGAGGTGCTCGACGAGTTGCTGCGCGGCTTCACCGGCACGGTGCTCGACGCCCGGCTGCTCACCGACCTGCCCCGCGCCGAGCAGGAGCAGATCACCCTGGCCGCGATGGCGGGCGGGGTGCAGGTGCTGATCGCCCCGCTGCTGCCGCGCGACGTCGACCAGCACCGCAGCGGGCGCCCCGACCTGTTGCTGCGCGCCGACGACGGCGGGTACCACCCCGCCGAGATCAAGTTCCACCGGGTCAGCGACCCGCGCCGCGAACCCGCCACGCTGACCTGGTCGAGCCTGGCCGACCCGCTGACCAGGCACGAACTACCCGGACGGCGGTTTCGGCACACCTGGCGGCTCAACGACCTGCTGCAACTGGCGCACTACCACCGCATGCTGCAGCGCATCGGACGTGCGTCGGGGCGTCCGTTGGCCGCGGTGGTGGGCACCGACGACATCGAGGGCCTCGGCCGGGTGTTGTCGTGGGTCGATCTCGGGCTGCCCGTGGTGCCGCCCAGCCCGCGCGACCTGACCGACCCCAACGACGTCGAATCGGTGTCGCCGCTGGAGCGCTACGACAGCGAGCACGCGTTTCGGGTCGAGTTGGCGACCGCGGCCTCGGCGTTGGCGCCCGGCGACCCGCCGCTGCTCGAACCGATAGCCAACCGCGAGTGCGGCTGGTGCCAGTGGTGGGACGTGTGCCGGCCACGGCTGGCCGACGACGACTTGAGCCTGCGTATCTCGAAATCGCCGTTGGACGTGCACGAGATCCAGGTGCTGCGCGACCTGGGCGTGGCCACGGTCACCGAACTGGCCGCCCGTGATGTGGACGCACTGCTGCCCGACTACCTGCCCCGCATCACCCACCGCATCGGGGCCGAGGAACGGCTGCGGCTGGCGTGGCGGCGTTCGGTGCTGATGGCCCGCGGGGTCGACTTCGACCGCGTCACCACGGGACCCATCGATCTGCCCGCCGCGACCGTCGAGATCGACCTCGACATCGAAACGTCCGTGGGTGATCGGGTGTACCTGTGGGGGTTTCTGGTCAGCGACGCCCGCGACGGTTCGCACTACTACCGGCACTTCAGCGCTTTCGAAGACCTCGACGACGACGCCGAGGTGGCCCTGGCCGAAGCCGCCATGCAGTGGCTGCACGACCTGGTCGACGGCGTGGACGCCCTGGTGGTGCACTACTCCGACTACGAGGTGGTGCGGCTCGACCGGTTGGCCAGGCGCAGCGGCTCACCGGCGCTGGCGTGGGCGTTGCAGTGGGGCAACACCCACTTCTTCGACCTGTTCACCGTGATTCGCACCCACTTCTTCGGCACCCAGGGTCTGGGGCTGAAGGTGGTGGCGTCGAAGGCGGCCGGGTTCGCCTGGCGTGACGCCACCCCCGGTGGGCTCAACAGCCAGGGCTGGTTCGACGAAGCGGTGGCGGGCGACACCGAGGCGATTCGGCAGGCGGCCAGGCAGCGCGTGCTCGAATACAACGAGGACGACGTCGAGGCCACCTGGCATGTGCGGCGCTGGTTACGTGAGCTCGCTTAGCTTGGTCCGACCGGTCGCTCACCCGTTGTTGACAAGATGCCGTGAGCGGGTCGGTGTCGGAGGGGGCTCGACTCGGGAAAACCAGCCTCGGTCGCAGGCTCCCTCGGCGGCCAGACCCATCCACATCTCGAGTCGAGCCCCCTCCGCCACCTCCAGTCCTGCTCGTGGCCTGGGTGCGTGCGAGGGTCCCACTCGCTGGGCTATTGCTGGTTGACCAGTGCGTTGATGGCCTCGTTGAGCGTTCGACGGCCCGTGCGGTCGACGGTCACCACGACCACGTCGGTGCCGACGATCGGTGCCTGCAACGCCTGCTGCAGTTCAGCGGCCGTGGCCACCCGGCGCACCGGTACGCCGTGGGCTTCGGTCAGCAGAGCTACGTCTACGCCGGACGGCGTGGCGAAGACCCGTTCGAAAGCGTCCGCATAGAGCGCCTCGCCGTATTCGAGGGTAGCGAAGATGCTGCCACCACCGTCGTCGGCCACCACGATGCGCAGGTCGGGTCGCCGCTCCCCCAAGCCAACGGCCAAGCCGTTGACGTCGTGCAGAAAGGTCAGGTCGCCGCACAGCAGGGTGACCGGACGCCCCACCGCCGTGGCGATGCCGACCGCCGTTGACACCGTGCCGTCAATGCCGGCCAACCCCCGGTTGGCGAACACCTCGGCCGGGGTTTCGGCGGCCAGGTCGGCGTCGCGGATCGGTTGCGAACTGCCCAGCACCAGCGCGCCGTCACCCACGCAGGCGAGTACCTTCGCCGCCACCGCGGGCCCGGTGAGCGCCGACTGCGCCGCCAGCAATCGGTCGAGCGCGTCGCCCACCTCGGCGTCGGCAGCCGTCCATTGCTCCAGCCAGTCGGGGTCGGTGTCGGCACCCTCGAACGCGACGCCCCGCACCACCAGGCTCGCCCGCCAGCCCGGGTCGACCCAATCGGCGTTCGCGCTCACCACGATCAACTCAACATCTGCCCTTGCCAGAAGGCGGTTGACCGGGCGTGACAGGGTCGGGTGCCCGAACACCACCACCCGCTCGACCTGATCGGCGAGCGCGCCGGCCAGCAGCAGCCGTCCGGTGCGCAGGGCCGCGCAGCGCGCGTTGCTGGACGGCTCTGCCACCAGCGGTAACCCCGCAGCGCGCGCCAGCCGGGCCACCACCGCGCCCACGGCAGGGGACGCGTCGCCGCAGATCAGCAGGGTGCGCGGGCCCGCGGGTAGCGTCACCGGTTCTGCCCCAGCCGCAGCCGGTTGCCGCACCGGGCGTACGACGGGCTCGTCCGAGTCGCCCACCAGGGGTTCGGCCAGTTCGACGTTGAGGTGCACGGGGCCGGGGTGGCGGCTCGCCGAGCCCGCTGCGATCAGGCAGGCCTTGGCGGCCTGCGCCGTCCACGACGCCGCGGGGGCACCCGACGACACCCGGGCCGACCAGCGCACGAACGGCTCGAACAGCCGTGCCTGGTCGGTGGTCTGATTCGCTCCGAAGCCCACCAGCGCCGCGGGCCGATCGGCGCTCATCACCACCAGCGGCACCTGAGCGTGGTGGGCCTCCATGACGGCCGGCAACAGGTTGCCCACCGCGGTGCCCGACGTGGTGACCACCGCGACGGGCACTCCCCCGCCCTTGGCCAGGCCGAGTGCCAGAAAGCCGGCCGAGCGTTCGTCGTAGCGCACATGCAGCCGCAGCGACCCCGACGACTCGGCCCGGGCCAGCGCCAACGCCAGCGGTGCACTGCGCGAGCCGGGCGCCAGCACCACGTCACGGACGCCCTGCGCCAGCAGTTGTGCCACGATCGCTGCCGCGCACTGCGGTGAACTCATCCCGCCACCTCCCCACCGGCCGCCTCGACCGTCGCGCGACGTTGCCGCCACCAGAGGTCTGTCTGCGGCGGAGCCTGCCAGGCCTCACCGTCGGGGGCCACCCGACGCACCGCAAGCCGTCCTTCGCTCACCACGAGCGGGTCGCTGGTCACGTCCTGTTGCAGCAGCGCGAGCGTGTTCAGCCCGCACGCGTACGGCAACTCGGGCAGCGCCGCGGCCAGCGCCACCCCGGCCGCGATGCCCACCGAGCTCTCCAGCGCCGACGACACCACCACCGGCAGCCCCAGTCGTTCGGCCAACTGCAGGCACCGCCGCACGCCGCCCAGCGGCTGCACCTTCAGCACCGCCACGTCGGCGGCCTGCAACCGCGCGACCCGTTCGGGGTCGCCCGAGCGCCTGATCGACTCGTCGGCGGCGATCGCCACGTCGAGCCCGGCGCGTGCCAGGGCCACCCGCAGCTCGGCGAGCTCGTCGACTCCGGCGCACGGCTGCTCCACGTATTCGAGCTCGAACCGGGCCATCTGCCGAATCGCCGTCAGGGCTTCGGACACGCTCCAGGCCCCGTTGGCGTCCACGCGAACCCGTCCACTCGGCCCCAGGGCGTCGCGGACGGCCTCGACCCGGGCCACGTCGTCGGCCAGGGTCTGCCCGCGCTCGGCCACCTTCACCTTGGCGGTGCGGCAGCCGCCGGCGGTGGCGTACCGGCCCGCAACCTCGGCCGACACGGCCGGCACGATGCTGTTCACCGGCACGCTGTCACGCACCGGTGTCGGCCAGGGCAGCGTGGCCGACTCGACCGCCGCGGCCCACCATGCGTCGATCTCGGGGCGCTCGTACTCGGGGAACGGACTCCACTCGCCCCAGCCCGCCGGGCCCTGCAGCAGCAGCCCCGTGCGGCTGGTGATGCCGCGAAAGCGGGTGGTGAGGTTCACCTGGTAGGCCACCGATCGCACGTCAGCGCCCGATCACCAGGCCGACGGCCAGACCCACCGCCGCGGCCAGCTCACCGATGCCGATCTGCTTGAGCACCCCGATCAGGGCCCGGCCGGTGCCACCGGCAAGCACCTCGCGCACGGGGGTGACCAGGAACGCCAGCATGGCCAGGCCGAGCAGCGCCCACGGCGTCGTCCAGGCGGCGACCAGCAGCACCCCCACCACGGCCAGCAGCACCAGCGCGGCGAAGAACCAGCGGGTGCCGCGATCGCCCAGCCGGGTGGCCAGGGTGCGCTTGCCGACCGCCGCGTCGCCGCGCAGGTCGCGCAGGTTGTTGGCCACCAGAATGGCGCAGGCCAAGGCGCCGATGGTCACCGCAGCGGCCCAGGTGGCGGGGGTGGTGTGCCCCACCTGCACCAGCACCGTGCCGCCCACCGCGACCAGGCCGAAGAACACGAACACGAACAGCTCACCCAGCCCGAGGTAGCCGTAGGGCCGCTTGCCGCCGGTGTAGAACCAGGCCGCAGCGATGGCGGCGGCCCCCACCAGCAGCAGCCACCACAACTGGGTGATCAGCACGAGGCCCAGCCCGGCCAGGGCCGCCACCCCGAAGCAGCCGAAAGCGGCCGCCTTCACCTGCTCGGGTCGCGCCACACCCGAGCCCACCAGCCGCATCGGGCCCACCCGGTCGGTATCGGTACCGCGCACCCCGTCGGAATAGTCGTTGGCGTAGTTGACGCCCACCTGCAGGGCCAGCGCGACGACCAGGCACAGCAGCGCCGGCCAGAACGCGAAGCCGCCCGCGTGGGCGGCGATGCCGCTGCCGGCCACCACCGGTGAGATCGCAGCCGGCAGGGTGCGTGGACGGGCGCCCTCGACCCATTGCGTCGACGTGGCCACTCAGCCTCCTTCGGCCCACAGCCGCAGCAGGCCCGTCCGATCGATCTTGCCAGTGGACGTGCGGGGCAGGCCAGCCACGCGGCGCAGATCCCGTGGCACCGCCGCCGGCTGCAACGAATCGGCTAGCCGGGCGCGACATTCGGCCACGTCGATCGCTGCGTCGGTGAGGGCGACGATGCGGACGCCCCACCGCTCGTCGGGCACCGCGAGCAGGGCCAGTCGCGCCGGCCCGAACGCGGCGTCGGCGACCCGTTGGGCCGCGGCCAGGTCGACGTTGACGCCACCGGTGATCACCACATCGTCGACCCGGCCCAGCACCTGCAGCCGTCCACCGCTCCAGCGGCCGCGATCGTTGGTGCGCAGCGTCCGCCCGGTCAACGCCGCGTCAGTGGCGGCCGGGTCGAGCCGGTACCCGCTGAACACCGCGGGTGAGGTGATGGCGATGCGGTCGGCCAGGTCGATCGCCACCTGCACCCCGGCCAGCGGCAGCCCGTCGTACACGCAGCCACCACAGGTTTCGGCCATGCCGTAGGTGGCCACCAGATTCACCCCCGCGGACCGGCCACGTTGCAGCAGGGCGGGGGGTATCGCCGAACCGCCCACCAGTACCGCGTCGAAGCGGGCCAGATCGGCGGTGATCGCTCGATCATCCAGGGCGCGATGCAACTGTGCGGCCACCACCGAGGCGTAGTTGCGGCCCGGGTGTCGCGGCAGCGAGGTCAGGTCGGTGGGCACCACGCTCAGCCGGGTGCCGGCCAGGGCTGAGCGAGCCACGGTCATCACGCCCGCCACGTAGTGCAGCGGCAACGGGCAGACCCAGTGCCCGGGGCCGCCGAGCCGGTCATGGGTGGCGGTCACCGCGGCGCCGATCGCGTCCGCCGTCAGTTGCACACCCTTGGGGTCGCCGGTCGACCCGGACGTGCCGACCAGCACCGCCACGCCGTCGTCGAGAGGCGGGCCGTCCAGTTGCCACGAGGGGGGAAAGCCGTGCACGTCGGCGGCGACGGCCACCCCAGGGCCGCCAGAGAGTGCCTCGGCGACGGCCTTCGCGATGCCGGTACCGGTTGATCGTCTGCAGGGCACCCGTTCACCCTAATGCCGACCTATATTGGTGACATGCCGCGCATACTGCCGGTGCTGATTCTGGCGCTGCTGGTCATCTATTGCGTGGTCGAGGTGGCGCAGTCCGACCCCGACCGCGTCCGGCTCATGCCGCGCTGGCTCTGGGCCGTGATGGTGATCGCACTGCCGGGACTGGGTGCGCTGGCCTGGCTGATCTTCGGACGCCCCGTGCGCCGCCAACCCCCGCGCAACACGCGTCCCCCGGCCCCCGACGACGACCCCGACTTTCTGCGCGGATTGGGTGGGCCGCCGGGCAAACGGTGACCTGTCCCGGTGCTGGCCCGTTGTCACCCGAACTGGTGACAACTGAGAGTTTGCTGAACCACGTTTGTGTGGCACCCTCGTATGGTGCCGTCACCGATCCGCCCCGTACTCGGAGTGCTGGCTGCGGTGACCCTGAGCGCCGGCTTCGGCGTGGTGCCCCAGGCGCACGCACAGGTTCCCGCTGCTGCGCCGGTCGCGCCGCTCGACCGTGACGGTGAGATCTCGCGCGACGACAGCCGTCCGGCCCTGCTGCCCGAGGTTGCGCGGGCGCTCAACCAGCGGCAGGCCGAGCTCAACCAGGCTTCGGTCGAGATCGCGGTGGCCGAACGCACCCAGCAGGTGAACGAGTTCGCGAAGCAGCGGGCGAAGACCGAAGCCGCCACCCGCTACGCCGAACAGGTCGAGAAGCTCGGCTACGACCCCAAGACCACCGACCCTCGCGACATCGCCAAGGCGATGATGCTGAAGGTGTACGAATGGGGCGCAGATGAGTTCACCTGCGTCGACAAGATCTGGACGCAGGAGTCGAACTGGCAGTGGAACGCCGAAAACCCCACCTCGGGCGCCTACGGCATTCCGCAGTCGCTGCCGGCCAGCAAGCTCGCCACTGCAGGCGACGACTGGAAGACCAACCCGGCCACCCAGATCAAGTGGGGTCTGAAGTACATCAAGGATCGCTACGGCACGCCCTGCAGTGCCTGGGGGTTCAAGGCCGGTCACGGCTGGTACTGAGCCACCGCCAAGGTATGCCCTGACCCCCGGGGGCAAGCGTTGATCAACCGGCCGCGCTGGTTGAGCGTGTCGGAACCCTTACCGAGATGCGATCTCGACAAGCTCGATCAACAAGAATCAGCGCTTCCCTGAAGAACTCAGTTGCGTCGCTGCACCGGCGGAATGATGCCGTCCTCGATGGCCCGGCGCAGCAGGTCGAGCTTGTTGTTGGCCGGCCGGTCGACCTGGGTGTACTTCACCCGAATGCGCTTGAGGTACTCCTTGACGCTGTTCTCGGTGATGTACAACTGCTGGGCCACTTCGGGAATTTCGAGCCCTGCCACATACAGCGACAACACCTGCCGTTCGCGCGGGCCGAGGCTGGCCGCCACGTAGGTGGTGTCGGACTCGATGGCCGCCAGAATCTCTTGGCTCAGCACCATCTGGCCGTTCGCCACCGCCTCGAGCGCCTCGATGGTCTGCGCGATCGGCTCGGCCTTGCGGCACACCCCGTCGGCCCCACCGGCCAGCGCACGCCGCACCAGCCTGATGTCGTCGGCGATCGAGTAGACCAGAATGCGGTAGCCGCCCTCGGCGAGCTTCTCGACGTTCTCTTTGGGGTCGGAATCGTCGCCCAGTGATAGATCGAGCATCACCACGTCGGCGTCGACGTCGTCGGCCAGAAACTCATCGACGGTCTCGTGCGAACTGACCACCTTCACCTGGCCCGCGGTGTGCTGCTGCAGGGCCGCACCCACCCCCAGCCGAATCGCCTCGTGATCGTCGATGATCGCGGCACGGATCGGGGCTGGATCGCTCATGTCTTCCTCACTGTCACCGTGCCGGTCTCGTCAATCGTAGTCAGATTGCGTTCGGCGTCGACGGTGAGAATGGTGACTGCCTCGGAATAGCCCTCGGGTGCGGTGCGCGCCACGATACGTCCGCTGGTGGAGGTGCGCACGAGTTGCTCCAGTCGACGCAGCGTGGCCAACCGCACGGCCTCGGGCAGCCGCGACCCGCGGTTGTCGACCAGCACCACCTCGACGCCGCGTCCGCGGGCGGCCTGAATGGCGTCCGAGACCCCTTGCGAGACGAGGTTGCCGGCGCGCAACGCGTCACGCAGCCGGCCCTCGAGAATGCGGCAGTCGTCGCGCTCGGCCTGGGTGAGTTGGTGGGTCGGGTCGGCCAGGTTCTGCAGCAGCGGGCCGATCTGCTCGCGCAACTGGGTGAGCCACACGTCACGCAGCACCAGGTTCGAGAAGCTCTCGGCCATGGCCTGGGTGTTCTCGCGCGAGCGCTTGCGCACCCGCACCAGTTGCTCGCCGATCGAGCGCAGGCCGCGCAGCACCAGGGTGGCCAGCCCCAGCCAGAGCACGGGCCCGAAGATCTCTTGCAGCACCGCTGCCGGCCCGAGTTCGTGCGTGCATGCCCAGTAGACGGCCTGCGCCACGAAGACCGCCAGCCCCAGCCAGGCGGCCAGTCGCTGGCCGCGCACCAGCACCGTGATCAGCAACGCCATGATCACGGTGCTGTGCCAGGTGGAGTTGGTGGGCATCTCGCCGATGGGCAACGTGGCGTGCACCAGATGCGCGATCGCCACCAGGCACACCACCACCAGGCCGGCCTCCAGCGTGGTCATCGGACGATCGCCGGCCTTGTGCAGTGCGATCGCGGTGGCTGCGATGGCCAACCCCTGGGCCACCAGCACCGGGCCCTGGTTGGGCATCGAGATCGCCGAGATCAACCCGACCACCACCTGCACGCCGACCACCAGCCAGACCAGAAACAGAAAGACCTCGACGCGCAGCACCGAACGTAACGCCTCGGACGCCCGGCGCCGCGAGATCGTTTCGCCCGCCTGCTGGTCGCGGCCGCTCCAGCGCAGGCTGACCAGCGTGCCGTCACCGGGGCGCGAGGTGATGTCGACCGTGCCGCCGACGCCCGCCATGCGCTCTCTCATCGACACCCGAATGCCGAACCGACCCTCGGGCACCTCGGCGGGGTCGAAGCCGCGGCCGTCGTCACGAACGTCGACCCGCACCCGCTGGTCGTCACCGACCAGCCGAGCCGAGATGTCGATCGTCACCTGGTCGGCCTCGGCGTGCCGGGTGACGTTCATCACGGCTTCGCGCGCTGCCTGCCCGAGCGTACTGGCCACCGACGCGCTGACGGCCACCGCGTCGCTGTCGGCGTCCACATTGACCGTGGCCTGCGGACACACGGCCTCGACCATGCCCTCGATCAGCCGGGCCAGTTGATGGGGCGACAGCGGCTGCCCCACGTCGGTCGGGGCTCCCGCTTCGGCCAGCGAGTCGAGCGCCGCCCCGGCCAGGTCGGCCACCTCGCCGCGCGGCTGGTCGGTCTGCACCGCCGCCACCAGGCTGGTCATCACCCGGTCGTGAATGATGCCGTCGAGCACGGTGCGGCGCTGGCTGAGCGCCTTGTCGATGGCCCGGTCGGCCTCGACGCGCTGAGATTCGGCGGTGGTGGCGTCCAGCTCTTCGACCGCCCCGGCGAAGAACTGAATCAGTAGCAACAGGGCGGTGGGCAGCACCATCAGGGTGAGCACGTCCTGCAGCGCCCCCAGCGGTGGGCGGGCGCCGCCGGCCGGCGTGAGCCGCACGAAACCGAACGCCAGCGACGAAACGGCGGCGTAGCCGAACCCCACCCCCACGGTGGTGGCCATCGCAGCGCACACGCTGGCCACCCCGAGACACATCCACAGCCACGGCGCTGCTTGCGCCGGGGTGTCGATGAGCCAGGCCAGCGGCCAGGTCAGCAGACCCACCAGAACAGCCAGCGCGTACGCCCCCGACAGCCACCGAACATCACCCAGTTGCCACGCGTACACCGGCATCAGCAGGCTGAAACCGACGATGCTGCCGCCGACCAACACCAGCCAGATCCAGTGCAGGTAGGGCAACTGGTTGAGTGAGATGAACAGCGCAGGCACCAGAATGGCCAGGCAGGTCATGCCCAGGGCGCGCGCCAGCCACAGCCGCAGACCGGACGCGGTCGCACCCCGCGCAGGATCAGCCCTGCCCAGGTTGCCGCCGCTTCTCACAAACGAAAACACGCGTCCCGGCACTCCGAACCATCGCTCGCACTGACCCGCGGCCCGCGCATGGGGGCTCTGCCCGGGACGAAATTCGGCGTTCCGGGACCGACCTGGCTCATACCCGTCATAGTGCCACTCCCGTCCGACGGTCGCCAGGCGGGTCCGCGACCGGTCACATCGCGAAGGCGTTGGTGAAGGCGTCCGTGGCCGTGACCGGGGTCTTGATCAGCTTTCCCGATTGCAGAAACTCAGCCATCTGGGCCCACTGCGTCGCGTCCAGGGCCGGGCCGAAGGTGCCGTCGTGCACGTCCATCAGGTCGATGGACGCCTGCAGCACCGCTTCGGCGTTGGGCCGGGCCGCGGCCGTCCACCCCGGAATCTGGGTGGCGGCGATGTCGATCGCGTTCGGCTGGTCGGCAGCGGTGGCCTCGATCGCGCTCGCCACCGCCTGCACCACCTGGCGGACGACCTCGGGGTTCTTCTTGGCGTACGCGGTGGTGGTGAGCAGGCAGGTGCTGACCAGGGGCACGGTGCCGGCGGCCACCGGCAGTGCGCGTGGGTTGGCGCCCGCGAGTTGCAGCTGCACCAGTTCGTTGGTGGTGAAGCCGACCACGGCGTCCACCTTCTTGGTGGTCAGCGCGGCGACCTGGGTGTAGCCGACCTCGACGATCGTCACGTCGGCCTCGGTCAGCCCGGCGGTGTTGAGCGCCACCTGGGCCGCCAGCCACGATTCGCCGTAGCGACCGGGCACACCCAGCCGCCGGCCCTTCAGGTCGGCCAGGGCCTGAACGGGTGAAGAGTCGAGTGCCAGCACCTGCACCGGAAACGACTTGTAGTAGGCGCCCACGGCGATCACGTCGACACCCTCGGCGCGCGCCTGCATGGCCTCGCTGCCGGCCGCCACCAGAAAGTCCTCGGCACCTGAGGTGAGCGCGTTGAACAGGCCCTCGGTGGCGCCGTGATGACGCAGGCTCACCTGGGCCGGCACCGGGTCGAACAGCTTGTCGTTGACACCCACATAGAACGGCGCGAACTGCACGTTGGGTATGTAGCTGAGCCCGATGACGGCCCGGCTGGTGGGCGCGCTGCCCGAGGCCGCAGGCGACCCGCTGGTGGTGGACGGGCCGGCGCAGCCCGCGGCGGCGAGCGCCAGAGCGGCGGTCAGCAGGGTTCGGCGGTGCATGGACGACTCCTTCGAGGCTTTGTTTCAGGTCAGGGCTTCGACGATGGCGGAGCGGCGCTCCCACCAGGTGATCAACGAATAGGCGGTGGCGGCGATCACGCACAGCCAGGCGATGGTGGCGAACATGCCGGTGGTGTCGACGGCGTCGCGTTGCACGGTGAGCACGGTGCCCAGGCCGCTGCCGCCCATCACCATTTCGCCCACCACGGCGCCGGTGACGCTGAGCGCGAAGCCGTTCTTGAACCCGCCCAGCAGCGAG
>RRZT010154119.1_pt1 | contig 22007 bp, 18 predicted proteins | sample 2165551 | NCBI WGS metagenome assembly RRZT01 (sample SAMN10456910, study PRJNA506462) | wastewater metagenome | biome: wastewater; feature: sludge; material: wastewater sludge; isolation source: wastewater sludge with Escherichia coli K12::gfp cells carrying plasmid... | place: USA: Moscow, Idaho... | reverse complement strand
CTACCGGGTCAATTTCTTCCAGAACTATATGCTTCTCTATCAATGTGTGAGATACTTAAATTTTAGGTGCAAAATTATTGTTTTTTTTTGAGATTACCAAATATTTAGTATATCTTTGCATGACTAAAAATGAAGTTTATATAATCATGAAGATATCTAAGAATAGATTTATACAAGGTTTTGGTGTTATTGTTGTTGTACTTGGCATAATACGCTGTACTTTTCCAAATATTGCTAAAACGCATTTTGGTATATCTAAATCCGATAGTTCATATAATAAATCAGCAGAATCAACTAATAAATCTATAGAAAAGACAGATGGCTTTTCTGAAAAAATGCCTACTGCTTCTAAATTCTTTAAAAAAGATGGCTCATTAGTTAAAAATCCAATATATAGTGTTCCTAATTTTGGTCGTGCATTTCCTGATCAAAATGACGTTCAGTTGATTTCAGCAAAAAAATATGGTGTCAATCCGGTTCAGAATCGTAATGAAGCAGAACAAAGAATTGGTGAACTCGTATATATTGGTAGCAATCCATATTTTTGTGTAGATAATTTAAAATCCAGCATTCCATACTTAGTTCCACGTGCTGCAGTTTTACTTCAAGATATTGGACGTAACTTCTTTGATTCACTGCAAGTTAAAAGAATACCACTTCATAAAATTATCATCACGAGTGTTATGCGTTCTAAGTCTGATGTCGAAAAATTAAGAAGTCACAATGGCAATGCAACCCAAAATAGTTGCCACCTTTATGGAACAACTGTTGATGTATGTTACAATAGGTACAAAACTGTAGAGGCTCCAGGTGAGAATAGGCGTAAAGTAAGAAATGATACACTAAAGTGGGTCTTAAGTGAAGTGCTCAATGATATGCGCGAACAAAATCGCTGTCACATCAAATATGAAGTTCACCAGGGATGTTTTCACATAACAGTTAAATAGGAATCTCCTTGCTTGATATTATTTTCTTTTAAATAATTCATAAATAGGTTTGTAAATTCATAATTTTTTAAGCCCCATTTGGGTGCTATTAGCATATCTGCTGGCGACTGACTTACAAAGCGCTCCAATATTATGTTTGGATTAAGATTACGAATATATTCAGCTAATAGTTGTATGTATTCTTTAACATCATAAACTTTGAACTGTTCTTCAGCATATAGCGTTGCAAGTTTCGTTCCTTTAATTACTTGCAATTGATGAATTTTGAGAATGTCAATCGGGAGTTCTGATATCATTTTAGCTTGTTTCAAACACTCATCCATATTTTCACCTGGCAATCCTAAAATGACATGTCCACAACATAAAATTCCACGCTCATGTGTTCGTTGTATAGCATCGCGACTACACTCAAAATTGTGTCCTCTATTTATATTCTTCAAAGTTATATCATTAGAACTTTCAATACCATATTCAATAATAATGAATGTTTGAGTCTTAAGTTCTGCAAGAAAATCTAGTAATTCATCGCTTACGCAATCTGGTCTAGTACCAATTACAATTCCAACAACGTCTTTAACTTCTAAAGCTTCCCGATACATTCTTTTTAGTTCTGCGATTGGTGCGTATGTATTCGTAAATGCTTGAAAATAGGCTAAATACTTCATATCTGGGTATTTGCTTTTGAAGAAATCTTTGCCTTCTACAATTTGCTGAGATATAGATTTCTTTGGATTGCAATACGACGGATTAAATGTTTTGTTATCACAAAATACACATCCACCGTAACTGATTCGGCCATCTCTGTTTGGACAAGAGAATCCTGCATCAATACTTATCTTTTGTACTTTATATGGTAATACCGTTTTTATCCAAGAGGAAAAATCATTATAATATCTGTTCATGTTGCAAAGGTATGAAAAAAAGCGTATGTATTATTACTTTTGCCTTCTTTTACTGTTGTTCTGTAACAAAAATACCAATATTATAAAATAATTGTTTTGTTTTTTATTATTGCTAGCTTATAATAGATATTTTTTCATTAAATTTGTATTCAAATTTATAACACTTAACTTTCATCATATGAAGAAATTTTTTGTAATGTGTATATCTTTACTTTTTGCATCATCTCAAATGAATGCTACTAAGGTAATTACATTGAAAGATGTTACAGGAAACACCTTTTCACCACAGTATGTTACAGGCGTAAATCCACTTCCTGGAACAGATCAATATGCTAATATCAGCGATGATAGAAAGCAGATTCTTACTTACTCGTTCAAAAACGGAAAACAGACAGGTGTCATGTTTGATGTAAATAACACACAGGGTGAGAAAATCAAGGACTTTGATGGATATATATTGTCACCAGATTCCAAGTTTTTACTTATTCAGACTAATACATGCAAAATTTACAGACGTTCTTTCACTGCGGTATATTATATATATAATGTAGCAACTCGTAAACTTGAAAGATTATCTGATGGTGGTCCTCAACAAATACCTACTTGGTCACCTGATGGTCAACAAATTGCGTTTGTTAGAGATAATAATATTTTTCTTGTAAAGATGTTATATGGAAATTCAGAAAGTCAGATCACTAAAGATGGAAAATTTAATGAAGTCATCAATGGCGTTCCTGATTGGGTAAATGAAGAAGAATTTTCAACAAATCGTTCGTTATGTTTCACTGCCGACAGCAAAATGATATGTTGGGTGAAATATGATGAAAGTAGAGTTAAACAATATCCATTAGAGTTATACAAAGGACAGGCACCAAGTCTTGAATATAATTCTGTTTATCCTAGTATATATTCTTATAAATATCCGAAAGCAGGTGAAGATAATTCTATTGTATCTGTTTGGAGTTATAATATTAGTAGTCATAAAACTAACAAGCTTCAAGTTCCTTTAAATGAAGATGGTTACATTCCAAGGATAAAACCAACAAAAGAAGCTGAAAAGATTATTGTCTTTACGATGAATCGTCACCAAGATGAGCTCAATCTATATAGTGTGAATCCACGCACAACTACATCTCAACTCTTGATAAAGGAAAAGGCTGACAAATATGTCAAAGAAGAAGCCATGGAAGATATTATTATAGGAAAGAATTCTATAATATTCCCTAGTGATCGTGATGGTTATATGCACCTATATGAATATAGCATGAATGGCAGTTTGCAACGTAAAATTGGAAACGGAAATTATGATATAACAGATGTGTATGGATTTGATGAAAATACAGGAAATGTATATTATCAGGCAGCAGCACTTAATGCACATGATAGACAGATATATGTATCCAAAAGAAATGGTAATATAGAGAGATTGACCAATTCTGCTGGTTACAATTTTGCTATTTTCTCTGGTGACTATAAGTATTTCTTAAACACGTGGGGTGATTATAATAATCCATATGTATATACTATTAGAAATAATGATGGTAAAATAATTTCTACACCGGTTGATAATAAGGAACTAAAAGAAAAAATTAAAGAGTATGGTTTTACTCCACGTGAAGAGTTCTCGTTTACGACGTCTGAAGGTGTGAAACTTGATGGCTGGATGGTTAAGCCTGCTAATTTTGATAAAACGAAAAAATATCCTGTAATCATGTTCCAATATAGCGGTCCAGGTAGTCAACAAGTCTTAAATTCATGGAGTGCTGGTTCTATGGGAAATGGAGGTGCATTTGATCAATATCTAGCGCAGCAAGGATTTATTGTCGCATGTGTTGATGGACGTGGTACTGGTGGACGCGGTTCAGAATTTGAGAAATGTACATATCTCAAGATTGGTGAGCTAGAATCTAAAGATCAAGTTGAGACTGCACTCTGGTTAGGCAAACAGGAATATGTAGATAAAAATAAAATCGGTATCTGGGGCTGGAGCTTTGGTGGATTCAATACTTTGATGTCAATGAGTGAAGGAACTCCTGTTTTTGCTGCAGGTGTAGCTGTGGCTCCTCCTACAAACTGGCACTTCTACGACACAATATACACTGAGAGATATATGAGAACACCTAAAGAGAATGCACATGGATATGCAACAAACCCAATTGAACGTGCAAACAATTTGCATGGTGCATTGTTAATATGTCATGGGCTTGCAGATGACAATGTTCATCCACAAAATACTATTGAGTATTCAGAAGCTTTAGTTCAAGCAGACAAAGACTTTAAGGAGAATTTCTATACAAATAGGAATCATGGTATAAGTGGTGGTAACACTCGTAATCATTTGCTACGACAAATATCAACGTGGTTTATAGAGAATCTTAAATAAAAATTAAAATGGGCAGGAAATAAAAATCCTGCCCATTTTAATTTTATTCTATTATACCAGCATTTAGCCATGACTTAACTAAACTAGAAATATCAGATTTAGCTGTAACTTCATCAACCTCATATTCTTCTATCAATAATTTAACAAGATCATCTTCTGAAAATTCTTTATCTTGTATCTTTTTCCAAAGATAAACAGAACTTTCATTCATGCTGATAATATTACTAAAATCTATATTCTCTTCCCCTTCTGCTATAATAACATTCTCACCACATATCTGGCGAAGATTAAATCCAATTTTTGTTTTCATTTCTTTATTCTATTGTTATATTATTCCAAATATTTTTATCCAGATTCTTTTATAAAACGCTAACAGATATCGTCTGATAGGATATAGGTTCATCCATACAAATGAATATATCTTCCATTTTCTCCCATCAGTTCTATCAACAATTTTTCTCCCTTTTCTATAAAATCCAATTGCTGTTCCCAAAATATCAGATCTATGACAATGTTCATTACCTATATTACCATCTCCTCGAAGGGTTATATTGTCATTATTAATTTTTACAATTCTATGTAAGACAAATTTATGTGGTAATATTTCAGCAAGAACAGCATCACCAATTTTCACATCATCCTGCTTTTTCAACAAAGCCTTATCACGATTATCTTCTAAGAATGGTCTCATACTATAACCTCTCAGAGTTAGGGTTACAGTATGACCATCTCTAAGAATATTAGCGATTTCGGGTAACAATGATGCATTGCTAAAAGTCTTTTTTATAGTTTCGCTATTGTCTTGTGACATATTTCTGCAGCTTCTTTTTCTGGTGTACAATGCAATGTGTAAATTGATATTCTTTCAATTATCTTAGTTACAATATTGCATATATTATTATAAATATCTTTGTCCCATTTCATTGATGAGCAAGATGGTAATACCGAGGCAAATGATTCGATTGGAGACAGCTTATCCACGCTATTTGTTTTAGCCCTGTCAATACGTGTGATAGCTCCAAGCGGTGCTTTGACATTTCTGTAGCATGGAGTTTTACCACTCCATGGGCTGCCATAAATATACGGAATACCATCAATCAGCCTTATAACCGGATTATCATCATTCATTAAATCACAATTTGGGATATATTTTAACCACAAGCTTACTTGAGTACTTTTGCCAGTCCCGCTTTTAGCTATAAAAGCATATCCATAATTATTATGTCTAACCAATGAGGCATGGACTAAAATAGTATCTTTTGAACTTCCTGCAAAAGCCATAACAAGCATTAACGCATTGTTTAATCCAAAACGTTGCATGTTATCCGTACCGTATAATCTACATCTGCAATCAGAGAAATCTTTATTTGTGATTAAAAGAACACAGTTTTCTCCCTGGATATTTTTAATAAGAAACTGATAACCTCCGTTGTCTAGTCTATCAACAACAGTGTCACCATTACCTGTATCAAAAGCTCTTATATGATGAACTTTATCACTTTCTATAAGTGTAACAGATTGATCTATTGTTAGTTTAAATAGTATTTTCTCGTTTAATAAATTATCACATTTAAATGGAACAAATGATGGCAACAAACTTAAAGTGCTAAGTTTATTGCCATTATTGATTATATTAATTATATGATCGGCAATCCTATAATATGAACTCATGAAACTATGTATTTAATATCAGTTCATAGGACTATTTCCTTGTCCACCCATCATACCGCCATTTCTATGACCGCCCATCATGCCACCTTCTCTTTGGTCATGCTTTTTTCCACTAGGTGGCGACATACGTTCGCGCTTTTTATTATTTTTCTTAGCCTCGATAGCATTCTTCTCAATCTTCTTTGCTGTTTCATCATCCGGATAAATACCCTTATAACTAAACTCACTTGCAGTTATATCCTTAACCAAATAATGGAATTTACTTTTTTTCTTAGTATTCGTATAAGAATACTTCTTCTTCATTGCTAGCAATTTTTTTTCCAATTCCTTACGTGTCGTACTCCATGTAGTTACACATGTAGCATGCTCCATGTTGAATTTTGTGAGATAATCACGCAATTGGTATGAATAGTTATCGCGACTATACAAAAAACCATTCTTTTCAATCCAAGCAGAGTCAACTTCTTGGATATCAGTGAAATAAACTGTAGAATCATTAAATGACGCTCCAAATCCATACATATAAACTTTGTTTATATTTCCCGCGAAAACAGGCTGCATGGCTACAGATGCCAAAGCCGCTAATATTAATCTCCTCAATCTCATTTACCTTTGATTTATAATTATATTTTATAATAACGTATTGTTATTAGTATTATTGTCCGAGATAAGATTTTAGATATTTATTTTTAGTGTTATGGCGAAGACGACGTATCGCTTTCTCCTTAATCTGTCTTACGCGTTCGCGTGTAAGACCATATTTATCACCTATCTCTTCCAATGTCATTTCTGACTGATTTATCCCAAAAAATGCTTCAACAATATTACGCTCTCTATCATTAAGAGTTTTCAAAGCCCTTGATATTTCATCACGTAAGGATTCCTGAACAAGTAGATTGTCCGCCATTGTTGCATCATTATTAGGAAGCACATCAAGAAGGCTGTTATCCTCACCATCAATAAAAGGAGCATCAACAGATACGTGTCTACCGTTTACTTTCATTGCGTCAGCAATTTTGTCTTCTGGTAAATCTATTTTGTCAGCTATCTCTTCTATGCTAGGATAGCGTTCATTTTCTTGCTCAAATTTATTAAGCATTCGATTTATCTTGTTAACAGAGCCAACTTGATTCAAAGGTAATCTTACGATTCTGCTTTGTTCAGCTATGGCCTGCAAAATACTTTGCCTAATCCACCATACTGCATAAGATATAAATTTGAATCCCCTTGTTTCATCAAATTTCTCAGCAGCTTTTATCAATCCCAAATTTCCTTCATTTATTAAATCGGGCAAACTAAGTCCCTGATTTTGATATTGCTTGGCAACAGAAACCACAAACCTGAGATTAGCTTTCGTTAATTTCTCAAGAGCACTGCGGTCACCTTTCCTTATACGTTGCGCAAGTTCAACTTCCTCCTCAACAGAAATCAAGTCCTCATGACCTATTTCCTGTAAGTATTTATCGAGCGATGCACTTTCTCGATTTGTTATTGATTTTGTGATTTTCAGTTGTCTCATTAAGCGTTAAATTTATTATGTGCGAGGCAAAAATACGGTTTTTATATTTATCGTGCAAATATTTTGTTGTTTTTTTATATGAAAAACAAACAATTTGACAGACAAATATGCATAAAAAAAACATGGTGGGCATCACTGTCCACCATGTAATATGATAATGTTATTTTATTACTCAGAAACTTTAACTACCTTATAGTCACGTTTTCCTGTTGGCCAAACGCCCTTGATAATTAAAACTGGATCCTTACTTGTAGAGGCACTCTTAACTAATTCCTGAAGATCACTAATACTCTTCAATGGTGTGTCGTTAGCATACTGCATTATAAATCCTTCGCCAATACCGCCATCTTTAATAGCGCCCTTGCTTACTTTTGTAACTTCAAGGCCAAAGCTAATATCCAAATCCTTCTTTTGTTGTTCACTGATAGGGCGGAAGCTAGCTCCAAGAACATCAAGGTCAGCAGTCTTAACAACCTTAGTATTACCCTGAGCATTCTTTAACTGTATCGTCTTTGACTTCTTGTTCTTATTGTGAAGATACACAATATTTACCTCATCACCAGGGCGTTTCTTTGATAGCAACTCTTGTAATTCAGACATCTTTGTTATCTTCTTACCATCAGCATTGATGATAACATCTCCCTTCACAATGCCTGCGGCCGCAGCTGAACTACCTTCTACAACGTCAGCAACATAAACACCTTCGTTTGTACCAAGGTCAACATCCTTGTGTTCATCTTTTTGACTGTTTATGAAATTAAGAACATCGCCACCCTGAATACCAAGTACGGCACGCTGAACAGTACCATATTGTTTCAAGTCACTTATGACCTTGTTCATAATTGTTGTAGGTATTGCAAAACCATAACCACTATAAGAACCTGTCTGTGAATAAAGCATAGCGTTAATGCCAACTAATTCACCGCGAGTATTTACTAATGCACCTCCTGAGTTACCTGGATTAATGGCAGCATCTGTTTGAATAAAACTGGCAACAGAAGGGCCTTCGCCGCTACCGCCACCGATTGAACGTGCTTTTGCACTAACAATTCCGGCTGTAACAGTAGAACTAAGGTTATATGGATTTCCAACTGCTAAAACCCATTCTCCAACTTTGAGGTTATCACTGTCACCAACAGGAAGCGTTGGCAGATTCTTTCCATTTATTTTTATAAGTGCTAAATCTGTTGTTGGATCTGTTCCTATGATTCTAGCTGAAAATTCTCTGTTATCGTTTAATGTAACGGTAAGTTCGTCAGCACCGTTCACTACATGATTATTTGTTACGATATATCCATCTTCGCTGATGATAACACCACTACCTGTAGCTTCCTTCTTAGGAGTCTGCATTTGACGTTTTTGATTTCCACCATTATTTTGGTTAGGATTTCCAAAGAAACCAAATGGATCAAAAAAATCAAAAGGATCACCTTCTACATTCACTGTTTGGGTTTTTGAATTCTGCACATATTTAATATGTACAACGGCAGGAACAGCTTTTTCGGCTGCATAAGTCAAATCTACAGGCTGAGCAGGAACTGCATTCATAATAGCTGGTGCAGCATTTGCACTTACAAATGAACCCGCTGAGAGACCAAGTGCAATTATGCACGCGGTGACATAAACATGATTACCGTAATTTTTCATAATCTAATATTTTTCTAGTTTATACTTTCAATTATCAATTGGTTGCAAATATATAAGCAATAATCGTAAAAGAAGTATTTTCATTTAATTCTTTATTCGATTTTAACACTTGTATTTAACACTTTAACGGCTCTTAAACGTGCTAAATATAATTTTTAATCTTATTAATCACTACATTGTATTTTTCAATGAAAATAGACTCAACTAAATAATTGCTTATTCTTAATTATAAATTCCACATTGTTGAATAACAGTTAATATAAAACATCAAAGTTTTGCACTTTCTTTCTCCTTTTTTCATCTAAAAATAATTTCTACAACAAGTAATTATTGCTGGGGGTGAATTTATTTATATTTGCGATAAAAGTGATTTTATCAAGTAACATAACAAAATATTCCATTTTTTTTTTTTTTTTATGTTTGTCTTGTACTATCTTTGCATAAATGATTTCTACAGATAAAAACATACTAAAGCTTGCTATACCTTCGATAATATCAAATATTACCGTACCACTTATCGGCCTAGTTGATCTTACGATAATTGGTCATGTTGGTTCTGCGTCTTACATTGGAGCCATATCTGTAGGAACAATGATATTCAATGTTATATATTGGATGTTTGGATTTCTAAGAATGGGTAACAGTGGTATGGCATCACAAGCACTCGGCCGTAAAGACAATAAAGCTTTAAGACAACTTTTACTGCGCTCTATGATAATTGCCGTTACTATTGGAACCATATTCATAATAATGCAACATCAGATACGTGGATTAGCTCTTTGGGCAATTAGTCCTTCTAAAGACGTTATCGCGCTCACTGCAAAGTATTTTAATATTTGTATATGGGGTGCACCAGCTGTATTATCATTATATGGCCTAAATGGATGGTTCATCGGTATGCAAAACACAAAGATACCTATGTTTATTGCCATTCTGCAGAATATAATTAATGTGATATTTAGCCTTCTCTTGGTCTTAGTCTTTAAAATGAATATCACAGGTGTTGCTTATGGTGCGTTGATTGCGCAGTGGAGTGGCTTGTGTATTGCAATGTTTTTTGTCTTTAGACAAGTCAAACACATTAAAGGAAACCCTCAAGCTCATACCGCTCTAAAATGGAGTGATATTTTTGTTGTTAATCGTGATATCTTTATAAGAACATTATTTTTAGTATCCGTAAATCTTTCTTTTATCGCTGTTGGAGCTCGTCATGGTGATATAATTTTGTCTGTTAACACGTTGCTAATGACATTCTTCACTATCTTCTCATATATAATGGATGGATTTGCTTTTGCAGCAGAAGCTTTATGTGGTAAAGCATACGGTGAAGAAGATAAGCTTAAATTCAGCCATACTGTGAAGCGATTAATGAGATGGGGGTTATATATGGCGTTAGTGTTTACATTGTTATATATAATAGGTGGACATAATATGCTAAGATTGATAACAAATAACAATGATGTTATCGCAGCAGCTTCGCCCTATTTATTTTGGGCTATCCTCATACCAATATCAGGTTTTATGGCATTTGTATTCGATGGCATATTCATTGGTTCTACTGCAACACATTATATGTTGATTTCATCATTCATAGCTACAATTTGTTTCTATGCAGTCTATTTTTCCTTGGAAAATAAATTCGGTAATCATGCCTTATGGATAGCATTCATCTTGTTTTTATCAATGCGTGGAATTATTCAACAATTATTATTAAATAAGGTCAAATCAAAAATTGTTTCATTATGATTATATTATATTTATTTGTAGGCTTAATACTCGGAGGTGGTAGTGCCTATATGTTTTTAAATGGCAAACTTACTCAAGCTAAAGTAACCAATGGCAGTCTGGAAACGCAACTCAATGCTGAAAAGGCATTGCATGAAAATGATGTTAACGCCTTAAAAGATAAATATGAACATGAATTAGAAATACGCAATGAGCAAACATCAAAAGAAAATGCAATGCGTCAACAACAATTCAATGAGCAGCTTAACACGATAAAAGAACAATTTCAAAATCTAGCTACGCGAGTTTTAGAACAGACTACAGCTAAGCTGAAGACAGATAATATCGAATCTATTGATAATATAACAAAGCCATTGAAACAAAATATCGTTCAGTTGCAAGATGCTATTAGTAAAACAAATAACGAAACAGCTAAAAATACAGCTTCATTGTCCGAACAATTAAAGACTATGGCTGCACAGACAGACAAGATTAACGAATCTGCAACAAGACTGACCAATGTAATGAGAGGTGCTAATAAGGTACAGGGTAATTGGGGAGAACTCACGCTCATGAATCTTCTGGATAGCCAGGGGTTACGATTGGGTATAGATTATGATGTGCAGCAAACTATAACTGACGATAAGGGTAATCCTGTCTTTAATGATGAAAGCGGGAAAAAGATGATTCCCGATGTTGTGTTACATTATCCAAACAACGAAGATGTCATCATTGATTCAAAGATGACTATTGATGCATATGCAAATTACATGAATTCAGAAGATGAGATTGCAAAGAAAAAATATGCAGATGACGTTGTTAAAAGCATTCGAACTCAGTTTACGCAACTTTCCAAGAAGGATTACAGTGCCTATGTCAAAGCTCCAAGATGCGCCATTGATTTTGTGATTATGTATATTCCTTATGAGGGAGCTTTGCAACTAGCTTTAGCATCTGATCCTAAATTGTGGCATGATGCGTTTGAGAAGCATGTGTTTATCACTAGCCAGCAAAACCTCATGGCTATACTAAAGATCATACAGATTGCATGGAGACAGTACACACAGTCTGAAAATCAGAAACGTGTATTCGATATGGCCGACGAACTGCTTAAACGAGTAGGGGAGTTCATCAAACGATTTGATAAGGTAGGAAAAGATATAGAATCTTTGCACAAAGATTACGACGAAGCATATAAAAAGGCTCATACTGGAAGGCAAAGCATCGTACAAAAGGCTAATGATTTAAAACAATTGGGAGCAAAAGAAAGTGCTAATCTTCCAATTCCGGATGCAGAACCTTCTTTGGAATAAAAATTAATGTTTGAACTCGTTTTTTTAATTATTATGCAAGTCGTTGCCGTTTTATGCAATTTATTTACACCAAAAACTACCTAAATATCAAAAAATAGTTGCAATTTGACAAATAATTGCTCAAAAATATTACAGTTATACAATTTTTTTAGTATATTTGCATGCAAGTTAATACATAAAAGGTAAAATAAGATATGATACTGGATATAGAAATGTTACGAAGCTTTTATGCTTCATATTCAGAAAGCGTAGATAAGGCTAAAGAAACTATCAGGCGCCCCCTCACGTATGCAGAAAAAGTGCTTTTTGCACACATGTATGAAGCTTCAGATTTAAAAGCATTCAAGAGAGGTGTTGATTATGTTGATTTCCGTCCTGATAGAGTAGCGATGCAAGATGCTACCGCACAAATGGCTTTATTGCAGTTTATGAATGCAGGAAAGAATAAAGTTGCAGTTCCGGCATCAGTTCATTGTGATCATCTTATTCGTGCCGATGTTGGTGTAGAAAAAGATTTGCCTTCGGCTTGTGATACCAATAAGGAAGTTTACGATTTTTTGAAGTCTGTTTCAAAGAAGTATCATATTGGTTTTTGGGGACCTGGAGCAGGCATCATTCATCAAGTTGTTTTAGAAAACTATGCTTTTCCGGGTGGAATGATGGTTGGAACAGACTCTCATACTCCTAATGCTGGTGGTCTAGGAATGATCGCTGTTGGTGTAGGAGGTGCTGATGCTGTAGATGTATTGACCGGACAACCTTGGGAATTAAAGATGCCTAAGCTTATTGGAGTTAGACTTCATGGAAAGTTATCTGGTTGGGCAAGTCCTAAAGATGTTATATTGAAAATATTGGGTATACTTACAGTTAAGGGTGGAACAAACTCTATCTTGGAGTACTTTGGAGATGGTTTAGATTCAATCTCTACAACTGGTAAAGCCACTATATGCAATATGGGTGCTGAATTGGGTGCCACATGTTCGTTATTCCCTTATGATAATAATGCTGACGAATATTTAAGAAATACAGGACGTCAGGAAGTTGCGACATTTGCTAAAAAGAATATAATCAATCTTCGTGCTGATGATGAAGTGTATGCTACTCCAGAGAAGTATTATGATCAGGTTCTTGATATTGATTTGAATGAAGTAGAGCCGCATCTTAATGGTCCTTTCACCCCAGATGCAGCCACCCCTATATCACAAATGAAGGTTAAAGGCCCTGCCAACGACTATCCAATGGATGTAGAAGTTGCTCTTATTGGTAGTTGCACGAACTCAAGTTATCAGGATTTAGCACGCGCAGCAAGTGTTGCCCGACAGGCTTATAGCAAAAATATTCCTGTTAAGGCTCAGCTAATCATCAACCCTGGATCTGAACAGATTAGATACACAGCCGAGCGAGACGGAATTCTTGACGATTTGAAGAAAATTGGAGCTGTGATAATGACAAATGCTTGTGGACCTTGCATAGGACAATGGAAGCGACATACTGATGATAATAATCGTAAAAATGCTATTGTCACATCGTTTAATCGTAATTTCCGCCGTCGTGCTGATGGTAATCCTAATACATTTGCATTTATAGCTGGACCGGAGCTAACAACAGCTTTAGCAATATCAGGCAGACTCGATTTTAATCCAGCCACTGATATGGTTTATGATAGAGACGGAAATAGTGTTAAACTTGACGAACCAACTGGTTATATATTCCCACCAAAGGGATTTGCTGTTGTTGACAATGGTTTTATATCACCTTCAGAAAGTAATAGCGATGTAGACATTATTATTTCAAAAACTTCTGATCGTTTACAAAAACTTGAACCATTTGCAGCGTGGAATGGCAAAGATTACGAGGATATGCCATTGCTGATTAAAACAAAAGGTAAATGTACTACAGACCATATATCTATGGCTGGACCATGGCTTAAGTTCCGCGGACATTTGCAGAATATATCTGATAATCTTCTCATGGGAGCTGTTAATGCTTTCAACGATGAGAGTAACTGCGTGAAAGATCAGATTGATGGGAAATATAAGGAAGTATCTAGCGCAGCCAAAGACTACAAACAGAATAATATAAATTCTATTGTTGTTGCTGAAGACAATTATGGCGAAGGGTCTAGTCGTGAGCATGCTGCTATGGAGCCACGCTTTCTGAATGTGAAAGTTATTTTAGCAAAGAGTTTTGCACGTATACATGAAACCAATCTTAAAAAACAAGGTATGTTGGCACTTACTTTCGTAAATAAGAATGATTATGACAAAGTGCAAGAAGATGATCGCATTTCTATTTCAGGCTTGTCTGGTTTTGCGCCCGGCAAACACCTCACAATGATTGTAAAACATAGTGATGGTTCTAGTGATAATATAGAAGTAGAACATACTTATAATGATACACAAATAGCATGGTTCAAAGCAGGTAGTGCTCTTAATTATGCAAGGTTAAACAAATAAGATTAGAGTAATTAATCTAAGGATTTTACTTTTTATCTCTTTACTTTTTTTACTTTATTGATTATGAAGAAGGAATATTTAATTTACAAACTGTCTGATGCAGTTAAGAACTCATGTAAGATTCCACAAGAAACTTTTCAGGAATACAACGTGAAACGAGGACTTCGCAACGAAGATGGTTCAGGTGTCCTTGTTGGATTAACCAACATAGGTAATGTTGTAGGATATGAGCGCGATAAAGATAATAAGCTTCAGCCATGCCCAGGAAAACTGTTTTATCGTGGTTATGAAGTTGATGATTTGGTGTCTCCTCTTCTAAAAGAAAAGAGATTTGGATTCGAAGAAATTGCTTTTCTCTTACTTTCTGGTGAACTTCCAGATAAGGAAGAACTAGCAGCATTCTGCGAACTGCTTAATGACAATATGCCCCTTGATCATCGCACCATCGTTCATATTATTGACCTTGAAGGCTCTAATATTATGAATATTTTGGCAAGATGCGTGTTGGAAATGTACACATTTGACCCTAATCCTGACGATATAAGCCGTGACAACCTTATGCGACAGAGCATTGAACTAATAGCTAAATTCCCTACAATCATAGCTTATGCCTACAATATATACAGACATAGCGTTCAGGGCCAAAGTTTGCACATACGCTACCCAAAGGAGAATCTTAGCATTGCTGAGAATTTCTTATTTATGCTGAAGCATAATCGCTATACAGAACTAGATGCGAGAACACTCGACCTTTTGTTGATTATTCAGGCAGAACATGGTGGTGGTAATAACTCTACATTCACAGTTCGTGTGACATCATCAACTCGTACAGATACCTATTCAAGTATTGCTGCTGGTATTGGTTCTTTGAAAGGTCCTTTGCATGGAGGTGCTAACATTAAGGTAATCAATATGTTCCATCACTTGAAAGAGCAAATTAAGGATTGGAAAAATACGGATGAAGTTGATACTTATCTGAACCGTATGCTGAATAAAGAAGCTTATGACAATACTGGACTCATTTATGGCATTGGTCATGCTGTATACACTATGAGTGACCCACGTGCTGTTGAGCTGAAGAGACTTGCAGGTGAATTAGCTACGGAGAAAGGACGTAAAGAAGAATATGACTTCTTGTGTTTACTTGAAGAAGAAGGCGTCAAATGCGTTTCAGAATTCAGAAAGACAAAGAAACCTATTTGCGCAAATCTTGATTTCTACAGCGGATTTATCTATGAAATGATCGGTCTGCCACAAGAAATTTATACACCTATATTTGCGATGGCACGTATCGTTGGATGGACTGCTCACCGCATCGAAGAACTGAACTATGATGGCAGAAGAATTATTCGCCCAGCATATAAAAATATACAAGGACAGAAAAAATATCAAACAATAGATAAAAGATGAGGCAATTAAACAAACAATAAAGACAACAACATTATATTTACGATGAAAAAAATTATTTTAATGATGCTGTTCATGTGCACATTATGTGCGCATGGCCAGCATAATGGTTATTATACACAATACTATAATAATCCTGAACTACTGAAGCAAGCAAAAGAATGGGTAGAATCTGGTGAGTGGAGACAAGGTTTTAATGGTGCCGCTCCACATAGTAGTGTTAACGTTATTGATTTTTACCAGCAATACCAGCGAAATCCTAATGCATGGAAAGCTATGTTCCGTTGGTTGGCTAATCATGATTTACTAGTCATTCCTGCAGGTAGACACGAAATAGAAGGAACTGATTTGGTTGTTAGTGTAGAAGATAGTGAGAACAGGCCACTTGAAAAACAAGGTAGCGAAAGTCATTATCATCATATTGATTTTCAGTATGTTGTAAGTGGAGTAGAGCGATTTGGAGTTTTAGATCATTACACTAGTACACCAAACTGTAAATATGATGCGCGCAAGGATGTCATACATTACAATTATAAAGTAGATCGCACACGTTTTTACGACAGTAATCCAAAAGAATTCTTTATTTTCTTCCCAAGAGATTGGCATATAGCAAAAATAAACAATCCTGGAAATGATCAGAAGATTAGGGTTATTGTAGTTAAGCAGAAAGCTATTTTATAAAGCATAATTATTTGTGCTGTAACAAAATTATAACATATATTATTCTTTTATTCATATAGATATGCGTAAATTTGTAGCTTGTTCGCGTTTTATCTATAATAGAAATTAATAATGCATTATTCAGAGATAATATTTTTTGGATGCTTTATCGCATTCATAGTTGGTATTCTGTTGGTCGATCTTCTTGTTATTGACAAAGAAGCTCATGAAGTTTCTATGAAAGAAGCTGGAACTTGGACCGCAGTATGGATAACTTTAGCTTTGGCTTTTTCTGCTTTTTTGTGGTTTCATGGAGATTTAGTACATGGAATACATAACATGTCTGATTTGCAACTGGTTGTTTCCAGATATGCTGATCATATGAAACTCAACCCCAATGATTTTGAAGGTTCCGTACATATGTACCGTCAACACATGACAATTTCATATATAACTGGTTATTTAATAGAGAAGACTTTATCTATTGATAATCTGTTTGTTATGATGATGATATTTACATCATTTGGAGTTAAGAAAAAGGATTATCAAAGAGTTCTCAACTGGGGTATTCTCGGGGCAATAGTCATGAGATTTATCTTTATATTCTTAGGAGCTGCAGTTATCAGACAATTTGACTGGATACTTATTGTTTTTGGTGGTTTCCTTCTTTACAGTGGTATAAAAATGTTTATCGACAGAAATAAAGATGAAAGTCATGTTGACGTAGAGCATCATCCTGTCGTAAAACTACTTAGAAAGTATTTCCCATTTATTTCACCGTTAATGGTGACTGTAATATTTATTGAATTTAGCGATTTGATATTTGCCTTTGACAGCATTCCTGCAGTGTTTTCGGTATCATTAGATCCTTACGTTGTATTCTTTTCAAATGTTTTTGCAATATTGGGATTAAGAGCGATGTTCTTCCTTTTAGCAGGAGTCGCTGATCGTTTCCGCTATCTCAAACCTGGAGTATGTGTACTTCTTGTTTTTATTGGCGTGAAACTTCTTATACATAAGTATGTTGAAATCGGAACGATTGCATCATTGGTGTTTATCTTAGCTGTTATCACTTTAAGTATAGGGCTTTCATTGGTAATTCCTGAGAAAAAGAAATAGCAACAAATAATATTGGAAGGCGACTGTAATTCAGTCGCCTTATTTTATTAATTTAACTAGGAATCTTGATATTTGCTACAAGCATGATACCAAAATATGTTATATTTGCACTAAATAAAATTATAGATTATGATATATAATAATGACAATGTGCGCCGTAGAGATAGACTCATGGATAAGGATAGGGCAGTGGAACTACTCAAAAGTAGCGAATATGGCGTCTTAAGTATGATTGATGAAAATGGCTTACCATATGGAATACCACTAAACTATGTATGGGATGGCAACTCTTCTATATATATTCATTGCGCCCCTGAAGGATACAAACTCAATGGTCTTGAGAAATATCCCAACGTGAGTTTTTGCATTGTCGGTAATGTAAATCTTCTACCGGATAAATTCACAACAGAGTATGAGAGTGTTATCTTAAAGGGAGTGGCACACATCAACTTGACCGCAGAAGAGCGTATGGCTGCTTTGCTAAAGTTGGTAGACAAGTTATCACCTGATTTTAAAGAACTTGGTGCTAAGTACTCTCAAAAGTCATTCCATAGAGTAAACATTATACGCATTGATTTCACTGAGTTCAGTGGAAAGTGTAAACATGTGCATGCAGCAGATTAATATGTCTGCGTACTAGAAAAAATATTTTTTTGCGAGTTTTTAATGTCGTTTCCTACATGTTTTTGCCAAACGTATTGTTATACAATATGTTAGCTAATGTAGGTTAGTCTGTTATCATACATTTTAGGGAGTGATTAGGGTCTAATCACTCTGTTGTCCTACATGCTTTACTGAGTGATTAGGGCCTAATCACTCAAAGGCGCACCGAAAAAGGTGATTTTATTCTTGCTGCGCTTCATGCATTTTGACTATGATAGGAGTTGATTATAAACATTCATAGTTATACTTACGGAATCACTATACATTTTTTAAGCTGTTACTGATTATCAATTATAGATTTCTGAAATCTCTTACTGAAAAGGTTGATATATCTAAATATTTTATAAATCAGTTTGGTTTCCATATTTCATTTACAATAGAAATGAGATTCCTATATTTACTATTCCCATGAAAAATATCGCTGTGATTTGCTTTACAATCGGAGAAATGAACAAATGATCCAACCTAATAAGCGACTTTAATATTGCGATTTGATCAAAATCTATCGTTTTATATACAAAAATGTGCAAATAGTGTAGGAATCATGTAGGAAAGGTGTAGGAAAAAGCACTTATATACATTAGTTAAACAACTGATTAACAAATACTTAAACTAAAGATGTAGTTAGTGTAGGTTATTTTTCTTTTTTTTCAGGAATTTTTGTCTGATATCCTCCATAATCTATCTGTACACATAGTTCAATTAAGCTTGGCTCTGGATTTTTATATTATGTCTTAGAAATGTTTTTCTAGCATTATTCCCAGTACAGTTATAAGTTTTAACTTTATAATACTAATGCCCAAAATAAAGGTATTGTATGTGTTTTATGCTAATATGTAATCATTATTTATTTTTTCTTCGCTTTTTATAAAGCCATCATTGGATTATATTCATTTTTTTTGTATCTTCGCAACAAATAAAGATTTTTATGAAATATCCAATAGGAATACAAAACTTCGAGAAGATACGCAATGATGGTTATGTGTATGTTGACAAGACAGCGCTGATATATAGACTAGCCGATACTGGTAGCTATTATTTTCTTAGTCGTCCCCGTCGCTTTGGTAAGAGTTTACTCATATCAACGATGGAAGCGTATTTCAGTGGTAAGCGTGAACTATTTAAGGGGTTAGCAATCGAAAAACTAGAAAAAGAATGGGCTAAGCATCCTGTCTTGCACCTTGATCTGAACACAGCTAAATATTCAGAAGGACCAGATAGTCTTGAAAAGATATTAAATGATTCTCTTTCTGGATGGGAACATATTTATGGAACTTCACCAACAGAGACCACCTTGGAATTAAGATTCAAGGGAATAATTCGTCGTGCTTGTGAGAAAGCAGGAGAGCGTGTTGTAATTCTTGTTGATGAATATGATAAGCCTTTGCTTGAAGCTATAAATGACGATAAGTTACAAGATGATTTTAGGGCTACATTGAAAGCTTTTTATGCGGTACTTAAAACTCAAGATCAATATATCAAGTTTGCTTTTCTTACAGGCGTAACAAAGTTTGGAAAGGTCAGTATATTCAGTGATTTGAACAATCTTGAAGATCTATCAATGAATGCCGACTATGTGGACATCTGTGGTATTACAGAAGAAGAACTGCATGCTTATTTTGATGAAGAAATAACGCTATTGGGCGAGAAAAACAAGATTAGTAAAAAGGAATGTTACGATAAATTACAAGAGCAATATGACGGTTATCACTTTGAAGTGAATACCCCTGGCATTTATAATCCATTCAGCATACTTAATGCATTAAAGAACTTAAAGTTTAATGATTATTGGTTTGCTAGTGGAACTCCGTCGTTTCTTGTTGAACTTCTAAAGAAAACAAATTATAATCTTGAGAACATTGAAACTCAAGTTGTAACTGGCGATAGTTTAAATAGCATTGATTCAATGTCTTATGACCCAATACCTGTAATTTACCAAAGCGGTTATCTAACGATTAAAGAGTATAACGAACGATTTAAGAAATACAAATTGGGCTTCCCTAATGCAGAAGTTGAAAATGGTTTTATCAATTATCTGTTACCATATTTTACACCGACAAAAGAGAATAAGTCGGAGTTTGTCGTAGATAATTTTATTGAAGCGGTAGAATCTGGCCGTCCTGAAGAATTTATGAAATTAATGCAGACGTTGTTTGCTGATTCCGACTATCAGATAGCCGGAAAGATGGAATTGTATTTTCAGAACACGATGTATGTGATTTTCAAGATGATGGGATTCTATATAGAGGTTGAGCGTACTACAAGTAATGGGCGAATAGATGTTCTAATAAAAACAAATAACTACATTTATATATTGGAACTGAAACTAGATGGGAGTGCTGATGAAGCCTTACAACAAATAGATACTAAAAATTATGCTGCTCCATTCGCGAATGACAAGCGCAAGCTATACAAAATTGGTATTAACTTCTCATCAAAGATTAGAGGAATAGAGAAGTGGAAAATAGAATAGAAAATATAATTTTGTTTCGCATTTGCGGTGTTGTATTATATTTTCATATAATATAAAGATATATTAAAATGAAAAAGGGGCATTCTTATGCCCCTTTTTATGATTTAGGTGATTCCACTGGCACTATGACCCTCTGCGACTAGGCTTTTGTTTATCAATAAGATAGACCTTTCAGATTTTCCTAGTGTAAAATATCTGTGCTTTAAAAACCCTTTAACAAATCAACTTTAGGCTTAATTCCTTTTAAGTATCTTTCAAGTTCTAAGAGTTGCTTTTGCAGAGCCACGGTATTAAAATTTTCGGTTCCAATATCCCAATAGCCCTTTGACATTTCTAATCGTATTTTTATCACTCCTCTTTTTATTAAAGGCAAAGCACTTTTAGGAATAATATATTTCGGACAGATCTCACTCATGTCTTTTACAAAGCGTTGTTCATAAGGCGATACGGAAACCAAACTGTCTATGGCTCCCGTTATGTCTTTGATGTATGCCCTTCCATTTTTAGGGACCGAGTAAAATACGGATCTTCTAGTAGTAAGCATAAATTCCACTATAAACGTGGTGTCTTTCTTTGCAGCTATGCAATCAATACCCATTAGGTTAATGTCTAAGTCGTCTGCAGTGCTAGTATTCTCATAGGAACAATAGAGATACCTCGTCCCGTTAGATGATACCGAATCTACACATACATCGGCATTTGCCTTTAATACAAATGCCACAGATAAAAGACTAAATATAAATATTATTTTTTTCATGTTTCTATACTATTATTTATTTTGTTACCAGTCCTTAGAAGGACTAGGGGCGGAAATAGGATCTTTAGCGTGTGCATTTAAGAAGTCTATAAAACTTTGTACCTCATTTAGATTCTTAGAGTAGGTATTTACGAAAGCGTATGAGTAACTTTCCTTGTGGTCTCCTTTTCGGTTGAATGGATAGCAATTTGCCACATTATCAAGCCTTGACTCTATAGAAGAGAAGGCGTCAGCGCTACCCATAGAATAGTGCTGCACAAGAATTTGTATCTTAATTCTATTCTCCTTCACATAGATGTTTATGTCAACAGGGGAGTTGATGCAAGTTGCAGAATAAAAACCTGTGTGAGTCACAATATTTACGT
>RRZT012059431.1_pt1 | contig 22023 bp, 23 predicted proteins | sample 2165551 | NCBI WGS metagenome assembly RRZT01 (sample SAMN10456910, study PRJNA506462) | wastewater metagenome | biome: wastewater; feature: sludge; material: wastewater sludge; isolation source: wastewater sludge with Escherichia coli K12::gfp cells carrying plasmid... | place: USA: Moscow, Idaho... | reverse complement strand
CAGTTAAAGCAATAGATGTAAAAATAGAAGCTTTTGATAAAACTGAACCAACAGAAACTATTGAACCAAAACAAGAATTTATTGAAGCTCCTACTGAAGACAAAACGCAAGATGGACTTCAAGACAAAACCCTCTCTAAAGAAAAATCCAAAACAAAAAAATCCTCTGATTACTCTAAAGAAGAAAAAGCAGAATACTTTAAAAATCAGCTAGAAGACCTTAAAAATTCCATAGAAGATAAAATACAAAATTTCTTAGACAATTCAGAAGAACTAAAGAACTTTTTAAAGTTCAAAAACAAACACTTTAGAACCTATAGCTTTAGAAATTCTCTACTCATATATAACCAATTCCCTAAAGCAAGCTATGTTGCAGGATTCAAGAAATGGCAAGAACTTGGATATACAGTTAATAAAGGCTCAAAAGCAATAAAAATCCTCGTACCTCTAATAAAGAAAAACGAAAATAAACAAGAAGACTCCCAAGAAATCTATGGATTTAAATCTGTTAGTGTCTTTGATATTTCCCAAGTATCCCCAGGTCCAAATGCAGAACCTATTCCTGGTTTAGACCTAGATGTACTATCAACTGAAAAGATGGAATACCCTGAGGATATACTCTTTAATGCATGCAAAACCTTTGTAGAAGCTCATTGCCCTCTTCATATAATAAATGATGACTCTCTTAAAGATTGCCTTGGCCTTACTAATGGAAAAGAAATATTCTTACTTGATACAAAGAAACCTCTAGATATGGCTGCTGTAATGATTCATGAATATTCCCATTTCCACAACCATTACAAAGAGAACAGAAAAACTTTAACTAAAGATCAAAAAGAAACTGAAGCAGAAATAACTGCCATGATTTTTGCTTCATATTTTAATTTAAACCATGAAAACAGATTCAAATATCTTACTATGTATAGAAAGAATCGCGAACTCGACAAATGCTTTACAACTGCATTAAACACTTTTGACTATATCATGTTAGGAGAAGATAATAAAAATGGTTTAAACACAATTTTAGAAGGTTTAAAGGAGGCTGAAACCTATGAATCAAAAGCAAGTTAAAAACCTATTCAAAGAATCAGAAAAGAAAAATATCAATAAAACTGAACTGCCAATAGATATACAGAAAAAGCTAACAGATGATGATTACACAATAATGCAAGAACCAATAAGGGAGACTGCAGATTTACTGTTACTTCAAGATAAAATATCTGAAGAACCTATAATATTGCTGCTAATTGAAAGAGACCCTTATGAAATAGAAATTATAGAGGAATTTTTATGATGAATAAATTTAATAACTCAATATTTACAACAAGAGCCGTTAAAGAGGAACTTCCAGAGGAAGTTCTTCTTTTCATTGTGGGCCTAGTACAAAACATGCATAAGGAAGTAAAAGAAGTAGATTACCTACAAGTCATAACTATCGAAAACAATTTCCTTGTTCATACACAGGAAATACCCGAATACAAAAAAGAGTATAAACTGTCCGTATCTGTTGAAAATTGCAAACTGTTCTTTATAGACAATGGTGAGTACAGCACTCTTATGTTTAATCATGAGTATTAAAAAAACCAAAACTAAAAAATTAAATACAAATATGATAAAAACTAAAAAAATTAATAGAGGTGAAAAATTAATGGATACATCAAAACTATATGCTCTATCTAAATTACCTCATAATAACTCAGATGAAGGATGTGATATGTAATGCAATTATACAAAATCCAAGAAGCAATGATAGATAATTTAAACATATTTTTAGAAAGTGAAGGAACTGACCTTGACCAAGAAGTTTATGAAGAGATAATGGTTATGCTTAAAGAAGAATTATCAGCTAAATCAAGTAATATTTTAAAGTATCTAAACAACATACAAGCAGACCTTGAACAAATTAAAATAGAAAAACAAAGGTTAGATAAAGTTAAAAAGAGTAAAGAATCTAAGTATAACAGGTTAGCAGATTATATTATTTCAGTAATGACATCTTTAGATAAAGCCAAAATAGAAACAGAAATTGGTAATTATGCTCTAAGAAAAAGTAGTAAAGTTGAAGTAATAGATGAATCTCTTATTCCTGAAGAGTACTTTAATATTAAAATGGATAAAACAGTAGATAAAATAACCTTGAAAGAACTTCTTAAATCACAAGAAATACCAGGTGTAAAATTATCTACTGGTTATAACCTGAATATTCAGTAATCAAGGATACTAAATATTAAAAGAAGAAATAAACATATATGAGGTGAGAAAAATGGAAATAAAAGAAATAGAAGAAAAGCTAAAAGCCTACTTTCCAGAAGAAGATATCCAATGGAGAATAACAGCAACTACTCAGGATAAAACAAAAGGCCTTGCAGTACCTTATCTTGATACAAGAGCCATTCAAAAACGATTAGATGAAACTCTAGGTATTGATGGTTGGAAAGTCTCCTATAGAGATATAGACGATGGTTTTATATGTAGCCTAAGTTTAAAATTAAATGACCAATGGATAACTAAAGAAGATGGAGCTAATAAAACAGATTATGAAAAAATTAAAGGTGGTATATCTGCAGCATTCAAAAGAACTGCAAGCAGTGGATTTGGTGTGGGACGATATATTTACGATATTCCACTAACATGGATTAAAGTAAAAAAACAAGGCAATAGCTATGTTCCTGACGAAAAAATATCCTTACCTAGTAAATATATGGTAAAAGAAAAACTTACACCATATTTAGAATTAAAAATGCCTGTAGGAAAATATCTAAATCATAGCTTAAAAGAAATATTAAAAGAAGACCCTTTATATTTAAATTATATACTAAAGAAATCAGATAAAGTTCCAAGTCAGTTAGTAGAAGCTTGCAAGGTTTTAAAGAAAGAGTATATGATTTCATAAACATAAAATCTTTTCATATTTAGGAAGTAACTTTGATATATATAAAGTCACTTCCTAAATTATATAAATAACTTGAGCCATTTTTTTATAATATTTTATTATTTCTAAGTTTAAGATTTTAAAAAAGTAAAGATTGTGTATTATAAAATAGAGATTAATATCAATAAGATTGTTTTACTTACTTCTAGATATTAATAATGTGAATAATCTGAGATTTATGTAAAGTTTTTATGAGAGGGAACTATAGGAAAAATTATTGATATTAAAAAATATAAATCTTTTACCCATTATGGTATAGAATTTGAAGGTTATAAAGATATTTATATAGCTAGGCAAGACAAATTTAAAAAGTTATGTTGAGGGTGTTTAACTTAGGTCGACATATAGAAATTTAGGGATGATTTTTTAGGGGTTTTAATCAAAAATAAATATATTTTTTAAGTTCTTGAAAAAATTGTTTTGTTTTTGTTATATTATTAATATATTTACCCCTTCTATACGTCTTTAAAATCAAATACTAGATTGACATTTCCTAACTTAGGTCGACATATAGAATAACCTAGGTCGACATATAGAATAACTTAAGACGACATATAGAATAACCTGTGTCGACATATAAAATAACTTAGGTCGACATATAGAATTTTTTTAATAAGACTATTGCTTTTTCAAGCTATAAAGTATATCATTGTAAGAGTGAATAACTTGTTATAGCATATGCAATTTTGTAATTGCATATATTTTTTATAAATAGCCTAACTTGTTAAGTCATATAGATAACATATTATAGCATAAACGAGGTGTTAAAATGCAAGAAATAATAGAACCCATAGTTGAACCTTCCATGGAGGAAGAGATATATAATTTAACTGATTTAGGTAAAAAGGACAGTGACTTAATAAAAGTTGAAATGAATACCATAGAATTTCCACTTTTTACTAAAAATAAAAAGGTTAAAATGAATCAAATAATGAAATATACATTCAATGCAGAAAAGAGCCAATACCTCGAAGTTAAGCCTGTTGTTAATGGGAAAATACCTCTTGAGTATGATGAAATGATTTTCTTTGCACTTACAAGAATATATAAAAAACAAGATTATAAAAAAACTGTTTATTTTAATTGGCCGCACTTAATAAAAGAAGCAGGACTAAAATACACAGGAAGCAATATGAAAAAAGCAAAAGAAGCTCTTGAAAGAATGTGCGAAACAACTTATGTTTTTAATAATTTATTTTATTCAAATAAAGATAGTGGGATATTAAATCAAAAGATAACTACTACAATGTTTTCTAAAAAAGAAATAACATTAAAAGAAGTGCAGGAAAATAGAGAAGATTTAAAAATGTATTTTAAACATGGAAAAATAAAAGAAGTAATAGAGGTTACATTCTCGGACCATTTCCATGACAATATAATAAAAAAAGGATATCTATATTTTGATAGTAGGGAACTCAATCAGTTAGAAAATGCTATTACAAGAAGTATTTTTATGCTCCTAACAAAATGGAGAAATAAAAATATGTACATTACAAGGCATAGTAAATTTTTAGCTTCAAGGATCCCTTTGAGTTGGAAAAAAGAAAATATAAATAAATCTGTAAAAGCAATGTTGAGGGCAATGGATGAACTCAAGGCATTAGACTTAATTAAAGATTATAAATTTACAAAAGATGAAAGATATGAAGACAGTTATTTTGAAGTTTTTTATGATAAAAGACATAATAGAAATTATGTAAAAAGAGAACAAACTAACCAGGAGCAACTGCAAATAGAAAATATAGAAGAAGCTGAAATTATACAACAAAAAATAGTCCCTAAACTTATTAACAGAGTAAACTATGAAAAATTAATCGATGCTTGGTGCATTGAAAATGATTTTGAAATGAAAGATAAAACAAGCCGTTTTGTAGCAGATAAAGCACTTAAAGTAAGATACATTATTGAGGAGGATAAATGAAAATAATCAGTTTGATTAACCAAAAAGGTGGAGTTGGAAAAACTACCTCCGCAATATCTATAGCTAGTTTTTTAGGAAAAACAAATAGAGTACTATTAATAGACTTGGACCCCCAAGGGAATGCGACAAGTAATGCAGGAATAAATAAAAGAGAACTTCAAAGAACTGTAAAAGATTTATTATTAGAAGATAAAATAACAGCTCAAGAATGTATTGTTAATACTGAAAAAGGATTTGATTTAATAGGAAGTAACCTTGATGCAGCTAATACAGAAATTAATCTAATTTCAAAAATAAACAGAGAATATGTACTTAAGAAAAAATTAAAAGACTTAACTTATGATTATGTGATAATTGATTGCAGTCCTAATCTTTCTTTTATAACTTTAAATGCTCTTATGTGTAGTAATTTAGCTTTAACTCCTCTTGAAGCTCATATATATGCAGTAGAAGGAATAGAGAGTTTAATGCAAACAATAGAAATAATAAGAGATGCAAATGAAAATATTCAACATAAATTCTTTATTACAAAATTTGATAGTAGAATAAAGAAATTTAAAGAAATAGAAACCTATTTAAGAGATGCTCTTGAAGAGAATATTCTTAATACGAGAATAAGAGTTGATAACTCCATTAGAAACGCTCAAAACGACTACAAAACAATTTGGGAAGTTAAAGAGTGCAAAAGTGCAGAAGATTATAGAAATTTAATTGAGGAGGTTATTAATGGATAATTTGTTTGGCAACATCAAGAAATTAAACAAACATGAAAATACGGAAATTACTGAAAAAAAATTAGATAGAGAAGAGGTTCTTGCAAATTATTCTTTTGATTATGATGTTGATGAAGATACTCGAGAATTTTTAAAAGATGTTACTTATAAAATTCATAGTACAACTCATAGATTTTACACGGAACTTGGAAAAATGCTTTGTGATGCACAAGAGAAGCTTTCTAATAATAAAAGTGGAATATTTATAAAATGGGCTGAAAGTCTTGGAATAAAAAAGGATAATGCATATAGATATATAAACAGGTATAAATATATTGTCGCGATTCGCGACAATATAACTGTCGCGAAAGTTGAATCACTTCCATTTTCTCTTTCTTCAGAAATAGCAAAAGAAAGTTGCCCAGAGAGTGTAAGAGAAAGAGTTATTAACGGAGATATAAAATCTATAAAGGAATTTAGGAATGAGTTAAAAGAAGTGCAGCAGGAAGAGGTAGAAGAGGTTATTCAAGAGGCTGAAATAGTAGAAAAAGTAGGCTTGGATAAGTTTATTCTTGGAAAACAAGTAATATTAATTTCTCTAGAAGAGGCATTTAGTAAAATTAAGAATGGAACAAATAATCCTGAAAATCTTGAAATATTTTTAAAAGTTAAAGAAATGTTAGATAGGGTAAAGTAGTCTGAAAAGTCTACCTAATTTTAGAAGGAGAGTTTATGGGTAATTACGAAGAAATAGCAACTAGGCTAGACAAAAGATTAAATGAAGTAAATATTTTATTACTTCAGGCAGCAGATAATTATTTTAAGCCGGAAGGTTTTATAACCAATATTAAAGCTGCAATTCAGGCGCATCGAAATGTAACATTTGCTTTACAAAACGAAAAAAAAGCTTTTCCTATTGATTTTGATGGGTGGTATCAACCTTGGCAAGAAAAAATGAAAAATGATAAAATGATGAAATGGTTGAATGATACTAGAACAAATATAGTTCATTGCAAAGATTTAAAAACAAAAAGTATTGCAAAAGTTAGATTATATGGATATGAAGATATTTTTGTAAAAACTATGGAATTACCAATAGAATTAGAAATAGAAGAAACAATAGACTATTTAATAGAAAAAAAAGTAATTAGTCCTATGGCTGTCTTATTTAGGGCAATGGTTGATATTGAAAGAGTTTGGATAGCTGATGATTTTAATTCTTTTGATATACTTAACATTCTTGAGCGTGGCTTTGTTTTTTTATGTGCATTAATACAAGATGCATACAAAGTTTTAGGAGTAAATAATTATAGTACAGATGAAATGCTTGCAAAATATATGAATAAAGAAACTCAACTTTTATGCTTAAATGGGATAAAAAAAACAAGAAAAATATCTTTTTCTACAGAGGATTTTACTATAAGAAAATTTGAGGAAAAAAACATTGATATAAGCCATATTGATAGGAAAAAAGTAAAGAATCATTATAAAGTAAATGATGATTTTTTTAATGGTATTAAAAGTGGAATAGGAAATGTCAATGATTTGTTCTTTAGAATGATAGAAGGTGGCAAAATTATTTTATCTAAAGATGGAAACCACATACCTACATTTATTACTTTAAAAGGAAGAGACATTTTAGAAATGCGCCATTTTTCGATGGAAGATAAGAGTGGAAAATTCATGATGATGGAGCAACTAGCACAATCAGTTAAAAGGTCTGGTGGTGACGGAGTTATATTAATTTGTGAGATGTGGGTTGGAAGTATGGAAAGTTTAGAGACGCTATTGAAAGAGGGTTCCATAAAAGATACTAAAGAAAAGAGAGAAGCATTAGGCTTTTACTTAATTCAAAAAGCTAATTCAAGTAAAAATGTAATTCAATATTTCAAAAAAGGGATGTTTGGAAAAATCCATTTGGAAGAAAGTATAGAGTCTACAAATGTAAAGATTAATAGTTTTGAAGCGTTTTATAAAGTGTTAGAATGGACATAGCTATTAGAAAAATAATATTTTCGTCGAATGTTAACTTTAAAGCAAGTACTAGAGGAGCATGAGAAATTTAAAATAAATTAGGGGCTACTAATAGCTCCTTTTTTATTGTCAAAAATTACTAAAATTGACAACAATACATGTTGTTCTAAGTTTTGGTTTAATGACGGAATACAATAGAGTTAATCTAAAAATGAAAATGAAATAAATGCAGTATATTTACCTTAACAAGAGGGTAGTTGGAACTATTTATTTTTAAACGGTACAAAAAAATAGGAAAAAGGCTTAAAGTAAGGTATAATTTATAGAAAGTTTTTTATAGAAAGGATGCTACGGATGGAAATAGAAAAAGATAAAATTAATAGAATGGATTTAAAGCAGAATATGATGAAACATATTCTATTTAAAGTTGATTATCAGGGAGTTGTATCGATTGAAGTCTTAATGACAAAGCTTAACGAGTACATACAAACAAAGTTTTCTAATTATGAAACTAAGTTTCTAAATGGATTAGAGATTCAAGTTAATAGTATTCAAGAATTAAGTGAAACGTTGTCATTACCTGTAAAGGAAATAACTAAACAACCATTACATGTTTTTACAGGGAATAAATTTGGGAGTGATCAATTAACTCTTACCATAAGTAAATACTTTACTGAGTTAAATATTCAGTGCAAAGATTACAAAACTATAGATGAATATTTAATTTTTTTCCAAGAATTGTTTTTTAAATTAAAAGAATTTGAGCATTTTATTTCAGAAAAAAGGTTTGGATTAAGAAAAATAGGATTTGGTCTATTTAATGAAAGAGATGAAATATTTGATCAATTTGAAAAAAAAATAATGGAACCGGAATGCCCAGGGTTTCCAATTAAAGAGGGAACTTCTGTACAGAAATTAAGGACTGAAAAGTATGATATTATTTTTAGAAGACAAATTGAAGAAGGGATAATCCTCGAAAAAGGCGAACAAAAAAAAGCATATAAAGCGACTCTTGATATAGATGGAGTCTTAACTGAAAATGATTTAAAAAATAATAATGATTGGAAGACTATAGGAGGTATGAAGGAAAGTCTAAAGGTTTTAAATGATGATTTATTTAAAATATATAAACTATCTGTAACAAAAAAATTTCTTAATGAATGTTTAAAACAAGGAGGCTAAATATGTTAAATAATTGTTTTGATGATAATTTTTTTACTGTTGGTACACTAGAAAAAAATAAGAGAGTGATGAATGAAGAGAGTACCTTTATTTCAAAGGAAACTAATTCAAGTAAAAATAATGAGTTTTCTTTAAAATATGAAGAGTTGGAGATTGTGGATGACGGAACCTTTATTTTTAGAAAATCTAAATAAACTTGAGCTAAAAACATTTATTATTGGATATAAGAATGAGGGAGAAAGCATTTTATTTTTATTGTTGTATGATGATATACCAATATATAGTGGTGTTGTCGATTCTTATGAAACTGAAACAATCAATTGCTCTATAGAATTATTAGAACAATATAAAATTAAAAATTTAGATTTTTTTTGCTGGACACATCCTCATGAAGACCATAGCAAAGGAATAATAGATATCCTAAAAGGGTTCGCATCTAATAAAACTAGTATTATTCTTCCTGAAATGGTGTATGGAAATGAAAATGACATTATCTCATATAATCCTGAAGAGAAAAAAATATTAGAAGAGATTAATTCATATTTAAAAGGTAGAAACTATAACGTAAACTCAGTAGGTGTCGCTGACTATCAATTTAATCGAATATATAATAGAAAACTAAAAGGATCTTTAAATGGAGAAATAAATTTTTGCATAAAAGCTCTATCGCCAAATAGTTCTCTTCTTAGAAGAAAAATGATAAGTGGTGGTATAAAAAAAAATCAATTATCAATTGCACTTATTATAGAGTTAGGAGAATTCAAAGTTTTTTTAGGTGGAGATGCTGAAGATCAAAATATTAACTTGTTTGATAAAGACCTGCTTGAAGATATTAACATAATTAAAATACCACATCATTCCTCTAAAACATCAAAATTTTTGCCTATATTATTGACAGCCATTAGTAAAAATAAGAATAGTACTATTGCGTGTACTACTGTTTCAAGAACTCATAAACTTCCTAATATGGATATAATTGAAGAATATAAGACATGTAGTAAAACTATTCTTTCTACTGGGAGTTGTGATTCAAAAGATGACACTGAAAATTATGGAATTATTGAAATTACATTTAGCCCCCATGATAATAAAATTAAATATAGAAAAACAAAAAATGTGTCCGTACTATATTAGTGTTTTTAACAAATTTGATTAAAAATATCCAACTCATTAATTTTAGAAACTACTTAAATAAATATATTTTTACAATAAATAGGCATTATTGTCTCTTTTTTTATGCTTATAAAATTCATCATTACTGAAATCTAAACCAGAATTTCCAATAAGATATTTTCTTAAAAGGTTTAATTCTGATTTGAAATTAAATAAGAATAAAATAAATAGCAGTAAAAAAAGTTCATTTTTCCAAAATAAATGGAGGAAACGAATGATTTTTACTTGAATTAAATTGAAATAATATATAAAAATCACCTTTCTTAAAGATAGTGAAAAAAGGAGCAGAAAGTATTGTAAACTTAGTAGTATTGGGCAACACATCATGGGGGAAAAGTGTGTATAAGAAAAGAATGACTGAAACCGACATAAGTACTAAATTTATAACTCTTGCAATAGTTGAAGCAGGGTGGAATTTACATACACAAATAAAGCAAGAATATTTTTTACCGATGGAAGATTGTTAGAAAAACAAAAAGTTCAATAGGGAAAATAAAGAGGTTAGATTACTTATTATCAGATAAAACCAATCTACCTTTAGCAATAATCTAAGCTAAAGATAGAGCTATAGCAGGTAATTCTTATTAAAATTATATATACGGATTAGTATGAGGATTTTTTTTATTTTTCTTTAAAACAGGAAATAAGATGAATAATAAGAAATAAACTTTCTAAGACAGAATTTTTCTGTCTTTTTTATTTTAATTGCTAATTATATTTTCTCGTATTTCTTTCAAAAAAAGGTATAGTTTTGAATCAATATGCTATTGTATATACCTTTATAAAAAGGTATACTACTACTAGTGAAAAAATCTTCTTTGAAGGAGTTTTTAATGGCTTTTAATGACTTAATTATAAAAAATGAATATAGAACCTCAAGTGATGAATTGTACAAAGATTTCTTTTATCCACTTATGCAGATAGCTACTAAGTATGATAGAGCAGTTGGTTATTTTTCAAGTAGTGTTTTAGTACTTCTAGGTCAGAGTTTATGTGACTTTATTAATAAAGAGGGAAAAATTAGAATTGTAGCCTCACCTTTTTTAGATGAAAAAGATATAGAAGCTATAGAACTCGGATTAAAAATTAAAGAAGAACTGATTGAAGAAAAATTATTGCAAATATTTGAAATTAATATCGATAATCTTTTTAAAGAGACAGCCAATGTATTAGCATGGTTAATTGCAGAAGGAAAACTGGAGCTAAAAATTGCAACATCTGAAAAAGGATTATATCATGAAAAATTTGGAATCATGTATGATAAAGATGAGAATATTATAGTTTTTTCAGGTTCTGCCAATGAAACATTTAAAGGACTAAAAGATAATTTTGAATCAATAGATGTTTATCAAAGTAAGAATTCATTTGAAATAGATAGAATAGAAAATAAAATGGAAAATTTTGAAAAATTGTGGTCAAATACTACGAATAATCTTGAAATATATGATTTACCAGAAGCTTTTATTAATAAGATACTGGAATACAAAACAGAAGAAAAACCAGAAAAATTTACTTGGATTTCGTCAATAGAAAATGATTTGAAAGTAAAAAATGGGTTCCCTGTGATACCTTCTTATTTGGATGTAAGGGATTATCAAGATATAGCCTATAATAAATGGAGAGAGAATAAATTTAAAGGTATTTTTGAAATGGCAACAGGTACTGGAAAAACAATTACAGCACTAATTATTTTACGAAGAACTTTGGAAAAATTGACAGCACATAATAGAGGATGTTTGATAATTGTTCTAGTTCCTTCAATAGCACTTGCTTCACAGTGGCATGAAGAAATGCAAAGTTTTAATATGAATGCCCTAGTTTGTGAGTCTACAAAAAAATGGGAAAATGATTTCAATATGTTTATAGATGACTTAAGATTTTCTTCACCGAGGCATAATTATGTTATTTTGGTTAATAATTCCTTAAAAAAAATTAAAGATAAATTGGAAAAATTAACAGACTCTATAAAAGAAAAAATATTTATTATAGCCGACGAAGTTCACAACCTTGGAACTGAAAACTATTTAAAAATGTTGCCAAATGGTGTCATTATGAAGTTGGGTTTATCAGCTACACCTCAAAGATATTACGATGATAGTGGGACGGATAAACTAAAGGCTTATTTTGGGGATATCGTATACGAGTTTTCTATGGAAGAAGCGATAGAAAAAGGAGTTCTTACTCCCTATTATTATGATGTTATACCTGTTAGTCTAACTGAAACGGAATTTGAAGAGTATTATAAAATCTCTTTAGAATTAATAAAACTAGGTTACGACCCAGATAATAAAAATCAATCAAATAAAGAACAGGTTGAAAGGTTATTATTAAAAAGAGCTAGACTTATTAAATTAGCTTCCAATAAAATAAGTGCATTAAAGATACTTTTGAGCAAAGAAAAAGAAATAAAAAGGTCTCTATTTTATGTAGGAGAAGGGACAAATCTTGATGCAGAAAATAAAATGATTGACGAAGTCACAAGAGTTTTAGGCTTCGAATTTAATTTGAAAATAAATAAATAAATAAATATACATCTACAGAAAGTCCAGAAGAGAGAAAAAAAATACTGGAATCTTTTAAGAAGGATAAGTATCAAGGTTTAGTAGCTATGAAGTGTCTTGATGAAGGAGTAAATATTCCTTCTGTTGAGAAGGCATATATATTATCCAGCACAACAAACCCTAAAGAGTATATTCAAAGAAGAGGGAGAGTGTTGAGAACCTCAAGAGAAACAGGAAAAGAATTTGCATAGGAGTAAGAATGAATTTTGAAAAAATAAAAAATTACTTAAATAAATTTGGTTATATTATGGAAAAAGAACTTTTAAGAGGTTTTTTATTTTTTGAAAAAAATTCAAATTCTGCTTTAATGATTGATTGTGATATTTGTAATAGTAAAAATCCTTTTAGTTACACTCAATATACTAAAGAACAAAACTTATTAATGCATAAATTTAACTCTTTATACAGATTTTCTGTTGATGATGAAGAAGATTTAGAAGAATTTAAAATGCAATTTGATAGAATAATGGGTAATGATTTAGATGAAGAAAATCTTAAAAGTTCTGGGACAAATAGAAATCTAAAAGAAATAGACCCATCAATCCCAGAAGCATATTTTGAACAAGCTTTTATTGAAATATTTGGAAATGATTCACTGGATTCTGTTTTAAGAGAAGAACCTTTTATAGATATAAACTCTCAAACAAGATATATAGATTACTTGGTGCATACCAAAAATGGAAAAGTTGCCATAGAAAAAAACGGAGAAACTTATCATCATCCAATATTAATAGGTAAAGTTAAATATAAAAACCAACTTTTAAAGCAAAATTCTATTGTACAAAATAAAATGAAAATATATAGATGGTCAATAGAAGGAATGAGAGCAAAAGATAGTTTTAATGAAGAATTGAAAATTTTTATTGGAAATAAAAAAGAATTAGAAATAGCTCAAAAGTTATCAGTAACAAGAAAAATAAAACTTTTTAGCCACCAAGAAATAACGTTAAATACAATAGAAAATGAAAGAAAAAAAGGAGAAAAGAATTTTTTAGTTGTATTGCCGACTGGAACAGGTAAAACAGAAATTTATATTTTTGATATGATTAATCAGATGAAAAAATATAATTTGAGAAAAATTTTAGTACTTGTTCCTCAAAAGCCCCTAAGAAACGATACTATAGAGAAAATTAAAATTAGGCTTAAAAATGAAAATATAGAAAAAAGTGTTGGAAATAATTTAAAAGATGATATTGTCGTTGTAACTTATTCATATATCAGTAGAAATTATTATGAATTAGATAAAGAATGTTTTGAATATATAGTTGTTGATGAGGCTCATCATTCGGTAGCACCTACTTTGAGAAAAGTTATTCAACATTTTAATCCTAAAACTTTAATAGGGTTAACAGCTACTGATAAAAGATTAGATGAAAAGAAATTGGAAGATATTTTTGGAAAATATGAAGAAAATTTAACATTGAAAGAAGCTATAGAAAAAGATATATTAGTGCCTATAAAAGCTTTTAGAGTAGAAAGTAACATTGATTTAAGCGAAGTCAGATTTAATGGAAAAGACTATGTAGGGACAGATTTACAAAGAACTCTAATAGTACCATCTAGGGATAAACTTATAGTAGATACACTAATAAAATACTTTCATTCTTCAGTAAATGATTTTAAATCTGGTATAATTTTCTGTGTATCAATAAAACATGCAGAAAATTTAGCTAAATTAATGAAAAATGAAGGTTTTTCTTGCGAAGCAGTTAGTGGAGAAAATAGTAAATCTAATGACTATTTAGAAGAGTATCAAAATGGGAAAATTCAATTTCTAACAACTTGTTCACTGTTAAATGAAGGTTGGGATTCTCCAAGAACCTCAATAATTGTTATGGCGAGACCTACATTATCTAAAGTTCTTTATACTCAACAACTAGGAAGAGGAACTAGAAAAATGGAAGGTAAAGAGGCTTTATATGTTCTTGATGTAGTTGATAATTATGGAGCTTATGGAACAGTTTCCAATAGACCTTGGAGTATTCATGCACTGTTAAGAATAGGAGATTATAAACCATTTGCAGATATTTTAAATCCTTACAAAGAACCAAGCCATGAAGAACTAATTTTGGATGGAATATATGAAGAAGAAAGAAAGTTAAAACCTATAGATATTTTTACATTTGAAGAAAAATATAGTGATTTTTATAGTGATGAAAAACTTGCAAGAGAACTTTTTGTTTCCACAGGAACAGTAAAATCATGGGTAAAAAAAGGAAAGATTATTCCAACAGTTACTTTAAATATTGGGAAAATTAACTTGAATTATTATTCTCCAGGGTATAAAGATGAGATAATAAAAAACCTTGATTTAAAGATACACAATGAGCTAACAATTTATGATGATTTTTTTGAATTCTTAAATGAAAAAGACTATTCATTATCCTATAAAATGATTATGCTATTATCTATAATAAAAATTATGGATGTAAATGGAGAATGTAATTTGGAAGATTTAATTATTGAATATACAAATTTTTATAAATCAAGAATTATTGAGAATAAAAAGGTCGATAGAAACACTTGTCCATTTGATTTAGATTATCTTAAGGATAAAACTAAAATGAAACAAAATTTGTTAATAAATCCTTTTGAAAAATTTGAAAGAAAAAGATTTATGCATTATTCAAAAGATTTAAATTTTATTATGTTTGCTTCTAGTTTATGGGAAAAGCTTTCTAAAGAAGATATAGTAAAAATCAAAGTGCAAATTTTTAATGACTTAGTTGATTATTATAACAGAATAGAGGCACCGATTCTTGAAGTTAAATGGAAGGAATATTGGGAAATTAATGAATAAGACTAAAAATTTTTATAATGAGAATGCTAAAGAATTCTTTGAAAGTACAATAGATTCTAATATGGAAAAAATTTACATACGGTTTGAAAATCACTTAAAAAAAAATGATAAGATTTTAGATTTAGGATGTGGAAGTGGAAGAGATTCAAAATATTTTAAAGAAAAAAACTTTCAGGTTGTTTCGATAGATTATTCAGAAGAATTATGTAAACTTGCTAAAGAAAATTTGAATTTAGATGTAATTTGTATGGATATAAAAAATATAGATTATTTTGAAGAGTTTAATGGAATTTGGGCTTGTGCTTCATTACTTCATATTGAAAAAAATAAAATTTTGGAAGTAGTAAACTCTTGCTATACTTCTTTGAAAAAAAATGGAATTATTTATGTGAGTTTTAAATATGGAACAGAAGAAAAAGAAGTTGGAGATAGATTTTTTAATTTTTATGAAGAAGAGAGTTTTAACTCAGTTATATATCAAACAAAATTCAATTTAAAAGAGTTTTGGACAACAGATGATGTTAGGGAAACCCATAAAGGTGAGAAATGGTTAAATGCTATTTTAGAAAGGAATTAGATGAAAGAAATAATTTATAATAAATTGGTTAGAGATAGAATTTTAGAGGTAATAGAAAAGACAGGGAAAAAATCAGAATTTCATATTGCCAATGAAAAAGAATATAAGGATTTATTGATAAAAAAATTAAGTGAAGAAGTAGAGGAGTTTATCGAAAACCCATGTGCCGAAGAAATTGCAGATATTTTAGAGGTAGTAGACTCATTGATTAATATTTTGGGATATTCAAAAGAAGAGGTTTTAAAAATAAAAGAAGAAAAAAAAGATTCAAGAGGTGGATTTGAAAAAGCAATTATATTAGAAAAAGTAATAGGGTAATCAAAATGTCAGGAATTTATTCTGGCATTTTTTTTATATTTAAAGCAAAAAATACCCTTGTATTTGCACCTATTGAAGATTTTTCTACAGATGATGTTTGGAAATATCTTTTAACAAAAAATCCAAATACATGGGGTTCTGATAATGAATTTTTAATGAGTTTATATCAAGATTCTCAAGAAGGAGAATGTCCTTTAATGGTTGATAAAGAAAAACCATCATGTGGTAACAGTAGATTTGGTTGTTGGGCTTGTACTGTTGTACAGGAAGATAAATCATTAAAAGGTTTTATACAAACTGCCCACAAAAGAAAAGATAATGAAACTGTACAGAAGTTACAACCTCTTGCAAATTTAAGAAACTGGTTAAAAGAGAATAGAAATCTTGAAGAATACAGAGAAACAAAAAGACAGGATGGAAGTATTTATAAAGTTGAAACTAATGAAGGTTCAAAAGTTGGTTATGGGTCATATAAATTTAGTGCGAGAAAAACTATCCTGAAAAAGCTTTTAGAAGCTGAAAAAACAACAAGGGTTAGCTTAATTTCAAATGAAGAATTAGAACTTATACAGAAAGAATGGAATGACAGACTTGGTGACTTAGAAAATTCTGTGAATGGTATTTATGAAGAAGTGTATGGACAAACACTGTTTGAAGCTAATCAAATCATGGAATATAGCCCAGAAGATTTGAAGATACTAGAAGAATTTTGTGAAGAAGAAGAAATAGGATTAGAACTATTAAAAAGACTAATAAGAGTAGAGCACAAATACTATGGCCTTCAGTATAAAAATAGTTTATATCAAGATTTTGATTCTATTTTACACGAAGATTGGTTACACAGAGATGAAATAAGTAAAATTAAGTTTGGAGATGCAGATGATAATTAATGAGTTAGTTTTACATAATTATGGTATTTATTATGGTGAAAATAGAATAAATTTTTCCATCGATGATGTGAATAAGAATATTATACTTATTGGTGGAGAAAATGGAGCGGGAAAAACAACGATGCTAGAGTCTATAAAACTAGCGATATATGGGTGCTTTTTTTATGGAGTTAAGAATCCCAACAGTAGGTATTATGAGAACATTTATTTTAAGTTTAATAATAAAGCAAAAGCAGAAAATCAAAATAAATCATATATACAATTAGATTTTAATTGGACAGAAAACAATAAAACTGATAACTATATAATAAAAAGAGAATGGACTTTTACTAATAGTAGTGAAGATATGAACGATAAAGTATCGGAAAATATTTACATCACTAAAAATTCAGAAAATCTAGATTTAAAGGATGTTGAAGACGTTGAAAGCTATTTTAGAAAAGTATTTCCTCAAAAGCTCTTTGATTTCTTTTTCTTTGATGGAGAGGATATAAAAAAATTACTTTCTGATGAGTTTTTGGATAAAGATTTTAAGAGTGCAGTTTACACACTTTTTGATATAGATATATTTAAAAGTTTAGACGATGACTTGAATAATTATTTAAGACTTAGAAGTAAACAGCTTAATCTTTCATCTGATGAAGAAGAATATTTTAGCAGAAAAACAATTATGGAAGAGTTACAAGAAAAATATGAAAATAATGAAAAATTAAAAACAGATAAAGAAATAGAAAAGAATAGAATAAAAAGTATTCTTCAAGGATTAGATAAAAAATTTCAAAATGCAGGTGGAGAATTTTATAATAAGATAAGTTCTATTGAAGCGGATATAAGAAAATCAGAAGTAGAGAAGACAAATATTAATGAAGATTTGAAAAGCATGATAGGAAACTTATTACCTTTTTATATTAATAGAAGTAGCTTAAAAAAAATTACGGAACAACTAGAAAAAGAAAATAATTCAAAGGAATATGACATATTTAAAAGTAGAATTGACGATGGTACAATGGAAAAAATATTGAAAAGTTCTTTTGGAAATGAAAAAGAATCTGCAATAACTAACTTTAAATCACTACTATTAACAGAATTATCTAGTAATAAAGTTAAAGCGATACACTATCTGTCTTATGATGACTCAGAAAAAGTAAAAAACATATCAGGGAAAGAGATACCAGCTATAAAAAATATGGTGGAATGTAACTTTGATATAATTAAACGAATAAACGAAGAATTGCCAGTTTTAAGAGAAACATTATCAAAGGTAAAAAATAATAAAGATATTGAACAAATGCTAAAGGAAATATCAATTGAGAATATGAAAATAGGTTCTTTAGATAATGAAATTGAGACACTATCTCAATTAATTAAGTATGAAAAAGAGCAATACGAGATAGCTAAAAAAGAATTGTTAATTCTTAAAGATAGAGTTATAAAGAATAAAAAAGATGCAAATAAATTTAATGTAATAAACAAAGTACAAAATGTATTAGATAAATATATATTCAAAATAAATGAAGATAAATTAGAAAAAGTTAGAGTAGAATTTCTACAAATTTTTAAAAGTTTACATAGAAAAGAAGACTATATCTCTGATATAAAAATAAACAAAGAAACAATGAAAATTGATTTATACCATAAACATGGTTTGATGGATAAAAGATTATTATCTTCAGGAGAAAAGCAGGTATATATACTTTCTTTATTATTTGCTTTGTTAAAGATATCAAATAAAGAAGTGCCAGTAGTTTTTGATACACTTTTAGGTAGATTGGATTCGAGTCATAGAGGAAATATTATTCAAAAATATCTACCAAAAGTTTCTAGCCAAGTTATTATATTGGCGACAGAAACAGAGATTACAAAAGAAAATTATAAGTTATTGAAAAAGCACGTTGCGAGAGAATATACAATTGATTTTAATATCAAGGAGAATAGAATAGATATTTTAAATACTTTTTTTAAATAATAATGTTGGGAGCAAGTAAATGATATTTAGATTAAAAACATCTAAAGAAACGGAAGAAATTTTATTAGATATGAAAAACAAGCATAATTTAACACCGAATGTTCTTTCTAGATTAGCAGTGGCGATATCTTTAAAAGAAGAACCACTAACTAAAGATTATATTGAAATAAGTTCAAAAAAAATCGAAAATACTGGCATCGAATTTCAAAGACACACGTTAACAGGTGAAAATGAAGTTCTATATAAAGTACTTATGGAAAACTATTGTCAGAAACATTTAACAGATGAAGAGTTTTTTCCTTCACATTTTAAATTTCATTTAGAAAATGGAATAAAAAAGCTAAAAAGTGAAACAGAGATTTCCAATAATTTGGAAAACTTAATTAAAAACTTAATGAAATACTAGGAGGATATGATGGTCTACTTTGATAATGCAGCAACTACACAAATTGATAGAAGAGTTGTGGATAGGATGACAGAGGTTTTATTAAATAATTATGGAAACCCTTCTAGTAAATACTATAGCTTGGCTTTAGATTCGATAAAACTGCTAAAAGAATCTAGAGAAACGATTGCTAAAATTCTAGGAGTTAACAGTGATGAAATCATATTTAATAGTGGAGCTTCTGAAGGAAATAGCCAAGTAATTAAAGGGATAGGCTTATTTAATAAAAACTGTCATATATTATCATCAAAAGTAGAACATCATTCGTCGATGGAAGCATTAAAGCAAGTAGAAGAGTTAGGAACTGAGATTACTTATCTAAACGTTAATGAAACTGGGCAAATCAACCCAGAAGACTTAAAAAATGCAATCCAAGAAAACACCAAACTAGTATCGTTGATAGCTATAAATAATGAAATAGGAACAAGAAATGATATAGAAGAAATATCAAAAATTTGTTCAGAAAAAAAAGTGCTGTTACATCTAGATGTAACTCAATTAATAGGTAAAGAAAAACTAGATTTTTCTAAAATAAATGTTGATTATTTGACTTTTTCTGCACATAAATTTTATGGGCCAAAGGGTGTAGGAATCCTTTATATTAAAAGAAATTCTTATGGATTGGTTCCTGATTTTTATCCCTTAATTTCAGGGTCTCAAGAAGATGACTTACGTGGTGGAACATATTGTTTACACAATATTGTTGGTATGGCTGAAGCTTTAAGATTAATTTTTGAAGAAAGCAGCGATTACAAAAAACATATGAGTAATTTAGATAATTATTTTTTGAATAAGATTAATGAATTGAGTATAGTTCTGAATGGATTTAATAAATCGTGTAGAGTACTAGGTATTTATAACTTGAGACTATCAGGTATTAATAATGAAATTTTCATAAAAGAAAATGCAAATGAGTTTGCAATATCAACGGGCTCAGCTTGTTCCTTAAACAGTCCTTCTCATGTGTTAGAGGCAATAGGACTTAATAAATTTGAAATAAGAAATTCTATAAGACTTTCTTTAGGAAAATATAATACGATAGATGAAATAAATAAATTTTTTGAGGTTTTAAAGAGATATATTTAGCTAAAGGAGAGAGAGTTTCATATGGAAGAAATTTTTATAAATCCAGAAAATGGCCAAGTAGGTAAATACTCTATTAAAGTAAACGTTTTTAATAAGAAAAATGCAGAGAATTCGCTATTAAGTATAGAGTTCTATTTAGATTTTTTTTCTAAAAATTCTGAAATAGGGGTCGCTCCCCCCAACAGGTCAAAAGCTCTCATAGGAAATTTTTTCACCTGTTCAAAAGCTTGATACATAAGAGTTTTAAGCAGTTTTTTAGGGTTTTTTTGAATTTTAAACCTACTTTAATTTTCATTGTAAAATCAACTTATTTTTCAGTGGTAAAGTTTCTAATTTGAGCAGTGTTATTGGGGTTAATAAAAAAATTAAATTTAACTTTCATTGTAAGTTAAATATTATTGATAATTTTCTATGTCAAAAGGGTCTGAAAGCCAATAAAAGTTTTAAACTTAAGGCAAAAAAGTTTAACTTATAAGCTATTTGTTAAACTTTTAAAAAATTATATGATTTTGTCTCTGTAAACCTCTAATTTCAATGCATTGTTTGTGTGATTTATTTCTTATGAAAGTAAAAGGCATCTAGGGGGGCGGGACCCCATTCTGGTAAATTCTATTACATAAAAGAAGTAAAAACAACATAATAAAAAATGTATCAAATCAAGTTCTTTCGATAAGTTAAAAAATGAAAAAAGCTATTCTTTTACTAATATCTCTATTTCTTTCCCATAAAAACTCATCCCAATTTTTACAGGGTTTTCAATTTCAATTCCATATTTTTTTTCTTCTATTTGATCTAAGGCTTTCTGACAATCACTTTCTAAGTCTTCCTTTTTTTTAGATACTTTAAACTCAAATATATAGTTTGGAAGAACATTATTTTTTGATTTCAAAAGCAAATCTACTCTTCCGGTTCCATACTCTCTATTAGAACGAATCTCGTAATTATCGCTTAAACCAAAAACAAATCCAAGCATTAAATTATGGTAATATTTCTCTTCTTTATCTGTATCATAATAACTAACAGCAGTGTAAAACATTTCTTGCAAAAAACCTTTAAAGTTTTCAATATCTTTGTTCATTAAATAGCCTAATAAACTATTAAAACTATTTATACTATATCCAGCTAACCTTTTGAATTCAGTAATATAAAAATCTCTCACTTCCTTATTAGGGAATGAAACAAGCTTATTTTCATTTAAAGTTAAATATCCACTAAATAGCATCAAATTCCAGATTACATCTGGGTTATCTAACATTTCAAATGAAATATTCTCTTCTATTTCAATTTCAATAGGTTCCAAATTAATTAGTTTAACAAATTGCTTATAGTTTATACTACTTAAATTACTTAATCCATTCCTTATCAAATCATTAGTACTTGTATTTACCCAAAATGATGTCAATTCATCGTTATCAATAAAGTTAATAATAGACCAAGGGTTATAAACTAAATTTTTTCCAAAAGTATATCCGTTGTACCATTCTTT
>RRZT010010377.1_pt1 | contig 22030 bp, 15 predicted proteins | sample 2165551 | NCBI WGS metagenome assembly RRZT01 (sample SAMN10456910, study PRJNA506462) | wastewater metagenome | biome: wastewater; feature: sludge; material: wastewater sludge; isolation source: wastewater sludge with Escherichia coli K12::gfp cells carrying plasmid... | place: USA: Moscow, Idaho... | reverse complement strand
TGTGCGCCGACCTGCCCGTGGCGCACGAGCCGGTGATCGGTCAGGTGACCAGCGGCCCGGCCAGCCTGCTGCACGCCGACCGCATCGACGCGACGCTCGGGGTGCGAACCCGGCGCTACGCCGAGGGAGCCGTCGACGGGCTGCCGCAGGCCTGGGCCGACTGCGACCTGATCGTCAGCCACCTCGCCTTGGGCGCCACCACCCGCATCATCGCGCCGCTGCTGGCCTCGAAGAAGACCGACCCCGGCGTCGTGGTGCTCGACCAGGCCGGACGCTTCGCGGTGCCGCTGGTCGGCGGCCACGGCGGCGGTGCCAACGACCTGGCCCGCCGGATCGCGGACGGCCTGGGCGCGACCGCGGTTATCACCACCGCCACCGACGCGATGGGCCTGCCCGGCCTGGACACCCTTGGCTGGCCGTGGTCGGGTGATGTGGCCGGGGTCACCCGGGCGATCCTGGACGGCGAGCCCGTCGCCGTCGTCCGATCGCAGTCCTGGCCGCTGCCGCCGCTGCCGAAGAATGTCGCGGTGAGCACCGCCGACGCCGAACCCTCCGGCATCACCGCGCGCGTGCTGGTCACCGATCGGCTGGTCGAGCCTGCCGCGACCAGCGCAGTCCCCACGGTGGTGCTGAATCCGCCGAGCCTGGTCGCCGGCATGGGGTGCAACCGAGGCACCTCGGCGGCCGCCCTGCATGCCCTGCTGACCAGCACCTTCGCCCAGGCGGGCCTCGACCTGCGTGCGCTCGCCGCGATCACCTCGGTCGATGCGAAGGCCGACGAGGCCGGGCTCATCGAACTGGCCGCAAGGCTGCGCGTTCCGTTCGTCACCTACCCCGCTGCCGAACTGGCCGACCGTGACGTGCCCAACCCGTCCACCCACGCGGCCGAGGCGGTCGGCACGCCGAGCGTCGCAGAGGCGTCCGTGCTCGCCCACGGGGCGACCCTGATCGTCGAGAAGCAGAAGACGCCCGAAGCCACCTGCGCGATCGGACGACTGCCCGCCCGCGGCCGGCTGACCGTGATCGGCCTCGGCCCGGGCTCGCGCGACCTGACCACGCCGCGCGCCCAGCAGGCGATCCGCGAGGCCTCGGTGGTGGTCGGTTACCGGCCGTACGTGGCGCAGGTGAAAGACCTGCTCGCGCCCGGCGTCCGCATCGCCAGCACCCCGATGGGCAAAGAGGAGGAGCGCACCGCGACCGCGATCGCGTTCGCCCGCGAGGGCCACAACGTCGCCCTGGTCTGCTCGGGCGACCCGGCGATCTACGCGATGGCCTCGCCCACCCTCGAACAGGGCACCGACGGCATCGAGGTCGAGATCGTGCCGGGTGTGACCGCCAGCCTGGCCGCCTCGGCGATCCTGGGCGCACCGCTGGGCCACGACCACGCCACCATTTCGCTGTCCGACCTGCACACCGACTGGCACACCATTCTGCGGCGGGTTCGGGCCGCGGCCGAGGCCGACCTGGTCACCGTGCTCTACAACCCACGCAGCCGCACCCGGCTGCACCACCTGCCCGACGCGCTGGCGGAGTTCACCCCGCACCGGCCGGGTGAGACTCCGGTCGCTGTGGTCGAAGAGGCCGACCGCCCCGACCAGAAGGTCACCCTGTCGACCCTGGCCGACTTCGATCCCGCCGTGGTGAACATGAACTCCCTTGTCGTGGTCGGTTCGTCGACCACCCGTTACCTGCCCGCCGGCGAGGGGCGCACCGTGATGGTGACCCCGCGCGACTACCACTGGATGAAGCCATGATCGATCCCGCCCTGCCCCTCGCGTCCGCAGGACCGGAGGACCGCCACGTGCCCGCTCCCGACGACCCGGCGGCCGTTCCGCCGTCGCCGCCGCCGCTGATCATCGCCGGCCACGGCACGCGGGTGAACTCGGGTGCCGAGGCGGCCTACGAACTCGTCGACCGGGTGCGTGGGTTGCTGCCCGGTGTTCGGGTCGAGGCCGGCTTCGTCGAACTGACCCCGCCGACCATCGACGAGGCGCTCGGTGCGGTGCTGGCCGATTCGCCCGCAGCCGTGGTGGTGCCGCTGATGCTGGGCACCGGCGGCCACGTGCGCGAGGACATTCCCGAGGCGATCGACCAGGCCAAGGCGCTGCACACCTCCGCCACGGTGGTGCGCACCCGGCACCTCGGCTCGCCCCGCCAGCTGATCGAGGCGGTGCACGAGCGCATCGCTCAGGCCCGCGGCGACTGGCCGGCCGAAGAGACCGACGTGCTGATGGTGGGTCGCGGCTGCAGTGTCACCGAGGCCAACGCCGACCACGTGCGGTTGTCGCGGGTCATCTTCGAGAGCGGCGGCTACCACCAGGTGCTGTCGGGTTTCATCCAGGTGGTGCGGCCGTCGGTGCCCGACATTCTGAACCAGTACTACGCCTCGGGCAGCCGGCGCATTGTCGTCATGCCGCACTTCCTGTTCACCGGACGGCTGGACGAATGGGTGCGCGGCCACGTCGCACGGTTCCAGGACGCGCATCCGGACGCCGAGGTGCGGGTCGCCGATGTGATCGGGCCCTGCGACCAGCTGGCCCAGGTGGTCGCCCAGCGCTACAAGGAGGGCGCCCTGCGTGCCCGCACCACGATGGGGTCGCCCGCCTATCTGGCCGGGTTGCTGCTCAAGGGTCGCAAGGTGGTCGTGGTGGGCGGCGGTTGCGTGGCCCGGCGCCGGGTGCCCAAGCTGCTCGAGGCGGGCGCGCGGGTTCACGTGATCTCCCCCGAGTTGCACAAGTCCCTGCTCGCCCTCGCTGAGGCCGGCGCGATCACCTGGCACGCGCGCGACTACCGTCCGCACGACCTGCACGACGCCTGGTACGTGCTGGCGCTCACCGACTCGGCCGAGGCCAACGCCGCGATCGTCGACGAGGCCGAGTCGCGGCACACCTTCTGCGTGCGTGCCGACAACGCCGAAGCCGGGTCTGCCTGGACGCCGGCCACCGGCGACACCGCTGGCGTCACGGTGGCGGCGATCACGAGCCACGACCCGCTGCGCGCCCGGGCGATCCGCAACCGGTTCCTCGAGATCGTCAGCGAGGAGGGCCTGTGAGGTACGACTACCTCACCGACGGCACCGAGATCTATCGACGGTCGTTCGAGATCATTCGGGCCGAGGCAGACCTGTCGGGAATGCCCGGCGACGTCGCGGACGTGGCGGTGCGCATGATTCACGCCGCCGCCCAGACCGACCTGCCGGCGTCCATGGCCTGGTCTGACGGGTTCGTCACCGCCGCCCGAAACGCGCTGAACGCCGGCGCGCCGATTCTGTGCGACTCGCAGATGGTGGCCAGCGGCATCATCCGTTCGCGGCTGCCGGGCGACAACGAGGTGGTCTGCCTGCTCGGCACGCCCGAGGTCGCCGCCCACGCGGCGGATCGCGGCACCACCAAGACCGCCGCCGCCGTCGAGTTGTGGCTGCCGCGGCTGGCGGGTGCCGTGGTGGCCATCGGCAACGCACCGACCGCCCTGTTTCACCTGCTGGAGGTCGTTGAAGAATCGGGTGTGAAACCTGCGGCCGTGGTCGGCATTCCGGTCGGGTTCGTCGGTGCGGCGGAGTCGAAGGAAGCGCTGATCGCCAACGGCCTGGGGCTTGACTACCTGGTGCTGCGCGGACGCCGGGGCGGCAGCGCGATCACCTCGGCCGCGATCAACGCCCTTTCTCGCCCGGGAATCTGACCGGCCCTGGGTGACGATCCCGCGGTGACGACGCGGCAGCTATCGGTCGTCAGTGGCTTGCATCGGCGATCGGTGAGCCGCCTGGTGTTACGACTGAAATCGGGCGGGCTGGCGTCTACCCAACCGTCCGCGACCGACGGGCGTGCGGTCGAAGTGGGCCTCACCGTTGAAGGCGACAAGCGATGCAGGCACTGACAGCCGACGACCAGGCGAACGAGCGCGCAGTGGACGTGGTCGACGGGCTGGGCCTGACCGAAGCACCGCCGCAGTTCGAACTGGCGCGACCTGGCCCGCTCGGCCTGTTGACCGCGATGGTTTCGGTGGGCGCCGACCTGGTGGGCCGACTGACCGATGCCGCCGGATCCGCCCGGCTGACCGGTCGCGAACGAACCGCGCTGGTGCGCATTGCGGCGGCCGTGACCCGACCGGTCGATCTGGGCGGGCCGCTGGGCGTGACTCGCTCGGGCGTGGCCTACGTCGTGGACCAACTGTGCGCGAAAGGACTCATAGCGCGGCACACCGGCGAGGTGCCAGGCGATCGTCGGGCCGTCGTGCTGACGATGACCGACCCAGGACGGGCTGAGGCCGCTGAGGTGTGTGCGTCGATAGCAGCCACCCGATGGCAACTCGGTTCGGTGTTCGCGGCGGTGCGCGATCGAAAGGATCGGCAGCAAGACCCGCAGGCGTCGCGACGCCATGATCGCCGACCAGGTCAGCGCCATCACCGCCCTGGCGCAGGAGCAGGCCTCGGCAGCCGACCCGGGGGCCGCCTTCTTCGCCTACTTCGCCGAATCGATGGCCATGTCGCAGGGGCAGGAGCTGCTGGTGGACGCCCTGGACGCCCACGGCGGAAGCGACGACGAAGCACCTCCTGGGTCAACCACGACCTCGATGCCAGAATTCTGGCGATCACCTTCGATGGGCTGCGGCCACGTCACGACAGCCGGGCCGGTGACCGTTCAGTCGGCGCGGTCCAGGCCGACGGCGGCTGAGCAGCGGGCGAGCTCATCGGGGGTGAGTTCGAGGTCGGGCGCCTGCGCAGAATCGGCAATGGAAGCGGCCCGGCGTGCGCCGGGAATGGGAATGACGTGCTCACCCAGCGAGAGTTCCCACGCCAGCACCACCTGCTGAGGGCTGACGTCGTGGGCGGTGGCGATCTCGCCGAACGCGCCGAACCTCTGCGTAGGTCTTCCAGCGGTCAGGGCGGTGGTACTGGTACAGGTCGATCGCCTCGACGCCGAGGTTGCGCAGTGACTTCTCGACGGCGGTGCGCAGGTAGGCCAGCGAGCCGTCGCGTCCCCAGTCGCCCAGACCCACAGCAGTCTGGCGATGTGCAGGGCGCGGTGGGGCAGCTGCAGCCTATGCTGCGGCCATGGAGCGGCGGCACGAGTTGGCGCAGTTCCTGCGCGCCAAGCGCGAGCAGACGCCCGTGCCGCCCGATTCACTGTTCCCGACCCGGGGACGGCGCGTACCCGGCCTGCGCCGCGAAGAGGTGGCCGAGCTGGCACTCATCTCAGACACCTACTACACCAAGTTGGAGCGGGGAAAGGTGCAGGGCATCTCGGCGGCGGTGCTCGACGGACTCACCTTCGCGCTCGCGCTGACTCCGCAGGAACGCGGCTACGTGGCCAGTCTGATTCCGGTGGCAGGCCACGCCGCTAGCGTTTCCGACCCGTTGATCGACCCGATGGTTCCGCTCCGCCGGCTGCTGGAGGCCCTGGGTGGCACTCCGGCGCACGTGCACAACGAACGCGCCGACATCATCGCCACCAACGCCGCCGGACGGGCACTGTACCCCTACCACTTCGAGCATTCCGAACGGCCGAACACGATCGCGTTCCTGTTTCTCGATCCCCGGGCGCGCGACTTCTTCGAGGACTGGAAACAGTGGGCCGACCAGGGCGTCCACTACCTGCGCAACGCGCTGGCCCGCGAGCCGGACAACCGGCTGGTGTCGAGCATGGTCGAGCGGCTGCGGGCCCGTAGCGCCGAGTTCGCCGAGGGCTGGGACAGCCATCACGTCGCGTTTCAGCAGTTCGGCACTCGGGTGCTGAACCATCCGCAGGTGGGCCGGCTGGCGATCGATTTTCAGGGCCTGCAGCCGATCGGTCACGACCGCATCCGCATCGTCGTCTACACCGCGGCCGACGACGCGGAGTCGTCCGAGCGCCTGGCCCGGCTGCTGAACCCCTGACCGACGCAGGTCGAGCTGGGTCGAGACCGACCTTGTCGAGACCTCGTTGGTGGTCCGGCAAGCTCAACCAGCGGGTTCGGCACTACATCTGGTGGTCGAACGACACGTGGCGCGCAATAGGAACCGTCCCCAACTCCCGCCAAAACCCCGTCATCCCGGTCACCCGTCGTCCCGGCGGACGCCGGGATCTCTTGTCCGCCCACACGACCTATTCCCGGCTGGGGGGTACAGGCTGTACCTTCCTCAGCCCGCCGATCGGCCGCAGGATGGAGTCAATCGATCAATCTGGAGAAACGTGCCTTCCGCAGTGACCGCCCCGTCGTCAGGCCGGAACCCGACCGCGCCCACGTCCGACGCACTGCGCCGCACCTTCGTGGTCGCGTCCGCCTCGCTGGTGGCGGTGTTCGCAGCGTCCGCCGCGCCGGTGCCGGTGTTCAACGTGTACCGCGCCGAGAACGGGCTGACCACCGCCGACCTGTCGCTGAGCGTGGTGGCCTACTTCGCCGGCACCATCATCGCCCTGCTCTGCCTGGGCCGGCTGGCACACCACCTCGGACGCCGCCCCGTCGGCCTGGCCACCCTGCTCACGATGATCGCCGGCAGCCTGGTGCTGCTGGACGTCACCGGCCTGGGCGCCCTGGTCGCCGGCCGGTTTCTGATGGGTGTCGGAGCGGGCCTGGCGTCCAGTGCACTGACCAGCTACATCGCCGACTCGGCCCCCGACCGTCCCGCATGGGCGGCCGGCGTGGTGACCTCGCAGGCACCGATGCTCGGCCTCACCATCGGTTCGGTGATCTCAGGCGCCCTGGTGCAGTATGTGCCCGGCGCGCGGGTGTGGGTCTACGTCGCGATGGCCGCGCTGCTGGCGCTCTGTCTGCTGCTGATGCTCGGCTGCCGCGAGACCGGCGAGCCGACGCCCGGCGTGTGGCGCTCGCTGCGACCGCGCGTCTCGGTGCCGGCCCGGGCACGTTCGCTGCTGCCCGTCGCGTTGAGCGTGTTCACGGCGACCTGGGCGCTGGGCGCCTTCTACCAGTCGTTCGTGCCGACCATCGCCCGCGACCAGTTGCACAGCGACAACGCGCTGGTGGTCTCGCTGCTGTTCGCCGCCTACATGGCACCCAGCGTGGCGGGCGCTCCCCTGGTCGGACGGCTGTTGCCCGCCACCGCCCAACGCCTCGGCATGGTCGTCTTCGTCGTGGGCGTGACCGGCATTCTGGTCGCCCTCGTGACCACCTCGGTCGTGGTGATGACGACGGCCACGATCGTTGCCAGTGTGGGCCAGGGTATGGGTGTCAGCGCCAGCATGCGCGCCCTGCTGCTGGGGTCGACCGCGGCCGAGCGTCCGTCGCTGATGGCCGCCATCTACCTGGCCTGCTACACCGGCGCGATGGTGCCCAGCATCATCGCCGGCCAACTGTCGCACGTGCTGCCCACCGTCACCATCGCGTTCGGCTACGGGGTTCTCGCCCTCGTCGCGACCGCGATCACCCTCGTCTTCGCCCGCAACCCGTCCGGCGCCTGAACGGCGTCGCAGAGAGGAAAATCATGGAGAAGCTGCCCGTCAAAGACACCTTCAAGGGCCCCGGGTCCTGGTTCACCGGCGACGCGTACGGCTCGCCGATCTACTCCGGCACCGACCCGTCACGCATGTCGGCGACCCTGGTGCGGTTCACCCCCGGCGCCCGCACGCACTGGCACCGGCACGCGCTGGGCCAATGCCTGCACGGCACCGACGGCACCGGCGTGGTGGTCACCCGCGACGGCACCGTGATCACCATCACCGCCGGCGACACCGTCTGGACGCCCGGCGGCGAGGACCACTGGCACGGCGCCCTGGAGGGCCGCATGATGTGCCACCTGGCTATGCTCGAGCGCGACGGCGAGACCGACCCGACCACCTGGCTGGAGCCGGTGGACGACGCCGAGTACGCCCGGGCGATGAGCATCGCGGCCGGACAGCTGACCGACTGAACGACCTCAATCGAGCGGGTTGAGCTTGTCGAAACTCCAGACCGAACGAGGTCTCGACAAGCTCGACCACCGGAACCCAACAACAAATCCAGGTCTCGACAAGCTCGACCATCCGAATCCAACAAACAAAGGAGCATCCCCTCCATGCGCGCAACAGTCATGTACGGTCCCGGCGACGTACGGGTCGAAAACCGTCCCGAGCCCACCATCAAGCAACCGACCGACGCGATCGTGCGGGTCGTCCGGGCCTGCATCTGCGGCTCCGACCTGCACCCCTACCACTCGATGACCCCCGACTCGGCGGGCCAGACCATGGGTCACGAGTTCATCGGTGTGGTCGAAGAGGTCGGCTCTGAGGTGCAGAAGGTGACGAAGGGTGACTTCGTGATCAGCCCGTTCGCCTGGGCTGACAACACCTGCCCGATCTGCCGCGACGGCTTTCAGACCGCCTGCCCGCACGGCGGGTTCTTCAGCGCCGCCCAGGCCGAGTACGTGCGGGTTCCCCAGGCCGACGGCACCCTGGTGGTCACCGAGGCCACCGACGACGAGGCCACCCTGAAGTCACTGCTCACCCTGTCGGACGTGTACCTGACCGGCTACCACGCCGCCTTCATGGCCAAGGTGCAGCCCGGCCAGACCGTCACCGTGGTGGGCGACGGAGCGGTCGGGTTGTCGGCGGTGCTGGCTGCCAAGACCATGGGTGCCGAGCGCATCATCTTGATGGGACGCCACACCGACCGCACCGATCTCGGCCGCCGGTTCGGCGCCACCGACGTGGTGGCCGAGCGTGGCAAGACCGGCATCGCCCAGGTGCGGGAACTGACCGGCGGCGAGGGCAGCCACGTGGTGCTCGAGGCTGTTGGGCACCGCCCCGCCTATGACCAGTCGGTCGCCGTCGTGCGCGCCGGCGGCGTGATCAGCCGGGTCGGCGTGCCGCAGTACGACGAGGCGCCGGTCGGCTTCGCCAGCCTGTTCGGCCGCAACATCACTCTCACCGGCGGCCCGGCGCCCGTCCGGGCCTATCTGGAACAGGCCATCCCCCAGGTGCTCGACGGCACGATCAACCCCGGCCTGGTCTTCGACCGGGTGCTGCCGCTCGACCAGACCGCCGAGGGCTACCGGTTGATGGACGACCGTGAGGCCCTGAAGGTGATGATCCGGCCCTGAACCGACCCGGCTGGTCGAGCGTGTCGAAACCCCTGGCCACACGCGGTCTCGACACGCTCGACCAGCGAGACGTGACAAGCATTTGTTGCTGCAGGGTGGTCGAGTCACGGCCTCGGGTGGGTAAGACTGCCTACATCATTTCGGTCGTGCATTCGGTAAATGTGGACTCCACACGGTGAGCCATCACGTGCTCGACGAAGGGAGTCTTCATGGCATCGACGACGACCAGAACCACGCAGGGGCGAGGGCGACTGTACGAGAGCATTCTCGAGACTGTCGGTGACACGCCTGCGGTGAGGGTCAACAACATCGGTGTCGACGGGGTCACCATCTACGTCAAGGCCGAGTTCTTCAACCCGCTGTCCTCGGTGAAGGATCGGCTCGCGATCAGCGTCATCGAGGACGCGGAGCGCCGCGGCACCCTCGCTCCGGGCCAAACCGTCGTGGAGGCGACCAGCGGCAACACCGGAATCGGCTTGGCGATGGTGTGCGCACAGAAGGGCTACCCGCTGGTGGTCACCATGGCCGACAGCTTCTCGATCGAGCGTCGGCGCCTGATGCGCATGCTCGGCGCCAAGGTGGTGCTGACTCCGCGCGCGCAGAAGGGGTTCGGCATGTACCAGAAGGCGGTCGAACTCGCCGAAGCCAACGGCTGGTTCCTGGCGCACCAGTTCGAGACCGAAGCCAACGCCGACATTCATGAGGCCACCACCGCACGCGAGATCGTCAACGATTTCGCGGGCTCACGGCTGGACTGGTTCGTCACCGGCTACGGCACCGGAGGCACCGTGACCGGCGTCGGCCGGGTATTGCGCAAAGAACGTCCAGAGGTGCGCATCGTGCTGTCCGAACCGGCCAACGCTCAGCTGTTGGGCAGCGGAACCCCGCAAGAGCCGACGCCGGAAGGCGCGCCCGCGTCCAGCCATCCGGCGTTCGAGCCCCACCCGATTCAGGGCTGGACGCCGGACTTCATTCCGAAGGTGCTGCAAGAGGCGATCGACGCGCACCTGTTCGACGAGGTGGTGCCGGTGGCGGGCGCCGAAGGCATGCGCTGGGCACGCGAACTGGCCGCGAAGGAGGGCATCTTCACCGGGGTGTCGGGCGGTTCCACGTTCGCGGTGGCGCGTCAGGTGGCCGAGCAGGCCGAGCCGGGCTCGGTGATCCTGGCCATGCTGCCCGACACCGGCGAGCGGTACCTGTCGGCCCCGTTGTTCGACGACATTCCCGCCGACATGACCGACGATGAGCTGGCCATCTCGCTCTCGACCCCCGGCTATCACCTCTGACGAAGAGTCGATTCGGGCTCGACTGCACCGCGATGCCGGACGACCTCGCTCCACCCAGGTGCCGCTGACCTTGCCGTCGGTGTAGGTGACCCAGACCCATGGGGTGTCGCTACCGCAGAGTGCGTAGCGCCCGTTCAGGCCTCGCGCACTGCGCGTTTGAAGCGGCCGGTCGACAAGCGCACACAACCGATCGCGACGCTCACACAAACCACCACAGGACGGATCTCGACGGGCCTGACTCGACGGCCACGGTGACGCAGGTGTTTGGACGCGGGCTCGGCTCGTGGAGGAGGCGGGCTCACGCGGCGGGATCGGTCGGCGTGAGGGCTGTATGGGCGCCGAACTCTGGAGCCGCCTTGGGGAGTCGAACCCCAGACCTATTCATTACGAGTGAATCGCTCTGCCAACTGAGCTAAGGCGGCCTGCCGGACGCACCGGCGCCGTCCAACTATAGGGCAGGCCTCAGCACCGACGCGATTCGGCGGCCTACTGGCACTTGACCCCGTCGGTGGGCACGGTGCCGTTGACCAGGTAGTCGATCACCAACCGGTCGACGCAGGTGGACTTGCCGCCGAACGTGCCGTGCCCCTCGCCCTCGTAGGTGACCAGCACCCCCGACTCGAGCTGCTTGGCCATGGTGACGGCGTTCTGGTACGGGGTCGCCGGGTCGCCGGTGGCGCCCACCACCACGATCGGCGCGGCGCCCGAGCCGGTGGGTTTGAACTGAATCGTGCTGCGCGCCGTCCACAGCGGGCAGGTGTAGCCGGGGCCGAAGTACTTGCCGAAAATCGGCGCCTTCTGCTGATCGATCACCCAGCGCTGCTCGGCCTCGACCACGCCCTTGTCGTAGCCGTCGGCACAACCGATCGCGGGGAACGAGTAGAACAGCGACCCGAACGTGCCGTCTTCGTTGCGGTCGTTGAGCCGGTCGGACGCCTTGAGCAGCCGCGTGCCGTCGCCTGCCAGGGCCGACTTGAGGTCGTTCGACAGGGTTCTCCAGGCCGGAATGCCCCCGTACAGGTAGGCGGCCACACCGCTCACCGCGATGGTCTGGGTGAGCGGCCGGTCGCCGACCTTCAGCGGGGTGGCGTCGAGTTCGTCGAAGAAGTCGGTGATCCTTTTCAGCACCGCCTGTTTGGACGACCCGAGGCTGCAGTTCTGCCGCGCACACCAGGCCGCGAAGTTGCCCAGCGCCAGGTCGAAGCCCATGGCCTGAATCACCGAGTCGTCGTCGGTGATGTCGACGGCGGCGTCGAGCACCAGGCGTCCGACCTGTTGGGGAAACACGTCGGCGTAGTACGAGCCGATCTGGGTGCCGTAGGAGTACCCCAGAAAGGTGAGCTTCTCATCGCCCACCAGTTGGCGCAGCAGGTCGAGGTCGCGCACCGTGTCGACGGTCGAGATGTGGTCGAGCAGGGCGCCGCTGTGCTCGCGGCACGACTGGGCGAACTGCCAGGTGCCGACGATCAGCGCCTCGGTTTCGGCGGGGTCGTCGGGTGAGCTGTCGAGTTCGGTGAACGCCTGGGTCTCTTCGTCGTCGAAGCACTTCACCGGGGTGGAGGCGTTGGTGCCGCGCGGGTCCCACCCCACGATGTCGTACTGCTCCAGGCCGGTCGAGGCGAAGTAGGTGACCAGGTTGCGTCCGGACCCCCCGGGGCCGCCCGGGTTGACGAACAGGGTGCCGAGCTTGGGCGACTTGGTCGCGGCCTTCTTCGCCAGGGCCAACGTGATCGCCTGGTCGTCGGGGTTGGCGTAGTCGAGCGGGGCCAGCACCTCGGCGCACTCGTACTTGCCGCCGCAGGTGCTCCAGTCGAGCTGCTGTTTGGTGTAGCCGGCCAGGCCGCCCTTCGGCGCGTCTTCGAAGCCCGCCGGTTGAGCGTTCGAGTCGGTCGAGGTGGGCCGGTCGACCTCGAGGCTCGGCACCAGCGACACGTCGATCACCTCGCCGGACGGCACCGCGGCGGTGGCCGACGGGCTCGGGGCGGGCGCGGACGGGCTGGGCGTCTGTTGCGGCACGCAGGCCGCCAGAAGCGTCAACGCCAGCGTTGCGACCGCCCAGCGACCAAGAGTGCGCACGCGCACAATCTAGCCAACCGCGACAACCGGACGGGGGCCAGGCTCACAGGCCCTGGTCGAGCAGCCGGTCCTTCTCGCGGCTCTTGCGGAAGCTGCGGTCGAGGCTGAACCCGCCCCCACCGACGCAGAGAAACACCAGTCCGACGGCGGCGAGCAGCAGTTCGAGTTCGCCGATGAAACCGGAGCGGCCGGGCACGAACGGGCTCCAGAAGCCCCACTGCACGAAGGCGAGCGCCCCGCTGGCGATCAACAACACGCCCAGGCCGGCCACGCGGGTGAGCAGGCCGAACACGAGCGCAACCGCGATCGCCAGGGCGGCACCACCGGTGACCATCGCCGTGATGCGGGGCTCGGGAATGATCGTGGTGGCGAACAGCGCCTCTGCCGCGGGCAGGTTGGTGACGATCTCAAGACCACGAATCGCCATGATCGCGGCCACCACCAGGCGCAGCCCGAACAGGGCGAACGCGCCGATAAAGCGGTCTGTGGTGCGGCGGGTGACCACCACCGGTTCGGGCGTGGCGATCGTGCGCACGTCGGGCTGCGCCAGCGCCTGCGTACGCGCCTCACGTCGTGCCGCCCGCTCGGCGGCCAATTTGGCCTCTTCGGGCGACAACTCGCTCGGGGTGCTGACGCTCTGCGCGCGGAAGATCGCGTCGTCGGGCACGACGGGCTGTTGCTGCGTGGGCGGGTCGGCCTCGACGGCAGCCGCAACGGCGGGCTGCACCCGGGTGCGCTCGTCGGCACCGTCGTCGAAGCTCGGCGGCTCGGGCAGCCGCGGCGTGCGCGACTGTTCGCCACCTTGGTGCATGGTCTGCTCGTCTTCAACGGTGTGGGTCATGGTTCTCCTCCGCACGGGTTGAGTTCCATCGTGCCTGTCGGCCTCTGCCCCGCCGCCGACCGACACGCAGCGCTGCTGATCCTTGCTGAGTCCGCGCGCAGCTAGAAGTTCACGGATCCACGCATCATCCGTTGGTTGAACGTGTCGAAACCCCTAGCCATGAGCGGTCTCGACAGGCTCGACCAACGACTGAGAGCACGCACCAGGGCGTCCGCAGCGCCAGTGCCGACGGCTCAGCTCACACAGAGACGGCCAGCCCGATCATCAGCGATTCCATGGCCAGCAGCGGGGCCACGTTGCCCTCCAGTGCGGTGCGGCACTCGAGAATCGAGTCGATGCGGCGCAACGTGCGTTCGGGCGCATCGCGTGCGGCCATGGCCTCGATCTCGGGCCGCAACTCGGCGTTGATCAGGTCTTTCGTGGCCCCCGACTGCACGCAGAACACGTCGCGGTAGTACGTGGTGAGCTCGGTGAGCACCCGGTCGAGCGCGTCACGCTGCAGCCGCTTGGCGCGCGCCTTCTGCTGGTCTTCGAGCTCGCGCAGGGCGGCCTGCGCGTTGCGCGGGCGAGCGCCCTTGGCCCCGAACCCGAGGGCCTCGGACAGTTCTGCCCGCTCGCGGGCGTCGAGTTCGGTGGTGGTGGCGGCCGCCTCTTCACCTGCGGCCTCGACCAGATTGGCCGCCGCCGTGAGGCAGTCGGGCAGGCTGACCAGCCGGCTGGGCAGCTTGAGCAGTTCGGCCCGGCGAATGCGGGCGGGTTCGTGCCGAGCCAGCATGCGGGCCCGGCCGATGTGCCCCTGCGCGACCCGTGCCGCGAACGCCGCGAGCTCGGACGGCACCCCGTCGCGCCGCACCAGCAACTCGGCCACCGCGGCGTTGCTGGGCGTTGACAGGTGCACGGCGCGGCAGCGTGACCTGATGGTGACCACGACGTCGTCCGGCGTCGGTGCGCAGAGCAACCAGACCGTGCGCGGGGCCGGCTCTTCGATGCTCTTGAGCAGTGCGTCGGCGCCCCGTTCGGTGACCCGGTCGGCGTCTTCGACCACCAGCACCTGGTAGCGGCCCAGCCTGGGTGACATGGCGGCGCGGCGAACGAGTTCGCGCACCTCATCGACGCCGATCGAGAGCTGCTCGGTACGCACCAGGGTGACGTCGGGATGGGCCCCCGACAACGCCGTTCGGCAGTTGTTGCAGGTGCCGCAGCCACCGTTTTCGCACTGCAACGCGGCGGCGAACGAACGGGCAGCGTTCGATCGCCCCGAGCCGGGCGGGCCGGTGATCAGCCACGCGTGCGACATGGCGTGCGGCCCGCCGGCAACGGCCCGGCGCAGCACGTCGACCACCCGTTGCTGCCCCACCAGGTCGGCCCACACGCTCACGGGTCGATCTTGCCAGCTTGCGCCGACAACTCCTGCTGCACGCGGTGCCGCACCTGCTCGGCGATGCGTTCGATCGGGTCGCGCGCCGGCAGCACCAGGTAGCGGGACGGGTCCGAGGCGGCGAGGTCGAGAAAGAACCGCCGCGCCCGCTGATGAAAGTCGGCGCCGGCCTGTTCGAGCCGGTCGGGTTCGGCGATGGCGCCGACGGCGTGCTCGGGCTCCAGGTCGAGCAGCACGGTGAGGTCGGGCACCAGTCCGTCGGTGGCCCAGCGGGCGATGCCGGCCACCTCGTCCAGATCGAGCACCCGGCCGGCGCCCTGGTAGGCCAGCATCGAGTCGACGTAGCGGTCGCAGATCACCAGTTCGCCGCGCGCCAGCGCCGGCCGCACCACCTCGTACAGGTGATGGGCCTTGTCGGCGGCGTACAGCAGGGCCTCGGCGCGGGGGTCGAGCTCGCCGGTGGCGGGGTCGAGCACGATGCGCCGAATCAACTGCCCCGCGGCGGTGTCGCCCGGTTCGAACGTGACCCTGACGTCCAGCCCCTGGCCCGTCGCCCACTCGGCGAGCAGCTTGGTCTGGGTGCTCTTGCCGACGCCGTCGCCGCCTTCGAACACCACGAACAGGCCGGTCACCGGGCCCCCCGCTGGGGTGGCTCGGGGGTCTCGACGGGCTCGACCGGCGGATCGTGGGTCTCGACAGGCTCGACCAACGGCTCGACCGGCGTCGGACGGACGTGCGGCACCCGGGGGCGGATCATCCGTGCGCGCACACGCTCGCCCCAGGCCGGCCAGTCACGCACGAAGTTCTGCCGTTCGTAGTCGACGGTCAGCACCGTGCGTTCGTAGGCGCGGCCGGCCTCGAACACCTCGGCGGTGCTCAAGTTGTGCAGGTCACGGGTCAGCGACGCCGGGTCGGGCCTGATCGTGCCCGACAGCGCGTCCACCACCGGCTCGAGGCACCTGCGCAACTGTTTGGCGGGCTTGCCGAACACGTCCCTGGCCAGCGTGCTCAGGGCGAGGGCGCGGGCGGTCACCTGGCGGGCACGCACCCAGCGGGCGTCGTCCGAATAGGGTGCGAGCGTGCGGCACTGGTCGAGCACCATCTGCACCAACGCCTCGAGTTCCTGCGCCAAGACCGGGCCGGTGATGCGGCCGGCCACCGGTCCCAGCGGTGGAGCGGTGGCGCCCTGCGCCACGACGTCCAACAGGCGCAGCCAGCGCACGGTGTGCTGCAAGGGGCGGGTCGACTCGGCCGCGGTCGCGGCACGCTGCTCGGCCTCGTGCACCCAGGCCGACTGCAGCAGGGGCTCCAAGCCGGCCAGTTCGACACCCACGGCCTGGACGCCCTCGCGCAGCGCCGCGTCGTCGCCCGAGCCGGTGCGCGCGGCGAGATCGGCCAGCAGCAGGCGTCGCCAGCGCGACGCGAACTGGGCCGCCACGAACTCTTCGATCGGGGCCCTGGCCGACAGCGCGCTGCGCCGTTGGCTTTGGTGCGCGAGCCCGAGCCGCGACGCCAGCGTGGCGAAGCCGTCGACCACGGTGCCGCCTGCGGCGACGAAGGCGGCGGTGATGGCCTGCACCTGGTCAACACTCGGGGCGGGAATGCGCAGGGTGACGTCGCGGTACGAGGTCACCTGACCGGCGTGGCTCAGCACCCGGTGGCGTTCGTCGGTGAGTTCGCCGAACGGCACGCCGTCGTCGCCGGCCAGCGAGAACCGGCGGCGCAGCGTTTCGACCTTGAGTTTGGGGCCCAGAATGCCGCCCCGCCGAAACGGCACCAGCACGTCGGCCAATTCGGGCGGCAACTCGTCTTCGGCCTGGGGCGAGACCGTCTCGGCCTGCAGCGGCGGCACCCAGCCGGGGGCGCGCAACACCCACTGACCGGTTTCGACGATGCGTGACAGCTCGATACCCCAGTCGAGCAGCCGGTGGTCCGCGGTGTCGATGACGGTGGCGGTCGACTCGGCGGGCGGTCGGGCGACCATGCGCCGAATGCCGGTGGCCGCGCCGGTCAGGTTCGCGACCGCTGCCGTGGGGGGCAGGTCGAACCGCAGCACCTCACCGCCGGGCATTGACCACTACTTCCGCTTGGCGGGTGCCCGCTTGGACGTGCTGCGGGTGGCCGTCCGACGGGTGCTGCGCTTCGGCGCGGGCCCCTTGGCGCGCTTCTCGGCCAGCAGTTCGGCGGCCCGATCGGCGGTCATGGCCTCGACCGAATCCTCCTTGCGCAGGGTGGCGTTCACCTCGCCGTCGGTGACGTAGGCGCCGAAGCGTCCGTCTTTGATCAGCATCGGCTTGCCGGTGGCCGGGTCGTTGCCCAACTCTTTCAGCGGCGCTGCGGCCGCCCGGGCACCGCCACGGGTCTTCGGCTGGGCGTAGATCGCCTCGGCCTCGGGCAGCGTGATGGTGAAGATCTGCTCCTCGCTGGTGAGCGAGCGCGAATCGGTGCCCTTCTTCAGGTACGGGCCGTAGCGGCCGTTCTGGGCGGTGATCTCGACGCCATCGGCGGCGGTGCCCACCACCCGCGGCAGGCTCATCAGGGTGAGCGCGTCGGCCAGGGTCACGGTGTCGAGGCTCATAGAGGCGAACAGCGACCCGGTGCGCGGCTTGGCGCCCTTGGGCGAATCCTCGGGCAGCACCTCGGTGACGTAGGGGCCGTAGCGGCCGTTCTTGGCCACCACCGGCAGGCCGGTGTCGGGGTCGGTGCCCAGCTCGCGCTCTTCGCCGACGGGCTGTTCGAGCAACTGTTCGGCGTAGTCGGCGGTGAGTTCGTCGGGGGGAAGGTCTTCGGGCACGTTGGCCCGGCGGCCAGCTGCGTCTTCGACGTAGGTGCCGTAGCGGCCGACCCGCACGTTGATGCCCGACTCGCCCAGCGGGTGGGTCGACAGCTCACGGGCGTCGATCTCGCCCAGTTCGTTCACCAGGGTGTGCAGGCCCTCGTGCGAACTGCCGTCCGGCCCGAAATAGAAGTCGTTGAGTACCTGCAGCCGGGCGGCCTGGCCATTGGCGATGTCGTCCAGGGTCTCTTCGAGCGCAGCGGTGAAGGTGTAGTCGACCAGCTTGGGGAAGTGCTCTTCGAGCAGCCGGGTGACGGCGAACGCCAGCCAGGTGGGCACCAGCGCCGAGCCCTTCTTGAACACGTAGTCGCGGCTGGTGATGGTGCGAATGATCGAGGCGTAGGTGCTGGGCCGGCCGGTCTCGAGTTCTTCGAGTTTCGCCACCAGCGACGGTTCGGTGTAACGGGCCGGCGGGCGGGTGTCGTGCGAGACCGCCTTCACCTCGTCGGCGGTCAGCGGAGCGCCGGCGACCAACTGCGGCAGCCGGGCCTGGGCGTCGTCGGACGTCTCGTCGTCGTCGACACCGACCACGTAGGCCTTGAGAAAGCCGGCGAACGTGATGGTGCGGCCCGAGGCGCCGAACGTGCAGCGTCCGGTTTCGACGATCTCGCCGGTGGTGGCGTCGGTGATGGCGAGGCGTTGCGGCAGGGTGGCCCCGATGCGCACCGTGACGGTCTCGCCGACGGCGTCCTTCATCTGTGAGGCGAGGGTGCGCTTCCAGATCAGTTCGTAGAGGCGGAACCCGTCGCCGGCCAGGCCGGTCTGGGTCGGTGTGGCGAAGTTCTCGCCGGCGGGCCGGATGGCTTCGTGCGCCTCTTGGGCGTTCTTGACCTTCGAGGTGTAGATGCGCGGCTGGTCGGGCAGGTACTGCCCCCCGAACAGTTGCTTCACCTGGGCGCGGGCGGCGTTGATGGCGGTGGCCGACAGGGTCACCGAGTCGGTTCGCATATAGGTGATGAAGCCGCGCTCGTACAGGTCTTGCGCCACCCGCATGGTGCGCTCAGCGGTGAAGCCGAGTTTGCGGCCCGCGTCCTGCTGCAGGGTGGTGGTGCGGAAGGGTGCGTACGGACGGCGGGTGTACGGCTTGGCCTCGACCGACGCCACCGCGTAGCCGGCGGTCTTCAACGCCTCGGCCAGGGTTTCGGCCTGATCGCTCGACAGGTGCAGCAGCCCCTTGCCGGTCAGGTTGCCCTGGGCGTCGAAGTCGCGGCCCGAGGCGACGCGCAGGTCGCTGACCTGCTGCAGGGTGGCGCCGAAGGTGGACGGCTCGGCGTCTTCACCGGCGTTCAGCACGGCTTCGATGCCGGCGTACGAGGCGGCGCGAAACGCGATGCGCTCGCGCTCGCGGTCGACCACCAGCCGGGTCGCGACCGACTGCACCCGGCCGGCCGAGAGGCGCGGCATGACTTTCTTCCACAGCACCGGGCTGACCTCGTAGCCGTAGAGCCGGTCGAGAATGCGCCGGGTCTCTTGGGCGTCGACCAGGTCGATGTCGAGTTCGCGCGGGTTGGCCACGGCTTCGGCGATGGCCTGCGGGGTGATCTCGTGAAACACCATGCGACGCACCGGCACCTTGGGCTTCAACTGCTGCAGCAGGTGCCAGGCGATCGCCTCGCCCTCGCGGTCTTCGTCGGTGGCGAGCAGCAGTTCATCGGCGGTGGCGAGCTTGGCCTTGAGGTCGCGAATGGTGCCCTTCTTGTCGGCCTGCACCACGTAGAGCGGCTCGAAGTCGTTGTCGACGTTGACGCCGGTGCGCGCCCACTTCTCGCCCTTGTACTTGGCGGGCACCTCGGACGCGCCGGTGGGCAGGTCGGCCACGTGGCCGCGGCTCGACTCGACGACATAGCTGTTGCCGAGGAAGCTCGCGATCTTGGTCGCCTTGGCCGGTGACTCGACGATCACCAGCGCCTTGAAGCCTGCTGTTGCCACGGATATCTCTCTAGTGCGGTTAAGGGTTCGAGGGCAGGGCCCCCCGGTGGGAATGGTAGCCACAAAGGTCGGCGGCTCAACCACCAGGGGCCAAATCCTGCGCGTTGCACAGCATTTACCCAGGCATGTGGGCGCGCGCCCTCGCCGAACCACCAACAACGGATCCACTGTGTCATCCGGGCGAACGCCGGGATCTCAGAGAACCGCCGACTCGCTGGTTGAGCGTGTCGAAACCTCAGGCGGGGGTCTCCACACGCTCCACCAACAACGCGCCCCACTGCGTCATCCCGGCGCACGCCGGGATCTCAGAGGCCGACCGTCGGCACCAGATAGCCCTGCTCGATCAGCCGGCGCAGGCGGGGCAACAGGTCGGGGATCAGGGCGTCCGCGTCGACGTCGAGCAGGTCGGCGACGGCCCCGATCAGCACCCCCACCGGCAGGTCGCCGTCGCAGGCCCCCACCACCGCGGCCAGGCCGGTGTCGACCTCGGCGGCCCGCCCGAAGCCGGTGCTGCGACGCAACACGATGTGGTCGGGGTCGGCGGCGCCGGGGCGTCCGAGGGTTTCTTGGGTGACGTCGTCGGCCACCACGAGGGTGGCGGCCAGTAGGGCCGCGTCGGGCTGCCGGGCGGCGGTCAGTGCTGCCGGGTGGGCCGCGAAGGCGGGGCCGACCGGTTGGTGCACCTGGTGCGGCCACTCCTCAAAGGTGAGCGACGGGTCGTCCCGTTGTTCGTGGTAAAGCGTGAGCCAGCCCATGCCGACGCCCACGATGCCCAGCTGGGTGAAGTAGGCGGCCCATTCGGCGTAGCGGGGGGCGTACTCGGGGGTCCCGGTCAGCCCGGCGTCGGCCAGCCACAGTTCGATGTACTCGTAGGGGTCGAGGCGTTCGCGCTGCAGCACCATGGCGTCGCATCCGGTCGGCGCGATCCAGTCGGCGAGGCGGTCTTGCCAGGGCTGATCGGCGGTGATCGCCCAGTTGCCGAGCACCTGCAGGGCGCCACCGGGGTTGAGGTGCGTCGGTGCGCCGGTGACCACGGCGCGCATCAGTCCGTCGGCGGTGTGGTCGCCCTCGCGGTACACCAGGCGGCGGCCGGTGGGCGGCGAGATCACGTACGGCGGGTTGGTGACGATCAGGTCGAAAGTGTCGGCGTCGACGGGTTCGTAGAGCGAGCCCTGCCGCACGTCGACCTGTACGTCGTTGAGGGCGGCGGTCAGTTGGGTCATGGCGCAGGCACGCGGGTTGAGGTCGGTGGCCACCACGTGGGCTGCGTGGGTGGCCAGGTGCAGCGCCTGAACGCCGCAGCCGGCGCCCAGGTCGAGGGCCCGGTCGACGGGCATGCGCATGGTGAGCTGGGCCAGCGTGATGCTGGCGGGCGACAGGCCCAGCACGAAGTCGGTGCGGGGACGGGCCAGCCGGCCGTCCAGGGTCGGGGTGAGGTCTGACGCCAGCCACCCGCTGTGGGTGCCCCCGGCATGCTCGAAGTCGTAGGGCCGCAGCTCGATGGCGGCCCGAGCACGAGCACCGTCGAGTTCGACCAGCTCAGGGGCGTAGGCGGCCGGGCCCAGAACGGCTTTCAACGCGTCGGCTTCGACGACCTGTTGCAGCGCGAACGCGCGAATCAGGGTGGCCTGGGGGTCGCGGGCGCCGTGCAGAGCAGCTTCGGACGGCACGGTCGAGTTGCGCGCCAGCCCGTCGAGGCCTTCGGGGCCGAGCCGGGCGGCGACGCCGTCGTAGGTGTAGCCGGCGTCGCGCAGCCGGTCGGCCAGGTCGCGGGCGAGGTCTGGATCGAGCACGGCACTAGGCTTCCACGGGTGACGGGTTCGGTGCTGCTGCGGCGGGTCAGGCTGGTCGATCTGGACGGCTCGACAGGGTCGGCTGAGCCGATCGACGTGGCGATTCGGGCCGGGGTGATCGAGGCGATCGGGCCCGTGTTGCCGAGTGCCGAACTCGAGGTGGTCGAGGGCGAAGGCCGCTGGGCCATTCCCGGTTTGTGGGACGCCCACGTGCACGCCGCGCAATGGGTGCGCACCGGGCGCATGCTGCCGCTGGGTTCAGCGACGCGAGCAGAGGACGTGCTGGCCGCGGTGGCCGGCGCCGTCGAGAACGTCGCTTCGGGGCGGACGTTGCTGGGCTTCGGCTACCGCTCGGCCGGCTGGCCGCGACCCGGCACCGTTGCCGAACTCGACGCGGTGAGCCGGGGCCGGGCGGTGGCGCTGGTGTCGGGCGATGCGCACAACGGGTGGCTCAACTCGGCGGCGTTCGACCTTCTGGGGGTGCGGCGACGGTCTGGACCGGTGAGCGAGAACGAGTGGTTCGAGTTGCTGCGCCGGCTGGACGAGCTGCCGGGCGCGGCGCCGGAGCCGTCGGATTTCGTCGAGCCGATGGCGGCTCTGGCGGCCATGGGGGTGACTGGTCTGATCGATTTCGAGTTCGAGAACTCGTTTCTCGACTGGCCGGCCAGGTTCGCGACCGGTGCCGACGCGGTGCGGGTGCGCGCCGGCGTCTACCCGCACCAACTCGACGAGGTGATCGGGCTGGGGCTTCGCACGGGTGATGCGTTGCCCGGCACCGGCGGGCTGGCGACGATGGGGCCGTTGAAGATCATCTCCGACGGGTCTCTGGGCAGTCGTACGGCGTGGACGCGTGAGCCGTACTCCGATCGTCCAGCCACCCC
>RRZT012648746.1_pt1 | contig 22052 bp, 24 predicted proteins | sample 2165551 | NCBI WGS metagenome assembly RRZT01 (sample SAMN10456910, study PRJNA506462) | wastewater metagenome | biome: wastewater; feature: sludge; material: wastewater sludge; isolation source: wastewater sludge with Escherichia coli K12::gfp cells carrying plasmid... | place: USA: Moscow, Idaho... | reverse complement strand
TCCTCGATGTGCTTCTTGGTGAGGGCGTCGAGCGCCTTGTCGGCCCGCTTGCCCTCGTCCTCGCCGATCTCCTTGTCCTTGACGAGCTTGCTCACCTGGTCGACAGCGTGGCGGCGAACGTTGCGGATCGCGACGCGCGACTCCTCGGCCTTGTGCTTGGCGACCTTCGTGTACTCCTTGCGCCGTTCCTCGGTGAGTTCGGGCATCACGATGCGGATGACGTTGCCATCGTTGGCGGGATTGACGCCCAGATCCGAATCGCGGATCGCCTTCTCGATGCCGGCCATCGCGCCGCGGTCGAACGGCGAAATCAGGACCACGCGCGCCTCAGGCACCTGGAAGGTCGCCAGTTGCTGCAGCGGTGTCGGCGCACCGTAGTAGTCCGCCTGGAGGTTGTTGAACATCGCCGGATGGGCCCGCCCGGTCCGAATGGCGCCGAACTCCTCGCGTGCATGGTCAATGGCCGCCGTCATCTTGTGGTCGGCGTTGGAGAGAATCTCGGGGATCACTGGTCGGCCTCTTTCTCACCTGAGCTGAACTCAGGAATGGATTGTTGTTCCGATCCTCTCACCCGCGACAACTCGTTCGACGTTGCCAGGCGTATCCAGTGAGAAGAAGATCATGGGCAGTTCGTGTTCACGGGCGAGGCTGATGGCAGTCGCATCAGCCACCTTCAAATCCTTGGCGAGGAAGTCGCTGTATGCCAGGTCATCGAACTTCTTCGCGTTGGGGTTCGTCCGAGGATCGTCGTCGTAGACCCCATCGGTCCCCTGCTTGGCCATGAGCAAGACGTCGGCCTTGACCTCCAGTGCGCGCTGGGCGGCCACGGTGTCGGTCGAGAAGAACGGCATCCCCGAACCTGCACCGAAGATCACCACTCGCCCCTTTTCCAGGTGCCGGATGGCCCGCAGCGGGATGTACGGTTCGGCAACCTGCCCCATCGTGATGGCGGTCTGAACCCGCGTCTCCACTCCCGCCTGCTCGCAGAAGTCCTGCAGCGCCAGGCAGTTCATCACCGTGCCCAGCATGCCCATGTAGTCGGCGCGGCGGCGGTCCATGCCCCGCTGCTGCAGTTCGGCACCGCGGAAGAAGTTGCCCCCACCCGTGACGATCGCTACTTGGACGCCCTGCTTCGTGACGGCGGCGATCTCAGAGGCGATGCGCGAGATGACATCGGGGTCAACCCCCACCTTGCCTCCGCCGAATGCCTCACCGGACAGTTTCAGCAACACTCTGTGGTACGGACCCACGACGCCTCCTGTATTTGCGGGACGAGCGCCACGGGTAACCCGTGACGCTCGTCCCATCAACATCTTGTTACTGACCGCCGGCTGCGAACCGGGCGAACCGGGTGACGGTGACTCCCGCGTCCGCCAGGACCTTCCCGACCGTCTGCTTGTCGTCAATGACCCACGGCTGATCGACGAGGCAGACCTCCTTGTAGAAGCCCGACAGGCGACCCTCGACGATCCGATCAAGGATCTTCTCGGGCTTGCCCTCCTCGCGTGCCGTCAGTTCGGCGACCCGGCGCTCGTTGTCGACGACATCGGCCGGGACGTCTCCCTTGGACACCCACTTGGGCATCTGGGACGCGATCTGCATAGCGACCTTGCGGACGAGGTCGGTGTCCTCACCGGTGTACTCGACCAGCACGCCCACCTGCGGAGGCAGGTCCTGCGAGCGGCGGTGCAGGTATGTGACCGTCGGGGCGTTGAAGGTGGCGACGCCCTTCAACTCGATGTTCTCACCGCTGGTTGCAGCGAGGTCGGACACCGTATCGGCGACCGTGCGACCGTCGACCGGCAGCAGCAGCGCGCTGTTGATGTCGGCAGCCGAGGCTCCCGACACGGTCTCGGCGATCTTGGCGGCCAAACCCGTGAACTCCTCCATCTTGGCGACGAAGTCCGTCTCGGTACCCAGGTACACGAGGCTGTCACCGGCCGCAGCGACGACGCCATTGCTGGCCTCGCGATCGGTGCGGTTCGCCGCCTTGGCCAAGCCGGCGATGCGCAGCAGTTCGACGGCCTTTTCGAAGTCGCCGTCGCTCTCGCTGAGCGCGTTCTTCGCGTCGAGCATGCCCGCGCCGGTAGCGTCGCGGAGCTTCTTGACATCAGTTGCGGAGATTGCCATGTCTTCCTTGTCTCGTGATGTTGCGGTGGTCGCCGCGAGTTAGTTGTTGTCGCTGACTTCCGCCGTGGCGGGAGGCAGACCGGCTGCCTCGGCCAACTCGACGCCCTCGGCGTCAACGGCCTCAACCGCTGCGGCGCCGGACATCGGCTCAACATCGACGACGTCAACCGATTCGGCGACGGGCTCTTCTTGAACCACGGCGACCGGCTCACCGGCAGCCGCTGCGGCCTCTCCGGCCTCGGGCGCGTCCGCGCCCAACATCTCGCGTTCCCACTCGGGCATCGGCTCGGCCTCGGGGGCACCCTCGGTCGGGGTACCGGCCGAACGGCGAATCAGACCGTCAGCAACGGCGTCGGCCACAACGCGTGTCAGCAGGGCAACCGCACGGATGGCGTCGTCGTTGCCGGGGATCGGGTAGTCGACCTCATCGGGATCGCAGTTCGTGTCGAGAATCGCGACCACCGGGATCTTCAGCTTGCGGGCCTCGTCGACGGCGAGGTGTTCCTTCTTGGTGTCGACGATCCACACCGCTTGGGGCAGCTTGCCCATATCGCGAATGCCGCCCAGGGTCTTGTCGAGCTTCTCCTTCTCGCGACGCAGGCCGAGAAGTTCCTTCTTCGTCAGACCGCTGGCCGCGACGTCATCGAAGTCCATGGCTTCCAGTTCCTTGAGGCGCTGGATCCGCTTGATGACGGTGTGGAAGTTCGTGAGCATGCCGCCCAACCACCGCTGGTTGACGTACGGCATGCCGACGCGCGTGGCCTGCTCGGCGATGGCCTCCTGCGCCTGCTTCTTGGTGCCGACGAACAGGATCTGTCCACCGCGAGCGACGATGTCACGCACGTACGTGAACGCGTTCTCGATGAAGGTAAGCGACTGCTGCAGGTCGATGATGTAGATGCCATTGCGCTCAGTGAAGATGAAGCGCTTCATCTTGGGGTTCCAGCGGCGGGTCTGGTGTCCGAAGTGGACACCGCTCTCCAGCAACTGCCGGGTTGTGACGACGGCCATGGCCGTTCCTTTCCTGGCGCCGCGCCCACGGGGCACAACGCTCGGTTGCTCGGGCCGAACGGTTCGGCCCGCCTGATGTGATCACCCTTCTCGCCCCTCGCGGGGACCGGGAGTTGGGCATCGCACAGCGATTCATCACATGCGAAGTCGACCCGGATCGGCCGGGCCGCTGCGGCGATTCTACGTCGGACGGCCGTCTCGGAGCCAGCCGGAAGCCCGCCGAGCTCTTTGCGTCTCTATTCTGCTCTCCCGGCGGCCGTCGCCCACAGGCTCCGGCGGGCTGCCGACGGCTTGTCCACAGCTAGCGACGAACCGTCCTTTCACCCGGTTCGGGTCGCACAACAACGGTCATGAAACGCGCATTCGCAACGGTGTTGGCGGCGATGGCCGCCTGGTTACTCGCCGTGCCCGCTGCCGCGCTCCCCACCCTTCCCGACCTCGCCGTCACACCGGTGGACGGCAAGGTCGTGCGCGGTTTCGATCCGCCCGAGTTGGACTGGCTGCCAGGCCACCGTGGGGTCGATTTCGCGACCGTCCCCGGCGCCACCGTGCGTTCGGCTGCGGCGGGCACCGTGACTTTTGCTGGAAAGGTTGCCGGGCGAGGTGTCGTCGTGGTGTCACACGGGTCTGTCCGCACGACCTATGAGCCCGTCGCAGCGGCCGTCCGCGTCGGACGGGTCGTGTCGGTCGGAACTCCCATCGGGACCGTCGAGGCCGGTCACACGCCGTGCCCAGCCCAGGCATGCCTGCATTGGGGGCTCAAACAGGGTGATGCCTATCTCGATCCGATGACCATGCTGACGGCCCAATTGTCGGACGTTCGGTTGCTGCCCGCGGGCAGCGGCCTGGCCGCAGGTCGGCGCATCGCCTCGCGGGCGACGCCGACCCCGACGGCCGGGAGTCTGCCTTCCGGAGGTGGCACGCTGCGGTACCCCGTGAAGGGGCCGATCACTTCGCCTTTCGGCATGCGAGTCGATCCGCTCAAACACACGTGGCGGCTGCATTCCGGGACGGACTTCGGCGCCGCCTGCGGAACGCCCATGGTTGCCGCCGCTGCAGGCACCGTGCGAAGTGTCGCCTACCACCCGTCCTACGGGAATCGCCTGGTCATGGAGCACGGGATGATCGCCGGTGCTCGCCTGACGACGGCCTACAACCACGCCACCGGATACGTCGTCCGACCCGGCCAACGCGTCTCGGCGGGTCAGGTGATCGGCCATGTCGGAACCACGGGGGATTCGACTGGATGCCATCTGCACTTCATGGTCTACGCGAATGACCGACTCGCCAATCCCATGCCGTACTTGGGCGGCGGGTAGTGCAGCCGATAGACCGCACACGGGTACGGTCAACGCATGAACGGCAATGGCCCAGACCACGCGTCACGGCGTGACGCTGCGCCAGCCGTCTTGCGGCTCGTGGTTCAGGGCAGTTCGGTCACCCACAGTCCCAACCCGCCCAAGGCTGTCATCAACGGGCTAGAGGGCCTTGTGTCGTTCGGCGTCAACGACATCGCCGTCGATCCGGGACCGATCCGCATTGAGATGTCGTGCCATTGGCGGCTTCGCACCTACGGCCAGGCAAGCTTCGAGGCCCGCATCGAGCCCGGACAACTCCTCACCGTGCATTACGCCCCTCCCTTCCACTACCTCACGACCGGAAGCATCGGGGTCACCGAGCAGAAGGCCAAGGGCCTGGGTGTTTACGTCGCGATCTTGGGTGGCCTCGCGTTGTTCACGTTGCTGTGCGTTCTCGCCGCCCTGGCAGACAAAGGGGTCTTCTCGTGAACCCCGCCGCCACGCGCCGAATACTTACCGACCGGTAAGATCATGAGGCTCATTGGCGTTGTCGCTAGGTCTGGGATGGAGGGGCCGGCGATTACCAACCGACCACCTACTCCCGCTACGGTTCCGGCCATGACCGCATACAACACAGGTGGCGCACCGGTGCCGCAGCAGGCCCAGTCAACGCTCCGGCTCTACGTTCAAGGCAGCATCCTGACCAACAGCATGTTGCCTCCGAAGGCCGTCATCAACGGGACTCCGGTACCTGTCGCCTACGGATCGAACGACATCCCGGTGTACCCGGGCCCGATCCACATCGACATGAGCTGCCAGTGGATGCGGACCTACGGACAGGCGGCCATCGACGTCAATGTCGAACCCGGCCAGCTTCTCCAGGTCTTCTACGCGGCGCCCTTCCACCAGTTCGCCAAGGGCAACATCGGGCTGACGAAGCAAAAGCACAAGGGCATGGGGTTCTTCATCGGCCTGCTCGCGTTCATCTTCTTGATGGTGTTCATCAGCGTGGCCGCCGTCATCTTCAGCTGACCGGAGCCGGGTGCTCGCGGTCCCCCGTTTGGCGGTGCTGTTCGGACTCACCGCGAACAGCACCGCGATAGTGGGGGACGCCTGCAACACTGATCTCCATGGACGCGAACACCCTGGTTAACCTCGTACTGGGCGTGCTGTACGTCCTAGCCATCGTCGCCGTCGTGTTCGTTCTCGTGACCGACGATCGCGACCCCAGCACCGTTTTGGCGTGGCTGTTCGTTCTGGCGCTCCTGCCGGTCGTCGGGTTCGTCGCGTACATGTTTCTGGGACGCAACTACCGGCGGTCCTCGCGGCTGCGCCACCGGGAAGAGATCGTGACGCGTGACGAGCAACGCGTGTTGGCGACCGTGGCGGCCCCGTCCAGCGGGCTTGCGGTTCGCGCCGATGCGGCGAGCGAACCCAGCGCCCGCGTCGCCCGCGTCGCCTTGAGCGAGGCAAAGGCAGCCGTGGTGGGTGCCGACACAGTCAAGGTCTACTTCCACGGCGCCGACAAGTTCCACGACCTCTTGGAGGACCTCGCGTCCGCCGAGCACACGATCACCTTGATGTACCTCATCTGGGAGCGCGACGAACTGACCGCCAAGGTGACGCAGATCCTGCTGGACAGGATGGATGCCGGAGTGCAGGTGTTCATCATGTACGACTGGCTTGGCTCGATCTCCTACCCGAAGTCCGAACTGCGCCGCCTGCGGCGAGCGGGTGCCAAGGTCCTGCCGTGCTACCGACGGCTGCTGCGCGCCAACTACCGCAACCACATGAAGGTTGCCGACATCGATGGTCGCGTCGTCTACACCGGCGGCATGAACATGGGTAGCGAGTACGCCGACGGTGGAAAGCGATTCGCGGAATGGCGCGACACCCACCTGCGGATGACGGGACCCGTGATCGCACCGCTTCAGGCGCTCACAGCAGGTGTGTGGCGGCTCAACGGTCGCCCCGAGAACCTGCTGGAACCCGAGTTCCTTCCGGCCAACAACGCCCCGTCGGCCGACGCGATCCCGGTGCAAGCCGTGTATTCGAGCGTCTGGACCGACCATTCGTCCAACCGCGACATGTTCATCACGGCCCTGGGGTCTGCGGACCGCCGCGTGTGGATCCAATCTCCTTACCTCGTCCCCGACGAACCCCTGCTCACGGCGATGTGCACGGCGGCGGCGTCCGGAATCGATGTTCGCTTCATGATGGCTGGCGTGTACGACAAGTCCATCCCTTGGTGGGTCGCGCACACGTACTACCTGCCCTTGTTGGATGCCGGTGTTCGGGTGTTCCAGTATCAGGCGGGATTCCTACACTCCAAGACGGTCACCGTTGACGACGACCTGACCATCGTCGGCACCTGTAACTGGGACATCCGCAGCCTGATCCTGCACGACGAGGTGTCGATGGCGATTCACGACGCCGACTTCACATCCGCACACGCTGCCCAGTACGAGACCGACCTCACCAAGTGCCGTGAGATCACCCCCGAGTACATGGCTGCTATCCCCGCGTGGCAGCGGTACCGCAACTCCTTCTTCAGGCTCACCTCGCGCCTGCTGTGAGGGTCAGGCTCGTGGGTGCGCCTGCTCGAAACTCGAGCGCAAGCGCTCGTTGCTCACGTGGGTATAGATCTGGGTGGTCGCCAGGGAGGTGTGGCCGAGGATCTCCTGGACGGACCGCAGATCGGCGCCACCTTCGAGCAGATGCGTCGCCATCGCGTGACGCAACCCGTGAGGCCCGAGATCGGGAGCACCGGGAACGAACCCCAATCGGCGGTGCACGATTCGTCGCACCACCCTCGGATCGATGCGCGCACCCCTGTCTCCCACGAACAGGGCGGACTCTCCAGGATTCGCCAGCTGGTTGCGCGCATCCAACCATCGCGTGATCGCGACCACCGCGGGCCCTCCGAGCGGCACGGTCCGCTCCTTGTTTCCCTTCCCCAGGACGCGGATGGTGCTGCGTGCGGCGTCCACGGACGCTACGTCGGCTCCGCACAACTCCGAAACGCGGACGCCACTGGCGTACAGCGTCTCCAAGATGGCCTGATCACGAGCGGCCGCCGCGCGAACCGCTGCGGGCGCATCCGGATCGAGGGCGGGGGCGTCGTCCAACAGCGCCCTCGCCTGGCCCTGGTCAATGGTCTCTGGCAGCCGACGAGACCGCTTCGGCGACTTCAAAGCGGCGGACGGGTCGACAGGGATGTCCCCGTCTCGCTCCAGCCAGGCGAAGAACTCACGCGCGGCCGCCGAACGCCGCTGCAGCGTTGCTCGACTCGCCCCCGCGTTCTGCTGGGCCGCCAGCCACCCACGCAGGGTGGTGATACTCACACCCGACAGATCGTCCACACCGCGCTGCGACAAGAAAGCACCGAGATTGCGCAGGTCACCGAGGTACGCGCGACACGTGTGCTCGGACAGTCGCCGGACGAGGCGCAGGTGCGTGGCGTACCGATCCAGAACCTCATCGAAGGGGTCGCGGGGAGCAGTCACGCCCCCAGCGTGCCTCGCGGCGCGACCATCGCGCAGGAGGCCACGCCCATGGGCAGCCGACGATCAGGCCTCGTCCGCCGACGAACGGCGCGGCGAGACCGGCCAGTCTTCGGGGTACAGATGCGCCAAAGAGTCGTGCTGCTTCGTCAAGGCCTTGCGCGAACGAGCCGACAGGCGGTCACCGAAAACCGTGCCGAGCAGATGGTCGGTCTCGTGCTGCAGGCAGCGCGCCAGCAGGCCGGTACCGATGATCTCGACGGGTGCGCCGAACTGATCGACTCCCCTGCAGATCGCATGGTCGGGACGGGCCAACGTCTCGTAGGCACCGGGGTACGACAGGCAGCCTTCTTGGTCGGCGTCGAGGTGGCGGTCCTTGCCCTCGGGCAAGGTGACGACCGGATTGCAGACGACACCGGTACGGACGACGTCGTCGCCGTCAGGACAGGTGTAGACGAACATCGAGATGCCGCGCCCCACCTGGGTGGCGGCCAGACCCACACCGCTGGCAACCTCCATCGTGGCGAACATGTCGGCCACCAGTTCATGCAGTTCGTCGTCGAACTCCATGACGGGTGACGTCGGGGTGTGCATCACCGGATCGCCCCACCGGGTGATCGGCAGGACCTTTCCCTGGCGTGTCGGTGACGCGGTCATCAAACCTCCGATTGCTTGCGTACGTCGGGGAACATCTTAGCGGTGGCCGATTGTCCGCATTCTGCGCAAGGCCCCTAACCGGGTACCGAGTTTGTTGACGAGCGAGGACCACACCCGGCCCGAGTGTCAGGCCAGCAAACGGCGCGTGCCCCTGTTCGGGTTCAACTACCCTCTCGTCGCGTAGAACGCGACCGCCGACGAGGCGGCAACGTTCAGCGAGTCGACCCCACCGGCCATCGGGATCGTCACGCGGCGGTCGACGAGACGGTCGGTGGCCGACGTCAGCCCATGCCCTTCTGTACCGAACACCAGCGCGAGACGATCGTGGCCCTCGGCGACGAGTTCGTCCAGCGTGATCGCGCCCTCCCCCAGCGTTAGTCCCGCGACGACGTAGCCCGCGTTCTTCAGCGTCGCGATGCTGTCGGGCCACGGGTCGATGCGAGTCCACGGCACCTGGAAGACGGTACCCATCGAGACCTTGATGGAACGCCTGTACAGCGGATCCGCGCAGTGCGGCGTCACGAAAACCGCGTCGACACCCATCGCGGCCGCGCTGCGGAACGCCGCACCGACGTTCGTGTGATCGACCAGGTCCTCCAAGACGGCGATGCGCGAGGCAGTCGCTGGAAGCAGCGCGGACACCGGTGGCTGGGTGGGGCGTTCGAAAGCTCCCAGTGCGCCCCGGTGAACGTGGAACCCCGTCACCTGCTCGGCGAGCGCCTCGGTGACGACGTAGACCGGCACGTCGAGGTCCTCGATGAACGGCGCCAGGTCCGTCAACCACCGTCTCGCCAACAGCAAGGACCGCGGGCGCAACCCCGCGGCCAGGGCTCGCACGATGATCTTGTGTCCCTCGGCGATGAAGATTCCGCGCTCGACGTCGAGGTGGCGCCGCAGCGACGCGTCACGGAGCCTCACGTAGTCGGCCAGGCGCGAATCCCCGGGGTCCTCCACGGTCACGAACTCAGCCATGGTCGCCTCCCGCCGAGATTCCGCGTCGGCGTGTGGCCCGTCGGTTCCACTCGGCGCTCGCCAACAGCACGCGGCGATACGCTGCCTCGGTGGCACCTCGGAAAGTCTCGATCGACTGGTTCTTGGTGGCGATCGTTTCGGCAGCGGTCACGGCCAGCTTTCTTCCAGCCCGCGGCGTGGCCGTGCCCATCGTCGACACGGCGACCACGGTCGCCATCGCCGGGCTGTTTTTCGTCCACGGGGTTCGGCTGCACCCACGCGAGGCACTGCGTGGACTCACCCACTGGCGTTTGCACCTCACCATTTTGTCCTTCACCTACATCGCGTTCCCGCTGATTGGCCTCGGTCTCAACACCGTGCTCCCAGCCGTTCTCAACCCCACCTTGGCCGCCGGGGTGCTGTTCTTGACGCTCGTCCCGTCCACCGTGCAGTCATCGGTCGGGTTCACGTCCATCGCGAAGGGCAACGTCGCTGGTGCGATCGTCGCCGCGTCGACATCGAACCTGCTCGGGGTCTTTCTCACGCCCGCCTTGACCCTCGCCGTGATGAACACGGGGGGCGGGGCGGCCGTCGATCCGACATCCGTGATCGACATCATGGCGCAGATCCTGGTGCCCTTCATCGCCGGACAACTGTTGCGCCCCTGGCTGGCCGGCTGGGTCGAGGCGCACCCGAAGATCAAGCTGTTCGACCAGGTGTCCATCGTGCTCGTCGTGTACGCGGCCTTCTCCGAGGGGGTCCGCGAGCACATGTGGCAGCGCGTGTCGATGGGCGACATCGGCATCCTCGTCGTGGTGTGCGCCTCGGTCGTGATCGTCATGTTGGTAGCGACCTGGTACCTCCCGGCGCTGGTGGGTTTCTCGCGCCCGGACCGGATAGCCATTCAGTTCTGCGGAACCAAAAAGTCGCTGGCCAGCGGTCTGCCGATGGCAACGGTTCTGTTCGTTGGACAAGACATCGGCCTGATGGTGCTGCCCCTGATGCTGTTCCACCAACTCCAGCTCATGCTGTGCGGGTGGTTGGCCAATCGCTACGCACGCCAAGGCCCACAAGCCGTCACGAGCGAGCACGAGCAGCCCAGCGACCCTCCGTGAAGTCCAAGACGAGGTCCATACCGAACGTGCGCGACAAGGAGTCCGCCGTCAAGGTCTCCCGAATCGGCCCCGCAGCCGTGATGGCGCCATCGGCCAGAAGCAGGGCGTGCGTGATGCCAGCCGGGATTTCCTCGATGTGGTGAGTGACCAGGATCGTCGTCGGCGCATCCGGATCACTGCACAACTCCCCCAGCGCCGCGACCAGGCGTTCCCGACCACCGAGGTCCAGACCCGCCCCGGGTTCGTCCAACAGGAGAAGCTCGGGATCGGTCATGAGCGCACGGGCGAGTTGGACGCGCTTACGCTCCCCCTCCGACAAGGTGCCGAAGGTCCGCTGGCTCAGATGAGCGATCCCAAACTGCTGCATCAAGCCAGCCGCTCGCAGGTAGTCCATGGGGTCGTAGGACTCGCGCCAACGCCCCAGCGTGGCGTAGGCGGCCGACACTACGACGTCTCCGACCGCCTCAGTCCTGGGGATGCGGTCGGCAAGAGCGGCCGAGGACACGCCGATGCGAGGACGTAACTCGAAGACGTCCACCGCGCCCAAAACCTCGCCCAGCAGTGCGGCCCTGCCGCTGGTCGGATGCATCTGGGCAGCCAGGATCTGCAACAAGGTCGTCTTGCCCGCCCCGTTGGGGCCGACGATGACCCAGCGCTGGCCTTCCTCAACGATCCACGTCACGTCGCGCAATAGTCGCGTGCCGCCGCGAACGATCGAGACGTCAGTCAACTCCACGACGGGTGCCATACCCGAAACCTACAAGACCCCGCCGCCCAAGTCGGGCAGCGGGGTCCAGGTGGCGCAGATGACACCGCGTCAGTGACGTTCCCTCGATGGACGGGGGCGCTCTTCGCCCCCGTAATTCGGGTTGGCCTCGGGGTCGACCACATGGTCGATGTCCTCAACCTCGTTGGCCCGCTCGCCCCCGTAGTTCGGGTTCGCCTCCGGATCGTCGTGGGCGGTGACTTCTTCGTCCCCGCCATAGTTCGGATTCACACCAGGGGTTTCGTCATCCATCTTCAGCCTCCTTTGGCAGATTGGATACAGCTTAACTTCCGGTGGCGTGCAGGCCACCGTCGACGTAAATGATCCCACCAGTGGTGGCGGGGAAGTAGTCACTAAGCAAACTCAGCACACCTTTCGCTGCCGGGGCGGAGTCCTTGGTGTCCCAGCCGAGCGGCGCACGCTCGCCCCAGACCCTGTTGAACTCCTCGGTCCCCGGGATCGCCTTCTTCGCCAGCGTGTCGATCGGACCCGCCGAGATCAGGTTGCTGCGGATGCCGTCGGGACCCAGGTACCGGGCGAGGTAACGGTTCGCCGACTCCAGGGCGGCCTTGGCCACACCCATCCAGTCGTAGAACGGCCACGAGACCGTGGCGTCGAACGTCATCCCGACGATGGACGATCCGCGGCTCATCAGCGGCCGACAGGCCATCGCCAAGGAGACCAGCGAGTACGCCGACACGTGCACCGCCTGGCTCACGTCCGGCCATTGCGTCTCCAAGAACTTGCCGCCGAGGGCTGTCTCGGGGTTGGCGAACGCGACCGAGTGAACGACACCGTCGAGGTGATCGACATGTTCACGCACGGCGTCGGCAAGACCCGCGAGGTGTTCGTCATTGGTCACGTCGAGCTCGATGACCGGCGGGATGGGATCGAGCTTCTTGATGACGCGATTGGTCAGGCTCAGCGCACGGCCGAAGTTCGACACGATGACCGTGGCGCCCTCTTGCTGCGCCAACTCGGCCACGCGGTACGCGATCGAGGTGTTCATCGTCACGCCCGCGACGAGGATGTTCTTTCCTTCGAGAATTCCCATGTCTCCTCCTCAGTGACCCATGCCGAGGCCGCCGTCGACGGGGATCACCGCACCGCTGATGAACCCGGCGTTGTCGCTGGCCAGGAACTCGATGGCTGCCGCCACGTCGTCGGGCTGACCCATCCGTCCAGCGGGAATGGCCTTCTTGTATCCGGCCACGACCTCCTCGGACAAGACGGCGGTCATGTCCGTCTCGATGAACCCGGGCGCCACCACGTTGACCGTGACTCCCCGGCTGCCGACCTCACGAGTGAGGGAGCGAGCCATGCCGACCAAGCCAGCCTTCGATGCCGAGTAGTTCACCTGCCCCGCCGACCCGTACAAGCCCACGACCGAACCGAGAAAGACGATGCGGCCGAACTTCTTGCGGATCATCGACTTCACGGCGCGCTTCGCGCACCGGTAGGACCCGGTCAGGTTGACGCCGATGACCGCGTCCCACTGATCGTCGGACATCCGCAACACCAAGGTGTCCTTCGTGATGCCCGCGTTGGCGACGAGAATTTCGACTGGACCGTTGGCCTCTTCGGCGGCCGCGAATGCGGCTTCCACCTGCTCGGGGTCGGTCACATTGCAGGACACGCCGAGGGCACCCTCGGGCGCCTCCCCACCGAGGTCGAGCGAGGCGACCTTGTGGCCGGCGGCCAGGAACCGTTCAACGATGGAACGACCAATTCCGCGATTGCCGCCCGTGACGACGACACTTCTAGCGATGGTTGCTGAGGTACTCACGGGAGAACGGTAGCCGAAAGGTCGCCGGAGGGTCCCCTTCCGTGTTCGTGTCCTGCGCAGCGGCGTACCATGACGCCATGTCCGCAACGCCCAGGCGGCAACGGCCCACGGTGATCACCTCCGCCCGACCGGGCAGGACGTTGGACTCTGCCGCGCGGACCCGGCGCTACCTCATCACCATGGGAGTGCGCATCGCCTGCTTCATCGCCGCCGTGGCCATCGACCACCCCGTGCGCTGGGTGTTCCTGGTCGGAGCGGCCGTTCTCCCGGCGGTCGCCGTGCTGCTGGCGAATGCGGCCGACATCCGGCGCCCGGCCGTCGTGCCACCGACTGACCAGAGCGTTCACCGACAACTCACGATGCCCGGTACGGTCCCGGGCTCCGTGGAGCCCTGATCGCATGGGGATGGGATCGTCGAGTACCCGCCAACGTCCCTGGGTGCGGTGGGTGGGTTTGGCCATCTTCGTGGTTGTCCTCGGGTTCGTCTTCGTACGCCTGGGCGAATGGCAGCTGGATCGACTTGAGCAGCGCAAGGCGAACAACGCCGTGATCCAGCGTCACGAGTCGTCACCTGTCATCGACTATTCCGAGGTGTTCGACAAGCCCATCACCGACCTTGACCAGTGGCAACGCGTGCGCATCACTGGGACCTTCGACACCGAGCACCAGTTCCAGGTCCGCTTCCGCAACAACGACGGTCCGCGTGGCATCGAGGTCGTGACTCCCCTGCGGACGTCGTCGGGCGATGTCGTCCTCATCGACCGGGGGTTCATCGAGACCAACACGTCCGAGGTCGCCACGATCCCTGCGGCACCCACCGGCACCGTCACGGTCGTGGGTTACGTGCGGCGCAACGAGCAGGGATCGTCCGAGGCGATCACTCCTGTTGACGGGATGATGCGGCTCATCAACGCCCCGGCCATCGAAAAGGTGCTCGGCTACCCCGTCGCCGACGGTTACATCGGCCTGTTGGAGATTACGCCCGCGCAGGAGGGGGACTTCACGCCCGTCGAGCCCCCGGCCCTCAACGAGGGTCCCCACTTCTGGTACGCGGTCCAGTGGTTCATGTTCGCCGGCATCGCCGGACTGGGGTTGTTCGTCTTCATCCGCAACGACATTCGCGGCCTGCGAGGGTTGCGCCGCAAGCGTCGCCCGCGGGGGCGCGGCCAGCCGACCGATGACCCGGCCGCGACCGCGGGACCCGACGCCGATAACGTCACGGCATCTGCAGCACCGCCCGCAACTCACCCCTGATCGCCGTCAACCGCGACTGCGCGGCATCGAGAGCGCGGGGCAGGTCCGCCAACGAGGCTACGGGTTCGACGGCTTCGAGATAGCACTTCAGCTTTGGCTCAGTTCCCGAGGGCCGCACGACGACCCTGTCGCCGGCCGCAGTCGCCAGACGCACCCCGTCCGTGGCAGGCAGGCCATTCCACCCCTCGGAGAGATCGGCGTAGTCCGTCACAGGTGAGCCCGCAAGCTCCGCTGGGGGTGCAGCGCGCAGATTGCTCATCCCAGCGGCAATCTGCGCCAGATCGCTGACCCGGAAGGTGAGTGGCGCCGTCAGGTGGAGACCGTGAGCGACCGCGAGATCGGCCAGGTTGTCGTCGAGAGTCCTCCCGGCGCCCTTGGCACGGGCGGCCAGGGCCATGGACTTGAGCCCGGCGGTGATCCCGTCCTTGTCACGCACGTGGGAGGGGTCGACGCAGTAACCGATGGCCTCCTCGAACCCGAACACGATCCCCGGGGCGCGCGTGATCCACTTGAACCCCGTGAGCGTCTCGGCCGCAGACAGACCGTGAGCCTCGGCAATGCGGCCCAACAGTGAGGACGAGACGAGGGAGCGCGACAGGACGGACCCTCGATCACCCTCGTGCTCGATCGCGACCTGCTCGCCCAGCAGGGCACCCAACTCGTCGCCGGTCAGCTGTCTCCAGCCATGCTCGGTTGTCGCGTCGGGGACGGCGATGGCACAGCGATCGGCGTCCGGGTCCAGCGCGACGATGATGTCGGCATCCACCCGAGTGGCGGTTTGCATCGCCTGCGACAGGGCACCGGGTTCCTCCGGGTTGGGGAAGGCCACGGTGGGGAAATCGGGGTCCGGTTCGATCTGGCTGGCGACTAGATGCACATCGGTGAAACCCGCCGCCGTGAACACGCGACGGGCCGTGTCTGCACCAACGCCGTGCATGGCGGTGAGCGCTACTCGCAGGTTCGTCGGCGCACCGGCTGCCAGCCGTGCCGCCTCGGCGACATAGGCGTCGAGCACGTCCTCGCCCACTGTCTGCCAACCATCGGCCGCCACCGCGACCGAATCGGCCGACGAGACCTTTTCGATCTCGGCCAGAATCTGCGCATCGGCCGGCGCCACAATCTGGGCGCCTCCGGCGTCGGACACCCGATGCCCCAGGTACACCTTGTACCCGTTGTCAGCCGGTGGATTGTGGCTTGCCGTGACCATCACGCCGGCGTCGGCGTCCAGGTGCAGCAACGTGAACGCCAGCACCGGGGTGGGCAGCATTCGTGGCATCAAGGACACGCGGCCCCCGGCCGCGACGATGACCCCCGCCGCCGTTCGAGCGAAGTCCGCCGATCGGTGCCGTCCGTCAAAACCGATCACGACGTGGAATCCGTCGGGCAGCCGCCCAGCGAGGAACGCCGCCAAACCGGCAGAGGCGGTCGTGACGACCGCGGTGTTCATCCGATTCGGGCCTGCTCCCATGGCGCCGCGCAGGCCAGCCGTCCCGAAGGTGAGCTTGGCCGAGAACCGATCGGCCAGATCCGCCCGGGCGTCGTCCGACGTGCGTGCGGTGTCGATCAGCGCCGACAGTTCCGCGCGATCCACCGCATCGGGGTCCTTAGCCATCCAATCGGCAGCTGCGGCGAATAGATCCGTCATGACGCCTCCCAGACATCGTTGTGCGATCACCTTGATTGTCGTCCACACGCGCGGCGTTGTCGCCTGGTACACGGTGGCGAATCGAGATGTATGACCCGCGCACCCGCGCCGATCCGCGACGATGGACCCCGTGACTTTGGATTCCGCGACCGGATTGTTGGCATGCCCCGTCTGCGCAGGCCCGTTGGACTTGGTTGGCGGCGCCGAGGTGTGCCCCAACCGCCACAGCTTTGACAAGGCACGTCAGGGGTACGTGAACCTGCTGCGCGGCTCGGCGCCCGCGAACGCCGACACCGCGGACATGGTCGCAGCGCGTGACCGCTTTCTGGGCGGAGGCGTGTACCAGCCCATCGCCGAGGCCGTCGCAGACCTGTGCCAGGGGTCGACGATCCTGGATGTCGGTGCGGGCACCGGCTATTACCTAGCCCACATCCTCGAGCATCTTCCCAATGCCCGCGGCGTCGCCACCGACGTGTCAGTACCGGCGATTCGGCGCGCAGCGAAGGCTCACACCCGCATGGCGGCGGTCGTGGCCGACACATGGGTCGGGCTGCCCGTGCGTGATGGCGTCATGGACTCGGTGGTGTGCGTCTTCGCCCCCCGCAATGCCGCCGAGTTCGGCAGGGTCCTGCGCCCCGGCGGGACCGTCGTCGTCGCATCTCCCCGACCGACGCACCTCGCGCAGTTGCGGGCCTCGTTGGGACTGTTGAATGTCGAGGCCGACAAGCAGACCCGACTCGCGGAGACATTCGCCGCCGGGTTCGTCGCAGGGCCATCGCACGTCTGTGAATGGACGGTCCGGCTGGAACCCGGTCAGGTCCGCGACCTGGTGGACATGGGCCCGAACGCCTTTCACGGTGGCGCGCAGCAGACGCTGCCCGCGGTCGATGTGGAGGTTCAGGTCGCGGTCGACGTAACGACGTGGACGCGCGCCTGAGCGCCTCGCGGTTCTCCTCGACGCGTTCCCATCCCGAGAGCTGACGGCGGGACTGGTGTCTGCACGACGCGGGACCCGACTACCGTGACGTCCATGAGCGACAAACGACCCCGTTCCGCACGCGGAGGCAACCTGCCCGCCCGCCCGATCACCGTCGCGGTCCGCGAGCGGACAGCGCGTGCGCTGGGCATCTTGTACGCGGTGCTGGCCGTTGCCTGGGTACCGCTGGTCGTCTGGTCCTTCTCGCGAGACGCAGGACCGCTCGTCATCGTGTGGGTGGTGCTCGCCATCGCCACCGCACTGCTGTCGTGGTTCTCGCTGTCGGCAGGTGGTGGTTCGGTGACCATCGGTCCCGAGGGTGTCACCCGCTCGGGACTGGCGGGATGGAAGCTGTCGTCGACAGACGTGACCGATGTGCGCGCGGTTGAACTCGACGCCGACCGCTGGGTCATCCGCGTCGCCTACATTCCCGAGGCGTCCAAGGCACGGGGCATCACGCTGGCATCAGGACTGTCGTACCGCATCGACCCGCTGCGCGGCGGTCGGCACATGGTGTCGCTGCCCGTGAGGAAGGACGCCGTGGACCAGGCGCGCGCGGCGCTCACGGCCGAGACGGAGTCGAACTGACTCCCTACGCCAGCGAGACGAGATCGGCGTAGTCCTCATTCCACAAGTCCTCGTCCCCGTCGGGCAGCAGCAACACCCGTTCGGGGTCCAGCGCCTCCACCGCTCCCTCGTCGTGCGTGACGAGCACCACCGCACCGGCGTAGGTGTTGATGGCGCGTAGCACCTCCGCCCGAGAGGCGGGATCGAGGTTGTTCGTCGGTTCATCCAGCAGCAGAACGTTGGCGGCCGACACGACGAGCATGGCCAACGCTAAGCGCGTCTTCTCTCCCCCGGACAGGACCCGCGCGGGCTTCTCGACGTCGTCTCCGGTGAACAGGAACGAGCCCAGAATCTTGCGGGTGTCCGTCTCGTTCAGGTCTTGGGCGGCGGTCTGCATGTTCTCCAGCACGGTCCGGTCCACGTCCAGCGTCTCGTGTTCCTGCGCGTAGTAGCCGATGCGCAGCCCGTGGCCCGGTTCGACCTGTCCCGTGTCCGGCTCTTCAATCCCGCCGAGGATGCGTAGCAGGGTCGTCTTTCCGGCACCGTTCAACCCGAGCACGACGACCTGAGAACCCTTGTCGATCGCGAGATCGACATCGGTGAACACCTCAAGCGATCCGTAGGACTTGCTGAGACCGCTCGCTCGCAGCGGCGTCTTCCCGCAGGGCGCGGGTTCAGGGAACCGGATCCGGGCGACCTGGTCGGCGGCCCGCTCCCCCTCGACACCAGCCAGCAGACGCTCGGCACGGCGCGCCATGTTCTGCGCGGCCACGGCTTTGGTCGCTTTCGCACGCATCCGGTCGGCTTGAGCCATGAGCGCTTCGGCCTTCTTTTCGGCGTTGCGTCGTTCACGCTTGCGCCGCTTCTCGTCAGTCTCGCGCTGCACGAGATAGTGCTTCCAGTCGAGGGCGTACTGATCGAGCTCGCCGCGATTGGCGTCCAGATGAAAGACCTTGTTGACGGTGTGCTCCAGCAGGGCGGTGTCGTGCGAGATCACGACCAGGCCGCCGGAGAAACCTTGCAGGTATCCACGCAGCCACACGATCGAGTCGGCATCGAGGTGGTTTGTGGGCTCATCGAGCAGCAACGTATCGGCGTGGGAGAACAAGATGCGCGCCAGCTCGACGCGTCGCCGCTGACCACCGGACAGGGTCCCCAACCGCTGGCCGAGCACCCGGTTGTCGAGCCCCAGATTGGCGGCGATGCGGGCAGCCTCCGCCTCGGCGGCGTACCCCCCGGCGGCGTGCAGTTCGGCCTCCGCCCGGGCGTACGACGTCATGGCGGACTCCATGTCGGCTCCGTCGTTGGAGGCCATGGAGTCGGAATACCGGCGCATTCGGTCCAAGACGGTGTCGAGTCCGCGTGCCGACAGGATGCGTTGCTTGGCGATCTGCTCGACGTCACCGGTCCGGGGGTCCTGTGGGAGATACCCGATCTCACCGCCGCGCTGAATCGTGCCAGCGGCGGACAGTGCCTCCCCGGCGAGGATTCGCGTGAGAGTGGTTTTGCCCGCACCGTTGCGACCAACGAGTCCGATCTTGTCGCCGGACGACACGGTGAATGAGGCGGCGCTCAGCAGCAGCCGGGCACCGGCCCGAACCTCAACATCTTGCGCCACCAACACGACGACCAATCCTTCCCTGGGCGCCGCGCTGTCAGCGGCTCACCGACGCACCAGGGTAGCCGTCATCGGCCTGTTCGCCGATCCCGGTGTTCCTGATGGAAACCCCACCGCCAGGGCCTACAGGTTGTATCCCATGGCTCGCAGTTGGTCACGCCCGTCCTCGGTGATGTTGTGCGGCGACCACAGCGGTTCCATCACCCAGTTGACGGTCGTCGACGCGACCAGCGTGCTGAGAACCACCTCGGCCTGCTGCTCGATGTAGTCGTACAGCGGACACGTCGGCGTCGTCAGCGTCATGTCGAGCGTCAGGTTGTTGCTGTCGTCCACGTCAACCGCGTAAACGAGTCCCAGATCCACGACATTGACGCCCAACTCGGGATCGATGACGTCCTTCATGGCCTCGAGGATCTGACCCTCGGTCGCATTCGCCGATTCCTCGGCGTCTGAAGGGTCGTCCGGCAAGACGTCGTCCACCAGGTCCGACGGGCGCGTCGCTTCTGTCATGAGTCCTCCTTGGCTGTGGCTCGCACGGTGGCGTCCTTGAACGCAGACCAGCCGAGCATGGCGCATTTGACGCGGGCGGGCAGCTTCGAGACACCGACGAAGGCGACCGCGTCACCGAGCACATCCTCGTCGGGTTCGACCTGGCCCTGGCTCTCCATGAGAGCCCGAAACTCGTCGAACTGCTCGAACGCCCCCGCGATGGTCTGTCCGATGACCTGTTCGGTCATGATCGACGTCGACGCCTGCGAGATCGCGCACCCGACGCCCTCGTACGAAACGTCGCGAACGACCCCGTCATCCACCTGGACGCGAAGAGTCAGCTCGTCGCCGCAGCTGGGGTTGACGTGGTGAACCTCGGCCCCGAAGGGTTCCCGCAGGCCGCTGTGACTCTTGGCCTTGTAGTGCTCCAAGATGATGTCTTGGTACAGCTGGTCCATGCTCATCGCGAACCTCCGAAAAAGTCCCGGGTGTAGGTGAGCGCCTCCAACAGGCGGTCGATCTCGTCGCTGGTCGTGTACAAGTAGCTGGAAGCACGGCTCGAGGCGCCGATCCCCCACCTCTCGTGCAGGGGTCGCGCGCAGTGGTGCCCGCCGCGGACGGCCACGCCACGAGAGTCCAGCATCTGCATCACGTCGTGCGGGTGAACGTCGAACCCGTCGGCCGTTGTCAGGGTGAACGAGACGGCACCACCGCGGTCCGCGAGGTCGGTCGGCCCCAAGACTCGTACGCCCGGCATGTCGCGTAGCCCGGCCAGCAGGTGCTGCGTGATGACGATTTCGTGGGCAGCGATCTTCGGCATCGACAGCGCCGACAGGTAGTCCACCGCCGCGCCGAGTCCAACCGCCTCAGCGATCGGTGGCGTTCCTGCCTCGAACCGGTGGGGCGGCGGAGCGAAGGTCGACCCTTCCATCCGGACGACCTCGATCATCTCGCCGCCTCCCAGGAACGGCGGCATGGAGGCGAGCAGGTCGTATCGACCCCACAAGACACCGACGCCGGTCGGTCCCAGCATCTTGTGTCCGGTGAACACGAACAGGTCCGCTTTGAGGTCAGCAACCGACGTGGGCAGATGCGGGACACCTTGCGATCCGTCGACAACCATCACGGCGTCGACGGAGTGGGCCCAATCGGCAATCGCTGCAACCGGGTTGATGGTGCCCAGCACGTTCGACACCCACGCCAACGACACGATCTTCGTGTTGGCGTTGATCAGCCCACTGGCGTGAGCCGCGTTGATGTCGAGCCGCCCCTCCTCGGTGACGTCGAACCACCGCAGCCGTGCACCGGTGCGCTCGGCCAACAACTGCCACGGCACGATGTTGGAGTGGTGCTCCATGACCGAGACGACGATCTCGTCGCCCGGGCCCAGTCCCTGCCCCAGCGAGTAGGCGGCCAGGTTCAAGGCCTCCGAGGCATTCTTCGTGAAGATGATCTCCTCGGGCCGCGAGGCACCGACGAACTTCGCGACCTTTGAGCGCGCACCCTCAAAGGCCGCTGTCGCCTCACCACCCAGGGTGTGCATGGCACGAGCGATGTTCGCGTTGTGCATCGTCAGGTGGTCCGAGACGGCCTCAACCACCTGGCGCGGCTTTTGTGACGTGTTCGCGGAATCGAGGTACGCCAGCCGGTACCCGTTGACCTCACGGGTCAGGATCGGGAAGTCGTCACGTACCCGGTTGAGATCGAGCGGATCGGCCGGCATGACGTCGCCACTCACGCGTTGGCCGCGGACGCCTTGATGAACCGGTCGTAACCCTCGGCCTCAAGGTTGTCGGCCAACTCGGGTCCACCCTCGGCGACGATGCGGCCGTCAACGAACACATGCACGAAGTCGGGCTTGATGTAGTTCAAGATCCGCGTGTAGTGCGTGATGAGCAACAGTCCGCGGTCGCCTTGTGCCGTGTACCGATTCACGCCCTCCGACACGATGCGCAAGGCGTCGATGTCCAGGCCGGAATCCGTCTCGTCCAAGATCGCGAACCGGGGGTTCAAGACCTCCAACTGCACGACCTCGTTGCGCTTCTTCTCTCCACCAGAGAATCCCTCGTTGAGGGACCGCGCGGCGAAGCTCGGGTCGAGCCCCAGTCGATCCATGGCCGCGTTGACGTCCTTCACCCACGTTCGCACCTTGGGCGCCTCACCCGACAGTGCGGTCTTGGCGGTCCGCAGGAAGTTCGCGACCGAGACTCCGGGCACCTCGACCGGGTACTGCATGGCGAGGAACAGGCCCGCTCGCGCTCGTTCGTCCACGGTCATCGTGGACAG